>Ga0070740_10001390_pt1 | contig 33880 bp, 37 predicted proteins | sample Coa_R2_FD_67286 | JGI IMG/M metagenome (GOLD analysis project Ga0070740, IMG submission 67286) | Surface soil microbial communities from Centralia Pennsylvania, which are recovering from an underground coalmine fire - Coalmine... | ecosystem: Environmental > Terrestrial > Soil > Unclassified ...
GTGGGCGCCCGACGCGCACCAGGGCGCACCGACTTCGATCACGGCCTTTCTCTCCACGGGGTCGAAGGCCGCGAGTTTCGCGCTCTACGCGCGCATCTTCGTCGAGGCGCTGGGCGCGATGAGAGTTGACTGGGCGCCGCTGCTCGGACTCGTCGCGGCGGTGACGATCATGGTCGGCAACTGGGCCGCGGTCACGCAGACGAACTCGAAGCGGCTCCTCGCCTACTCGTCCGTCTCGAACGCAGGGTATCTGTTGCTCGGACTCGTCGCGGCGAACAGTTACGGCTACACGGGCCTCGTCGTCTATCTCGTCGTCTATACCTTCATGAACATCGGCGCGTTCGGCGTCATCATCAGCTTGCGGCGGCGCGGCGTCATCGGCGACGAGGTTGACGACCTGACCGGACTCGGACAGAAAGAGCCGGGCATGGCGCTGATGATGGCGATCTTCATGCTCTCGCTCGGAGGTCTCCCCGTCACCGGCGGCTTCATCGGCAAGTGGTTTCTGTTCGGCGGCGTGATTCAGCGCGGGGCGGCGGAGGGGAAGAGTTGGTACTACTGGCTCGCCGCCTGGGCCGCCTTCAACACGGTCGTCTCGTTCTACTACTACGTGCGCTTCATACGCGCGATGTACATCGGCGACCGCGAGCCGGACGCGCGCCCGCTCTCGATCTCTCCCGCACTCCAGACCGCGCTCGCCGTCTGCGCCGTCGCGGTCATCTTCATCGGCATCTACCCACATCCGTTGATTAAAGCCGCCGAAGCGGTCGTCTCGGCGCTCGCCTCCGGCGGCCCGGTCGCCCTGAAGTAAAGTCCGGCGCACGCGCGCCGGAGGGAGGTAAGAACTATGTGGAGCAAGGATCGTTTCTTAAAGACGTTCGTCGCCGCCGTCGCTCTGGCTCTGGCCCTGACGGCATCCGTCGCATTCTTCTCGCGGTCAACGGGCGCGCAGCCGCGCGCGGGTTCGGTCGCGCCAGCGCTCGGCTACGCGGCGGCTGGTCAAGTCCTGAGAGTTCGTCATCGCCGCGGCTGCCACTGCCGCCGCAAGTACGACAACTGCATACGCAACGGCAAGAGCGAGCGCGCCTGCCTGCGCCGCCTTCGCAACTGCGAGGCGCGTTGCGGCATGTAATCGCCGACGCCGCGGCGCGCGACGTGTTGCGCGCCGCGCTCGACATGAATCCATAGACAACCAACGAGGGCGCGGGGGCTTCAACTCCCGCGCCCTCGCCTTGTCCGCCGGTCAGTGCAAAAAAGCGGCGGGCTGATGTAGAGTTGCTCTTCAGCATTCATTCTTAAATTCAGAGGCACGGTCACATGGCTGAAAATCTGTTGACGGGAAGGGCCGCGCTCATCACGGGCGCGACTTCGGGCATCGGGCGCGCGACGGCGCTCAGGTTCGCCGAAGAGGGCGCGCGCGTCGCACTCGTCGCGCGCAGCGCCGAAGGCTTGAAGGATGTCGCGGGCGAGATCGAAAATCTCGGCGGCGAGGCCGTCGGGATAAGCGCCGACGTGATGAACGAGTCGGACGCCGAGCGCGCCGTCTCGGAGACGGTCGAACGGCTCGGCGGCTTGGACGTTCTCGTCAACGCTGCCGGCATCATCAGCAACGGCACGGTCGAAAACACTTCTCTTGCCGACTGGGACGTGATGATGAACGTCAACCTCCGCTCGGTCTTCCACCTGATGCAGCTCTCCGCGCCGCACCTCGAAAAGCGTCCGGGCAACGTCGTCAACGTCTCAAGCGTGACGGGACTCCGCGCGTTTCCCGGCGTGCTGGCCTACTGCGTCTCGAAGGCCGGCGTTGACCAGCTCACGCGCTGCGCCGCGCTCGAACTCGCGCCCAAAGGCGTGCGCGTGAACGCCGTCAACCCCGGCGTGGTCGTCACGGAGATTCACCGGCGCGGCGGCATGAACGAAGAGAATTACGCGGCCTTCCTCGAACGCTCGAAGACCACGCACCCCATCGGTCGCGTCGGCACGCCGGACGAGGTCGCGGAGTTGATTTTGTATCTGGCCTCCGACCGCGCCTCGTGGGTTACGGGCGCGACCTACTCGATTGACGGCGGGCGGGCGCAGACCTGCGCGCGCTAAAGCCGCCGCTCGCTGAAACCGCGGCGGCTCGCCGCGAAAAAAATACGAAGGAGAATCGGAAGATGAAGGATCAAAGTGTGAGACTGCTGCGCGCGGGCGTGCTCGCAGCGGTTGCTTTTGTCTGCGTCTGCGCGTCGGTCGGCGCGCAGAACCAGGGCGGCACGGTCACAGAGCGGCGCATCAAGTTCGCGCGCGGGCGCACGACGGCGGTCGTCAACGGCTCGATACCTTACGGCCACAGCGACGTCTATACGCTCGGCGCGCGGCGCGGGCAGACGATGACTCTGCACGTCGCTTCGCGTAACCCGGATGTCGTCTTCTCCGTGAGCACGCCGAGCAGTTCGCCGGTCGAGGGCGCGTTCACCGTGCGCGACTGGTCGGGCGAGTTGCCGGAGTCGGGCGACTACACGATCACGCTCGTCAACAACCGCGAGCGCGGCGGCGCTTCCGCCTACACGCTCGAAGTCACGATCAGGTAGGGGCCGGCGGCGCGAGGCGAAAACCGAACCGAGCAGAAGATCAAACAGGAGAAACCGAATGACGCGAAAGCTCTTCGTCAACCTCGCCGCGGCGCTCGCCTGCTGCGCCGCAGTCTTCCTCTCCGCGCCGGGCGCTTCGGCGCAAGGCGGCGGACAGCCGAAGGTCGTCACGTTCGAGAAGGGGAGGACGACCGCGGTTCTGAAAGGCACCGCCGACAACGCGCACGGCTACACCTACGCGCTCGCGGCGAAGGCCGGGCAAACGATGACCGTGCACGTGACTTCGAGCGCGGGCGCGGCGATCTTCTCCGTCACCGCGCCGAGCGGGGCGGTCGAAGGCGCGCTCGAAGTGAAGGACTGGTCCGGGCCTTTGCCCGACACGGGAACTTACCTGATCGCCGTCTGGAACAAGCGCAAGGGCGGGCGGGCCATTCCGTTCACAATCGAAATCACGATCAGGTGAGCGAAGCGCGCCCTCGCGTGAAGTGAACGACGCGCACGCCGCGCGACGCGGACGTGAAACTCGCCGCACGAGGCGGGCGCGTCATTCGCCTCGCGCGGCGACTTGAAGCGGGATGTGGTTCTTCTACTTTCTGGCGGCCCTGGTTCTCGCGCAGAGCGCGATTTCGCTTCGAGCAGGCGTGCGCTGGCTCGCCTTCTTCCGCCGCGAGCTTGACGCGAGGCGTGCGCTCTTCCTCCCTTTCGCCTCCGTCTTCGTGCCGTGCCGCGGACTTGACCAGGGTTTGAGCGCGAACCTCGCCGCGCTCTTCCGCCAGCACTACCCCGCGTATGAACTCGTCTTCGTCTCAGACCGCGCGGACGACCCCGCGCTCACCGTCGCCGAAGAGTTGAGCCGGGCCTTCGCCTCCGACAGCGTTGCACACGCGCGCCTCGTCGTCGCGGGACGCGCGTCGGGGTGCGGGCAGAAGGTTCACAATCTGCGCGCCGCGGTCGCGGAGTGCGACCCGCGCAGCGAGGTCTTCGTCTTCGTTGACACAGACGCGCGCCCGCGCGCCGACTGGCTACGCTCGCTCGTCGCGCCGCTCGCGGACGAACAGGTCGGCGCGGCGACAGGCTACCGCTGGTTTCTTTCGGTGCGCGGCGGACTCGCGTCGCAGCTCCGCTCGGTCTGGAACGCTTCGATTGCGTCGGCGCTCGCCGAAGACGCGGGGCGAAACTTCTGTTGGGGCGGCTCGACCGCCGTGCGGCGCGAGACGTTCGAGCGTCTGAACATGCGCGAGCGCTGGCGCGGCACGCTCTCGGACGACTACGCGCTGACGCGCGCGCTTCATGAAGCAAAGCTGCCGATTCGCTTCGTGCCCGCGTGCCTGACCGCTTCGGTCGAAGACTGCACGATGGCCGAGTTGTTGGAGTTCACGACGCGCCAACTGAAGATCACGCGCGTCTATGCGCCGCACCTGTGGCGCTTCGTGCTGGGGTCGAACCTTCTCTTCGTCGCAGTCTTCTTCGGCGGACTCGCGCTCGCAGTCGCCCGCGCCGCGCTCGGACTCCCGTTCGCGTGGCCGCTCTCGCTCGTCTGCGTGATCTTCACGCTCGGCATCTGGAAATCTTTTTTTCGCCTGCGCGCCGTCGCGCTCGTGCTCGAAAACTATCACGCGCAACTGCGCGCGGGCGTGTGGGCGCACCTTCTGCTCTGGCCCGCTACGTCTGCGCTCTTCCTCTACAACTCGCTCGCCGCCGCCCTTTCGCGCCGCATCGTCTGGCGCGGCATCGGGTACGAGTTGAAATCGCCGGACGAAACTGACATCATCGAACCGAATGCGGAATGCGGAATGCGGAATGCGGATTAATCTTTATGCCCTTTGCAGTCCTTGCGCCTTAGCGTGAAACCTAATCTCTCGCAAAGGCGCAACGCTCGCAAAGAAAAACGCGCGGCTCTTGTGATTCTTCAATCCGCATTCCGCATTCCGAAATCCGCAATCGTGAGGCTTATGCCGAACAAGGCGACACAGTTCTTCAACCTCATCCGCTCGACCGGGCGCGAGAAGCGGCTCGGCACGGTCATCTTCTTCATCACGTCGCGCTGCAACGCCCGTTGCGAGACCTGTTTCTACCACGAGGAGCTGAACCGCCCCGGCGACATGACCTTCGAGCAGATCGAGCGCGTGTCGCAGACGATGCCGCCCGTCACAGACCTCTGGCTTTCGGGCGGCGAGCCGACGCTCCGCCACGACGCCTCGGAGATCATCCGACTCTTCGTCGAGAACAACGGCGTCCGCCGGGTCATCATCCCGACGAACGGGCTGTTAAGAACGCGCACCTTCGAGATCGTTGACCACGCGCTCGCCCTCCACCCGGAGCTTGACCTCTATCTCAACGTCGCGCTCGACGGCTACGGCGAGACGCACGACCGCGTGCGCGGCGTGCCCGGCAACTGGGCGCGCACGCTCGACTGCATCGAGGCGCTCTACCCGCTCAAAGAAAAGTACGGCGACCGCTTCCGCCTCAACGTCAACACGGTCGTCTGCTCGGAGAACTACGGTGAGGTCGAGCGCCTCGCCGACTTCATGTTCGAGAACTTCCCGTTAGACGGCCACTACTTCAACATCATCCGCGGCGAGACGAAGGCGGGCGACGCGATCAAACAAGTGCCGGCGGAAGCCCTGCCCGCGCTCTACGCGCGCGTCTCGGCCTTGACGAAGCGTTACGGCGAGCGGATGTTCGCGGCGGACGACGCGGCGACGCGCTTCGTCAAGTCGGTCGCCTACGTCGGCGCGATCACGACGCACTACCGCACGCAGCACGCGAACTTCGAGCGTCCCTCGGAGTGGCCGTTCCCCTGCACGGCGGGCGAGACGACCGCGGTCATTGACTACGACGGCTCGGTGCGCGCGTGCGAGCTGCGCGGGAAGTTCGCGTGCCTCGCGGATTTCGACTACGACTTCGGCGCGCTGTGGTCTTCGCAGGCGCGCCAAAGTGAGTTGGGCGAGATTGACGGCGGGCGTGCCTGCTGGTGCACGCACGTCTGCTTCATACACGACTCGATGCGCCACTCGCGCCGCGCGCAGTTGTGGGAAGTCCCGAAGAACTACCTGACGCGCGGGAGTTGGTGATTGCCGTTGCGCGGGCGCTGGCGGCGTGCGACACGCGGCAGCCGGCGGCGCGCGTTGGCCGACGAATGAATGAGCGAGGCGGTGAGTTAAAGTTGCGAACGCGGGCGGGCGCGGGAGCGTAAATCTTCCTGAATGCCCGGAGGGCACACCCGAATCGTTCGCGGAGGTTTTCTGTCATGACACTTTTCAAAGTCCTTCTCGCGCTGCTCGTGCTGGCGCTCGCCATCGTCGGCGGGATAGCGCTCTTCGGCGTGGTCGCCGCGCTCCTGAAGTGGCTGGTCATCTTCGGCGTCATCGCGCTCGCGGGCGTCGGCGCGTACAAACTCCTGTCGAAGTCGGACGAGCCGCGGCTCGGACTCAGCTCAGCCGAGATCGAGATGATGAAGGCCGAGAAGATGCTCGCCGAGTTGAGGCGCAAGGAGTTGACGAAGTAATAAATCGGAAAGCAGATGGACGAGGACAAGCGCGAAGAGCAGGAGGCGACGCGGCGCAGCGGCATGGCTTACGCCGCGGGCCTTACCATCTTTTTCTCGGTGGCGACGTGCATGGGCTTGGGCTGGGCGCTCGACCGCTGGCTCGGCACGAGTTGGATCATGATCGCCGGCATCGTCCTCGGCGCGGTCGTGGGCTTCTACCAGTTCATCAGAATCATCTCGCAAATTAATAAGTGAGCCACGGGGCAGTCCGGCTCGACAGGCGCGCGCGCGGGCGTGTAGAATCTCTAGTTCCGTGATGGGCGAGGGCGCAGACAGTGGGCGCGCGCGCGGGCCGGAGGGGGCGGGCGAAGACCCGCACGCCGCCGTGCGGCGCATCTTTCGGGACACGTGCGCGGCTGCCGCGGTCGCGGTTCTCGTGAGCGCGTTCGTCGCCCCGTGGAGAGTGACGACCGGGCTGATGTTGGGCGGCGCGCTGGCGGTCTTCAACCTTCACTGGCTGAGCAGTTCGGTCGCGGCGGTCTTCGGCTCGACACAGCCGGGCGCGCGACCGAAGGTGAAGGCGGCGCGTTACGTGCTCCGCTACGTCGTCGTCGCGTTCGTGATATTCGCGGCGGTCGCGCTCGACCTCGTCTCGCTGGTCGCGACGCTCGCCGGAATGTGCGCGACCGTCGCGGCGCTGCTCGCCGAAGGTCTCAGGCAGTTTTATTTCGCAATCACACGTCGAGAGGAAATCTGAGCGATGTTTCTCCTGTTTGCAGAACAGGCAGCCGAGGCGAAGGAGCAGTTGCCCGCCCTCGTGCAGTTCGTCAACAGCTACATTGGCGAGCCTGTTCACAACTTCGAGATGCAGTACACCTACCCGTTCTGGGTGAAGTTCTTCGGCTACTTCGGGACGACGCCGGAGAACGTCTTCGGCCCGTACACGGTCGAGAACGCCGTGCCCTGGTACACGGTGATGTTCGTCATCGCCGTCCTTCTGACGTTCGTCGTCATCATCGTTCTGAAGCCGCGCAGGCTCTCGGTCGAAGAGCCGACCTACGGGCAGATGACTCTGGAGGCGGGCGTCGTCGCCATCAGAAACCTTCTCGTTGACAACGTCGGGCCGCACGGGGTGAAGTACCTGCCGGTGATCGCCACGTTCGGCGTGCTGATTCTCATCTCGAATTTGATGGGACTCGTCCCCGGATTGATGGCCCCGACCTCTGCGACTTCCGTCACCTTCGCGCTCGGCCTCACGTCGTTCGTTTATTACAACTCGGTCGGCATACGCGAGAACGGACTGATCGGCCACCTCAAGCACTTCGCGGGGCCGATCCCTTGGCTCGCGCTGCTGCTGTTCCCGATTGAGTTGATAAGCAACTTCGTCCGACCGATGTCGCTCGGCATACGTCTGTTCGGAAACCTCTTCGGCGACGAGCAGATTCTCGGAACCATCGGCGGACTCGCGACAGACATATTCAGTTGGCTTCATACGCACTGGGGAATACCGATTCCGGCTGGGCCGTGGCTGCTGCCGGTTCTGATCATGCCGCTCAGCCTGTTCGTCGCGTTCATGCAGACTTTCATCTTCGTCATACTTTCGATCATCTACGTCAGCGAGGTCTCGCACGCGCCGCACGAGGAGCACCACGGCGCAGAGGACACGCACGAGGCGCTCGCGGAAGATGGCGGCGTCTTCACGCTGCCGGAGCACGCATAACTTTTTCAAGGGGAAGCGCGCCGTCCGAGCGGCGCGGGCAAGTCGCGCCCGCGCACGTTGCGGCGCAAGGTACAAAGATTCGACCCGTCGCGGACGCGAGAAGTTTTCGGGGTCGTTCGCCGTCGGAGTGTGAAGCGCGCAGGTCTTAGCTTTCGAGTTTTGAAAGCTGCGCGTGCCGAAATCGCTGGAGCGCCGTTGTAAGAGGGGCGGTGGATACCGGGTGGAGGCGAAATCATAAACAGCGCACGCGCTCCCGAAAGCGACGACCGAGAAGACAGAACTCGTGTTCAAGCATAGGGTCGAAAACCACGGGAGATGATTCCATGAACAAGTTGAGAATGGCTCTTTTCGCGGTCGTCGGCGTGATGGCGACGGCGGTTCCGGCCTTCGCGCAGAACGCGGCGGCTGACAACGACTTCTCGGTCGGCAAGTACAAGGCTCTGGCGGCTGGACTCGGCTTCGGACTCGCCGCGGCGCTCGCGGCCATCGGCCAGTCGCGCGTCGCGGGCGCCGCTGCCGAAGGCGTCGCGCGCAACCCCGGCGCGAGCGCGCGCATTCAGACGCTGATGATTCTCGGCCTCGTCTTCATCGAGACGCTCGTGCTCTTCACGCTCGTCGTCGTCTTCGCGAAGCTGTAAGCCGGTTCTTCAGGCAAGTGAAAAGGGCGTGCCTCCTTCGGGAGCGCACGCCCTTTTCAATTCGTTTCAGCACGGAACGCTGGCGCGGCTCTCAAGATTTCTTTTTCGCCTCGTGCGCGGCGCGGATGACGGGATCAACCGTCGGCGCGAACGGCGGCGCGTAGGCGAGGTCGAGGCGTTCGACATCTTCGACTTTCAACCCCGCGTGGAGCGCGGCTGCGTAAACGTCTATGCGTTGCGCGACGCCTTCGCGCGCGGCCATCTGCGCGCCGAGCAGCCTTCCATTTTTATCCGTGACGAGTCGCGTGTGAATCTTCATGGAGCCGGGGAAGTAGCCCGCGCGCGAGTGGCTCTCCGCCTCCGTCTCCGAGGCGTCGAAGCTCGCGGCGCGCGCCTCGTCAAACGAGAGTCCGGTGCGCGCGACTTCGAGCCGGAAGACCTTGACGACGTTCGTGCCGACGACGCCTGCGTAGCGCGCGTCCGCTGAAGAGTCGCCGCGCGCCGCGTTCGCGCCCGCGACCCAGCCTTGTTTGATTGCGGGCTGGCCGAGCGGATGCCACACGCGCCGGCCCGAAACGCGGTGCAAGACCTCGCAGCAATCGCCCGCGGCGAAGACGCCCGTCGCGCCCGTCCTCTGCCGCTCGTCTGTGATGATTGCGCCGCTCTCGCCGACTTCGATTCCAGCGCCGAGCGCGAGCGCGACTTCGGGACGGACGCCGACGCCGATTGAGACAACGTCGGCCTCGATTGCGCGCCCCGAATCTGTCAGGACGCGCGCGACGCGGCCCGCCGCGCCCTCGAACCCGACGACGCGCTCGCCGAACAGGAGTTCGACGCCGTTCGCCCTCAACTCTTCCGCGACCACGTCGCGCGCGCGTCCGCCGAGCGCCGTCATCAACTTGTCGGAAGACTCGACGAGCGTCGTCCGCAGTCCGCGCTCGCGGAAAGCCTCGGCCATCTCAAGACCGATGTAGCCCGCGCCGACGACGACGGCGGTTCGCGGCTGAGTCTCTTCAAAGAAGCGCATCATGCGGCGACCGTCGCGCATGTGCCGGAGGACGAAGACGCCTTCGAGTTCGTGGCCGGGCAGGGGCGGGCAGACTGCCGCCGCGCCGGTCGCGATGACGAGCGCGTTGTAGCCGACCTCGCGCTCCTCGCCGCGCTCGCGCACGCGCAGAGCGTACTTCGCGGGCATGATCTCAAGCGCTTCGGTTTCTAGTCGAACCTCGATGCGGTGTCGCTCGCGGAAGTATTCGGGCGTGTGAAGGACGAGGCGTTCGAGCGAGGGGATGAGACCCGACACGACGTAAGGCAGGCCGCACGCGCCGTAGGAGATGTCGCGCGTGCGCTCGAAGACCGTGATGTCGAGGTCTTCGGACGCGCGCCGCGCCTCCATCGCCGCCGCGAGTCCCGCGGCGACGCCGCCGACGATGACGAGTTGTTCTCTGCCCAAGCCGCTCGACCGCCGAGCCTTCCTTTGATGAGAGAGCGTCTGGAAGCTTAATCGAGCCGCGCGCCGAAGGCAAAACGATTCGCGTTCGAGTGGTGGACAGTTTGGTGTCCGACCGCGCTCGCGTCTTGTCGTCGGCGGATAACAAGACGCGAGCGCGGTCGGGCGTTCGGGTTAGCCGGACTCGGCCTTACGCGGCGTTGGCGGTCGGGTTCGAGACGGCGTGGCGGACTGTGTTCTTGCCGAGTCGCTTGGCCGAGTACATCAGGTCGTCGGCGGCGCGCAGCATCTCGTCAACGGAGGCGGGCGGCGTCTCCCACGTGACGACGCCGATGCTGAAGGTGACGTGCCAGCCGTGCAGCCGCGCGACCTCGCGGAGTTGGCGGCGCATGCGGCAGACGACCGTGCGCGCGGACTTCTCGTCGGTCTCCGGCATGAGGACTGCGAACTCGTCGCCGCCGAGCCGCGCCACGGTGTCAATGTCGCGGACGTTCTTGCGGATGGTGTCGGCGACGGCTTTCAAAAGTTTGTCGCCCGTGCTGTGGCCGTGGCGGTCGTTGATGAGCTTGAAGTCGTCAACGTCCATGTACGCGACCGTGAAAGGGTGCGCGTGGCGTCGGGCGCGGCTGATCTCGGCCTCGGCCATCTCGCCGAACGACCTGCCGTTGAAAGCGCCGGTCAGGTAGTCGGTTCGCGCAAGCTCGCGCTCGCGCTCGAACGAGCGCTTGAAGGAGGCGACGAGGTGCGCGAGGATGAGGATCGAGCCGAGGCGCACGGCGGCGTTCCAGTAGGCGATGAGCGGGTGCGAGAAGTGTCCACTCGTCGCGTAGGCACCGGCGAGGTACGAGAGGCCGCCCGCCGCGCACATCAGGAATCCCGCGCGCCGCCCGGCGTACCACGCAGCGACGAGGACGGGCACGACGTAGAAGACGATGAGCGAGATGTCCGGGCCGTTCAGGTAGTCGGCGACGCCGAGCAGGACGACCAGCAGCAGGCAAGCGACGTAGATGAATGGTCTGGAGCGCTGCTCCAGAAACGCGTTGAGTTTCATACTCGACCGCCTTCGGACGCGCCAGCGGGCGGGGGAACGCTTTCGCTTGTGAGAGCATTCGGGAGGGAGTCGGTCGAAAGCCCCGCCGGCCAAAGCGGGCGCGTGCGTTTTTTAGATTAAACAGGGTGTGTTTTCGTTGCCCTTTAGTGTGAGCGGTGAGCAGTAAGCGGTGAGCGGTGAGCAGTAGGTAACGGACGGCGAGTCGTAAGTGATTCAAGACGGAGAGGCCGAGCGAACACGCAGCTTCACTGCTCACCGCTTACTTCAAGTTCACACGCCCGCGCGCCCGTGTTAGACTTTAAATCCGCCAAAGGTATTTCGACTGTTTACCGGGTCGCCCGCGTTTGAAAAACCTTTCTGGACACGAGCGAAGATAATTCCAAGATGAAGCTCTGCGCCGCCTGCAACAACACTTTCGCCGACACCGAGACCTTCTGCCCTCACGACGGAGAGGTGTTGCAGGAGTCGCCCGAAAACATCGTCGGCCAAGTCATCGAGGGCAAGTACAAGGTCGAGAGCTTCATCGCGCAGGGCGGCATGGGCGCGGTCTATCGCGCGCGCCACATCCTTCTGGGCGATCAGGTCGTCATCAAGACCCTGCGCTCCGAGATGCGCGGCAACTCGGAGTGGCTCAAGCGATTCCAGCGCGAGGGCAAGGCCGCGCGCGCCTTCCGCCACCCGAACTCCGTCACCGTCTATGACCTCTCGTCGGGCGCCGACGGCATGATCTACATGGTCATGGAGTACGTCGAGGGGCACACGCTCGACGTGGAGCTGAAGCGGCGCGGACGCTTCACGCCCGCCGAGGCGCTAGAAATTCTCGAACCCGTCGCCGACGTGCTCGACTCGGCCCACGCGCGCGGCGTCGTCCACCGCGACCTCAAGCCGGAGAACATCATGCTCGGCAGGGACGACCGCGGCGGCACGGTCGTCAAGCTCTTAGACCTCGGCATCGCGAAGATGGTCGGCGCGGGCGACGTTCACGCCGCGAGCGCGACCTCGCTGACGGTCGCCGGGCAGATACTCGGCACGCCTTACTACATGTCGCCGGAACAGTGGGGCGAGATGCCTCGCGACGGCAACCCGGAAGTTGACGGGCGCACGGACATCTACTCGCTCGGCGTCATCTTCTTCGAGCTGGTCGCGGGCCGCAAGCCGCACGGCGGACGCACGCTCTCGGAACTGAGGCAGAAGCACGTCGCCGCGCCGCGCCCCTCGCTCTCCGACGTTGTGCCCGGCGTGCCCGCCGCGTACAGCCACGCGGTCGCGCGCGCGATGGAGAAGGATCGCGCCGACAGGCCGCAGACCGCGGGCGAGTTCGTCAACGAGTTGCGCGCGTCGCTCGGCCTTCAGCCGCACACGCGCTCGCACGTCATTCAAACGAGCGACACGGGGTCGCTTCACACCGCCGAACATGGCCGCGCGCTCGGCACGCGGGGCGGCAGCGAGGCCGCGACCGCGCACCTCTCGCCGGAGACCAACGCCGAAGCTCTCAAGCACAGCCACGCCGAGACGATTCTGACCTCGGAGTTCGAGTCGCCGTTCGCGTCGCATGGTACCAACGCGCAGGGGCAGCGCCCGCCGACGAGCGGCAACGTCGCCGCGCGCCACGACGCGAGCCGCGAGACCGTCGTCGAGCGCGCCGCCGAGACGCAAGCCTACACAAACGACTCGCAGGGCGGGCGTCCGGCGACCGAGACGCCGGGCGCGTTTTACAAAAGCGGGCCGCAAACGGGCGCGCACGTCGCACAAGCGGGCGCGCAGCAACAAGCCGCGGGCACACAACAAAGCACGGGCGCACAGCAGGGCGCGGGCGTCTCGATCACCGCGCCGGAGAGTCGCCGCTCGTTCGTGCCTCTGATTGCGGGAGGCGCGCTCGCGCTCCTGCTCGTCCTCGGCGTCGGCGGCTGGTTCGCCTGGAGCCGCATGCGCGCGAAGACGGACGCGCCCGCCGCCGACAACCCGCCGAACGCGAACAACTCCGCGCCGCCGCGCCCAGCCGAGGCGGCGAAGGCCGAGGCCGCGAGCTACTGGTTCGAGTCGTTCGACAAGAACGACGAGCCTTCGGGCAAGCGGATCGCGGAGACGGCGGCGACGCTGCAATCCGGCAAGTGGTTCAAGTTCCATTTCGTGCCGAAGGAGCGCGGCTACCTCTACATCATCGGCCCCGGCGCGGGCGGCAACGCGCAGATGACGATGCTGACGGCGCAGGGCGCGGGCGCGCTCAAGTCGAACCTGGTCGGCGCGGGCGCGGACTTCGCCTTCCCGTTCGGCGCGACGAAGTTCAAGCTCGACGACAACCCCGGCGCGGACGACTTCACCTTCATCTTCTCGCCGACGCCGCTCATGTCGCCCGCGTTCCTGGCCGACAAGTTCCAGCACCAGTTGACGCCCGCGGAGGTCAAGGAGCTTGAAGACTTCCGCGCGCAGTTCAAGTCAAACGCGCCGGCGGTCGAGACAAAGGGCGAGGGCGACGCGCGCGCCGTCGAGGTTTCCGTCCCGCAAGCGGCAACCGCGGGCAACAATCCGCTCATCTTTGACGTTAGGGTTAATCACAGGTAGCTCTTTCGGGCGGACAGGTGAACGGCGCTTTCCAAATCGGAGGGTTTCAGATGCGCTTTAAAACAGTCGCGGCGCTCGCGGCCTTCGCGCTCATGCTCTGCGCGTCCGTCGCGGCGCGGGCGCAGCAGCAGGGTCAGCAGCAGGACAAGCAGGTCATTGACGACTTCGTCACCTCGCGCGGCGTGAGCTTTGACGATCCGTCCTCGAATACGCAGAAGCACACGACGCACGCCGCGCCCTCACACAGGGGCAGTTCCGGCAGCGTCGCTTCGAGGAGCCACGGCTCGAACTCGTCCGGCGGGACTCTGGCTTCGAGCAAGCACACGACGACGAACGGCTCGAAGACGAACAACGCGACCGCGGGCCAAGGCTCAGAGGTCGCGGCGCAGTCCGACGGCATGAGCGAGACGGGCGCGCAGACCGTGAAGACGAGCGCGGGCGGCGGCCCGGCGCGCGCCATCGGACTCGGCTACACCATCTTCATGAAGAACAGCGCGGGCGGGCTGCTCCCCGTTGACTCGGCGCACGAGTACAAGTCGGGCGACCAGATCGTCATCGCGCTCGAACCGAACACCGAAGGCTACATCTACATCTTCGACGCGGAGAACGACGGCAACCCCGGAATGCTCTTCCCGAACGCCCTGCTCGACGGCGGCGCGAACGCCGCGCACGCGCACGTCCGCGAGACTTACCCGGCGGACACGAAGTACGCCTTCGAGTTCGACAACAACACTGGCATCGAGGACGTTTACGTCGTCGTCTCGCGCCGCCCGCTCGAAGGCGTGCCGACGGGTGACGCGCTCCTGGCGGCCTGCAAGAACTGCGACGAGTACGGCTGGAGGCCGACCGCCGCGCAGTGGCAGCGCATCAAGGCGGGCGCGACCGACCAGCACGTCATCGAGGCGAAGAACACGCAGCTCGCGCAGTTGCAGGCGCAGCCCGTTCAGCCCGCGAGCATCCAGCGCGGCATCAAGATCAAGCGCGACGACCCCGCGCCGGCTGTCGTCCGCGTCGCCGGCTCGCCCGACGCCGACGCGCTCGTCACAGTCATCAAGCTGGTTCACAAATGATCGCCCCGCGCCGCACGTGTCAGACTGTGCGGCGCGTTTGAAGTCCTCAAGTCTGAAATCTCAAGTCGGCAGCGGCGAATTTGAGATTTCAGACTTTCGCTTTGTTACGGGCGCGCTGCTTCGCCGCCCGCATTCATTCGTTCATCCGTCAAGGAGTAAAAAGGTCATGCGTTGCGTCAGGAGTTTTATCGCGGGGTTGCTGTTGGTTTCGTCGGCGCTCGGCGGCGCGCCCGTTCGCGCCGCGGGGTCTTCGACTTTGACGCGGGGCGCGGCGGCGTCGGTGCAACAGCCGGGCGACCCGGCGGGCGAGCGCGAGCAGGGTCGCGCGCTGCTGCATCGCGGCAAGGCCGCCGACGCGCTCGTCCATCTTGAGCGCGCGCTCAAAGGTTTCCAGGCCGCGGGTGACAAGTCGGGCGAAGCCTCGACGCGTGACCTGATGGGCGAGCTTTACGAGCGGCAGGGTCGCTACGACATCGCGCAGCAGAACTACGACGACGCCTACAAAATTTACGCCGCGATGGCCGCGAGCGAAAGCAGGGAGGGCGCGCTCGTCGCCTCGCTCTCGACGCAGGAGGGGGCGTACAACGCCAACCTCATGCTCGCGAAAATCGGCGAGATGCAGTACCGCCGCGGCGACGCGAACGCCGCGCGCGAAGCCTTCTCGCGGATGCGCGTCGCGAAGCCCGACACGGACAAGCTCAGAAGCGCGCAGAACGCGAAGTCGAACACCGAGTCGGGCGCGAAAAAGATCATCGGCTTCGGCAGTCGCATCCGCGGCGCGGCGGGCGGCAGGCCCTCGACCTCGACGCCGGGCGCGGTGACGGGCGTCGTCGCCGACACGGCGGACACGCTCAAGCAGCCCTTCAACTCCTACCGCGAGACGATCATCTACGCGACCTACGAACTCGGCATGGGGCGCGTTGACTACTTCAACAGCCGCCTCGACGACGCGAAGACGCACTTCAACAACGCGCTCGCGGCGACGAGCGGCCCGCTCGGCGTCGTCGGCAACCTCGGCCAGACGCGCCGCTACCGCGCCGCCGCGCGCACGAGCCTCGGCGACGTGGCGTTCCGACAGGGGCGCTACGGCGACGCCGTCAAACTCTACGCCGACGCCGCGAAGGGCGCGCGCGACGACAATCGCCTCGACCTGATGTGGCCCGCGCAGCGCGGCACGGGCCGCGGCCTCTGGTACCAGGCCGCCGAGGAGCGCGACCAGAAAAAGGCGGCGAAGATGCGCGAGGACGCGCTCGCCTCGTACCGGCAGGCGCTCGACACGATTGAGACGCTGCGCGCGGGGAGCTTGCGCGCCGACGAGTCGCGGGCGACCTTCCTCGCGACGACCGAAGACGTGTTCGACGAGGCGGCTGGCGCGCTCGCCGAGATGGCGCTCGCCGCGCAGTCGAACACGGTGCCCGGCGCTTCGAGCGCGCCCGCGACTTCATCTCCGCTCGACGGACGCGCGCTCGCCTACGCGTCCGAGGCTTTGAGCGTCGTCGAGCGCGGGCGCTCGCGCTCGCTCTTAGACCTCCTGAACGAGTCGGGCGCGGAGATCACCGAGGGCGTGCCCGCAGACCTCCTTCAGAAAAAGCGCGACAACCAGAGTCGGCAGGAGGAGATCGCCGCGCAGTTGACCGGCGTCAACCTCGGCGTGAAGCCGTCGAAGTCGGTCGAGCAGCTTGAGGCGGAGTTGAACCAGCTTCAGAACGACTACGACGACATCGAGAATCAGATACGCTCGGCCTCGCCGCGCTACGCCGAACTGACCGCGCCGAAGCCGCTCGCGCTCGAAGACATCCGCCGTCAGGTTCTCGACGCGCAGACCGCGCTGCTCGAATACAAGCTCGGCGACGAGCGCTCCTACCTCTTCGCCGTCACGCGCGACGGCTTCACGCTCTCGCGCCTGCCCGCGCGCGCCGAGATCGAGAAGCAGGCCGTGGCGCTGCGCGACCAGATCATCCCTGCGGGCGCTCGCCGCTCGATCACCGAGATGGTCTCGGACGCCGACGCGCAGCGCGGACTCACCCTGAGCGGCGCGACGACGACCGGAACACCCGCAGCCGTCGGCGCGTTCGCGCAAGCCTCGAACGCGCTCTACAAAACTTGCGTCGAGCCAGCCGCGCCGCTCTTCAAGCAAGACCGCCTGCTCGTCGTCGCCGACGGCGCGCTCAACTACATCCCCTTCCACGCGCTCGTCACCTCAGCGCCCGCCGCCGGCGCGGACTTCTCGACGCTGCCTTATCTTTTGAAGACCAACGAGACCCTGTTCGCGCCGTCGGCCTCGGTCGTCGCGGCGATACGGCAGCAGCGCGGCGCAACGCCGCAGGGCGCGGGGATGCTCATCGTCGCCGACCCGGTCTTCGACAGGTCGGACGCGCGCGCGCGCGGGACAAAGCCCGCGACCGCGCAGCAGCCCGAAGGCGACGCGGCGCGCGGACTCAGCTTCGACAGCGCGCTCGCCGACATCTCCGACAGCGAGCCGGGCAAGCCGAACGCCGGCCCGCAGCGCGGCATCCTCGTCCGTCTTTCGGGGACGCGCACCGAGGCGCAGCAGATCGCGCGGCTCGCGGGCGGTTCGGGGCAGAAGGCAGACGTTTGGCTCGACCTCGAAGCGAACGAGTCGAACGTCGAAGACCGAGACCTGCGGCAGTACCGCTTCCTCCACTTCGCGACGCACGGGCTTCTCAACACCGAGCGACCGCAGTTCACGGGCGTCGTCCTCTCGCTCGTCGGCAACAAGCCGGGCACGGACGGCTTCCTCCGTACGGACGAGGTCTTCAACCTCCGGCTCGGCTCGCCGCTCGTGATGCTCTCGGCCTGCGAGACGGGCTTGGGCAAGGAGAAGCGCGGCGAGGGCGTGATGGGCTTGGCGCGCGCCTTCATGTACGCGGGCGCTCCGACCGTCGGCGTGAGCCTCTGGTCTGTGGCCGACAAGTCAACGGCAGACCTGATGACCGACTTCTACAAGAACCTGCTCGCGGGCGCGGACAAGTCGCCGACCGCCGCGATGCGAACCGCGCGGCTCGACATGATCAGCGGCAAGCGTTACAGCGCGCCGTTCTACTGGGCACCGTTCGTGCTGGTCGGCGACTGGAAGTAAGGCAAAAGTAAAAAGGCAAAAGGCAAAAGTAGGGAGCTAAGGCTGACGCGCCATTCGTCATTGATAACGGTGGCCGCGTCAGCCTTTAGTCTTCGCCGCCGTTCGTCTTCACTTTTGCCTTTTGCCTTTTTACTTTTGCCTTCCGCCGCAGGCGGCTTGCCTTTTTACTTTTGACTTAAATACGGGCTAATATCGGCTCAAAGTTTTCCGAAAATTTCTGACGCTCAGAGGGTCGAGGGATGGACACGGAATTCGAGCAGGTGACGGACGCGACGGCGCTCGACAGAATTTTCCAACGTTCGCACGAGGGGCCGGTGCTGCTGTTCAAGCACAGCAACGCCTGCCCGATCAGCGCGCGCGCCTACCGCGAGATGCAGGGAGTCGCTGGTCCGGTCTCGCTCGTCGTCGTGCAGAAGAGCCGCGACATCTCTCGCGCCATCGAAGAGCGCACCGGCGTCCAGCACGAGACGCCGCAGGCGCTCCTCCTGCGCGACGGTCGCGTCGTCTGGTCGGCGACGCACTTCGACGTGACCGCCGACGCCGTCGAGCGGGCGCTCAAAACCGCGGAAGGATGAGAGGAGAGGTTCTGGCTTTTAGGTGCCAGGTTTTGGTTTAACTTTTTACCTGCACCCAAAACCCGGCACCCGCTTTATGGCCGAAGCGCCGAGGCGCGGCCCCGCCGTCGAGCCGCGCGAGATCATGCAGGAGTCGGACGCCGTCTTGCGCGTCACGTGGGCCGACGGTCGCGAGTGCCGTTACGAAGCGCCGCGGCTGCGCCGGCTCTGCCCGTGCGCGGCGTGCGTCAACGAGTTCACGGGCGAGCGCGTGCTGCGCGCCGAGTCAGTCCCCGACGACCTGCGCATCGAGGACGTTGACATCGTCGGGCGCTACGCGCTCACCTTCCGCTGGGGCGACGGCCACGACACGGGGATTTACAGCTTCCGCTACCTGCGCGAGATTTGCGAAGGCAATGAAAGCAGTGACGAGTGACAAGTGACGAGTGGCGAGCCGGAAAGCTGTTAGCATTTAGCTGTCGGCTTTTAGCTTTCGGTTCTTAACTCGTCACTTGTCACCCGTCACTCGTCACTGCTCTTATGAAAAAGATTCTGGTGGTCGAGGACGGCGAGGTCGAGCGCGAGTTGATGCGGATGGCGCTCGAACGCGAGGGCTACTCGGTCGTCACGGCGGAGGACGGCGTGCGCGGTTTCGATCTGGCCGCGTCCGAGCGACCCGACCTGATTATCACGGACGTTTGGATGCCGGCGGCTGACGGCGTCCACCTCGTCCGCCGCATTCGCTCGACGCCGGAGTTGGCCTCGACGCCGATACTCGTCACGACGGGCTTCGGCACGGGCAGCGCGAGTCTTACGCTCGGGCAGGGCGCGGACGCATACGAGCCGAAGCCGCTCGACCCCGACTCGCTGCGCGAGACCGTCCGCAGGCTTTTGTCCTGAGCCAGGCGGCGGGTGATAATCGCGGCGCGGGACGAGAGTCAGAACAAGGGGCGCTATTTGATGTGGGTCGAGGCGGTCGGGTGGGCAAGCTCTTGCGTACTCGTGGCGACAATCGCCAAGCAGGTTTACAAGCAGTGGAGCGAGGGGTCGAGCGAGGGCGTTTCAAAGTGGCTCTTCGTCGGGCAGATGTCGGCCTCGCTCGGCTTCACGATCTACAGTTGGCTCGTCGGCAACTGGGTCTTCGTCGTGACGAACTCGCTGATGCTTTTGAACGGGCTGCTCGGCCTTCTGATAGTCATACATCACAGACGTAAGGAAAGGAGAGGTCAGAGGTCGGAGGTCAGAGGTCAGTAAAATCTTCGCCGGCGAGCAACCACGAATTAAATCTGAAGCTGTGCGGTTAGCACGACAACTGACCTCCGACCTCCGACCTCCGACCTCTTGAATTTATGAACGAGAGAGATTTTTTCGACGAGAGGCCGGAGACGAAGCGCGCTTCCTACTCCTGCCCGCACTGCCGCGAGCGCTCGGACTACGACGTGCGCTGGCTGCGCCGGACGAAGAAGCGGCAGCCGCCGCGCGGCATGAACGAGCAGCAGAAGGCGCAGTTCGCCAAGGCGCGCGACTACATGGTGCGCGTTGACGACATGCTCGTCTGCGCGAACCCGCGCTGCCGCCGCCGCTTCGACATCCCCAACTTCCAGACCGTCGTCTTCATCTGAGCGCGGCTCTGCAACCCGAAACCATTTCGAGCGAACGGCTCATACAAAACTGAGGAGAGGGAGGACGGCATGGACGAGTTAATCAATCAGGTCATGGCGAAGACGGGCATCAGCGAGTCGCAGGCGCGGACGGCGGTCGAGACGGTCGTGGGCTTTCTCAAGGAGCGTCTGCCCGCGCCCATCGCCGGGCAGGTGGACGGCGCGATTGCGGGCGGCGCCGGCGTCATCGGCGGCCTCGCCGGCAAGGCGGGCGACGTGATCGGCGACCTCGGCAGCATGTTCGGCGGCAAGAAGGACTGAGCGGGCGAGTCCGAGTTATAGAACCAGCGAGGCGGGGGTGCGGATAAAAAGAACGCACCTCCGCCTTCGTTTTTCTCCATGAGTCCGGCGCTCGCGGCGTTCCGCGTTGGTGTCGTACGGCGGCCCATTCAAGCCTCTGTAACAAGGTATTCGGACGGCCCGGAAGAAAAAGTTAGGGATTGACAATTGCGGCATATGATAATAATTTACGGCTGCGTTTTTCATTCGTCTTCATAAAGCGTTCTTCATTTGTCTTCATAAATTAGCTACTCGCATTTTTCGTCCGTGACCGGCTCGTCCTTGTCGGCCTAGCCTTGTTTTAACGAAGGCTATTTCTAAACTTTTCCAGGCGTGGAGGAGGGGAAGATGAAATTTGTGAGAAAGGCAATCGTCGTCGTCCTGGTCGCAATGATGCTGGCCGCCGCCGCGGTCGGTCAGACCTTGCGTCCCGGCAACGACCCGCGCAACCAGGCGCCGACCGTCGGCACGGGCGGCACTCCGGGAGGCCCGACCGGCCTGTTCACCATCTACGACGGCGACACGATCCGCAAGGGCGAGTTCACCTTCTCCGTCGCCTACTCGAACTACGACCGCGACCCCGGCGACGTTGACATCACGGTCGTCCCGCTTAGCTTCAACATCGGCATCAACGACCACCTCGAACTGTTCTACAGCACCGAAGGCTACCGCGGGGTCAAGGTCAACAACCCGCGGAACCTGTCGGGCTTCTACCTGCCGAACTCGCAACTCTTCTTCAGCGCGACCACGCTCGGCAGCGGGCCGGCGATCATCCTGCCGCCCGAGAGGGTGAGCGGCTCCACCGCCCTGACGGGACTCTCCGACACCTTCTTCCGACCGGCCTTCAACCAGCCGTTCGTGCAGTTCCCATTCGTCGGCGGCCCCGGCCCGAACTTCGGCCTGACCGGCAATCGTATCGCGCCGCCCTTCACGAGCCGACTCGGCACGCCGAGCGCCGTGCAGAGCAACTTCGGCGCGGCGTCGAACTTCCCCGGCGTCGGCTCGCCCTGCGGCTCGATCCTGCCGGGCGTCGTTTTGACGACGAGGACGATTCCGGCGAACCTGACCTTCAACACGCTGACGGTTCCAGACCTGTTCACCATCTGCCCGACTTACATCGCCGACGCGCCCTTCATCAATCGGCTCTACGGCGAGTCGAGCTTCGGCACGCACCACATCGGCGCGAAGTACCGCTTCACGGGGCCGAACAACCCGCTCGGCGTCGGCGTCATCGCCTTCTGGCGCTTCTACCTCGACCACGCCAAAGACTTCAAGGGCTTCAACCAACTCCAGCGCGGCGCGAGTCCCGGCGGCAACATCGGCGACTTCGGCATCGGCGCGTTCATCTCCGGTCGCCTGTCGCGCTCGGTCAACATCTCGGCCAACGCCACCTACATCCTGAACAGCAACCCGAAGTCTGACGCCTTCGGCACGGGCGGCGACGTAGTGTTGCTCGACCGCCCGAACGAGCTGATCACGGGCGTCGGCTTCGACTTCCCCATCAACCGCCACTTCCAGCCCATCGCAGAGTTGAAGTCCGACATGTACGTCGGCAGTCACACGCCGAACGCGTTTCCGAATAACCCGCTCGACTTCCTCGGCGGCATACGCATCTTCCCGAAGCGCTGGTTCGGCTTCAGCGCCTGGTACCGCGCGCACCTGAACCAGCAGGGCGACAGGCTCTTCCACAGCCAGGACTTCCCCGCCGGCTTCGAGGAGTCAACAGACCCGCACGGGTTCGGCTTCCAGGTCTTCGCCGGGCACCGCAACGAGCGGCTGCCGACCATCTTCCCGAACCACGAGCCGAAGGGGGCCTTGTCGGTCTCAACCACCGAAGTGACGCTCCCGGCGACATGTACGCCGCCCGCAGTTCCTGACCCGTCCTGCGCGCCGACGGCGGCGACCGTAAACTTGTCGGCCAAGTACACCGACGAGGACGGCGACACGCTTTACTACACGTGGTCAACGACGGTGCCGGACAGAAAGGTCAGCGGCGACGGGCCGAACGCGACGCTGGATTTGACGGGCGTCGCGCCGGGGACTTACACGGTGACGGTCGAGGTGGACGACGGCTGCGGCTGCGTGGCCTTCGACTCCAAGACCGTGACGGTCAAAGCCTGCGACTGCTACACGCCGCCACAGCCGAAGTGCCCGGACGTGCGCGTGACGTGCCCGGATACGGCAAAGCCGGGCGACACGATCACGTTCACGGCGAGCGTCAGCGGCGGCGACACTTCGGTGACGCCGACCTACAACTGGGCCGTCTCAGCCGGCACGATCTCTTCAGGCCAGGGGACTAAAGAGATCACGGTGGACACCACGGGCCTCGCGGGCGGAACGACCGTGACGGCAACCGTGGAGGTCGGCGGCTACGGTATGAGTTGCCCGCCAGTGAGTTGTACGACTAGTCTTCTGACTCAGCCGCCGCGGGCGCGCAAGATAGACGAGTATGACAAGCTGCGGTTCAACGACGAGAAGGCCCGCCTCGATCACCTAGCCATCGAATTGCAGAACGACCCGACGGCGAAGGCGGCCATCATCACCTACGGCGGGCGCGACAGCCGTCCGGGCGAGGCCGAACGTCGCTACAGGCGCGCGCACGACTACCTCGTGAACGAGCGCAAGATCAGCGAAGACCGCATCCTGCCGTTCGCCGACCCCGGCGGACTCAGAGAAGAGCCGTGGACTGAGTTGTGGATAGTGCCCGCCGGAGCGCCGTTGCCACAGGCCACTCCGACCGTGCAGCCCTCGGAGGTTCGCAAGAGGCCCGCCCATAGGAGAAGGGGCAGAAGACGCGGCCACGACGACGACGAGTAAACCGGTGACTTGCGCGATACGATAAGCGCATTCCTCCTGTCGCATTGCGCGTCGGCGGGGTGAGTCTTTGCGGAACTCACCCCGCCATTTTTCTGCCCGCGCGAAGAAAGAAGATGACGCGGGCGTCATCAACCGCCTGACGCCCGCGTCAACAACTTCGACGCCTGACCTTCACACGGCGTCGTATCTCTTCAGCTTTCGGTAGAGAGTCGAGAGGTCAATGCCGAGGATGTTGGCGGCGCGCGCCTTGTCCTGGTTGACGGAGGCGAGCGTGTCGAGGATGTGGCGGCGCTCGATTTCGGCGAGCGTGGGGCGCAGGCCGTCGGGGTCGCGCACGGCGGGCGCCTGGCCCGCGGCGTCGCGGACGCGCGGCGGTAGGCTGTCGAGGTCGAGCGCCGCGCCGCTCAAAGTGAACGCGCGCTCGACCGCGTTCTGAAGCTCGCGGACGTTGCCGGGCCAGTTGTAGTTGATGAGAGCGGTCATTGCCGCCACGTCAATCGGCTTCTCGTCCTGCGCCTGCTCGCGAGCGGTGTGCTTGACGAAGTGGCGCGCGAGCAGCGGTATGTCTTCGCGGCGCTCGCGCAGCGGCGGCAGGTGAATCTCGATGACGTTCAGCCTGTAAAAGAGGTCTTCGCGGAAGCGGCCTTCGCTCACCTCACGCTCAAGGTCGCGGTTGGTCGCGCAGATGATTCGCGCGTCGAAGCGCGCGGGCGCACTCGCGCCGACCGGCGTGACCTCGTGCTCCTGCACGGCGCGGAGGAGTCGCACCTGAAGCGCCTGGCTTATCTCGCCGATCTCGTCGAGGAAAATCGTGCCGCCCTCGGCGGAGCGGAAGAGGCCCGCGCGCGCGGCGGTCGCGCCGGTGAACGCTCCCTTCGTGTGGCCGAAGAGTTCGGATTCGAGGAGCGTTTCGGGGAGCGCGCCGCAGTTGATGGCGACGAAGGGGCGGTCGGAGCGCGGGCTGTTGTGGTGGATGGCGCGCGCGACGAGTTCCTTTCCCGTGCCCGACTCGCCGTAGATGAGTATGTTGGTGTTCGTCGCCGCGACCTTCTCGACGAGTCGGAAGACCTGCTGCAAGCTGTCGGACGTGCCGATGATCTCGGAGAAGCTGTAACGGCGGTCGAGTTCGCGCCGGAGCGCGCGGTTCTCGCGGAACAACTCGCGCTGTCGGAGCGCGTTCTTGATGGATTGCAACAGGTCTTCGTTGACGAACGGCTTGGTGATGTAGTCGTAAGCGCCCTTGCGGAGCGCGGCGACCGCCGAGTCCACGGACGAGTAGGCGGTCATCACGACGACGAGCGCCTCGGCGTCAATGTCCTTGATGCGGTCGAGCAGGGCGAGGCCGTCCATGCCCGCCATGCGGATGTCGGTGAGCGTGACGGCCACGTCTTCCGCCGCGAACGCTTCGAGCGCTTCTTCGGCGCTCGCGACCGCCGCGACGCGGTAGCCAGCGCCTTCCAAAAGGCGCGAGATGATGGCGCGCATCAGGTCTTCGTCTTCGGCGACGAGTATGAGTGGCGGAGTGTTCATCTGTTCCGTCCGACCGGCGTCGTTTAAAGATCGCGTTCGAGGAGCGAGGCGGCTCGGCGCTCGGCCTCCTGCTTGATGTACTTGTTGTGTTCGACCAGAAATCTCGTCATGAAACGTTTGAGAAAGAGCGCGTCGAACGCCGAACCAATCGGCCCGAAGGGCGAAGCGAATTCGATGTGGTCGCGCACGAGCGTCCCGCCGTCGGTCGGCTCGAAGCTGTGCGTGTGACGCCAGCGCTTGAACGGGCCGCGCCGCATCTCGTCGGCGAACGAGCGCGGCGGGTCGAGCGCGACGATCTTCGAGGTCATGCGCTGCCGGACGCCGAAGAAAGAACCCTCCCACGTGACCTCTTCTCCAAGCCCGATCAGGCCGGAGGTGACGCCCGCGACGGCCCGATGTTTGAGCCGGCTCGGCGCGCTCACGTGCAGGTCAATGCTGCGCGCCGCGTCGAAGCAGACGGCGGCGGGCGCGTGAATCAAAGTTTCGAGTCGGATTATCGGCATCGAAAAAGCATCGTTAAGGGTTGTGTCTCACGCTCGGCGGCCAGCCGTTTGCCACTCGCCCGCGAGCATCGAGTAGGAGACGAGGTCTTTGTAGTGGTCGTGAACCCATTCGGCCTGCCGGTGCGTGCCCTCTTCGGTGAAGCCGAGCCGTTCGGGGATGCGGCGGCTGCGCGTGTTCTCGACGGCGCAGTAAATCTCGACGCGGTTCAGGCGCAGACGCCGGAAGGCGTAGTCAACCAGCACGCGCGCGGACTTCGTCATGATGCCGCGCCCCTGCATGTCTTCGGCGAGCCAGTAGCCGATGTCGGCCTTGCGGTTCGCCCAATCAATGTTGTTGTAGCCGATGCTGCCCGCGAGCCGGTCGCGGAAGAAGATGAGCGTGGCGAAGCCCTGATCCTCGGCGTACTGCCGGAGGTTGCGGCGGATGAACTCGCGCGCGTCCTCGACCGAGTAGCGGTCGGTCGCCCACGGCATCCACTTCATCAGGTACAAGAGGTCGCGCCGGACGAGCGCCGTCAACTCCTCGGCGTGGCGCTCGTCCACGGGCCTGAGTTCGAGTCCGTCTTCGATTCGGTGGCTGAACATCTTGCGTCACCTCCCGCGCCCTTCAATCACACCGCGCCGGGCTTCAACACCTCCGCCTTCAACTCTTCGCCCGCCGAAGTCTGCACGCCCGGCGCCGCGGAATCAAGCGCTTTCACGCCCGCCTCGTCGGCGGGGAGCGAGACGCGGGCGGTCGTGCCGCGCGCTTCGTTCGGCGCGACCGCGATGCCGCCGCCGTGCGCGGTGACGATGCCGTAGCAGACCGCGAGGCCGAGGCCGGCGCCGACCGGCTTCGTCGTGAAGAACGGATCGAAGACGCGCGCGCGAATCTCTTCGGGGATGCCGTGCCCCTCGTCGGCGAACTCGGCGACGACCTCGCCCGACGCGGCGTCGAAGAAAGTTCGGATGTGAAGCGCGCCGCCTTCCGGCATCGCGTCGCGCGCGTTCAAAAGGAGGTTGAGAAAGACCTGTTGCATCTGATCCGCGTCCGCCGAGACGCGCGGTGCTTCCGCGTCGAAGTCGGTCGTGACGCGCAGGCGCTTGAAAGCCTTGTCGAAGCCCGCGAGCCGCAGGCTCGACTCGACGACGCGCGCGATGTCGAGCGGCTTGCGTTCGGGGGGACGCTGCCGCGCGAAGTCCATCATGTCGCGCAGCACTTGCGAGATGCGCGCGATCTGCGTCGAGGCGAGCCGGAGCATCTCGCGCGTCTCGGCCTCGTTCTCGGCGTCGAGCGCGCGCGACTGAAGGATTTGGATGAGCGAAGAGATCGAGGCGAGCGGGTTGTTGACTTCGTGCGCGACCCCGGCGGCGAGCGCGCCCGCGGCGGCGAGTTTTTCGGCGCGGACGAGGTGTTCGTTCAACGCGCGCAGCCGCTCGATGTCGTCGGCCATCTTCGCGCTCATCTCGTTGAACGAGGCGGCGAGTAGTCCGACTTCGTCGTTGCTCGTGAGTTCGACGCGCGTGCCGTATGCGCCGCCGGCAACGTCAACGGCTGCCTCGGTCAGACGACGGAGCGGGCGCGAGATGATTCGGATGACCAGCGCGACGAGGACGAGGTTCGGGACGAGCGCCGTGACGACGCTGAAGACGAGGTAACGCTTCCACGCCGCCGCCGTGTGATCCGCGAAGCTCCACCAGACAATCGGAATCTGGAAGAGCGCGAAGCTCAGGCACGCGACCGCCGCGATTGAGAAGGCGACCTTGTAGGCGATGGGGAAGAGGCGGAACTGGTCGAGCGCGGATTGAATCGAGAAGAGGCGGAAGTTAGTGATCGCGTAAGCGTAGATGATGACGCCGACGAGGACGAAGACGGAGCCGACGGGCAGCAGCGTGTAAACGCCCGCGAGCGGGAGCGCGATGTCGGTCGTCGTCTTGAGCGTCGCCGTGACGACGAGCGCGAAGAGGATCGCGCCGAGCTGCTGGCCCCAGAGCGTGCCGCGGTAGCGTCTCCACTTTTTGAAGAGCGTCGCGAAGCCGTAGGCGAACAGGCCGTAGATGTAGAGGCCGAAGGCGTAGGCGAGCGGCGTGAGGTGGATGCGGAAGTCCGAGCCGTCGAAGTAGAGCGAGTCCCACATCATCCCGGCGAGCGCCGCGGGCACGAGCACCGCGCCGGGCGCGAACATCACGGCGGCCCGCCGCCACTGAACGTCGCCGTCTTCGGGAAAGACCCACGCGAAGACGACGAGCGCGAACTGGAGCAGGAGCGAGAGGGCGAAGCTCACGCCCGCCCACGCGGCTGCCGACTGCCGCGTCGCGCCGAAGCCCCACATGACGATGTCGTTGACCGTCCACGCGGCGAGGCAGGCGATGAACGCCGCGAAGGTCTGGTGCGCGCGGCTGCGCGGCGCGGCCACGAAGACGTAGAAGCCGAGCAGCACGAGCATGAAGAGCGAGAGCAGGAGCAGCGCGAGTAGCATCATTTGGTGAGCGGTGAGCGGTGAGCGGTGAGCAGTTAAGGCAAAGATTCGCGGCGCACTCCGCGACTCGACTACTGCTCACCGCTCACCGCTCACTGCTTACTTCAAAAGCGCCGGACTCAAGATCAGCGCGGCGGCTGCCAGCGGGACGCCGAACGCGAGCGGCCAGAGGTCGTGCTCCTCAATCATACCACCGTGCGAGAGCAGCCGGTGAAGAACCGCGAAGACGGGGAAGGCCGCGAGCGCCACGGGCACGGCGCAGACGACGCCGACGACCGCGCCGATGATGAAGCCGACCGCGCCGCCCGCCGCGCCCGTCACGACGCCCCAGGCCACGGCCAGCATCAGCGTCGAGAAGACGAAGACGGGCCAAGACCACCTGCGCGGGTCGTCCAGCTTGCGCCCCAAGAACGCGCCGAACTTCCGTCCGACGAGACAGCAGACGGCGTTCATCGTGAGGAGGAGGAGCGTCCAGAAGAGCATCGCGCCAGCCGAAGGGAATTGTCTCGACGCTCCTTCCGAGAACGCGGGCGCGAGTATGCGCGCGAAGATGGCGCAGGGAGGGAAGAGGCCGAGGAACGTGCCGAACCACGCGTAGGACTCCTCGGTCGTGAGCGGGTGGATGATCGAGAGGGCGCGAGTCTCCTCGCGCGCGCGCCGCGGCCTGGCGCGTGATTCGGCGCGGGCGATCTCGGCCCTGAGCCAGTTCAGCCTCCCGTTGATGTCGTGGTCGGGAGTGGCCGCGTAGCAAACGCTGTGTGAGCCGCTCGTGTCGTACATGGGTTTTCTCCTTCGTCGGCGCAGCCGGGCGCGGCGTCCGCGGGCCGCGGACTGATGCGGCGCAGGCGCGCGCGCTTCGCTTCGAGCAGGCGCGCGACGGCGGCGACCGTCTCGCGCTCGTCGAAGAGCGAGAGAAGTTCGACGGCGCTTGAAAGCGCCTGCGTCAGCGCTTCGGAGAGTCGCTTCTCCGTTTCGTCGCGCTCTGCGGGATGAAATTGAAGTTGAGAGGAGTAAATGTCGCGCGTGACCTCGCGCGCGGCGGCGAGCGCGTGGACGAGTTCGGAGCGGGCGCGCTCGCGGTGTGCGCGCAGCCGCATGACGTTGCGGCGGTGGAGGCAGCGCCCGGCGACAAGCAGGTCTTCGCCGTCGCGACCAGCCACGCGGCAAAGCTCAACTTCGCGCGGCGACGGTTGAGCTTCTTCGCGCGCCGACTCGCAGGCGAGAGCGAGGCCCGCGTAACGTTCGACGCACTCGCGCGCGGCGAACAGCGCGAGCCGCTCGGCCTCGCAGTCGTGCCCGCTCGCTTTGACGATTAAATCTTCGACCGCGCGCAGCGAGTTGACGGTCGAACGACGGGCGCGCTCGACACACTGCTCGTCGGGAACGCCTCTTTCAAAATCCGAAAGCGCTGCGCAAGTTTGAGCTTTGGCGGCGTTCTTCGTTAGCGAGCGCAAAGCAGTCGCGGGCCAGCCGAGTGAAGCGGTGGCCGACTTCAGGATTGAGAGCGCGGCGCGCGTGCCCCGCTCGCGCTCTTCGACGAACCGTGCGACGCCGAAGGGTGCCGCCGCCGCGAGGTAGATGATTGTGATCTCGCTCAGAAACATCTCGACGCCGTGAAGGGCAACGCACGTGCCGACTTTTGGTGCGCGCGGAGAGCAAAGGCAGAGAAGCAAAACGGAGCAATGTTTATGCGGCCTCCGCCGCACTTGAGCATGAAGAGGCGTTCGAGTCGTCGGGCGTGATGTGTTTGGCAAAGAGCATGAGCGAGTCGGGAGCTTGGCAATCTGCGAATGAGGCGCGTCGCGGCGTCGCTGTTCGCAAAGAGGGCATGGGCGGGTCGCCTCTGTCCGAGCCTGTTGCGCGCGCTCGACGAAAGTGTGTGTGCGGGCGCGCAAATGGTTCGGGCAACACGGAGCGGGCGGCGGGCATCTTTAGGACTGTTCCCGCGGAACCTTCTGTCAGCCCTCGCCGGAGACGCGGCCCGCGCCGGGCTAGATGTCAAAGTTTTATTGCGACCGTCTCAAGACGAGCGGGCGAATGGCACTTCGGCTTGAAGTCCAAGCGCCGTGGCCTCCGATTTGCTCTTTAGCTTGGCGTGCCCGGTGAAGGCAGACGGTAATCGAACAAAAGGGAACTTTTCATCCCGGTTGTTCGTCTTAGTGAGCGAACTTCATTCATTCTGAAAACGGAATAGCAGTCATGAAGAAGAAAATACCGATCAGAGTCATTAAGCGAGAAGAGAGAACTCGCCAGCAGGCGGCGACCGAAGAGGTCGCGCCGGAACGCAAGTCGGCGCAGGAGGCGGCGCGCGAGATGGTCGCGAACGTCACGCAGTGGGTCAACGAGTTTCAGCAGAAGCGTCGCGTCGAGACGACGCGCGCCATCAAGACCCTCTTCTCCGACAGGACGCCGCAGACGAGCAAGGCGTAACTCTCCCCTCACGCTTCCACTCGCCCTCGACGAAATCTTAAAAGCTGTTCGCTCGGTCACGACGGACGAAGGCGGGGTCGGCATCCGTAAGGCCGGGCCTTCGGCGTTGACACGCGCCCGCGCGGGCGCATAGCATTCGGCGAGCGAAGCCTACAGCCTGCGGAGATTCCCGATGAAGAAGCACGGCAGAAAGCAGTCGCGCGTGCGCGAGGAGCGCCCGCTGTTCGCCTCGATACGCAAGCCCGTCGCGCCGCCCGGCCACCCAATCTCTCGCGCCAAGCCCGAAGACCGCGTCCACCCAGCCGAGCGCAAGGCCAAGCACAAGCGGCGACCCGACGGCTCGGAGTGACATCAGCCTTGCAGCCGACCAACGAACTGCTGACAAGTGACGTTGCGAGCGCCTTCATCGCCGAAGCGCGCGCGCACCTGCTTGAAGACTACCTGCCGAAGATCGAGCGCTGCGTCGAGCGTCTGACCGAAGATCAGGTCTGGTGGCGCGCGGGCGGGCGCTCGAACAGCGTCGGCAATCTCATGCTCCACCTCGAAGGCAACCTGCGCCAGTGGGTCGTCTGCGGCGCGGGCGGTGCCGCGGACAGGCGCGTGCGCGACCGCGAGTTCGCCGAGCGCGGCGGAGTGGCGCGCGCGGAGTTGGTGTCGAGCTTGCGCGCGACGGTCGAGGAGGCGTGCGACGCGCTCGCGCGGCTCGACCCCGCGACGCTCCTCGAACGCCGCCGCGTGCAGGGCCTCGACGTGACGTTGCTTGCGGCGGTCTTCCACGCCGTCGAACATTTCTCGATGCACGCGGGACAGATCATCCTTCTGACGAAGCTGCTCACCGACGAAGACCTGCGGTTCTACGACTTTTCCGAAGGCGTGCCGCGTCGGGACTGGAAGGGGTGAGTTAATCGGTCAGTCCCGGTGTGCAGGAAACGCGCCGGGACAATCGCGCGCGCCGGGAATCAAAAAATAAATTTTCCGCTTTTCAATCTCGCCGGTTCGTGCTTAATATATCCGGCGAAGTGACATCACCTGATTGCCGGCGCAGCCGCGCACGCGGACGAGGTCTCTTGTTTACCCTGCGCCGCCGTCATACGAAATTTTGAGGAGGCTTGCCTGATGACTTATGTCGTGTGTGAACCGTGTGTGAACTGCCGCTACACGGACTGCGTGGTCGTCTGCCCCGTCGAGGCTTTCCACCTGGACGACAACGCCGTCTGGATTAATCCCGAAACCTGCATTGACTGCGACGCGTGCGTCCCCGAATGCCCCGTCGAGGCCATCTTCGCCGAGGACAAAGTGCCGGAGCAGTGGACGGACTACACCGCGATCAACGCCGAGAAGTCTCTGAGCGGTCTGCCCATCATCAGCGAGAAGCTCGAACCGCTCTGCTAGTTCGCGGCGGAAGAGATGACCGAGAGCCGCGTGCGCGCGGCTGTGACGCGCAAGCCGTAAGCCCGTCGAACTTTCTGAGGGCGCGCTTGCGCGTACACGTCTTCGGGCCGGCGAGACGGATTCAGATTTGGAGGGCGGCATCGGAAAGAAGGGGCGGAAGCGGCGGCGCTTCGGCGCAATCGTGGGCGGGCTTGCGGGACTCGCGGCGGGCGCGGTCGGCGCGACGCTCCTGCTCCGCAGGAAGAGCGCGTTGAAAGAAGGAAAGTCAATCTACCCGGAATACAACCGGCGCGGCGCAGACCGCTGGGCGCGACCCGGCATGAATGTGACCTTCCGCGCCGAACTCATGCCCGGTCGCACCCGCCACGAGCGAACCTTCCGCGTCGCCGAAGTCCTGCCGAGCGGTCGCGTCATGCTCGAAGACTTCACGGGCGAACACACCGAGACGGAGTTCGAGGCGATACGTTAGCCGACAACAATGCCTTCCAGATTACTCGCTCGCGTAACTCTCATGCGGACGCGCGCAAAGCTTCGACTCACGGATTGGCGGGCGGCAGATCAGAATTAAAAATATCAAACAGAACCTTCCAGCTACCGTCGCGCTGCTTCTTCCAGACCGTCACATACTTTCCGGTGTCTGAGGCGGGCTTCCCCGCGGGGTCGTTGAAAGTCATTTGGTAAACGCCGCTCGTGTAGCCGAGTTCGCCGGACTTAGCCACCTGAGCTTTGACCGGACGCCAACTGATCTTAAGGTTAGGGAGTGCGAAGAATCCTGTGAAGAGCTTTCCGATTGCCTCCCTGCCGGTCGCAATCGGCGCGCCGGGCGCTAACACAGACCCGTCCTCGGCACAGAACGCCACAGACTTTTCGAGGTCTTTGCCCGCGAAGACTTTCAACCACTGCTGGTCGGCTGCGCGGATAGCATCTTCCGGCGACGTGCGAGCCTTTTGCGCTGGCGCTTGAATACTTCCGAACGCCAGCGCCAACAGAGCGACAACAACGCTTGCCGAATTACGCCTCATGCATGGCTCCTTTCGTAATCGAGTGTGGTTAACGAATCGGCTGCTTCGGCCACGGGATTGATAATCACCTCCGAGCCTCCCATCCCTCACGTCCGATGCCGTAGATGATCACCTTCGTCCCGAAGACATCCCACTCGCCTTCGGGCCTCTCGCCCAGACGCTCGGCGACCCGGATCGAGGCTGCGTTGTCGGGCGCGATGAGGCTTATGACGTGCGTCTGGTTCAGCCGCGTGAACGCGTATTCGAGCGAGGCGCGCGCGGCCTCAGTCGCGTAGCCGCGTCCCCAGAACTGACGGCGCAATGTCCAGCCGACCTCAAGACCGGGCCAGCCTTCGGGATACCAACAGCCGACGCGCCCGACCATCTCGCCGCTCGCGCGCTCCTCGACCGCCCAGAAGCCGTAGCCGCGCAGATGCCAGTGGCCGATGACCATCGCCATGTTGCGCCAAGCCTCGGCGCGCGGCAACGGCCTGCCTCCGAGGAATCGCATCACCTCCGCGTCGCCCAACATCTCGGCGTATGCGTCCGCGTCGGACTCGCGGAACTCGCGCAGCAACAGGCGCTCTGTCTCCAGAATGATTTTCACCGTCAATACTCGCGGCCCTTCACCATGAATACTCGCGGCCCGGCTCCATCGCGGAGAGGCGCGGGACGCCCAGCGCGGCGAGTTCCTCGATGAGTTGTTGGCGGAAGGAGGGCTTGAGGTGCATGGCGAGTATGTCGAGGTCTTTGTGCGCGAGCTTCTTCAACTCCTGGCCGAGCGTTTCGGGCGTGAGGTGGCCGGAAGCCTCGGCGAGCTTGGCGAGGAAGTTCGGGAACGAAGCCTCGATGAGCAGGGCGTCAACGCGCGGCTCGCGGTTGACGAGGTGCCAGAACTCTTCCGTGGACGACGTGTCGGAGCTAAAAGCCACCGTGCGCTCGCCGTCGGTGAAGACTATGCCGACCGTCGGGACGATGTGCCGGACGGGGACGGCCTTGACGCGCAGGTGCGCGACACTGAACTCCTCGCCGACGCGGAAGGGGACGAACTGCATGACCGGGGTCTTGCCGTTGTTGAAATTCTGGAACGGCGGATAGACCGTGCCGTTGAAGATGTCGCGCTCGACGAGCGCGCAGACCTCCTCGGTCGCGTGGATGCGGATCGGCTCTTTGAGGAAGGCGAAGAGGTCGTCAACGAAGATGGGGAGCGTCGCGAGGTGGTCAATGTGCGGGTGCGTGACGATCACGTCGCGCACAGCCTCGCGCTCGCCGTTGTCGAGTCCGATGGCGATGCTGCCCGCGTCAATCGCCACGCGCCCGTCAACGACGAAGCAGCTCAGCCGCTGCTCCGGCGACGCGCGCCCGTCCGGGTCAATCGTGCTCGGCAGTAGTTTGATCTTCAAACGAGTGACGAGTGACGAGTGATGAGTGACGAGTGATGAGTTGTAATCGAGCCGTCTTCAACTCATCACTCATCACTCATCACTCATCACTTCCTTTCCAGTCGGAGACGCAGGCTGTAAATCTGCCGCAGGTAGATGGCCTCGCGCTCGTCGTCGGCCTGGCCGTGCGCGTGCACGCCGCGGGCGACGCGCGAGCG
>Ga0070740_10001393_pt1 | contig 33834 bp, 26 predicted proteins | sample Coa_R2_FD_67286 | JGI IMG/M metagenome (GOLD analysis project Ga0070740, IMG submission 67286) | Surface soil microbial communities from Centralia Pennsylvania, which are recovering from an underground coalmine fire - Coalmine... | ecosystem: Environmental > Terrestrial > Soil > Unclassified ...
TCTTTCCCATCCCCGTCTTTCCCATCCCCGTCTTTCCCATCCCCGTCTTTTCCACACCCCTCTTTTCCACATCCGTCTTTCCCATCCCCGTCTTTCCCATCCCCGTCTTTCCCATCCCCGTCTTTCCCACACCCGTCTTTTCCACACCCCTCTTTTCCACACCCGTCTTTCCCACACCCGTCTTTCCCACACCCGTCTTCCCCAGACCCCTCTTTTCCGTCCCGGCCTCTCCCACACCCGTCTTCCTCACACCCGTCTTCCCCGTCCCGGCCTCTCCCACACCCGTCTTTCCCGTCTCCACCTTTTTCCCTCTATCGCGTACAAATTTTCCCCCGTTACCCACAAAGGCCACCAGCCCCGCTGCCGCCAGCAGTGTCAGCAGGGGATAGAGAGGGAGCATGTAGCGCATGTACTTGACATAAAAACTACAGGTAATGGCCCCGTAGACCAGGATCCAGGAGAAAATAACCAGCCAGGAAGCAGGAATCGCGCGCCGCCAGAACCGCCAGAGGAACCAGAGCAGCGCCACACAGGCCGCCAGCCCCAGCGTCACCCCCATGCCCCACACCACCATATTGCGCAGTTCGTACACAACGGGAATGGTCCCGGCGAACTGGCGCGTATATGGCACGTCGAGCACGCCGCGAGCGAGCGCGCCCTGCTCCAGGATCTGCTCGCTATACTCCTGCCAATCGAGTATCGCATAGGGCTGTGTCACCACAAAGGCCACCATGCAGATCAGAGCAGCGGAAAGCAACTCATTGAGCGCGGATAGGATATCCCGCTCGCGTCGCCAGCGCAGCATGATCGCGATCAGCAGTGGCACGGCAAGAGGCGCGGCGCTAAACTTTGTCGCCAGCGCCAGGCCATAGCCTGTCCCCGCAATAAACGACCAGAGCAGCGGCCTCTCCGCAGTGACCAGCGCGACGCAGGCCACAATGGTCAGCATCACAAAGAAGAGTAGCAGCGTATCAACGGCGTAGAAGTGCGCAAGCTGCAACTGAAAGGGCGTGAACGCAACCAGCGCGGCTGCAAGCAGCGCCACGCTCCACGCGTGAGGCCGCCCGGGCGTATCATCGCGTACCAGCAGCAGCGCCAGCCAGCCCGTCAGCGCGATTGTGCCGCTATCGAAGGCCGCCGACAGCGCACGACCAACCAGCGTGAGACCTGTAAACGATCTCAACGCCGGCGAGATATGGGAGAGCAGGCTTCCCAACAGCGCCAGGAGGTAGAGTGGAAAAGAGCCATAGGCGAAGAAATGCGGATTGAGGGGGGATTGTGCGGGATTGAAGAATTGCGCCAGGCTTACCGGCCACGCGAGCGTGGTAACATGAAAGAGGATCTGCCGTTCATCGGGTTGGAAGCTGTTTCCCTGATCCCAGTTCAGACCGTAGAGGCGCAGGGCGAAGCCAAGCAGCGCCAGACCGCACAGGGCCAGGGGGCGCCAGCGAATGATGAACTTTCTGGACATATTATCCGCCGGCATACGACGCGCGCAGCAGTTCTTCCTCGATCTGCCGCCACACCATGCGCTCGGCCTCGGGGACGCTCACGCGCGCCTGGATCATCATACTCGAAGTGCGCTGGCGGAAGGTTGCGAGGTATTTGCGCTGGATATCATAAGCCGGCATCCTCCCCAGCTCGATACTGCTCAGTGGATAGTAGGCTTCCAGATCGAAGGCAACCGAGAGCAGTTCCGCATAATGCTGGATCAACCTCTGTCGCGCATCGGAGACGAAATAGTCGGGCTGTGTACAGGAGATCAGAAGGCAGCCGGCGATAGTATCCGACAACATAATCGGGTGCGCCATTGCACTCTCCTCCCATTCCACCCAGCGCGCGGGAAAGAGATTCTCGCCTTCCGAGCGGCTCTGAATGGCACGCGCGCGCCCCGTAGATACAACGTAGCCGGCCAGCGACTCGCTGCCAAGAAAGAGCGTTCGCTGCTCCAGCTCTCTATTCCAGGGAGGTGTGCCGCGCCCGATACTCTCGCGCAAGCTGCGAATCCTGCCTTCAGGCGTGGGATACATGCACTGCACCACTGTGATCTCCATGCCTACACGATTAGGGTCGAGTTGCTTGAGCGCCTGTTGCAAGATCACATCGCTGATCGAGCTGAAGTGCAATATTCTGGGCAGGGTACAATGTGCATTCAAAATACGAGCATAGAAGACCGAAGGGATTTCAAGCTCGGTCTTATCAACATCCACCACCTCGCTGATTGAGGAGCCAAACTCTTCGGGGATCAATTCAAGAAATGTGCGGCGATAATCGGGCAGAGCATTAATCAGCAGACGCAGGTTCTGGGGACGCGGCCTGGATTCTCCGGCCACCCAGCGCGTCAAGGTGACAGAGCTTATCCCCAGTTCGTTAGCAATCCTCTGCTTTTCTTGCGTATCCCTGATGATCTTTCCCAGCAGTTCACGCCAGCGCTGTGAATCCTGCACGCCTATTGCTCCCAATCGTTAATATTGCCGCTTATTGATTAGCGCTAATCTTTATGGTAACAGCTTGTAACGAAAACGTCAACCAATGAAAAACACTACCCCGGCTTTTGCCATTTTTTTAACATACTTTTAAGAGGATGTCTGAAGCTAAGCATCTTCACTCACTCTGGCCGGGCCTTCGCGCGGCTTTAGCGCGCTTGAGGAGAGAGCAAGCGAATGTGCTGGGAATCAGTCATGCTCCAGGGGTTGTATATTGAGGAAGAGCGTGCCATCGCAAGCATCTACCAGGGCAGTATCGCCGGAGCGCAGAACGCCCCGCAAGATTCTGTCGGCCAGCGCATCTTCCAGCATGCGCTGCACCACGCGGCGCAGCGGGCGCGCGCCGCAGGACGGATCATAGCCACATTCCACCAGCAGCCAGCGCGCGGCATCCGTCACCTGCACCTCTATCGCTTGCTCCGCCAGGCGCTGCTGCGTCTGTACAATCATCAGATCGACAATGGTACGCAGGTGCTCTTTGCTCAATAGATCGAAAACGATAACCTCATCAATACGATCCAGTAGTTCGGGCCGGAGCAGATCCCTCACTCCCAACATTCCCTGGATCCGCGCTGCGCGGCGTTGATGTTCTTCCTGCCGGCCTGAGGTGAAAGCCATAGGGAACTGCGCGAGCGGCATCGATCCGGCATTGGTAGTCATAATGATAAAGGTATTCTTGAAATCCACGCTCTGGCCGCGCGCATCGGTGAGGCGACCATCATCGAGGATCTGGAGCAGGATATCAAGGACACGCGGATGCGCCTTCTCAATCTCGTCAAAGAGCACGACGCTATAAGGGCGGCGGCGCACGGCCTCGGTTAACCGGCCGGCCTGCTCGTAGCCCACATATCCCGGTGGAGCGCCAATCAGGCGGGAGACATGGTGGCTCTCCATGAACTCCGACATATCCAGTTCGATGAGCGCCTTTTCATCTCCCAGAAGCGTTGCCGCCAGCGCGCGCGCTGTTTCGGTCTTACCGACCCCGGTTGGTCCGGCGAAGATAAACGAGCCGCAGGGGCGACGGCCATCCCTGATGTTGACACGCGCACGACGTATCGCGCGCGCCAGGGTTTGCAGCGCGGCATTCTGTCCGATCACGCGCCTGCGCAGGACATCTTCCAGATGCAGCAGAAGATGGCTCTCCCGGCTGGTAATCTGCATGACCGGAATGCCTGTCTGCATAGCAACGATTTCGGCAATATGCCGCGTCTCGATAGTGGGGCGTTGTTTTCGACTCTGAACATACCAATCGGCCTCCGCCTGCCAGAGCGACTTGCGGAGCGCCCGCTCGCTCTTGAGCAATGCCAGCGCCTGCCGGAAGTCACACAGTGCAATGGCCGCATCCTTCTCACGCTGCACGCTCACGATCTTATCCCTGAGTTGTCGCACATCGTCGGGTGCGGCAGAGCGCTGCATACACAGGCGAGCGGCGGCTTCGTCGATCAGATCGATGGCTTTATCGGGCTGACAGCGGCTTTGGATATAACGTGCGGACAGCTTCACAGCCGCTACCAGCGCCTCATCGCTCACAGCGACGCGATGGAAACGCTCGTAGTGAGAACGCAGACCTTGCAGGATCGCCAGGGTTTCACGTGCGGTCGCTTCCGCGACCGTCACGGGCTGAAAACGACGCTCCAGGGCTGGATCAGCCGCTATCGTCTTGCGATACTCTTCGGGAGTAGTCGCGCCGATACAGCGAAACTCGCCGCGCGCCAGAACGGGTTTGAAGAGATCGGCGGCGGCGACGGAGCCTTCCGCGACATCGGTATGCACAAGCAGGTGCAGCTCATCAATGGCAACGATTATCTCGGGCGCGCTCATTATCTCACGCATCATAAGTTTTAAACGCTCTTCAAAATCGCCACGAAAGCGTGTACCTACAGTAAGCAGACCGATATCCAGGGCCACAACCCGGCAGCGCTGGAGGTTATCGGGCACCTTGCCCTGCACGATGCGTAACGCCAGAGCTTCGATAATGGCCGTCTTGCCGGATCCGGCGGGGCCAATCAATGCGGGGCTATTTTTCGCGCGGCGCGATAGAACCTGCACCACGCGCTCCAGTTCGGCCTCACGCCCTACCACCGGATCAAGTTCGCCCGCCAGAGCGGCCAGCGTCAGATCGCGGCCAAGCTGATTCAAAGCAGGGGTGGTTTCATAGCGTGACTGATAGTACAGAGTGAGTTGCAGGTTTTCGTACCCACGACTGACCAGCGCGCTCAACTGGCGGCGCACGGCCTCGACATACAGGCCAAAACTCTCCAGCACCCCCGCTACAACCCCATCCTCCTCCCCAAGAATAGCCAGCAGCAAGTGTCCCACGCTCACCACCTGCGCCTGCTCGGCGGCGGCCTCCTGTTCCGCGCGTTCGAGCGTGGCGCGCGCAGTCGCTCCCAGCACCGGCTCGCTCAGAATAATCCTGCTGCCGCGCCCCATCACAAAATCCAGCGCCAGAGCAATGCGTTTACTGCTGATCCGCAAAGAGGCCAGCAATCCTTCGATGACCGGATCTTTGAGTCTGAGCAGGCCCAGCAGCAGGTGTTCGGTACTCACCACCCTGTGCCGTAAACGACGGGCCTCTTCGCGAGCCAGAGATACGGCCTGGCGCACCTCTTTATCATATCTATTGGGCCGATACATCATCGCACACCTCTTTTTTTAGAGAGTCTGACATTCAGCGGCCTCACCTTCTCTGACAGGCCGTTCGCGCGGCCCCGCCGCGCCCGGGATGGAGTTTGTATTGTGGGACATGCGCTTCGCGCATGTCCCACAATACAAACTCCATTGGCGAGCGCAGCAGGCGCGAGCAATGGCAGGGCTGAGAACCTGCTTGCTTATTACTATCGGACGCAGCGTGGCTCTCACAGAGGAGAGAAATTCGCCGCCTTTCCTGTGAGAAAGAGCTTATAGATGACGTAGTATATATGATGCACGTCAGTTCAACTTCGTGAGGCCGGCTGTTGAAGTCGTGCAGCGCAGTCTATCTGTTCATGCCACTTGCCTGATTTGCTTATGCAAGCACGCAGGGGTTCTAGCGGAGGAGATTCCCTGTTTGTAGCACCAGGATGATCCTCAAAAAACGCTATTACCTTTTTTTATGAGGAGGACACGATGCTCAAGCGACCTAGACCTCAATTCTTCATGATCGCCTTTTCCCTCGTGTCAGCGCTGATCCTGCTGTTGAGTGCCTGTGGCACACCGACCACCAGTGGCAACACATCCTCAGGCACCAGCTCAGCACCGGTCAAAGGCGGCACCTGGATCGACGATCTGTATGAGGAGCCAGATTCGTTGATCCCTAACGCTTCTACCGAAACCTTTTCCGACATGGTAGACCAGGCCCTCTATCTTCCACTCTTTGTCGGCACCCCGAATAACTCTTTCCAGCCCGCAGCGGCTACCGAGATCCCGACCATCGCCAATGGCGGCGTCAGCTCGGATGCCAAGACCTGGACCTTCCATCTGCGCAAGGGCCTGGTCTGGTCCGATGGGCAGCCTTACGATGCCCGCGACGTGGACTACTCCTGGAAGCTGTGGACCAATCCCAAGTTCGCGGCGGCCAGCACCGTCGGTTTCAACCTGATTACCTCGGCGGATGTTTCCTCGGACAATCTGTCGATCACTTTCCACCTGAGCCAGCCCTACGCTCCCTTTGCCACCCTCTGGGTAGATGGGCTGAACGCTCCGTTGCCGGCGCACCATTACCAGAGCATGGCCCCCGATGCCATCACCAAGTCGCCCGACAACCTCAACCCGTCAGTCGTGAGCGGACCGTTCATGATGAAGGAGAGCAAGCCCGGCGACCACTACACGGTGGTGCGCAACCCCAAGTACTACCTGGCCTCCCAGGGCTATCCCTATCTGGATAGCGTGGTCTTCAGGATTGTGCCCGACCAGAACACCATCCTCAAGGATCTGCAATCGGGTACCATCGACTCCTCCTGGTTCCTGGATGTGAGCAAAGCGCCCGCCTACCAGAAGCTTTCGAGTTACACGCTCTCGTATAATCACAATACCGGCAACTTCGAGGCGATGTACTTCGACTTCAACAACAAGATCCTCTCGGGCAACCCGGAGGTGCGGCAGGCGATGGCGATGGCGATTGACCACAACGCTCTGATCACCACGGCCAGACGCGGCTATGCCCAGCCGTTGTGTACCGACCACGGACCGGCAGTTCATCCTGGCTACCAGCCCGATGCCCCCTGTCCGAAGTTCGATCCCGCCGCCGCGAACCAGTTGCTCGATTCGCATGGCTGGGTCAAGGGACCCGATGGCATCCGCTCCAAGAACGGGCAGAAGCTGGTCTTTCAGTACTCGACCACAGCCAACAACCTGTGGCGCGAGGATGATGAGTTGATCCTCCAGCAGGATTTCCAGGCCATCGGTATCAAGATCAACATCCAGAACTACCCGGCCAGCACCTTCTTCGGACCGTTCCTCAGCGGTGGCAAGCCCGGCCAGTACGACCTTGCCGAGTTCGAGTTCACGACGCCACTGGATCCCGATGATGCCTTCCTGCTGGCCTGTGACCAGATCCCGCCGCATGGCGAGAACTTCTCGTTCTACTGCAACCATCAGATGGATCAGCTCTTGAAGCAGGAGCAGCAGACGGCCGACCCGAATGCCCGCCAGCAGATCTTCAACCAGATCCACCAGATCGAATTGACGGACTTCCCGTTCATCGTGCTGTACGCGCCCTATGACCTGGCGATGGTTAAGAAGGGCACGCACAACTACTCGCCTTCTTCGGCGGGTGCGTCCGAGACCGTCAACATCTGGCAATGGTGGTGCGACGGCGGCAAATGCCCGGCATAGTGTAAGCTCTGCCATAGAAAAAGTGCAGGAAGGGATCAACCTTCCTGCACTTTCCTTTTTTCTTTAGCGAGCGCGCAGCGACGCTGTGCAAGTGCTTTCTGAGAGAGAAGAATACATGTGAGAAATTCAACGCCAGTGACGTATTACCATATAAGCGCTATTATAACTTCCAGGGTGCTGTGGTATTGAAGTTGTATAGCGTCCACTATCGCCCGAGCAGCGTGAGGGGAGACTGCTACCTCCCACACACTTGCACCAGATGATGATGAGGAAGTCCAGTTCCTCAAAATCAGAAATGTTATTTTCTTAGGAGGACACGATGCTCAAGCGACCTAGACCCCAAACCTTCATGATCGCCTTTTCCCTCGTGTCAGCACTGATCCTGCTGTTGAGCGCCTGTGGCACACCGACCACCAGTGGCAACACATCCTCGGGCACCAGTTCGACACCGGTCAAAGGCGGCACCTGGATCGACGATCTGTATGAGGAGCCAGATTCGTTGATCCCTAATGCGTCTGTAGAAACCTTTTCCGACATGGTTGATCAGACCCTCTACACCCCGCTTTTTGTCGGCACCCCGAATAACGTCATCACGCCGGCAGCGGCTACCGAGGTCCCGACGACGGCCAATGGCGGCATCAGCTCGGACCTCAAGACCTGGACCATTCACATGCGCAAGGGCCTGGTCTGGTCCGATGGGCAGCCTTACGATGCCAGGGATGTCGACTACACCTGGCGAACCTGGACCAATCCCAAGTTCGGAGCAGGCAGTACCGTTGGCCTCAATTTGATCCAATCGGCGGAGGTCTCCTCGGATAATCTGTCGATCACCTTCCATCTAAGCCGGCCCTTCGCGCCCTTTATCGCCGACGCCTGGATGGACGGCCTGAGCGCTCCGCTGCCAGCCCATCATTTCCAGAGCATGGCTCCCGACGCCATCAGTAAATCACCGGACAATCTGAATCCGTCAGTCGTGAGTGGCCCCTTCATGATGAAGGAGAGCAAGCCCGGCGACCACTACACCGTGGTGCGCAACCCCAAGTACTACCTGGCCTCCCAGGGCTATCCCTATCTGGATAGTATAGTGTTCAGAGTCGTGCCAGATCAGAACACTATCCTCAAGGATCTGCAAGCCGGCACCATCGACTCCTCCTGGTTCCTGGATGTGAGTAAGGCGCCTGCTTACCAGAAGCTCTCCAACTACACGCTCTCGTATGCGCACAATACCGGCAACTTCGAGGCCATTTACATCAACTTCAACAACAAGATCCTCTCGGGCAACCCGGAGGTGCGGCAGGCGATGGCGATGGCGATTGACCACAATGCCCTCATCACTACGGCCAGACGCGGTTTTGCCCAGCCATTGTGTACCGATCATGGGCCTCCGGTCCACCCTGGCTACCAGCCCGATGCTCCCTGTCCCAAGTTCGATCCTGCCGCCGCCAATCAGTTGCTTGATTCACACGGCTGGAAGAAGGGACCCGATGGCATTCGCTCCAAGAACGGGCAGAAGCTGGTCTTCCAGTACTCGACCACGGCCAACAACCTGTGGCGCGAGGACGACGAACTGATTCTCCAGCAAAACTTCCAGGCTATCGGGATCAAGATCAATGTCCAGAACTATCCGGCCAGCACCTTCTTCGGGACCTTCCTGACAAGTGGCAAGCCGGGGCAGTACGATCTCGCCGAGTTTGAGACCAGTTTCGCCTACGACGCTGATGATTCTACACTCTTTGAGTGTGATCAGATCCCGCCCAATGGTTTCAACGTTTCCTTCTATTGTAACCATCAACTGGATGCCCTGTATCATCAGGAGCAGCAGACGGCTGATCCGAATGCCCGCCAGCAGATCTTCAACCAGATCCACCAGATCTACCTGACGGACTTCCCGTTCATCGTGCTGTACGGGCCTTACGACATTGCGATGGTCAAGAAGGGCACGCACAACTACTCGCCGGCTCCCGGCGGTGCGTCCGAGACCATCAACAACTGGCAGTGGTGGTGCGACGGCGGCAAATGCTAATGTAGTCTGTCACGGGTAGAGGCAGGGCTAAGCTCTGCCTCTACTTTTATATTCTGCTCATCTCCCGTTCCCGAATATCGGCGTATGCTCGCGCCTGCGGCGCTCACCTCCTGGGAGATCTCTCTCCATCCTTCTCGGTGCACCCGTAGAGATGGAGTATGCTCGCGCCTGCGCCGCGCGAACGCCGGGTGAGAGCGGGCCAGGCCGTTGAGCATCAGATATCCTCTGAGAAAGTGCGCCTGTGAGAATTCATACCGCCAGTGACGTACAGATAGTGTGTGAAAACGTGCCATGATGACTTTCAGAGTGCTGTTCCTACTTTTGAAGTCGTATGGCGCCCTGTATCGCCCGTGCAACGGTGAAAGAGAGTGTTCCTCCCACACCGGTCACGGCTTTCCCTACAGGTAGGTATGTCATTTCTTTAGGAGGACATGATGCCCAGGCGACCTGTACCCTCGATCTTTATGATCGCCATATCGCTCGCATCAGCGCTGATTCTGCTGTTGAGTGCATGTGGCACACCGACAAACAGTAGTTCAACATCCTCGTCCAGCGCGGCCCCGGTCAAAGGGGGCACCTGGGTTGACGACCTGTACGAGGAGCCAGATTCGTTGATCCCTAACGCCTCTACCGAAACCTTTTCCGACATGGTAGACCAGGCCATCTACACCCCGATTTTCTATGGCGACTCGAATGGAACTCTGCATCCCGGCCTTGCTTCGGAGATGCCCACTGTCGCCAACGGGGGGATCAGTTCGGACTATAAAACGTGGACCTTCCATCTGCGCAAGGGCCTGGTCTGGTCTGATGGGCAGCCTGAGGATGCGCGCGACGTGGACTACTCCTGGAAGACCTGGACCAATCCCAGGTTCGCGGCGGCCAGCACCGTTGGTTTCAACCTGATCCAGTCGACCACGCTCTCGGCGGATAATCTGTCGATCACCTTCCATCTGAGCCAGCCCTTCGCTCCCTTCCTTTCTATCTGGGCCGATGGGCTGAACGCTCCACTGCCGGCGCACCACTTCCAGAGCATGGCCCCCGACGCCATCACCAAGTCGCCCGACAACCTCAACCCGTCAGTCGTGAGCGGACCGTTCATGATGAAGGAAAGCAAGCCCGGCGACCACTATACCGTCGTGCGCAACCCGAAGTACTACCTGGCCTCCCAGGGCTATCCCTATCTGGATAGCGTCGTCTTCCGCATTGTGCCCGACCAGAACACCATCCTCAAGGACCTGCAAGCTGGCACCATCGACTCCTCCTGGTTCCTGGATGTGAGTAAGGTCCCGGCCTACGAGAAACTCTCGAACTACAAGCTCACCCATTCGCCGAAAATTGCGAACTTCGAGGCGATCTACCTCGATTTCAACAACAAGATCCTGGCGAACAACCCGGAGGTGCGGCAGGCAATGGCGATGGCGATTGACCACAATGCCCTCATCACCACAGCCAGGCGTGGCTTCGCCGAACCGCTGTGTACCGATCATGGGACCGCCTTCAACCCCGGCTACCAGGCCGACGCACCCTGCCCGAAATTCGACCTGGCAGCGGCGAACCAGCTGCTCGATGCGCATGGCTGGAAGAAAGGACCGGACGGTATCCGCTCCAAGAACGGGCAGAAGCTGGTCTTCCAGTACTCGACCACAGCCAACAACCTGTGGCGCGAGGACGACGAACTGATTATCCAGCAGGATTTCCAGCAGATCGGTATCAAGATCAACATCCAGAACTACCCGGCCAGCACCTTCTTCGGGACTTTCCTGAGCAGCGGCAAGCCCGGCCAGTATGATCTCGCCGAGTTTGAGGATAGCTTCACCTATGATCCCGATGACGCTTCGATTCTGGCCTGTGACCAGATCCCGCCGCATGGCGAGAACTTCTCGTTCTACTGCAACCACCAGATGGATCAACTTTTGAAGAAAGAGCAGCAGACCGTCGATCCGACGGCGCGCCAGCAGATCTTCGACCAGATCCATCAGATCGAGCTGACGGACTTCCCGTTCATCGTGCTCTATGCTCCGCCAGACATGGCGATGGCAAAGACCATCACCCACAACTACGTGCCCGGTCCAATGGGCGCGTCAGAGACTGTCAACATCTGGCAGTGGTGGTGCGATAACGGCAAGTGCTAATGTAATCTGAAAAACCTTCCGGCTCTACAGAACTTCTGCAAAAGCCCTGTAGAGCCGGAAAGAATGATTACACAATTTTCAAAAATGTGCTATACTATCTCTGACGTTCTGTTCTTCCTGCCTAACGCTCGTCGGCTGAACCCGCGTTTTTTTTATACGCTTGGAGGTATGTATCTATGGGACGATACATCATTAGGCGGCTGCTACAGGCTATCCCCTTGCTGTTCTTCGTCTCGATTGGCATGTTCGCTTTGATCCACCTCCTGCCTGGTGGACCAGAAGCAGTGCTGTTCAATCCACATCTGACGGCTGCGGGGCGAGCCGCTTTGCGGGCGCGTCTGGGACTGGATGACCCGGTGCCCATACAATATCTTAAATGGATAAGCAGCGCTCTCACCGGCAATTTTGGCTTCTCCTTCGTGACCAACGAGCCGGTGATTACCATTCTGGGACGGCGCTTCCCTCCGACACTGGAACTGTTCGCGAGTGCGCTGGTACTGGCACTCATTCTCGCTATCGTTATCGGCGTCGTATCCGCCGTGCGCCAGGGGACTCTGACCGATTATGCTCTGACCACGATCTCTTACTTCGGAATCGCCATGCCCATCTTCCTGCTTGGCGTCTTCGCGCAGGACATCTTCGCCGTCCAGCTCCACTGGCTGCCGGCATCGGGCACAGCCACGCTTGGCTACAGCTTTTCACCCGTCGAGGCATTCTTCGACCACTTCGAACACTTGCTCTTGCCGATGCTGGTGCTGGCTGCCTCCTTTATCGCCGGCTGGAACCGCTATATGCGCTCGAGTATGATCGAAACGGTTAAACAAGATTATATGCGCACAGCGCGTGCCAAAGGCGTTGGCACAGTCTCTATGCTTTTCCGCCACGCGCTGCGGAACGCGGTCATTCCATTGATTACCGTCGTCGCTCTGGACTTCGGAGCGGTGGCCGGGGGCGCCACGATCACCGAGGGCGTCTTCGCCTGGCCCGGGATGGGATCGCTCTTCCTCGATTCTCTCGACCGGCGCGACTACCCGGTGCTGCTGGCGATGCTCATGCTCAGCGCCGCTTTTGTGATCGCCTTTAACCTGATCGCCGACATCCTTTATGGAGTGATGGACCCTCGGATTCGCTACTCATAAGCGGGTGAGAGAAGGAGAGACTCATGGATATATCGGAACGCATCAATACCACACCCACCCGGGAGGACGAACTCGATTCCTTCCTTGAATTAACGCCGGCACTGGTGCAGAAGCGGCGCAGCCAGGGGCGTATCATCTTAGATCGTTTCCTGCGCAACAAGGCAGCTATCGTTGGAGCCGTCTTTCTGATCGTGCTCACTATCTTCTGCTTCCTCGGTCCCTGGCTGACCGGGCACAATAACCCGAACGCTATCGATGTGACCAATGCGGCCGCCTCCTTCGCGGGGCCGTCCCTCGCGCATCCCTTCGGGACCGACGATGTGGGGCGCGATGAACTGGCGCGCGTGATGGCTGGCGGCCAGGTCTCGCTGCTGGTCGGTCTCACTTCGATGCTCATGGCGATCTTCATCGGAGTAACCCTGGGAGCTATCGCCGGCTATTATGGTGGCATCGTCGATAACCTGCTCATGCGCTTCACTGACGTTGTGCTCTCGGTGCCGCTTTACCTGCTGCTCTTCGTCCTGTCGGCTTCTTTCTCGGATGGCACTCCCAGGAGCGTGATTATCCTGATTGCCGTCTTCGGCTGGATGTACGCGGCTCGCCTGGTACGAGGCGAATTCCTGGCGCTCAAAGAGCGGGAGTTTGTACTGGCGGCGCGCACCATTGGCGTGCGCGATTTCCGCATGATGTTCCGCCACATGCTGCCCAACGCCGTCGGGCCAATCGTGGTGAATGCGACCCTGCTGGTCAGCACCAATATCATTCTAGAGTCGGTGCTCAGCTACTTCGGATTTGGTATCAAGCCTCCCGGCGCCAGTTGGGGCAACCTGGTAAGCACCGGGCAGGGCCTGGTTGACGTTGATCCCAAGCTCGTCTTTATTCCGGGCTTGCTGATCTTCTTCACCGTGCTCTCCCTCAATCTGGTCGGTGATGGCCTGCGTGACGCACTCGATCCCTACATGACAGAACGGTAACAACTGGTAGTGAAAAGTGTAAAAGGAGTAACAACTTGGGAGAGTATCTGCTAGAAGTGCAGGACCTCAAGACCTACTTCAAGACGAAGGCCGGTCGGGTGCGTGCCGTGGATGGCGTGAACTTCGCCGTCAAGCCCGGCGAGAAGATTGCGATTGTAGGGGAGAGCGGCTGCGGTAAAAGTGTTACCGCGCTCTCTATCATGCGCCTGGTGGCCCAGCCCCCCGGTGAATACGCCGGGGGGAGCATCTACTTTGAAGGTCAGGACCTGCTCGAACTACCAGAGAGCGCAATGCGCAAAGTGCGCGGCGGCAAGATTGGCATGATCTTCCAGGATCCGATGACTTGCCTCAATCCGACGATGACTGTTGGCAAGCAGATTGCGGAAGGGCTACGCATCCACCTGAAATTATCGGAGAGCGAGGCGCGCAAACGCGCCATGGCCCTGCTGGACCAGGTGGGTATTCCTGCCGTTTCCGAGCGCATCGATTCCTATCCGCACCAGTTCAGCGGCGGCATGCGCCAGCGTGTCATGATCGCTATCGCGCTGGCCTGTAATCCTAAATTGTTGATCGCGGACGAACCTACAACAGCGCTGGACGTGACGGTCCAGGCGCAAATTCTCGAACTAATCAGCGCCGTATGCAACGAGTTTGGTACAGCGCTGATCCTGATTACCCATGACCTGGGCGTTGTCGCCGGCGTGGCTGACCGCGTGGTGGTGATGTACGCCGGGCGCGTGGTCGAGGAGGCCCCCACTGAAGAGTTGTTCAAGAACCCGCGTATGCCCTATACTATCGGCCTGCTCGAATCGGTGCCGCGCCTCGATGACCGGGTGCATGGCGAGTTAAAAACGATTGAAGGTGCCCCCCCCGATCTGTTAAATCCCCCCAGCGGCTGCTACTTTATGCCTCGCTGTTTCTTTGCCCGTAGTATCTGTCGTACACGGCCTCCGCTGGAACCGCTGCCGGGAAACCCCACTCATCGCAAAGCCTGCTGGGTGGATGTCACCGACCCGGCGGAGCAGGCTTACGCGGAACGCCGCCGCCAGAGACGCGCGGAAGCTCAGAGGGCTACTATCGAAGCCGCCGCCAGCAGTCAGGCGCATACATCGTAAGTTAAGGAGGAAGTTAAGGAGATGGCAGACACCCTGGTGGGCAGCAAAACCCTGCTCGATGTACGCGACCTCAAGATGCATTTTCCGGTGACGCGCGGCATCGTGCTCCAGCGCGTCGTCGGCCATGTGCGCGCCGTCGATGGCGTCAATCTCGCCATCGAACGCGGACAGACGATGGGCCTTGTCGGAGAGAGCGGATCGGGCAAGACGACGATTGGACGCACGATTGTGCGGCTCTACAAGCCAACGTCGGGCCAGATCCTCTTTGAAGATCAGGATCTGGCGAAGCTGGAGGGTGAGTCGCTGCGCCTGATGCGCAGGCGCATACAGATGATCTTCCAGGATCCGTTTGCTTCGCTGAATCCTCGTTTTACTATCGGCTCTCTGATCGCCGAGCCTATGCACATCTTCAATCTCGGGACGCCGCAGGAGATCCGCGAGCGCACACTGGAACTTCTGCGCGTCGTGGGACTGCGGCCAGAGTACGCTGATCGCTATCCACACGAGTTCAGCGGGGGCCAGCGCCAGCGCATCGCCGTCGCGCGCGCGATTTCTATCAACCCTGAGCTTGTCATCGCCGACGAACCGGTCTCAGCGCTCGATGTATCGGTACGCGCGCAGGTGCTCAATCTGCTGCAACGCCTGCAAGAACAATTTCATCTCACCTACCTGTTTGTGTCGCACGATCTGAGCGTTGTCCGGCATGTATCTGATCGGATCGCCGTGATGTACCTGGGCAAAATTGTGGAGATCGCTGATCGCGACGAGCTGTATAGCGCGCCGAAGCACCCTTATACAAAGGCTCTGCTCTCCGCCATCCCTATCCCGGATCCGCAGATCGAGAGGAAGCGCCAGCGTATCATCCTCTCAGGCGATCTTCCCAGCCCTATCAACATTCCTCGCGGCTGCCGCTTCCATACACGCTGTCCAATGGCACAGCAGATTTGCCGCGAGATAGAACCGCCCTTAGAGGCCAAGGAAGGCCACGAGCATTACGCCGCCTGCCACTTCGCTGAAAAGGTTACTCCTCCCACAACCTAACAAATGGGGTGCAGGGGCTTCGCCCCTGCACCCCATTTGTTAGATTGACATTCTGTCGCGGCGACGCTATGCTATCCTCAACTGGCATTGTCCACTTTATAGATTGGAGAATAAAAGAGGAAACTCATGACTGCTATACAACGCTCAGGCGGTCAGATCGCTCTCTTCATCCTCTCAATACTGGGGGCCTGCATCGCAATCTATCTGACCAGCGTCCATTACGAGAATGTGCCCCTGGTCTGCTCCAGCAGCGGTATCGTCGACTGCGCGCGCGTTCTCTCCAGCGCCTTTTCTGTTATACCCGGCACAAGCGTGCCTATCACCATTCCCGGCCTCTTCTGGGCCATCGTCAGCGCGGCCCTGGCCTTCGCGAACTGGCGCCTCTGGCCGGAACGGCGTTCGCTGCTTGTGGCCGCCTTTGCCTGGTCGCTGCTGGGCCTTCTGACCGTTTTCTATCTCGTCTATGTAGAGCTTGTCCGGCTCCATACGATCTGCGCCTGGTGTACCGCGATGCACGTCGTTATCCTGGCGATATTCCTGATCGCGCTGGTGCTGTTGCAGCAACCCGAACCCGAAACCGAGCCTGACGAGGAGCAGGAGGAATCTCCTATTCCCGCCGGACGAGATTGAGGCAGGCAATCTATCTTTCTCGCGTAGAAGTTTAGCAACCAGAGAAGAGAATACCCCCTGCGCAGGTGCGCGATTGATGGCGCTTGCGGGCGCTCGACAGGCCCAACGAGGCGCGAAGAAGCGCGCCGCTGCGCCTGGTGAGGCAGCTCCGATGCTGGTTGTTAAACTTCATCATCGTGCGGCTTCGTATAGAGAAGGTTGCATAAGCGGAGGAGATGCGCACATGAAACGCAGGCTATTGCTTCTTGCTGGCCTTGTAGTAATTGCGACCAGTCTCTTTGCCCTGCGCTTCGTACTGGCCCCTCGCACGCCGGTGGCGCATTCCGGCCTTCTGCGTGTAGCCAATAGCGCATACAAGTACGACCTGTGCAGCGAGGCTTACGCTTTTGCTTTCGCTACCCCCGACAACCCCTACAAAACCGACTATACCTTCCAGGATCCCTTCCGCAAAGGAGATGACACCATCATTCCTCACCTGCTGAACTACGATACGCCGACCAGAACTATCACCTTCAACGTCGATATTATCATCAACCAGGTGGCGACCTTCCACATCGCCATCTCACATGTACATGAACTGGACGGCATCTACGTCCTGCTCCCCGACAGCGAGAACCACCTGCGACACTCAAATCTGCCGCAATTTATTGTCTCCTGGCTGGGCAAAGCAGGCAATTTCGCCATACTGGACTATACCTGCCCCAACCAGTGGACCTGGAGAGCCACATAGCCGGCGATTTTAATTATTCCCACTGGAAGGTGCGAATCGCTACCAGGAGGATAAGCAACGCCCAGATCGCCAGCACGAGCAGCGGATAGGCGGGAAAAGGCGCTGCGTTCGTCATCGTCGCCTGTAATGCCTGCGTGAGCGCCGCCGCCGGCAGGATCTGCGCCACTGCCGCCAGTGGCGCGGGCAGATGACTCAGCGGCAGAATACCGCCGCCGATCAGAATGAAGAACAGGAAGAGCGCGTTGGCCCCCGCCAGCGTGAGTTCAGCCCGCAAAGCGCCCGCCATCGCCAGTCCGAGCGCGGCAAACGTCACCGTGCCCAGCGCTATCGAAAGCAGCGCCAGCAGCGGCGATCCCGATAGCTTCCACCCGTAGAGCGCCATCGCCACAGCCACGAGAATGATGACCTGCACGGCCTCCAGAACGAGAACGGCGATGATCTTTGCGCTGATGAGTCCGCTGCGCGGCAGCGGCGAACTGCCCAGGCGTTTCAGCACGCCGTAATAGCGCTCGTAGGCCGTCGCGATGCCTAGATTGACCATGCCCGCCGCCATAATTGCCAGCGCCAGAATGCCAGGCAGGAGAAAGTTCACCGCACTGCCATTAACGGCGGGCACAATATTGAGTGAGGTGAAGAAGATGAGCAGCACTACCGGAACGATTAACGTCACCAGGATATTCTCGCCGCGCCGCAGCGTGAGCAGCAGTTCGAAGCGTGTCTGCGTCATAATCTGCCGAGCGAGAGGAGCGGCTGCGCCTTTCTCACCCGCAGCAGCATATGGATCTGTATTTGTTGCCTGTGTCGTCATATATTTACTCTTTTTTATTCTCGCACATCTGAGCCTGTCAGGCGCAGGAAGAGGTCTTCCAGCGAGCCGTGCCCCACGCGCATTTCGGAAAGCGTAATCTGGTGATCGCGCATCCAGGCGGTAAGTTCGGCCAGCAGTTCGGGTACGGCGCCGGGAGAATTCGTCTCAAGCAGGTAGCTGCCCGGGCGAACCTCCTCCGCTTTACGTGCCGAGGGCAGCGCCGCCAGTTCCGCGCAATCCAGCCCGGCGGGCGCGACGAAGCGTACCACGCTGGCCTGCTGCACGCCCATCAAGTTCGCCGGCGTATCGAGCGCGATCAGACGGCCATGATCGATAATGGCGACGCGATCAGCCAGGCGCTCGGCTTCGTCCATCAGGTGCGTCGTGAGCAAGATCGTCACGCCGCTGCGCTGCAAATCGCGAATAATCTCCCACGTCGTCAGCCGCGCCTGCGGATCCATGCCGGCGGTAGGCTCATCCATAAAAACAAGCCTGGGATTGCCGACCAGCGCTCCGGCCAGGGCCAGGCGCCGCTTCTGCCCGCCAGACAGCCTGCGGCAGCGCGTTTTCGCCGCAGCGGTGAGTCCGACGCGTTCGAGCAGAGCGTCGATATTCTGGGGATGTTGATAGTAGCCGGCGAAGAGGCGCAGGACCTCGCGCGCCGTCAGGCCGGGATAGAGGCCATCCTGTTGCAGCATCACGCCGATTTGCGGCTTGAGCGCCCGCGCATCACGCAGCGGATCGCAGCCCAGGACGCGAATAGCGCCCTCGTCCGGCTTGCGATAGCCTTCGAGGGTTTCAACGGTTGTCGTTTTTCCGGCACCATTTGGTCCCAGCAAAGCGAAGATCTCTCCGCGTCGTACCGTAAATTCTAAATGATCGACAACTCTATGTGAGCCGTAGCTTTTACTGAAATTATCAACGACGATAGCCTCATCACCCGCGCCAATCCGATGTGCCATCTGCGCCGTCGCCTGCACACGAGCAGACATTCAGAGTCTCCTTTATAGTGAGAGTATGCCTGTTCTCGACCCCATCGCTTCTCGCGCCTGCGGCGCTGGCCTTATGTTGTTGTGTGAGCAGGGGTTTCGCCCCTGCTCACACAACAACATCTATCTCTAGCGTGGCGGAGCCGCGCGAAGGCCAGCCAGAAAAGGGCGAAGCCGGGAAGCATTAGATACCCTCTGAGATATATCAAAGATAATGATAGAGAATCCCTATATAACAGTACAGCAGTCTGGCTCAGTTGACAAGCCCGGGATGATCTCGATAGTGGGTTGCTATGATTTGACGTATCTTGATGCCAGATGCTACACTATTACAAACTTTTTTTGCTCCTATACAGGCCATTGCTTTCCCCATTGGGGATGGGACCAGCATGCGCGACAACGCGGCTGGTCGTTTTTTTAAGGAGGATGCCTCAGCCATGTCTTTAGACTATACCTCCGGCGCACTCGAAGAGAAGTTCGCCAAGGAGGGCCTCACCTTTGATGACGTACTCATTATTCCCGCTGCCTCTTCGGTTCTCCCTCGCGATGTCTCGACACGGACACAGCTTACGCGCGCCATCAGCATCAACATCCCTATCGTCAGCGCGGCCATGGATACGGTGACGGAGGGCCGCCTGGCGATTGCTCTGGCGCGCGAGGGCGGGATCGGTATCATCCATCGTAATTTGCCCATCGACGAGCAGGCGCAGGAGGTCGATAAAGTGAAGCGTTCGGAATCGGGCATGATTACCGATCCGATCACCCTGGCGCCGGATGCGTCATTGCAGGAGGCGCTCAGCGCCATGAAGCGCTTCCACATCTCCGGCATCCCCATTACCGAGCAGGGCCGGCTGGTGGGCATCCTCACAAATCGCGATATCCGCTTCGAGACGAACGTGAATCGCCCGATCTCCGAACTGATGACGCGTGAACCGCTGATTACGGTGCCGGTGGGAACCACGCTGGAGCAGGCGCGCGATAGCCTCCATCGTTACAAGATCGAGAAGCTGCCGGTAGTCGATGAGCATGGCATGCTCAAAGGTCTCATCACCATGAAGGACATTCAGAAGAAGATCCTCTATCCCCATGCCGCGAAGGACGAGTATGGCCGCCTGCGCGTGGGTGCTGCTGTAGGCGTGGGACCGGACAGCGATGAGCGCTGCGCCGCGCTGGTCGAAGAGGGCGTTGATGTGCTGGTGGTCGACACTTCGCATGCGCACTCACGTATGGTCATCGAGCAGGTCGCGCGCATCAAGGACCGCTTCGGCAGGCGGGCGCAATTGATCGCCGGCAACGTCGTCACAGCGGAGGCCACCGAGGCGCTGATCCAGGCCGGGGCGGATGCCGTCAAGGTGGGCGTGGGACCTGGCAGTATCTGCACAACTCGCGTAATCGCCGGCGTCGGTATGCCCCAGATCACCGCCATCTACGACTGCGCGCGTGTCGCGCACCGCTACGGCGTCCCGATAATCGGCGATGGCGGCATCCAGTATTCGGGCGATATCGCCAAGGCCATTGCCGCCGGAGCCGATACGGTCATGCTGGGGAGTTTGCTGGCCGGCGTGGATGAAAGCCCCGGCGAACTGATTATCTCGCACGGTGAGCGCTTCAAAGATTATCGCGGCATGGGTTCGGTGGCGGCCATGAAGCAGCGCAGCTACAGCAAGGATCGCTACTTCCAGGATGGCACCGATGAGTCACAGGTAATTGCCGAGGGCATTGAGGCCCGCGTTCCCTATAAAGGCATGCTCGGCCCGCTGGTCTACCAGCTCGTCGGCGGTCTGCGCCAGGCGATGGGCTATGCCGGTGCCGCGACAATTAAAGAAATGCAGGAGCATACGCGCTTCGCACGCATTACCAGTGCCGGACTGCGCGAGAGTCATCCACACGACGTGATGATTACGAAGGAATCGCCGAATTATGGCGTAAAGAACAGGTAGCGGCCTCAGAAAGATCTGTGAGTATGATTGCGGGACTATGCTTGCAACACCGAAATGGCGACATTAGCCAGGATGTCCCATTCGATTGCGCCAGGGCAGCGCATACGCTAGAATAGCAAGCATCATACTCACGGCGTTGAATAACTACCTTGCATTCAGATGAGCCGAAGGCTAGCCGCGCTAGCGGCGTTTCTGAATGTATTATCAATTCATGCCCAATCGCATTTTTGAATGCGATTGGGTATACATGGCAGCCCGCCAGTGCGGAGGGAAAAGATGGTCGATCTAAAACAGACACTGAGCCGCTTCTTATCGATTCCGGGGGTGCGGCAGGCGATCCTGGTCGGCAGGGATGGTCTGCTGATCGAAGGTCTGACGCGTGATGGCAAGGAAGATATGGAGGCTGTGGGAGCAATCATGACGACAGGTATGAGCACAGCAGAGGCGCTGGGGCATGAAATTGCGCGCGGGAGTGTGGTAGGCGTGCTTATGGAGTATGAACACGGGCTGGTGAGCGTCGATCCTCTGGGTGACTTCGCCCTGATGGTAACTCTTTCCGACAATGCCTCAAATATTGGTCGCGTGCGCCACCTGGTCAAAGCGAGCCGCAACGAAATTTTAGAGGCTCTTGATATAGCGTAACACTGTGATACCAAACATCGCGGATCATATTCTCTGCTCGGCGTGTATATGGAGGGCGGCGCGTCCATGGAACAACTGACGAACCTTGTCATCTCAGATCGTGAATTAGCGACTATTTCGGCTCTACTGGCAAAACTGATGAACGATACCAATGCCACTTCCACTATGCTCATCGATAAAAGTGGTCAGGTGGTTGCTGTGCAGGGAAACGGCATGCAGCGCAACGCGACCACGCTGGGAGCGCTGCTGGCCGGCGTCTTCTCCTCTTCGCGCGAAGTGGCAAAATTGCTCAACGAAAAAGATTTTCGCAGCATCTTCCAGCAAGGGGTGCAGGAAAACATCTTTACTACGATGATCGAGGAGCAATGGCTGCTCGTCATTATCTTTGATAAACTGACGCATATCGGTCTGGTTAAAGTGCTCTCGAAAAAGGCTTCAGACGAACTTGGACGCATCCTGGAGCGTGTACGCAACGATACTTCGCGCACGAAGTCGTCGGTCATCAATCTACAATTTCGATCTTCAGTCGAGGATACGATTGATCTGCTCTTCCGCGATTAGAGGACCTGGCAGCCTATGGCGCTCATTAATATTGCAACCCGTGAGATCCACTGCAAGATCGTCTACTACGGCATCGGCTATTGTGGCAAAACGACGAATTTGCAGTATGTATTTAAGAGCATCAACCCTCACGCGCGCGGCGAGATGCTCTCCATCGCCACCGCAACGGAGCGCACCCTCTTCTTTGACTTTTTACCACTTGACCTGGGCACTGTGCATGGCTTTCGCACACGCTTCCACCTCTATACTGTGCCGGGGCAGATCCTCTACGAGCGCACACGCCTGGCCGTACTTAATGGAGCGGATGGCATCGTCTTCGTGACGGATTCACAGGCCGAGAAGTTCGAGGAGAATGTGCAGAGCATCACCGAACTGGAAATAAACATGCGCCGCATCGGCAAAGACATGAGCACGTTCCCCCTCGTGATGCAGTGGAATAAGCGCGACCTGCCCAACGCGCTGCCCGTCCCCGTGCTTGAGCGCTACCTGAACCGCCGCCGCGTCCCCAGCTTCGAGGCGATTGCCTCCGATGGCAGAGGCGTCTTCGCCACGCTGCGCTGCATCAGCAAAAGAGTGATGGCACAGCTCTAGGGGAGCGGTCCATGCTGGTTTTCGGCCTTGACTTTACGAGCGCTCCCACGCGCCGCAAACCCATAACATGCGCATGCTGCACGCTGCATTCCACACTGCTTACCGTCGAGCAATGCCTTGCCCTCAGCAGCTTTGAACAGTTCGAAGCGTTTCTACGCCAGGATGGTCCCTGGATTGCCGCGCTCGATTTTCCTTTCGGGCAGCCGCGCAAGCTGCTCGCGCAACTCGGCTGGCCCGAACGCTGGGAAGAGTATGTGCAACTCGTCGCCGCGCTGGGCAAAAGCGCATTCGAGCAAACGTTGATCCGCTACCGCTCAGGTAGACCGGCGGGCGATAAGCTACATTTGCGCGCTACGGATGCTCTGACCGGCGCCCGCAGCCCGATGATGCTGGAGCGCATCCCTGTCGGAAAGATGTTCTTTGCAGGCGCAACGCGCCTGCTCTCTTCGCCGGTCAGCATCCTCCCCTGCCGCCCAACCGCGGACCATCGTATCGTCGTGGAGGGCTACCCGGCGCTGGCGGCGCGCCGCTGGCTCGGCAGGCGCAGCTATAAGAGCGACGAGCGCCAGAAGCAGACGCCGGATCAACTGGCGGCGCGGGGGCAGATCGTCGCGGCGCTCCGTTCGGACGATCTCTCTGCGGTGTATGGCTTGAAGCTTATCCTGCCCGCTGAGGTCTCGACTCAGCTTATCGCGGACGCGACGGGCGATACGCTGGACGCACTGTTATGCGCCATCCAGGCTGCGTGGGCATATTCACAGCGGCCCAATAACTACGGCATACCGCCCGGCCACGAACTGGAGGGCTGGATCGTCGATCCAGCATCTGCCGCACAGCGGATTTAAGAGCGCGCCCGCTTTCCGGTCCCCTCGCTTGCTCGCACCTCCGGCGCTCGCCTTTCTGGTATGCTATGCAATAAAATGCGTGAGGCGCATTTTATTGCATAGCATACCAGTCCCCGGCGGGGCGGATCCGCGCGCAGAGCAGTCAGATCGGGCAGAGACGCGGAGGGTCAGACACTTTCTAAAAAGAAAATGTAGCGTCAGGGGGATCTCACCCGTTATAGACAGGAAGAAAGTGAATTACTATTATCTCTGCAAATAATTGCTCGTTCTGCATGAAAGGAGTTCTGTTGGCACAGTCCATTCAACATGGTTATCTCTGGCTCCAAAACACATCTCACAGCATCCATCAATGGTTGAGCCTGATATTAGAGGGAGGAAGACAAAGAAGTATTATTGCCCCGCTCGATGGAGTACGTGCGCTCGCCTGCCTGAGCGTCGTGGCCTACCACCTCAGTCTGGTGACGACGCATGATCTGCCCCTCTGGGATCCCACGCAAATATCACCGCTCATCAGTTCTATCGCCCTCGCCGGCGACACAGGCGTTACGCTGTTTTTCATCCTTTCGGGCTTTTTACTCTTTCTGCCCTATGCAAAAGCGCTCTTATTCGACGCGGAATGGCCCTCGCTGCGCCATTTCTATCTGCGTCGCGCCCTGCGTATTCTGCCCGCTTACTATGTATCTCTGCTCCTGATGGTTCTGATCTATAACCCCGAATACCTTCATCCCGATCATTGGACACGGCTGAGCCTTTTTCTCACCTTATTCATGGATTCCTTTGACGGAACCTATCGGCAGATCAATGGCCCCTTCTGGTCACTGGCGGTTGAATGGCAGTTCTACCTGCTGCTGCCCTTCCTGGCGCTGGCACTGCGCTCTATCGTCAGGCGCGGCCCATTCGCGCGGCGCATCTCGCTGCTGGTTGGCGGTCTCTGCCTCGTTGTCGCCTGGGGCGTTGGTACGCGCTACGCGGGCCTCTATCTAACCGATAATCCAACGGCAACGTTCCTGGTGCCGCGCCCGGTCCTGAATCATGTCATGATCTTCGTCTACGGCACGCTGAGCAGGAGCGGCCTGCACGGCAAATTTCTGGAGGATTTCGGCGTCGGTATGCTGCTCTCCACCTGTTTCGTCGTCTCCCGCTCTATCCCACAGGAGTACGGCTTCAACCGGCTTTTACACCGCCTCTATCCCTGGCTATGGACCTGCGGCATTCTCTGGCTGCTGGTCATGGCGCTGTGGAAATTTAACCACGGCATCCCGCATACCGTGCCCTTTTTCGACCAGTTTACCGATATCTACAACACAGTGAGCGAGATCTGCTTCTCCATCGGCTATGGACTCTGCATCGCCGCTATCCTCTTTGGCGCAAGCTGGCTCAAACGTCCCTTCACCTGGTCGCCGCTGCGCTGGCTAGGAATCCTTTCCTACGGCCTCTACATGTGGCATCTGAAGCTGCTGGAATTCTTTACCGATCACGTCACAACGTACCTGCAAACGTGGGCGCCGCCGCTGCTCTACAGCCTGTACTGGCTCTGGGCGCTCGCGTTCATCGTTCCCTGCATGTTCTTGCTTTTCGTGCTGGTTGAGAAACCGTGGATCGGCCTGGGCAACAGGCTGCTTGCGCGCAAAAAGCCGCAATAAATTATTGATCCTTCTTGTTAAGAGTATCAATCTCCGCGAACATCTCCTGGCGGGCTGCAAGCATCTGTAGCAACGCTTGCAGCCCGCGCCTCGCGCCGGCACGCTGCTCGTCTGTGAGAAACGTGGTGGCTGTGAACTCGTCCTCGTCGAGGATGAGCGACGTGCCATCCGGGTTGACCCACACATCGAGCAGCAGATCCTTCTGCCTGATCTCATCCTGCGAGATGGCAGCCGGCTCGGCTATATTGCAGTACCAGCCCTTACGGACATGATCGGGACTGGCAATAGCAAAAACGTTGAACCAGCGATCAGTATAATAATATTCTGTAAAATGGTCGCCCGTCTCAAAACGGACGTAGCCAAGATCCATTGGCAGCCGTGTCCAATGCGCCTGAATAACTACGCCGTGGGCGGAACGTTCGATGACCTCTCCCTGGTACTGGATCTGCGTCCTGCCCAGGGGATCCTGTTTGATGACCGTTATCATGTGCTCCACTCGTTAGATTGTCGCCGATTTCCTATCAGTCATGCACTACTGATAGTGTATCGCAAATCTATCTCCGGCTCTAGCCAGAGCAGGCAGGAGTCTATTAATCTACCCGCATATATGGTAGTATAGATGAGTATCCATCGCTTTTGAAAGCCCTACTGGTTGCCAGGCATCACCATTCCTTCAAAAACCCGTATAGTATTAGCTGCGGTTGCTCTTCTGTTACGCGAAGGGAGGGAAAACTTGCGTTATATCAATGCTCTGCCGCGCTTCCTGCTCAAATTACCATCAACAGTGCGCTTCATCATTGTAATGGTGACACTGCTGTTCTTTCTTTTTCTCTACGTCATGATCGCTCCGCCAGCCCGCAACCCCAGCATCCTCGTCATCCCCATGGCTCTTGCCGCCTGGATGTTTAAGCGACGCGGCGTCTTCTTTTGCCTTCTGAGTATTGTTATTCCTCTCTGGCTCTACTATAGCATCGTGTATAACAGCCTGCTACTACGCCCGATGGTCGATCTCTCCTTCGTCTTTGGCTCCTTCGCACTACTCGCCATCGGCTTCCTCATCAGTTCTCAGCGCGACTCACTGGACCTCGCCGATGCTGCCCGCCAGCAACTGGCAACCGTTTATCAACAGCAGCAGCAGTTGAACCAGTTGAAAGATCAATTTATCCTCAATGTGAATCATGAACTGCGGACGCCTCTAACAGCAGTATATGGATATCTCGAGCTGCTGCTGCAACATCACGAGCACATTGACGCGGAGACCCACGAGATATTCCTCAGAAACGCCATGTATAGCTGCGAAGAACTTCAGCTACTGGTGAATAACGTGCTGGATGCGATGCAAATTAGTACCGAGACAACGGCGCTCACGCTGGAAGAACTGGTGGTTGCCGATGTCGTACATGATGTACTGCGACACATCGATCCACGCTGGCTCCAGGAGCATCATCTTGTCTTGAATATTTCACCTGATATCGTTGTGCTTGCTCATGCTCAGTATCTACGGCAGATTCTGCGTAACCTGCTCTCTAATAGCTTCAAATATGCCCCGGTTGGTACGCCAGTGGAGATTACAGCCGAACGCTACGGCGATACAGCGCTGGTGGCCCGGCCTTCATCAGAGGTCTGCATCAGCGTCAAGGATTACGGACCCGGCATTCCCCCCGCGGAGATCCCCCGGCTCTTCGTACAATTTGGGCGACTCAAGCGCGATCTTTCAGGGAAAATACGCGGCACCGGATTAGGTCTGTATGTCAGCAAGCAACTGGTGGAAGCTATGAACGGGCGGATCTGGGCAGAGAGCAGCGGGATAGAGGGAGAAGGCAGTCGTTTCTGCTTTACATTGCCCTGCGCACCACGCTCGAAGATTCAAGCGGATGAAGCAGCAAGCCCGCTTTCCGATCAGCCCTCACTGATCTGATACACATGGCAGGACACGAACTATGTTATACTGTCCCTGTTATGTTAAGTCTGGATTTTATCTGTCATCATCCTGAGGTGATACAGGATGCTTTACGGCGGCGCCGTGATCCACACAATATCGACGATATTCTACGTCTTGCCGAGCAGCGGCGCCAGCTTATCACACGCCGCGACGAACTGTATAGTGCGCTCAAGAAACTGCGCGAGGTACTCCACACGGCGCCTATGGAGCAGCGCGCGGCGCTCAACCAGCAAAGCAAGGCGCTCGCGCACGACATCAGGCAGCTTGAGCTACAGAGCGCGGATGTCGGCACGCGGCTCCAATTCCTGCTGTTGAGCCTGCCAAATCTCCCTCATCAGAGCGTTCAGGAAGGGGATAGCGAAGCCGACGATGAGGAAATACGCAGGTGGGGCGAGCCTCTGACCTTCCATTTCAGGCCCCAGGCTCACTGGGACCTGGGTGCGCGCCTGGGGATCATCGATGCCGAGAGCGGCGTAAGCATCGCCGGCAGTCGCTTCATCACTCTCAGAGGCGCCGGTGCGAGGCTGGAGCGCGCGCTGATCTCATTTATGCTGGATGTACATACGCGAGAGCATGGCTATACCGAGATCCTGCCCCCACTGCTGGCGAAGCGCTCGGTGATGATCGGCGCCGGGCAACTGCCCAGGTTTGAAGAGCAGGCGTATGCCAGCACAGCGGACGAACTCTACTTGAATCCCACCGCCGAGGTCCCGCTGGTCGGCCTGCACAGCGAATCCATCCTGGCCGCGCAATCGTTACCGCTGCGCTATGTGGCCTGGACAACTGCGTTTCGCCGCGAAGCCGGGTCGGCCTCTCGCCGCACGCGCGGCCTGCTGCGCCTCCATCAGTTCAACAAGGTCGAACTATTTCAAATCGTCGAGCCGCGCGCCTCCTATGATGCTCTGGAAGAGATGGTACAGCACGCGGAGGTCATCTTACAGCGCCTGGAGCTGCCTTATCGCGTGGTGGCGCTCTGCACCGCGAATCTCCCCTTTACCTCGGCCAGGACTATCGACCTTGAAGTCTGGATGGCCGGGCAGGCGAGCTATGTCGAGGTCTCATCGGCGAGCAATTGCGAGTCGTTTCAGGCACGCCGTGCCAACATCAAGTACCGTCCCGCGCCTGATAAACATTCAGAATATGTGCACACGTTAAACGCTTCGGGACTGGCCGTCGGGCGCACGATGGCCGCCATTCTGGAGAGCTATCAGCAGGCCGATGGCTCGGTGGTCATTCCAAAAGTACTACGTCCCTATATGGGAGTCTCGCTGCTTGCGCCTCCCTCCCATTGAGCCTGAAAAGACCTGCCATCTCCCGGGATCCTCAAAAGGAGGGAAAGAATAAACGTAGCTACCACCAGTTTTTACATCCCCCTTCCAAAAAAGGCTAAAGATGTGGTACACTACCGTGTGGAAGGATGGCAGAGCGGTCTATTGCGGCGGTCTTGAAAACCGCTGGGCCTAACCAGCCCCGGGGGTTCGAATCCCTCTCCTTCCGTACCAGGGTTACGGGGCCTTTCTGTGTATGATTTTTGTATCTTCCGCCTACCTTCTGAGGATGCCGGATATGACGGCCCCACCACAACATCTGTTGACAACGTTGTCAACTGGCCGCTGAAGCATGTGGCTATGCTCCAGGCGGCGGTGTACAGGTTGCGACATTGCGTAGTGGACTCTTGCGCTGGCACAACTATCTCTGGGGGAGAGTAGAGATGCTTTGCGCCAGGAGCCGTTTTTGGACGGACGGTGAATTACTGTGTCACTCATAGGTACGTTAGAGCAGTTCAAACTCGCCAGTATTTTGCAGCGGATCGAAGTTCATACCAAAACCGGGTTGCTCACTATCAAGCAGGGGGTACAATGGGTAGAGCTTTATTTCCGGGAAGGGCGTTTAATCTGTATCGGCCCGCTGCGCGCAACCCCCACCCTCGGTGATCGGCTCGTTCAGGACGGCGTTATCACTTCCCGCACACTCCAGGAAGCCCTGCGCTCCCTGGAGACAGCGCAGCCGAGTGAAACGCGCCTGGCGCTGGCGCTGATGGATCAGGGGTATGTGAGCCGCGAAGACTTGCGGGCATGGGCCGCGCAAAAAGCGACGGAGGTATTGCAGATCCTCCTGGCATGGTCAAGCGGCGAAGTGCATTTCGAAGAAGGGGCCGCTCCCCCTCCTGATCGCCTGCTGGTAGGATTATCCGTTACTACATTGATTGATGCTGCTAAAACGACATCAACAGATTCACCCGCATCCTCTATACTTGCCTCACATCCCGCGCAGGATCAACCGGGGAATGGCACCTCACTTCCGCCGGATATCGCCAGAATTACAACCCTGATGGGTGCCGAGCAGTTCTTTTCCGACCCCGTTTCACGCGTATCATCTCCCGATCTATCGCCCACGCCATCCGCTCCGGTGGCGCCGCCCGTCCAGCCGCCGGCGCCCGGGCCAGCAGCGGCAACGCCCCCGGCCCAGGCGCCGATCAGGGCATCGTCTCTGGTCTCGCTCTCTCCCGCATCCTCGCTCCCGGCCACGGAGTCGCTGCCATCCCCGCTGCCGGCAGCCAGGGAGACGGCGCCCCCGGCCTCAGCCCCTCTGGCATCACTCCCCGCTACGGAGTCGCTGCCACCACTTTTCAGCATCTCCAACGAGGACGGGCCGGGATCACAACCGCTGGCACAGCCTGTGCCGGTGATGAATCCCGTTCCGCCCAGGCGCATCGATATAAGGTTTATGCAGCCCGACATGATACTCACGCCGGCAAACCTGGCCGCACTGCGCAGCCACAACCCGATGGTACAGATAACGCCGCAGCAGTGGCAGGTTTTGACGCAGGTAGATGGCCGAGCCTCCCTGATGGCCGTATCTCAGGCTCTGCGGGTGCCCTTCGACCTGCTCCTCCCGGTGGTCGGCGAACTCGTCGCCGCGGGCTTGCTCCAGGTCGTTATGCCCGGGCAAATATCGGCGGACAGTACTGTATCTACGCCAGGAGTCATGACCTCCAGCTTCAATCAGGGCTATATTATGCCGGGCTACGCGGCTGCGACGGCTTCACCGTGGGCGCCAGCTCTACCCGTATCGGACGTGCTGCCACCGGCGGCCTCTTCGCAGCCTCCCGCGCCTCGGGCGCCATACCAGCGTGCATACGCTCAGGTAGGAGGCGGCACGCGATAAGCCGCCCGCTCCAGCGTCAGATTTGTTTTGTGGAATGGAGACATGTGTGAAGGGAACAGGGACAGCGCTTCGCTATGAGCCAGAGCATAGCCTGACGACGGGAAACGATCCGCTCGCGGAAATGATTACTGGCTACAGCGCCGCCATGCAGAAGGTAGCGCACATGGTGCGCCAGGTGGCGCTGTACCCCACAACAACTGTCCTGCTCCAGGGCGAGAGCGGCACCGGCAAGGATGTTGTTGCCCGCGCTATCCATCGATTAAGCAGCCGTGCGGCCCGTCCATTCGTGGCTATCAACTGCGCGGCGATCCCTGAGACGCTGCTGGAGACGGAATTGTTCGGCGTCGAAGAGGGCGCCTTTACCGATGCAAAGGTTTCGCGCGAGGGCTACTTCTCGCGCGCTGACGGCGGTACCCTCTTCCTCGATGAGATTGGCGCGATGCCCCTCCCGCTGCAAGCCAAGCTTTTGCGCTTCCTGGAAACGCGCAGCTTCCGCCGCGTCGGCAGCACGCGCGAAGAAACCCGCGTCGATGTACGCATCATCTCAGCCACCAACGTCGACCTGCAATCCGCTGTGCTGCACAGGACGTTCCGCGACGATCTTTTCTACCGCCTGAAAGTGATTACTATCACCCTCCCTCCCCTGCGCGAGCGCCCCGAGGATATCGAGCCACTGACGCAGCATTTCCTGCGGCTCCTCAGCGGCGAAGGGGAAGAGCGTTTGCGCATTAGCGCGGAGGCGATGGAACTGCTGCAACGCTACTCCTGGCCCGGCAACGTGCGCGAATTGCGCAGCGCTCTCCTCGGAGGACAGATTTTGTGTACAGGCGGCGTGATCACGCCCGGGGATTTACCGGAGGAGATCCGCCGGGCCGGGGAGAGCGCGAGCCAGCGTCTCCGGGCATTACAGCAACAGGTACACCTCCCGCCCGAAGGCATCGATCTACCGGCCTTCCTGGGCAGTATCGAGCGCACGCTAGTACAGGAGGCTCTTGAGTACTGCAATGGCAACCAGGTTCAGGCCGCCGCACTGCTACACATCTCCCGCGATCAGTTGCGCTACCGCATCTCCAGAGAGAGGACTGCACCGCATATGTCATCCTGAGCGGCTGTGTGTCATCCTTCGCTCGCGCTCAGGATCCGGCCCGCAGCCGGGGCAAGCGCAGACTCCTTCTCACGGATAGGTTTTTGGGAAAATGCATGGGCCGCCACCAGGACGGCCCACGAGAAGGTTCCCCGGAAAAACCTACCTGTGAGTGAGAAGAGCAGACTCCCCTCTGGTTCCCTCAGGGGAGAGCCTGCGCTCGGAACGACATGTTGCTGGCTCTTGCTGGCCGGATACCGATCCTGGCCGGTCCTGTTCACCAGCGCGCGGCTACGCACTTATTTTCATGCTCGGATTATGTGTTAAAGCGCATTAATGCGTTTTAATAATTTACGCGTGCTGCGCTTTGTCATACATCGCATACCAGGTGTCATCGTAGTAGGGAGAGAACATGTGCCCTGGCTGGAGGCTGCTGATGAAGTCGTTATGACCGTCGACGTACCAGTTGCCACCGCTCTTGATAAACCAGGGACCGCCGCTGGAGCCGCCGGTCATATTGCACGGGATGGAGATTACGGTGCCTCCCCCGTGCGGCCAGGTCCTGGCGGACGAACTCTCACATGATTGCCTGCTCTGCCCATCGAAGGGCGGCGCGGCAGGATAGCCATAGGCTGAGAAGGATTGATTGATGGGCTGGTTATAGGCCCAGCCGGCTCCGCCAACCACGTCGGTCAGGTAGCCGGCGTCATTGGGGGCAACGATAGCCATACCGAAGTCGCGATGAAAGTTGTATGGTCTGGCATCTATCCATTCGGAAGGCGCCTCCAGCTCGCGCGCGGCCCAGCAGCCATAAGGTGAGGCGCCGTGATCGTACAGGGGGCAGAAGATCAGGTTGTGCACCCAGCTTCGCTGCCAGTAGACGCAGTGACCGGCGGTATCGACAACGCTGCGGTTGCTGCTGACCAGGGCTGTGCCGGAGCAGGATAGATTCTGGCCCGCGTCGTTCGTGAAAAAGACTCTGCCAACCGTTGAGAGCGGATAGTTGGGTTCTCCACTGCGCGGGGAACTCCCCTGCTGCTTGACCGCCTTGCCGGCGCTGATGTCGCCTGGCGCGCTCTGTTGGATAGAGCTGGCAGTTATGCCGCTCTGCTGGTCTGCATCGATGGCCGATTCCATAGTGGCTACCGTCCAGTAGCGGATGACGGCCTCGGGGTTCTCGTTCACCTGATGCTCAACAATAGTCTCGCCGGGGAACAGTTCGGAGTAGATGTGGCTGGCAAGAACAATCAGATACCCCTGGTACACAACGGCAAGCACGCAAAGAAAGATGATGCCAGCCAGGGGAAGTTGAATAAATCTGGGCCGTCGTGACATCGGCGCCCTCTCTTTCTTCAAGCATGGTGCGCGTCAGGCGCATCTAGCGGACATCACGAGCGCTATTTCTGCTGGTCGACAATATCAACCTTTGGTAATTCGACACCCTTAGCGTCACGCATCCTCTCCGCCGTCCAATGCTTGAGGGCGTCGGCGGGCTTCGTTTTCACATGGTGTTTGACGATCTTTGGACGCCCCGGCTTTCCGATACGCCTGGTAGCCAGATATACAACGGCAAACAAAGCCAGCAGAAGCGCGCCGAGCAGGGAAAGTTGAATAAGTCTATTTTGCTGCGACATCATGTCTCTCTCTTTCATCAAAGTTTTGGACAGCACACGTATATAGCTTATCTTATCTTACAGGATTATACCATGCTATTCGCAACAATGGGCAGGAAGCCTTCATCTTTTTGCCTTTCTCGCCACCTCCGGTGGCTCACAAGGGGGAAAGAAGGCCAGTGCGGCGCCGAACGGCGCCGCACTGGCCTTCTTTCCCCCTTGCGCAGCGCCACGACGCCGAGTTATCTCAGAAGGGGGCCAGAGGGACATTTTGATGGCTCTTTCTCCCTTGCAAAGCGCCACGACGCCGCGCTGTCTCAGAAGGGGGCCAGAGGGACATTTTGATGGCGCGCATCTCGATGCACATGGGGGAATCAGCGCCGCTCGCGCACAAACAGGATCCCCACGGCGGCGATAAGCAGAAAGAGCGTTGCTACCAGGAAGACCAGGCGATAACCCAGTTCTATCTGTCCATGCCCGCCGGCGATAGCGATAATGGATCCACCCAGCAGAGGACCAACGATGGCCGGCAGCGTCGTGGAAGCGTTCCACATTCCCAGGTGCTTGCCCGCCTCCTTGAGCGAGGGCAGGGCGTCGATGGAGAGCGCCCAGTCTACACTGGAAAAGGCGCCATAGCCCAGGCCGAAGACGATGCCCAGAGGCCAGATCCAGAAGCCGAGGCTGGTGGGGAGGACGACGAAGGCGAAGGAGGCCGCAGCCATAAAGATCGTTGCCACACAGACGGCCGGCGCGCGCCGCCGCATGCGATCCGAAAGGACTCCGGAGAGCGCGCCGCTGACGACGCCGCCCCCCAGCGCCAGCACGGCAATGATTGCCGTTGTCGCCACAAAGTTCGTGATGTTCTGCACGCGCGCGAAATAGTACTCTACATAGGTCATGAACAGCACCAGCCCCAGCATAAT
>Ga0070740_10001394_pt1 | contig 33778 bp, 35 predicted proteins | sample Coa_R2_FD_67286 | JGI IMG/M metagenome (GOLD analysis project Ga0070740, IMG submission 67286) | Surface soil microbial communities from Centralia Pennsylvania, which are recovering from an underground coalmine fire - Coalmine... | ecosystem: Environmental > Terrestrial > Soil > Unclassified ...
GAGGAACTTCCAATCCTTTAGGATGGAGAGGATGTCAGTTGCCAGGCAAGATACCATTATTTACTTTGTATTATTTTACGGTACCATGGTCCCAGCCTCTCTGCTTCTGGCTGGCTAGCTCTTTCCGAACATTCAACCAAGGAAGAAGGCTGGGGCCTAACCCTTCACGCCAAGCCAGCGACCAAGTTAACCTGATTTGGATTCAAGAAGGAAATTGAGGAGGCAATACTACTACTATTGCTTCTTGCCTTGCAGCAATCTATCTATCATGTCAGTAAATTCTCTTATGCCAAATGGCTTTCTTAGAAATCCGTCAATTTTTGTATCGCCCAGACCGAGATCAAGGGAAACTACATCAAATGCTGACATGAGCAAAACCTTGGTCTGTGGGTTGATGATCTTTATCTGCTTGGCCAGCTCAATTCCATTCATTTCAGGCATCCTGATATCTGATACAACGAGGGCGTAATCTTGTTTTTCTTTAAAATGCTCAAGCGCTTGTTTTGGATTACTAAAGGGTGTAACTGATAATTTCCTTCTTGTGCTAAGATGGGTGCAAAGTACAGTCAGGATATCCGGCTCGTCGTCTACTACTAGTATAGCTTGGATATCCGCTGGAGCTGGAACTGAAGGCAAAATGACAGAGTATCTTCGAGAGGGCAAAGATAAAAGAATACCTGTGAACTACAGAAGGCCTGCATCTGCCTCGATTGTTTGACTTTAGTCATTTTAAGGGCATAAAGTAAAGCTTGTTTGTGTATTGTTATTGTATTCCAGACCATTCTGAGCAGGAGCAATAACGCCTTCACAGTAAAAAGAGCCAGTTAGCATGGCAGACCTTATCTTTGCCATGCTAGCTTTGCTCTATGAACAAGGCGACTCAGGCGGATCAAATCCACCTGGCGCCTGCTCTTTCTTGGCAATTACCTGTATTAAGCTACGTGTAACAGAGTTACACCACAAAGCTACTCTGCCTGTTCTCTTCTTGCACTACGGTTTGCTATAATCATTAAATCCGATTTGGATTCTTTTTAACTTATTGTATGAATAACAAAACGACAGTCCATCTAACTGTTGCAGCTGGCGCCATGCTGCTTTCCACACTTGGTATATCTGGCATCGCATTTACCCAAACAACAAATGCAGCTTCTGGTAATACTACGTTACCTTCACCGCCTCATGTATTGCCTTCTACAAATTCTACTACACTGGCTCAATCTGCCGGTGGCTCCGCAACAAATACCACATTTCTGACTACATTCCATGCAAAAGGGTTTCTGGGAAGCTTTGCACCTCCAGCAAATTCAACTCACTTTAAAGTGAATGTTCAATACCTGCTTGTAGGAAACTGGTCATTTGATATTGTTAGCGGCAACCTGCAAAACTTTACAATGAACCTCCAGAATGTCTCACTGGCAGGAAAGGCAGAGCATACATACTCTGTTAATGGATTGACGAACGTTACCGGCATTGGGACAAGGAATGTTACATCGCCAAACAATACAACGTCGTCAGCTACCGGAACAAACCAAAATTCAAGCCAGAGTAACAAGATCGTCCTGACTGGCAACGAAACAGCTTTTAGTGGTCTTGCAACCATTTATTTTGACGGAAAGCCAGCGTGGAATAACGTACTGACGTCGGTTACAGTCCTAAATGGCAAGCTGATCAATATCTCATTTGATACTCACAAAACAGAGGGCCACTTTGCAGGCAATCTGATTTACGGTGCTATCACCACTTTGGAAGATAAAGGTAACAATGACATCCACTAGCTAACCTGACCCATAGCCGCCAGTGCAATTGCCTGCCACTGCCTAACTGCAGGAGTTCCCTGATGCGGGAACTCTGCCTGAATCAGGTGCCACTATCCCACACTGTTACACTCAATTCCCAAATCTATGCAGAATCAGTCAAGATATATCGTGAAACATAACGTTGGACGTCAACTGCTGACGATTTGCAATTGCTAAAACGTACGAGAACGAGTTTGTTGATTGCTTGCTTGCTTGGCAGTGAAGGGTAAATAAGTTCACTCTTTGGTATCAGATTTTTGGACAAACGTTACAAGAAAAAAGGAGGACAGGAGGCTTTGTTATGACTATTTACTCCTCTTCTCTCATCTTTGTCTAATGCTGACACATTACGCTTATGGCTGCGGTATCGTCGTTGGCGAACATTATTGTTTGTGCAGCGCTATTCCGAAGCATCAGATCAGTTATGTTGCTTACCGTATCAGCCTGTCCTGTGAAAGGATTTGTCCCAGATACAGAGCCTGCAACGTTTGCTTGATATAGCGATTCATTGCTTCCTACTCCAATCACCTTTACAAAGTTCACTGTCACGGCATGGAGTACGCCACTTGAACCAATCTGTGCCACCACAAGTTGAAGTCCTGTGCTGGTTGGAGCGTTCAGCAATACGTGAGCCTGAGATATGCTGGTTGTTCCTTCGCTCACCAGGGGCATTACACTACTTTGTGCCAGAGATGCACCGCGCAATTCAACAGTTTCTAATTGAGGACAGACGCCTGCGCATCCTGAGCCTGCCATCGAGCCGGTAACATTGGCATTTGCAATTCTTGTTGCATTGTTGGTGCTGACGCTGCTGGTGCTGGCGACATTCAGGTTCGATGTTGCGTTTACAGATGTTCCGCCAGTGCTGCTTGTGATAGTAGTCGAGCCTGTAGAGCTTTGGTTGCCGTTGTTGCTATTTTCACTGCTGCCGCCACTACTGCTGCTACTTGAAGTGCCTGAAGAGGCTCCACCATTGCTTTCAGTTGTTGTAGGACACTCGTGTGGATTGCCTGTGGGACTGCCAGAATCGTGTGGGTTTCCTGTAGGCTGGCTAAAGTCATGCGGGTTGCCTGTGCAGCCTGCATCAGATCCTTGCGGGTTAGCCTTGTTGCCCGGGATATTGGTGCTGCTGGGGCCGTTGCTATTGCTATTGTTGTTGCCTCCATTGCCATCATTGCTGGCCTGGGCTAGGTTAAATGAGAAGATATGTGCTGTTGAACCCAGTACCAGCACAGCCGCAATTCCAGCAATGATGATTGAAGCCACTTTTTTTTGCGAAAAGTGTTTATTCATCGACAGAACCGGCGCAATTCTTGCTATATCAATTGCAAAAAATTATACAATATGATTGGTCTGCATCTTATAATAGAAAATTCAGCAAGATAATTGATGCTTATCTTACGACGGGAGATTACAGATATTGGCACACAACTGCAAGACGCCAGAGCTTTCAGTCAGTATTACAGGCCACTTTTCTGGCTCAATATCTTGTTGCAGATTGCTGTACTCTAAAATTTATGGCCTACCGTTATAGTTCATTCTGCTATCTTTTGGACAATGAAGAAACTGTACGGTATCGCGCTAGGTTTACTACTAGCGGTTAGCACTGCTGTCATAGGCCTTGAAATAGCAAACGCACAATCAGGTCCGAGCGGCCCGGATTACAACACCACAACAAACAACCCTTCAGCAGCAGTTGCCCAGAATGCAACTCTTGCAAAAAGCAATTCTACATCAGCTAATTCCACAGGTACATCTTCGTCGAATACAACGGCTACCAGTGCAGCAACGAATTCATCCAGCTCGTTCACAGCCAGTGGCAGAATAGCCTCCATTACATTTGGTACAGGACCAGCAACCAGTACTACAACAACTTCCTCAGCAAATGCATCAGGAGCATCCAATTCCACTAACTTGGGCTTAACCAACGGCAAACCTGCTGTGCCTTCAACTCCGACAAATGCGACCAGCCCCACTCCAACAGTATCGAATCTGAACGGTACATCTGCAGCTAACGCAACGTCTAGTGCAGGTGCCAATGCCACGACTTCAGCTGCAACAAACTCTTCTTCTGCAACAAGTGCTTCACAGGCTACAACTACTTCTACTTCAGCTGCATCTCAAATGCCATACATTCTCGCTGGCACATGGAATCTTACTGTGTCAGGTGGCAAAGTGTCAAATTTTGTCGCCAACTTTACAATGGTCCATGTTGACGGAACAGAGCGCCACACGCACACTATTACTAACTTCAAGCCAGGCAGCGCTTCAGCGCCGATAACACTCAACACCAGTGGTATGACAATGATATCAGGAACAACAGATGTCATGCTAAACGGCACCACAAAATGGACCGGGGTAAATACCATAATATCGCTGGAGAAGGGAAATGCAATGAATATTGTTCTAAGTGATAAAGCCACAGATAACCACTTCAAAGGCCAACCAATCTATGGTGTCATAGACTCAACACATTGAGGCAGGAGCAGAAGTAGTGATCGTGAAAAAAAGCTGGCAAGCATCGATAGAATGTCAATTGCCATGCAAGTAAGCAAATAGAACGACGACCTGAACAAGCCACAATAAAAAATATTCGGCAGACTGCCGGATGTCCACGTGCCTTTTCTTTTTTTTGCTGCCTATTCAGGATCTGGCCTTTGTGATTGCTTGTTCTAGTTACAAACATAGATTACTTGCAGTTTCAGTTACAGACATGGATGACACTTTTTCAGCTGCCGTCAACTGGCTGCCGTATCTATTTCAACATGGGTCAGCATAGAAAACATATCCTCGTAGTAGCAACAATCGCATCTTTCCATAATGCAATTTTCTCTTGAGCTGTGATTGCAACACTTGCATTTGCAGAGCAAAAGCTTTGGTTCCATGTTTTGCCGTCCTCTAGTTCCAGATTACTTTAAGACTGGCGAGATAGGTAAGATAGGCAGAAACGTTCATCGCAGGAAAATATGATACGCTAGACGTTGTATTCTTATTGGCAGAAAAATATAGGGGAGACTCGATACTGCTACTAGTCTGTCTCAATGTCCTGTATTCCCACCTGACTCCATAATGCAAGCAGCAATTCTGAAAGCCATTCCTCTTTACTTATCTGGATTACCCTAGCTTCTGAGCCCTTGTCGTGAACTCCCGTATCCTACGACCCAGTTGTTACTGGATGTGGATACTTTTAGCTTCATGTCTGTAACAAAAATTAATGACATCCAGCCATACATCTGGGCTAGAATGTTTTACTACAAGAAAATTAGCTTTGTTTGATACCCAGTCAAAAGCTTTGTACCCAAAATGGGAGATTTTTCTAAACTTTAAATATGTCTACGGTATTTACAATCCTTAATGCAAGAGGCAGTAACTCCAGAGCGTCTATTCTCCATTCTCGCAGACAGGCACTCATTGAGTATCATGAAGCTGGCATATAGCGGCCTGAAGCCTTCTGCCAACTATGGTACAAAGCTGAGCAAAAAGCAGTTCTATGTCCGGCTCGCAAGGCTCAGGGATGCAGGGCTGATTGAAAAGCGTGATGGATTTTATCGCACAACAACACTCGGCTCGATTGTCTTCAACGGCCACATCAAGACGGTCGAGGAAGTTCTCGGAAATTACTGGAAGCTCAAGGCAATTGACGTGTTGAAGAGCAGGCAGGATTTCCCACTCTCGCAAAAAGAATCTGTTATCAACGAAATTATTGATAGCAGCGGCCTCAGGAGCATTGTCAATTCGACCCACCTGTCAGGATTTTCGGTGATCAAGGACTATAACCATCTTGTCATCGAAGTAACCAAGCTTTTAGAGATTGCCCAGAAGGAAGTACATCTTGCAACAAGATACCATGACCCGCATTTTGCCAAGTTGCTCTACAAGAAGGTAGCCGACGGGGTAACACTTCATATGATTGACAGCCTGCCGGAGCAGATCAGTGTAGAAAACAGGCTCAACGCGGTCCTGAGAGTTCCACCGGATAAGGAAACTTTTGATCTTGTAAATAACTTGGTAAAATCTCCAAGGTTTGACCTGAGGCGGGCGCAGATAAGTGCAAGCTTTATGATAGTCGATGGAGTCAGCGTCTGCTATGAAACCACAAACAACACCAACCCTGAGCAGTTTGGCATGTCAATATCCCACTATGACGACCCGTACCTGGCACAGAGGTTCATCTCGTACTTCAACCTCATAGCTAAAGATGCAACCGTTCCAAAGCTTTTGCAGACTATAAGAAACAAATAACCCGACTGGACTGACTTCCTCTACCTTTTTCTCCTTATTTTTGATGTTTGTTATCTATCTGGTTGCTAGCGGATGCAAGGCTTGGCCTTTTTAAGGGCAAGCAGTGACTTGACTGCATCTTCAATCAATAGATCTTGGTTCTAGTGTGGATAACTGGAGAAAATCTACTGAAGTTACTTTGGTTTGGGAACCTAGAATTAAACAATAGGACCAAGCAAATGGTTCCAAATGTCTATACTTCAATCCTCAGGAATGGAAAGAAATGCACAGAAGGGAAAGGCGGAGGAAACTTTGCAGGCATCGTTTCTTCGCTCTCAGCTGATTCTTTTCCAGTCGCGCAAAAAATGGGGAATAATGTACTCGCTTGCAACAGTTACAGGCATACTCTGCCTTCCAGGGGTGCTAGATGCCATGAGCCACCAGACAGCAGTATTCTCAGCCATCCAAACGCTAGTTCTGCCTATAATTACGCTGCTGATATCCACTGGAATGTATATCTTGAATGACCTGATTGACTCTGATCTTGACAGGGCCAACGGCAAGAAAAGACCAATACCGTCAGGCATAGTATCAAAAAGGCAGGCATGGGCTTTTGTGATAATCCTGAACGGTACTGCAGCAGGTCTATCTTTGATTACCTTCAACCCAGTCAGTATTGCAATTGTGGCGGTGATGCTGACTATAGGCATTCTTTACTCGGCGCGCCGGGTAGCCCTTGAGAACCGCTTTGTGATCAAGACCCTGTCTATTGCACTGTTCTACATGCTCTGCGCTTTGCTTGGCATGACTTCTGGCTTTGGTATGAATATTGTGATGGCAAACCCACTTGCTGCACTGAGAACTGTGGCACTGCTAGGTACCATGATATTCATATCATCGACATTAAACGACCTTGGAGACGTCGAGGGAGATAGAGCCGCTGCTAGGCGAACAATACCAATAGTTATCGGTGAGGCAAATACGGTAAAGATGGCAATAGTGCTATCTGCTGGCATTGCAGTGATGCCCTGGATTTTCTTCGCCCTCAGCTACTCTGGCATAATGATGCCAATATCAGCAAGCTTGTTTGGACTGTTTGTGGCGACGAGGCTGGTCAAGATAAAGAACGGGCTTGGAAATATGGAATTTATGCGCAGCCAGCACAAGAAATTGTTCCCGATGCACCTTGTACTCCAGTCCATAATCAGCAGCGGAACCATTATGATATAGTATAGGAAAATCGTCTCTGTTATTGTACGGGGATTTTCCTATACCGGAAAGAGATAGTTCCCATAAATGGGGATTATCTGGCGAAAGTCAGGGCTAGCAGGCAATAAATATATAAAAAGCACGTCAAAACTAAAATCCTCAGAGAATGGCCAAATCAGAGACAGCAGCATCCATATTGAGAGCAATTTCAGATGAAAAGTCTCTGGAATTATTCAGAACAATTGCATCTGAAGCTGCGGTGGATAGCGAAACTCTTAGAACTAGGATGAAGTTTACACGCAAGCAATACTATTCTAGGCTATCTAGAATGGTAAGGTCAGGTTTGGTAAAGAGAAAGAGTGGCAAGTATTTCCTTACTGCATTCGGCAAGGTGGTTTACGGTACAGAGCTGACTATAGAAGGTGCACTAAAGGACTATTGGAAGCTCAAAGCTATAGACTCACTGAACGTGACAGGCGAACTGCCAGTAGAAGAGAGAAACAAGCTCATAGATACCCTTCTTGACAATGAAGAGCTGAGAGGAATTCTGGTAAAGGAAGCCCGCTAACCGTAGCGTCAAGCCAAGCAAGGGCTTGGCTAGCATTTGTTTTCCAAGCGGAAGAGCATACTTCTGCCTTTTTTGCATATGACAATTGAAGCAGAGCTGAACTAACGTGATTTAACCGTATTCTGTCAAAGCTTATAGAAGTCCTGACAATTGAGGATGTAATGGGGTCGTCTGAATGAACAAGATTGGAGCTCGAGAAACGCAGGGTAAAAGGAAGCAGAAAGTAACTCTGTCCGTTCAATTCAGCTTTGCAACAAACAATCTCATTGAGATACTTTTCTAGCTCAAGAATGAACCTGCTGAATTCCTCATCATCAAGTTCAGTCAGGACAATATTCCTTTGAAAACCCGTACCAGGTATTTTCTTTTTATCAGATAGTGGATAACTGATGAATAATCCAGCTTCAACTTAAGCAGTAATTCTTCAGTTCCGCAGAGTTAATGAATTCCCTTTTCTCGATCCACAGCTTCTCCAGCAATATGCTTGTTCTCATTCTATATCACAACCTACCAAGAAATGGGCTTTTATGATATGTATCATAATATGCCAGAAAAGGATATCTTTTGATATATCATTTATGCAAGCAGACATTGCCAGCATCTAACAATTCCCCAGAAAAGCATCAATATTTTTTGTAACTTCTATGGTAGTAACTATCAGAATCTCTCGACTATTAGCATTGCAGTTGCTGCCAAGCAAGCATCTTGATCTCTCTTGTCAACCAAGATCGAGCACCGGAAATAAACAGGCCCTACTTGCCCAGCTTTACCTTGGGCTTTCAGGCCCGCAATGAACATGGCGTTTATGCGCCTATGAACCAAAATCAGCACATTGCGTTAAAGACCGGGGTGTAAAATTATCCTGACTATGTACTGTTGATTTAGCTTTCAATCTGCTAGAAATGTCGGCAAAACCAGTAGCTTTGATGCAAAATCAAAAAAGAGAAAAAAAGTAATGGAACCGGACAGAAAGGGCCATTGCGTGGCTGGCTTTTCGCTATGTTCAGTAACCACCCTTGTTCCAGCTTGTTCCGTTGCCATGCTGGCCGTGGTCTTTCATCATCGGGCCGTTTCCTGGCAGCATTCCCATCATGCCGTAGTCCATTCCTCTGTGGGCTACTGTGCCATAGATCGGGCCTGTCCCAAAGTGGTCATTTACAGCCTGCGGGCCAATCCATATAGCAATTACGCTTCTGTGCATTATCTTGATGGTCATCGGGACATCTGTCACCGGCTTGTTCATCAAAGAGACTGTTGCAGTTCCGTTCAGCACATAGGTGGAGTTGCCCTTCATTCCTGCGCTGGTAAGGTGGAAGTTTGTGATGTAGTGGCTGTGCATTGCAGTCCCGTCAGTCTTGACCATTTCAAACTTGGCTAGGAACCTGGCTGCCATGTTGCCGTTGGTATCGTTTTCTGCCCTGAGCAACCAGATGCCATTCTCTACCCACGCAGGCTGGCTATTGTTATCCAGCTGGACATTTGAAATCTGTCCCGAAAGGATGTATCTGTGCTCAGCCGGCATCATGGTACCATAGCCGACAGCGTTGCCGTTATTATCGTCTGTCGTTGTATTGTTGTTGTCTCCGCCGGATTGTGCTGACGCAGAGGTCAGAGCCAGAGGAGAGACTGATGAGAAAGGTGATGCCAGCAAAACGAACATTGCTGCAATAGAACCCATCACCAGTGCATTCTTGGTGCCTGCATTAACTTTGGAGTTCATCGCCCATTCATTTTTTGCAGAACCTAAAAAGATTTGTCTAGGTTGCTTCTGTACTACAGAATCCTGCTCTAGAAAAATATTCTGGTTTCTGAAAATGCGATACAAGTGCTGCGTTGATTTGAGCGCACGAAATGAACAGAAAAAAGCATCAGTAATATCTTCTATATCTCTACACCGTATAGTATATAAGAATCTTGTACTAGAAGCTGGCGATTACTGATCGTGCATGATGAAACGGGCGGCATCAATTCTGATTCCAGATTGGTGCCAAGCTTTGTCATAAAAAGAAAGCTGGATATTCTGCTTGGCTATCTTTCTCAAGAAAAGAAGAAGGAAATATTCAGAGACATGAAAAACGCAGGCATCAATCTGGACGACGAGTCTGCTTGTTATTCTCTCAGGCAGATCCGAGACTATTTTCATCTGGTGTTTGGTGAAAATGCAGCCGAGTTTCTTGTAGATGTGCTGAGAAAGACTCTGCAAAAAGATGCAACTATTGTTGAAAAGCAGAAAGTAAAGAACGGGAACAAAAATGGAAAAGAAAACGGAGATAAGGGCAAGCTCAATGGCCGCCCTGACCTTCTGAAGCTGATAAATCAGGCCATTGAAGAGAAGGCCAAGGTGAACAGAAGGTACATAGACGAGATACTTGAGCAGATAGAGGACAGAAACCATGATTACTTTGCATCAAAATTCATAGCTGAACTGGAAGCTGCGGTTGAAGAAGAAAAGAAGGGAAACTTACGGAAGGCTGTGCATCATAAGACGATGGCCAATGTATACAAGTCAATAATTGACAGATGCTTTACCAGTTAATCAGAGACGTTTGTGGAAGGCTGGTTTTATGGCAAATTCAAACTCAAATTCCAATAGATTCCTATCTTATTTTTGTAAGACCTGCAATACTGTATTTTTCTCGCTGGAAGCAGTTGCAGAGCACAAGGCCATGACGGGGCACTGGCAGTACGAAAAGAGAGGAAAGGAGCCAGCAGTCAATGATAAAGACGATGGATAGGAAGCAAAAGAATGTAGATTAAATAGTAAGATTTACCAGCAATCAGCCAAATGAGACAAAAAAGGCAAAATATCGTTTAATGAAAAAATACTGTGTTAGTTTTCAATCGCCACACTATGTATTGATATGGAGCCAAATGCATTACAGATATGACATTTAGGTTTAGGCGTTGAAAGGATATTTCTTTAGAAATTCTTCGGGAGTCAGTACTTGTATCCGATTTGCAATTTTTTGAGTAATGCTTTTTGTTCCTTGTGACTATGATTGCGGCTGTTTCCTTTGCAGAGTAGAACTGAAGTGCATCTTCAAAATCAGAGAACATGTTACCTTCGTTGGTCAAAGCCAAGCGAACGTGTTCAGCTGTGACATCAAGTATCTCTAGTCCATCTACAATGTTTTTGATATCCTCCAGAGCTCGGCTCTCTGATACATAGCGTTTTTGAATATAGTGAATTATTGCTACTGTGAGCGATGAAAGACTCCCTTTTATCCTGTTGTGCTTGGCCACAGTAACCAGTAACATGCTGTTTTGCCAGCCAAGGCGCTTTTGCAGTATATCAATAAAGATGTTGGCATCGAAAAATACCGAAACATGCTGGATAGAATCACTCATAATGGTCAGCAATCGCTCTGGCTATGAGTTCTTTATCTTTTGATGGCGGATTCTTGTTGGGTAATATGCCTACAAGTTTCAAAAGCTCTCTATCAAATTCCATGCCCGGGAACTTTCTCTTGAGCTCTGTTTCGATACGTCTTACCCTGATTGCTTCTGGTTCATTGGGCATGACCTTATGTTGCTTTTCATATCTGTCTATCTTTCGGTAAAGGTTCTTGAGGTGACTTATTTCTTTCTCGACTTCTTTCTTCAGGTCATTGTACTTAGGATCCTTTAAGGCAACCATCGAACCACTTCCTCTGATACAATATGTCATGATTCAAATAAATCTATGTATGGGTTGGTAGCAAAGCCTTATGCATCACACATCCTTCTTTCATAGCTGCAGTTACCCAACTCCTATTGTTACTATCACGACACCGTTTATAGATTCTCCTCTTGCTTTCTCTAATATGCCACCGGTTCTTGGTTGAATCAATGCAATGTTATTCGCACCTATAATTATTTGAATTAGATCGAGAAAAGCTTTGGTGCAAAACTAGTCGTGAAAAAACTCTCAACCGACTGCCTTACCATCCACTGAATATCAGCGTCTGGTGTATCAGGTTAATTAAGAGTGGTTTACCTGTATTGGAAATTCTGCTATAGCTCCGATACCAAAGTTTGAAGGATTATTCACAACTCCATCTGTCGTTATATAAATCACGTAGACCTTGTTTGACGTCAAAGTGCTTGGAGCTGTCATTGTGATAGGGAGTGTAATTGCCGCCAAGTCGCCAGGTGGCGAATTTTTTCCGTCAAGCTTGGTAGTCGTGACGGTGGCACTTACCAGATAGGAACCATCTGCAAACTGGGTTATTGTCGGAGTACCAAAACCACCATGATTGTTGCTGACAGAAATATTTGTAAAATCTGGCGGAATATTTATGTTGACTAGCGTGCCACTGTTTATGCTATAAGTTGTACTGGTATCCATATCTGCTAGGACAACATTTAGCGTTATCGAGGCTCCGGGTGATACATTGATGTAGTTTCCTATCATCTGAGCCGACGAAGTTGAATTGGCGGTGTTGGAGACATAGATGTTTGGCATGGCAGAGTTTGATGCCATATTTGATGAATAGCCCGTCTTTGCGAATTCTCCAACGCTTGTAAATACCGTTGCTGTTATAGGCAGCGAAGGTAACTGACTAATCTGGCTCAAAGACCCTGGCGGGACCAAAACAAGGAAGGAAAAAGCCGATCTTGCTCCTATCTTCATTGGATTTGCAGGACTCAGGGTCTTTTTCCATTCTACCGTATTGTCGGTAGGACAACTCCACGTGCCATTGGTAGGAGATACTGCAGTTAAAGAACAACCACTTGAAAATATTGCCGCGTTACCTGTTGCAGTTGTCTGGTAAGTCTGGATGACTACTCTGGATACATTCATGATCTTGTCTGTCGGGTTGACTACCGTTACTCCCCAGAGTGCCTGGTCGCTGGATCTACTGGGTATGCCAAAAGGGCTAGGCATTGTCATATAGATCTCTGGCTTTTGCACATACTTGTCAACTACGGTACTGGTATAGTCAGACGATGAGGCATAGGAAGATGCGAGAAGTCTTATCTGCACAGTTGCAGTAGCAGTATTGCCGGGGTTGCCATTCACTATGCTAGCCGTAAAGGTTACGGAAGAGCCGTCTGAACCCCCAATATTATATTTCCATTTGAAAAATATTGTCTGGCCGCTTGAGAGCAGCGTATTGTTGCCCTGCGAACTTTGTAGCGTTAATGTACATGTTCCGGAGCAACTTGGCTTGACGCTTGCAGAGACCAGCTGTGTCAGAGGAGAAGTGCTATTGTTTGTTACAGCCAGCAATAAAGTGGCGTTGGCTCCAGGTGCAATCGTAGGCGGAATGGCTATCAGTGACATGCTCATAACAAGCGAAGATATCGGGCTGACAGTCGTGGTGGCAGAGTTTCCACCGTCAGTAACAACTTTGACTGTATACTTGTTGCTGCTCTGTACAACCAGAGGCAGCGACTGCCCGATGTTTGTTGTCGAATTTCTGCCGCTGACATAGTAGTTTATGTTGTAAATATATTCCTGCTTGGGTGATGCCGTGCTATTGACTACATACAAAGACACCAGGTGCGCTACAGATCCGCCAGAGTTGCTAACCGTCAGGTTGAATTTGTTATTGTTCACCTGAACGTTTGCAAATGATATCTTCTCATTCAACTTGGCGACTCTGCTGTTCTGTGCCTGGATTATGGTTTGCGATACCGTGTCCTGCTGCTTCAGGGCCCAGAGCACCACATTCAGAGCTCCGGCCATCAAAAGCACCATAAAGACTGCTCCAACTATGGTGGAAAGTCCACGTCTATCTCTACCCTTGTTTGATTTTATTTTCATCTTTATCCTTCCTGTCATCGACCAGCCCGATTTGCAATTACTCACCCGCCCACTCACCCATCCATCTATCACTGTCTTTTCAGTATGGTAGCCAAACCTGTTTGACATCTGTCCCTGCGGCAGTGTGAACCCAGATATTCTGGGGCCTGCTTGATTTCCAAGCATCCGGAACTGTAATTGTGGCAGCATTTCCGGCAGCAATCTTTTGAGCTCCGGACCACTGCTGCGTGTTGTTTACATAGATGTTCGATACCGTGATAGGAGTGGTGCCGGTATCACGTATCGTCACGTTTGCATAATTGGTGCCTGATTTTGTATAGAACCATGCATCCTCTACCACATAGTTTTCCATGACATAGTTTGTCCTGTTTGCCAGCTGGTTGGCTATGATAAGCTGTTTGTTGTTAAAGTAAGATGTTCCCCATGATAATAGCATAGAGCCCAGTATGGAAACTGCAGATACCAGCATCACAGTCGTGATTACTGTGCTGAGAGCTCTCCTGCGACTGGGCCCTTTCCTACTTGCCAATTCGCTTACTTGAGAGAGTGTAGAACAATCTTGTTTATCGTCTGATGTATGTCAAAAAAAGTTACACAATTTGATTTTAAGCAAGCGCTAAAGCCGACTTTGGCCTGTCTATGACTTCCGTCAGGCTATGCATCAGACTACATGCTTTCTTCTATATTGACAAACTTTGGCAGAATTCTAACCGCTGCCCTTTTGTCGCGCTCGTCAACACAGATATCGTGAATGGAAATTATGTCCCTGAAAAGAGAATTGAGTTTTTCAAGATCAGGCCAGTTCAACTGATCGTTTCCCTTTGCCTTGATCAGAAACTGGCCGTCTGAATCACCACTCTCCTCGACTTCATACCTGCCGTCAAGGCCCCTGAGGTAGCCTTTGAGCATCAGGATGGCTTCTGGCTTTGCCTTCTTCAATAGTGCGACTTGGTTCTGATTCTGGATCTTGCCATCAGTCAGGTCCTGCCTTTTTGGAACCTGCGCCTGCACCTGCGCTTCTACCTTGGGCATAATCTTCTCCTGCCATGACAGGTCAGTCAACTGAAGCAATCCACTGGCGACCCGCTCGCCATGTCCTGCAGTAGCGATTGCAAACAGCCGCAGGTCAGCCATTCCGACCATAAAGATGTCGCATTTGGCGAAATGGGAGATGGTGAACCTGTGAGCCCCTGTTATATCTTCAAGCTGGCGGATCAGTGCAAACATCAATGAGATCTGGACATCTAAAGTGTCATACCTGTCAGACAGGATTGCAAAGCTTGCGTTGCCCTTTCTGTAGCTGAGCAGCTTTGCCTTGTTGTCCAGTATGCCGGCAAAAACAAGGTTTTCAGAAAAGTCAGAAAAGATCCTGTCTAGCAGCTTTTCGTAGGCAAGGCCACTAGACATGACCGTCTAGGGTAGACTGTTCTATATAACATTATCAAACACATACTTGAAGACATTTACAAGCGATATGTTGTTTGTATAGAACCCGCATGACTCTCTCTTTTTGCCGACATAGCTCTCAAGCAGAAGGATTATCTCCCTGTTGTCAACGATCACAAAGTTGATAGGTACTGCGGCAGATGTTTGAGTATTAACTGAAATTGGAACTTCAGCATCGGTTTTTTCAAACGCAAGGTATTCCATTGCGTTTTTGCACGGGGTCCTCAGCTTGACATGGATTCCTTTTGTTGTCAGCTTTATGAGGTCGTCTGTTATCTCTGCATGGTAAAAGTTAACGAGGTTTCTGTCGGTGACAAGAAGAGTTACATCTTCCTTTGCCGATGTCAGCATTCTCTTCACCTTTGCGTTGATGGCATTTTCACCCATCACGATCTGGTAGCTTTCTTTCTTTTCGGCTTCAGGAATGACTATGTTGCTGATTATCTTGTCAATAATCTGCTGATACTCTATTTTCTTTTCTGACATTTGCTGGAGGGTGTTTCTTTTGGTCTCGACAAGGCAGTCGATTACCTCCTGCATTGTTAAAGTGTAATACTGCTGCGGCCTGTCAAAAGTGGAAAATACTACTCCCTTGGCAAGCAGGCTCGAAATATAGTTGTAGGTTTCGGTGCGCTGTATGCCGGTGTGGCGCGATACCTCGCTTGCAGTGGAATGGCCATGTGTCATGAGGAACAATAGTATTCTGGTTTCGTTGGGTGTCAGGTCGAGCTTTTGAAGCTCGTCTGCCAGACGATCGACAATTTCAGTATCTGGCCTTCCTGTTATAAGTCCGTCATCGATCTCTTCTAGTTTTGATGCCATATTTTTACCGAACTTTCTACTGTAATAGATTTATTTAAAGTAGCTGTTGTAAGCCAAGAGACAGACATAGTTCCCAAAAAATGATAAAGCTGTCTATATAAAGAATCTGGCCGCAGAGCTCCTAAAGTTTGGCGGGCGAGCTCCGATAATGGGGGCATATTTTGTCTAGGACCCAAAAAGGGACAAATAGATTTATTAAACACTTGATACTAACAATAAGAGAAGCAAATGCCAAAACAAGGAGCGCAGATAGAAAGCAAAAGGCTGCAACTGGCGTTCAAGAGCTCATTAGACGACCTCGGACAGACACCCAAGAACATACTGCTATCATACTTGACAGAGCGGGGCATATCACTTGACGAAGTCGGGTGTCCATCAATAAGAAAAATAGAATCTGTGCTGGAAGAGATAATCGGAAAAGGTGCTCATGTGCTTACTGCAAATACCTACCACAAGATAAAGTCAGAAAGGATTGCGGCTGTAATATAAGAAGAAGCCGTCGTCTACAAAATGGGAATCTGGTTCAGTTTAATTCATTGTTAAACTGGTTTTCTTGCTCTCGATATGCAATAAAAGCGCTGCGTAACTTTGCATGACACTAATGCCGGGCAATTACACCATAAGAACGAATATTTCAATTGATTAATTTAATCAGCTCGGCCTTAATTTTGTCAAAAGCATCCTGGCGCAGCTGACCATAGGTTCTTACAATCATCTTTTGCTCAAGATTGAAAATCTTGTCTACTTTTGCAACACTTGCCACTGAAAGGTTCCCTGCTGCCATTTCCTTGCTAGTCACAGGAACCGTATATTCTCTTGCGTTGGGATTTGATGTTAATGGAATGGCAACGAAATCTTTGAATTTTTTGTTGTAGGTGTCATTAGATATGACTATTGCAGGTCTATATTTGGCTTGATGTAGATCAGAAAATGGATAAGGAACGAGGACAATATCCCGCTGCGATGGCGGGTTGTCATTATTATTATTGTTCAATCTGGACATTTTTGATTCTATTGTTTATCTTCTCTTCTTAGCGGCAAAACTAGCCGGCGGTCTATCTTTGTTCCAGACTTCATCGTATGGGTTATCCCAGACACTTTTAAGCGAATGTTCAGAGAATGCCTCAATATCTCTAAATTCTCCATCTAGCAACAGTGCTATCTTTTCAGATTTTTCCAACACAATTTTGCTTCCTTTTACCATCATGACCAAGCTGTCTCCTTTTTTGATTTTCATGTTCTTGCGAATATCTTTGGGGATAGACACCTGACCCTTGTCTGACACTTTTATAGTTCTAATTTCGACGGCTGAAGTCATCTAAATTATAGTAAGAATATTCTTACTAATAAAGGTAGTCAACTCATAATTTATTATTCGTTTTTGCTTTGATCACACACAAACATTTAGCATTAATGACTTTTTTTGAGCCGTTCATGACTATGCAACAAAATACCAGTTTAATTCTGTCATGTGAAATCGACAGATCATGGATGTTCAAACAGCCGACAGCTCTGAGTATATCTTCATAAATTCCTTGACCACTGCAAGGGGGTTGTTTACATAGGTGGACCTTCGCACCACTTTCTTTATCTTGGCGCTGCCAAGCCCAACAGCCGCAAGGTCCATGCCCCGCCTGGCCGACTCTGTAACAGAGATGGAAAATTCCCTTTCTATTCCGGGGTAACCTGTTGCAAAGCCATCTGAAACCAGTATGCTATAGTTTCTGTCCATAGAATTTTGCGACAAAAGGTTCCCTGCTGCCCTTATTGCATCGGGTATGTAGGAAAGACCAGACGGGCTCAGCCCGCCGATTCTTGCCCTCACTTCATCTCCAAATGGCTCGCTGAAATCCTTGATGCAAAGAAGCCTGTCGGAAAAGGAGTATATCGCCCAGTTGGTGGCACCAAGCACGTCTTTGGCAGCCTCTGCAAGGCATACAAGCAGGGCCCTGAGGCTTTCGGTTGAGCTGCCGATGCTCTGGCTTGAATCCACGAGTATGGTCCAAGATTCATTTTTCTCTATGAGGTCGTCCCTGAAGAACATGTCGTCTCTGGCCTGTTGGCTTGCAACAGCCTGGACTGCAATGGGCAGGTCGACATTGCCGCTTTCTTTACTCTGGTCATCAGACGAATACGTCCGGTGCATCCTGGCCTGGCTGACAAGCGATTTTATCTGCGGCATCAGTTCTGCAATTAGCCTGCGATAGTTGACATAATCTCCGACCGGAAAGCCTACAGAATTAAAATTCAAACCCCTACAAGCTCGCAGCAGTTTTTGTTGAACTGCATCCTTTCTTTTCTGCTCCCTTGCCAGTTGAAAGAACAATTCTGCAGGGTCGGCAGAGTCTGCGCCATTTAGAATGGGATTTCGCCAATCAATTTTGCCGTCGATCGTGCTGGCATAGTCTTCAAACTCCTGCTGGGTTACAATCTTTGCCCTTGTGCAGAATATGGATGTAGATCTTTCGTTGCCGGACAACAATGTGTTTGAATACGGCAGGTACACCTGATGCCAGACTCCGGGTATTTTTTCAGCCGCAGAGTAAATACCATCTGCAAACTCTGCCATCTGGGGCCAGATGTCCTCTATTTTCTTTTTCAGGCCTGTGGTCTTTGCCCAGATGTCATGAAATCCTACCCAAGTCTTTTCTGCTTGGCCAAGCTTTGAGGCAAAATCCAGGGCAGGCGCAAGAATTGGGCGGGACAGGCCTGGACATGAGTTCAGAAGCATGATAGAGGCCATGCATGACTGCATAGCTTGGGAGATGTTGGCAGACTTGAAATCAAGCAGGAATGCCGCTACAGTATCTGCCAGCCTGACTGTGCCTTGATAGACGTTTGCACCGATTTCCGATTCTATCCTCTTTCTGGCCAGAAAATCAAGCATGACATTGGCAGCATAGCTGGCCCTCAGGCTATCTTGCTTTGAGTCGAGCCACGCGCTCAGTGGATCTTTGTAGAACCAGCCAAGGAACGATTTTCCGCTCAAAAGTGCAGCAGTTGCAAGGGCAATTCTGACTGCAAGCGCTCCGCCAAAGTCGCTATCTTCAAAAATAAAACTGCCATAACGGACAAGGCCCTTTTCTCCATCTTTCTGTATATTTATCGCCGGTATTCCTACAGCGCAGTCAAATACGTTTGAAGCTATTTTTACAAAGGGGTAATCGTCGCCTATCGGGTACAGCAGCCTGGCGCCACCCAGCTGGTCTGGCTGCATAGCCAGAAAGATGCTATGCAGCATAGAATGAAAAGAGCTGGTCATTTACGCGGCAGCCTTTGCAACCGATTCATAACCGGGCTGCTCCTGCCTGGCTGACCGTGCTATTATCTGCCTGACAATTTCCTGAACCGACAGGTCGTCGCTTGTCATTGAAATTATGGTCTCCTCGGCAGCGCGCATTATGTCAAGCCCGTCGGCGACAAGAATGGCCCAGTTTACCAGGTCCCCGACAGACGGAGCATATGGAATCTCGCCTTTTTTGTAGTCACTTCGAAGCATAGCGGCAGCTCTGACAATTCTTGCTGCAACTCCTGGAGAAACTCCTGCCTTGTGCTGGATCAGCAAAGCTTCGTCTTCGCTTATCTTTGAGCCAGTGCTCAGGTAATCAAAGTTGATCCATACACTCATTCTTCTTCGAAATGCCGCATTGAGGGGCTTTGTGCCGGCAAACTCAACAGAGAACGGGTTCATGCTGATGATGACATAGCCCTGAGGGTGGCGGGGTATGATCTCGTTATCCTTTTCTGTAAGCACAATATGTCCTCTTGTATCTAGCAGCGGATTCAGCCTGGTGGCAACATCCTGCTTCATCATGTTGGCCTCGTCAAGGTACAGTATGCCGCCGTTTCTGCACCATGCCACAATCTGCCCATCAACCCAGTTTTCTTTTCCAAGACCGATGTACCTTCCAAAAAGATCAAACGACGATGTCTGAAGTCCGCAATTTATCTCCCAGAGAGGCAGGCCTGCAATTTCAGCAATCAAATACGCCAGGTGGGTCTTGCCTGTCCCACTGGGGCCTATCAGAGCACACTGCTTGAAATAATACAGCGCTCGCATTATTCGCTCGACATAATTTTCTCCCTTGTCTACATACTCTGGCGTATGCGACGGGATCAGGCGAGCAAATGCATCAGAAGCAGAATATCCCTGAGCAAGCTCGTACTGCGCCACATTGTACTTTTTTTTGAGCGGCGATTCGTAGTTTCTGAGCCTTGCAATTTCCAGTGTAATTCGCGATGACTGTTTAAAAGTGCGGAGGCGGGTTATCTGCCTCGATTTCTGGCCATGTCTCTGACCATTTCCACTACCATTAGAAGAATTAGCCACATAATCCATTGAGCATCTCATTGCATCTACGATACTAATCCGCTAGTATGTAAGGAAAGGTTACACGCATACTGCTTTCGAGTGCAACCAGTTTAGCTTAGCCTGGAATATGTCTTCTCCGTCCATATCGTCAGAGCCGCAGGTCGAGCTCCAGGTTAATAGCATATTTGCGTCAAAAAAGAAACAGGCAGGCATGCAAGAAACTTCAACAATGCTGCCGGGTAACTTTCATGTTTCGGCCAAGATTGATGAAGAGTCCCGTCGAGACAACCAGCTTGTCATGTCTTACCTTCTTACCATGAACGATAGCGTGAACCTCATGACATACGAGTTCCGCGGTGCATGCAGCATCGTCGGAAGCTCTGCAGATTTTGAAGCGTTGATGGCAGCAGGCAAAAACAACGGCTCCAAGCTTCCAAAGATAGTTGACATTATCTACCAGAGACTATACCCGTCTGTGTTTATGCTGGCTGGCATCACTGCAGGCTCCTATCCTCGACTTACAGCTCTAAACGACACAGTGGCAGACCTCAAACAGCGAGATTCTACCCAAGAAAATCAGGTGCCTGCAACTCCGGCATCAGAGCATGGCACTGGCAAGGTCGCAAGTAGCGATGGCGACAAAAAATCAGATTCAAGCCCGGCCTCTTCTACAACCGGTCAGAACAATGTTACACCTCCAACTCCAACGCCGACTCCAACCCTAACAGCAACAACATCGGCTGCCGGCACAAAGACTGCAGCGAAAGAAACCAAGCCTACCTTGCAAGGGAAATCATAAAATCTGAAGTAAACGAGTATTTTTTCAGCTCGCTTTTATCTTTCTGCTTTAGCACCACTTTGACAGGGATATCATTGACAAATGAGACTATGATTGAAACATTTGAGCCCATGGTCGTCCTTGCCTTGAGTATATCGCATATCGATATGGCCTTCTCTATCGTGCCAAGTGATTCTTTGAGCTGATTTACCGAATCAAAATAGAGTTCTGCAAGCCCTTTGTTTTTCTCACCTACAAAGATGGATATTGGGTCAAGCTGGATCCAGTTGGCTGAATCCTCCTCTGACTGTCTGCCTTTCTCCTTTCCAAACGACTTGAAAAGAGAGATCTGCTTTTTGTCATTGTCTTTATCTTTATCCTTTGGCTTTTCTTTTGCCTTGTCGCTCTTCTTTTCCTTATCCTTGTCTTTTCCCTTACCTTTTATCGAACTGTTACCTTGACCTGCCAGGCTTATGCGGATTTCCTGAGCCCATTCTTGTCTGTCGCTTTGTGTATCAGAGCCGTCTTCGGGAGGTGCCCGAAGTATATTTCCAAGAACCTGCTCGTAGCTTTGCAACAGGTCAGAGTATTTGCTTTTTAGCGCCTGCATGTGATCATGCAGTGTGCCAAAATTCTCAAATGAGTGAATCTGTATTGCAGGCTGCAGCTGGACCATCTTTGAATATCACCTTTCTAAATCTGCATCTCGTTTTTGATGGGCTGGGTCTGTACACGCTTTAGCTGCTTGACGATCCTTGACAGCATGCCCATTCTTTCTGTAATCTCTGATTTCATGGTGCTTGCATTTTCACTGAGCTTTGGAACTATGGCGTTCATAACCTGCAATACCTGCTGGCTTCCCAAGTCACGCAGCTTTTTGGTGACAATGTTGCCATCGCCTTGCAGTATTATGATGTCTCCACCATTGTTGAGAATTGCACTTTTTATAGACGGATAGTCGTTCTGAAATATTGTATTTGGGATCTGAAGCGAGACTTTTAGTGTTCGCAGAAGAATAGAAATTGACGAGCTTATCTGCTCGATTATCTCTGATTCCTTGGAGGTCAGCTCGTATATCTGGATGGTCTGATCCACAAGCGAATCTATCTGTGAAAGCAAGATGTCATCAGGGTTCTGCTGGTTCCCTGCATGCTCCTCAGACAGCACCTGCGGATCTTCTTTCATCCGCAACAAAATGGCGTTCTTTTCATATTGGACTTTGTATGTCTTGCAAGCTACAGACTGCCTTACAAAACCATTTCAAACCAAAGTCCCAGCAGGAATTTTCAGACTGCAAACGAACCTTGTGGATACAGGTGATATCATATCAAGCGCCGCCAAGTGCGGCTACTATCTTTTGGCTGTCTTTTTCTGGATTTGCGACTTCAATTCCCTCCACTTTTGCGCAATCCGCTAGTCTCTTGTCAGCCGTTATCAGAAGCATCGAATCAGAATATCTTGCAGCGGCCAATTGCAATGCATCGGCTTGATAGATGTGATGTTTCACAACCAGTTCTCTGCACTGCTCAAGCAGCCTACCTGTTATTGGTAAAACAATTAACCGCCTCATTGCAACGAACTTTTTTGTCTCTCCTGCAAAGAGCCTTATGGCATCATCCATAGATTTTTCATCAATGTCTCCCCTTTGTCGCCTTGTATCGATAGCTCCAATTACTTCTCCAAGATTCCATATTGAAAGGGCAGCCCTATTGTTGCCGTCTTGTTCAATGCTTGCATACACAGTATCTATTGCCTCTGAGCCTTTCTCTTCAATGTACCTCTTTACTATCGCACTGCTGTCAAGATAAACTAGCATTTTTCTTTCCTGTCTCTTCTCTGACTGGCAATTATTTCTGCGGAGGAACCAGTCGCTTTTGGCCTTCGCTTCTTGACCTCGGAAAGTGATGGCAATTCGCCAGTGGCAACAGAGTTAGGCTTCTTGCTGCCGCCTGGAACTTTGAAGTAGCTAATCGAGCTGGCCGAAAGATAAGATTCGAGCGCTTCACTCACAATTTCACTTATCTTTCTGTTTCCAGAGGTTTCTTTGATTAGCCTCTTTAGAGAGTCATCGACATAAACTGTGAGTTTTGACGTCATGACGGCATATATACAAAACATCGTTTATAAATTTTCTTTAAACAAGTTCCGTTGCAATAACGAGTGGCTAGCCATTTTTGCTCGGCTGTTGCACTCTTGGATAGTGTTGCAGGTCGAAGGATGAAACCTATTAGAATTATCTATAAAATATTGTTTGAAGGTTATTGAAATGCAATTGACGAAACAATATCATTTGCCCGAGTTGTTTTTATTATCGTTCTATTAGCCATTGGATGGAATACGTAAAATAGGATTCTGGAAAGCAAGCAAAATCTTTTCTAGATAGGATTAATTGCTGTATCTTTAAATTTCAACTTGCAATGGATAGCCTAATCATACCCGTCATAATCGGCCTAATTGCAGGAATAGCTTTGGTAATCATTTTTTCGACTTCTGATATCGGCTCAACTGAGAATAGTAATCCAATCTTTCCACAGTCAAATCATGTCACTGTTGTTGTAGAAGGTTTGAAGGACTCGTACCATGCAGGTGAACCGATAAGATTTGATGTAAGAGTAGAAGGATATGGATATTATTGCCAGAGTCCAAATGCTGCAATTTGGAACACTAATCAATTCTTAAAATCTTTGCCTGTTTGGGGGTCAGGTTTACCGATTGTAAGTTGCGACATTAATGGACCTCAACCAGTCTATCACTATATTGACGATGTGTATGACTGGTCAGCATATCAGGATATTCGGATTCAACAAGTAGGCAATTATACTTTAGGAGTCAGGCTTGGTGAGCCACTTATGGCAGAAAAGCAGTTTGCAGTAGTACCGTAAAGCAGAAATGCAATCATCCCTCGACCTGCAACATTATCCCTCGGAGTGCAACAGCCGAGCAAAAATGGCTAGCCACTCGTTATTGCAACGGAACTTTTAAACAGGTAGGCAAATGTCAATTTACGCTCTTTATCTGACTGTCAGTGGAATTTAGTTTGTAAATTGTCGCTCTGGACGTAGCGTATATTCAAGATTTTTCCGCTGAGTATTGTTATGCAAAAAAGAAAGATAGGTACACCGTACTTTATCTAGCAGTTTTCATGGGTGCATTTTTTCTCCTGACCTTTCTGCACACTACCCATATGCCAATAGGATTAACACTTTCTCAGGTCGGGCAGCCTTTTGCCGCCAAGCTGAGCAACCAGGCGGTCCAGGTAAATTGGCCATCCAGATCCGTAGCGAAGGCTGTTGTCCTTTGTAAGTCGCCTGTGTATCAATGTGAGAATTGTGGAATTATTATCGCTGCCGTCTCTTGTGAGTTCCCAGCGAACTATTGATTCTGCGTCGCCATCTGGGTGTTGAGGATGTGGGTCCATATGAAATTCATGCTCGAAAACGTGCGGTGGGTCCCAGACCAGTATACGTCCACTTATCCGCTTACCCGCTGGCACACTGATATACTCCACGCTACCACCGGGGCGCGCGTCAATCCTTGCTTTGACACTGAACCAGACAGATACCTCTTTTGGATCAGTAATGGCATTCCATACTTCTTCAAGTGAGTGTGGTACGCGACGTTCATATCTGAGCGTTGCATAGCCATCATCCACGTTTACCGTTCCGGCCTTGCTGGCATTATCTTTTGGATCGTTTAATGACGGGTTATTCACTCCTTTTCTTGCTCCTTTTCTCTTTTGGTTTCTTTTGCTTTCTATCGGCTAGATACTCTTCCAGCGCATCAAGGTTTTCTGACCACAAGACTTTGTACTTTGCAATCCATGCATCAAGCTCAGCTAGCCCCTCTGGCTGAAGACTGTAGACTCTTTGTTGAGCTCTTGTTTGCACTCTGACAAGACCCGCGTCCCTGAGCACCTTCAGATGCTTGGAAACTGCAGGCTGGCTGATAGATGGAAATGCATCTACGAAATCGCTAACCGAATGCTCTTGCTTGCATAGCAAATCAAGCATCGCTCTTCGTGTAGGGTCAGCCAATGCGGAGAAAGTATCCACATCAGATATATAACAAGTCGGTTATATAACTGTTAAGTAATATGTTGCATTATGGATCTAACAATCTTCAAAAGCCAACTGATGTACAACCTATCTTGTGCATATAGCGAACAAGTTGTTTGAACCTGAAACCAGTACATTGTCATATTCAGCAATTACAGTCTTTTGGATGCTAAACAATAATGCCTTTCTGCTATAAGGTACGAGTTCTGTACTTCTTATGGTAAGAGACAGGTCTATAGTATTTGGCAGTGTTAGCAAGCAATGCAAAAACGGTTCGTTATATTGCTTCCTTTAGCAGTCTAATACTTGGTATTTTACGCCATTGTCTTGTAGGACTTTGCAGTCATCTTCTGATACGACATAACGTCTATCCCCCAAGTAGCTTATCGGGGAACCCTTGTCAAATAGCACTTGGTATCCCCTGTACTCTTCATTTTCTGAAGGGAAAATGACTTTACGATGCTGGGTAGCCATTTGAGTCTAATACAGAAAATTGAGCGCTTACATTATAAATATATAGTTAGTTTGATTGGCCTCTTTGAATTGAACAAGAAGCCTATTTTCCATTTTGGATCCGCCTAATGGACTGAGAAACAGTAAAATGATTAAACCAAAAAATTACTCATCATTATGCACAATTGATTTATGTAACCGTTATTAGTATTGTTAACGGGATGGTTGGTGAGAGTCGTGCCTGTGCTACTGAGTAATGAAGAAAAATCCAAGTTCAAATTGAATTTGAAATTGAATTTTGTGAATCAAAAGCAGATTCATTCAGAAATGAATGACCTACTCAAGCATTATGGTGCAAATAAATCACAAGCTGACTTGGCTAAGACACACAGCATATTGAAACGCTTTGGTAATATCACTGATGAATTAGCTGCGATGCGTGACGAAAATCGGTGAAGAAACGAGTCTACTTTGATACTTCTGCACTAATCAAAGAATTTGTAACTGAAATAGGCTCAGACTTGGTAGATGACATAGCCAACGCTGCAAGAACAGATGACCTACAAATTGTTACCTCTATCTGGTCAATAAATGAGGCAGTTGCAGTAATTGATAGACTGGCAAGAAAACCAAAAGATGCCTTAACGAAATCAGAGCAGCAGCAAATCATAGCAACTTTTGTCGAACGCATCACGCGTACAAATGAATATTCTTCATTTCTAATTGCTCCAATAGACCATGTTATCGTTGCACAATCTAGGTTATTGATAGACGGATTTCACATATCTGCAGATGATGCTTTGCATATTTATACAGGGTGGTTATATGATTGTGGTCATTTCTTAATTCACGATAGCAAAATTATTCATAGACTTAAAGCAGGGACTATAGAAGGTATGAAGATTGTTGATTTAGGCAACCAAGAGGACCGCACCATGACACGATTAGAGCTTTCTTTAAATCACTAGTAGTATATTATCACTAGAAGGTAGCATCTGGAAAAATAAAAACTCTAACTTCTTAGAGCTCAAGCAGGAATAGATAAAAAGTTCGATAATATTTAACGTGGTTGCTCTCTGCATACAAGATCTGACCGGAAGGATAAAGGCACTACCTGTTAATCAAGATGATTTATGGGGCGATATTGCTGAACTCATAGATAAAATAAGACAGCAAAGTGACCTTTTCAATAGCTCACATATGCATGTTTGTTCAATGCATACAAAATATGCTCATGCATTTGTTTCTGAGGACTACTTTTTTATTTTCTGATTACAAGACAATTGTCATAACACTGTCAAATTCGTACCTGCACTAGATTGTTGGTAGCTTTAGCGATGAGATCATGTAAAGCGTATAGAAGATATGATGCGTAGAACCTCAAAATTTGAGGTAGTGTGTTTTCTATTTCATTCAGCAATTCTGAAAACAAATCCTTGTATTTTTCAAAGTCTAGAAATATTTTGCCATGGATGCCAAAATCATTTCCTTCAATGTTAAAGCTCGTCTCTACTCTGAGCTTCGTTGGAAGAATCATGCTAAAATTTGGAATTACTAAATCATAGGTTTGCAAGGTTGGAATTATATTATGAACTTGTACTAGTGCTGCAGTTTCAAATTTTATCATAGTGAATAACCTGCTTGCAATTTCCGGTTCTTGATATCTCAACATATGATCCCGCATTACCTTGTGGTATTCAAGAGCGTCTCGATTGCCAGAAAGAGCTGCACTAGCAGACCGGTTAATTCTTCTTTCGATATGTGTCGGGACTATGTCATCAAATACGTTATGTGGTATTTCAATATTGAAACCATGTCTGATATCTCTAATGCCAAAGGATTGGAAAGTTCTTAGCCATAAATCTGCCCTATCTAATACTAAAGAAAAGGAAAACTCCATAACATTCCATTTATCCGGAAACATAGGAGTACTAGTTATTTGCTTGAAAACTATTGAGTTTATTATTTCACGTGGTATGGTACTTTTAAATTTAATAACTGCAATATCAGAGCCTACCTCTGAAAGAATTTTGCGCACATGAATTATGCCCACATTCTCTCTTCTTGAAATGATTACTAATTTCTCTAGGCTATCTTTACCTTGAGGGTAGATGTATCCTGTGATATCTCTGCAATTTGCAATTTCAATGTCCTTGACCTGAAATCTGTCGAAAAAGTCTTTGATAGCTCCAATCTTTGTTTTGAATAGTGGAACTTGAATGTGCCATTCCTGTTCAAGTATACCGTCTGACCAATTCAGCGTAGCTCCTCTAGATGCAAAAATTCCAGCCTCAGCAAGCTTGGTGTATAAATTAAGTGATTGCCCTAAAACAGGACCAAGAAGCGAAATGATCGAGAATGCCACATAAAGTCAACTAGACTGCTTGTGGGACAACTAACAGTCGGGGCTGAGGGCCTGCTTGTCGTCGAAATACTGGAAGTTCTGTTTGCTTGCTCTCCATCGATTGTATAGTCACATATCCAACAATCGATTCATACTTGTTTCCTATCATATCTTCATATTGCATCTTGAGGGTAATCATACCTTGGCCTTTACCAGATATTCGAATCTTGTTATTGATTGTCTTGATTTTCTCCTTGAATATTCTACCATCAACAACTTCATTCTCAAATGAATCAATTGTTATCTTCAGTGTTGGTGACGTGATTACCATATTCAAGGTAAAGTTTTTGGGCAAAGCAGAACCAATATTTTCAAATTCCAAATCGAGCGGTTCCAAGATGTCTGGTGAGTATCCTTCTATTGAAATAGAATCATAATTTATTGATCTCTGTACTACAATTGGCCTAACTATCTTTGTGACCAACTCCAACGATTTTACTGTTTTGTCGGCTGATCTGAATTCAATGATAAACTTCTCCTCCTTTTCTTCCTCTGGTATGGATTGATATTCACATACAAAGAAAATGAATCCGTCAGAAAACAACTCCTTTCTAGAACATGTGATGATTCCATCGTCTGCTTGCTTGATAACTTCGTTAGTATTTCCTATCCCGTTGATATTAAAATCTGGACTATGCACCAAAGAAATGGTATCGAAATCCAAGCAAGTATCGTATTTTAACCATAGATGGAATTTCTCTTTTGGCAATATCCAAGGAGCTATATACTTGTCTTTGATCCACAGTTCCTGCGAATTGCTCACTGTACAAGTCTGACCTATTAATTATAGACATTCTTCGAAGCTATAATAAAGTTTTGTGACATAGTCAGGTCCAGTTAAGCAGAACTACCGATGTGCTTTTCTTCCACATTCTGCATTGCCATGAAAGGATACCCAGAGAACCATGTACTCGCTGTACTTGTATCTTCTGGGAATACTTGTATGTCTTGCAAGCTACAAACTGGAGCTGTAAAGATTGTATGATTGCAAGACATAGAAGTTCTATTATCGAAACTGTTTCTATGCTTGGATAATGACGACCTTTAAGTTCCAAAAAAGGAGAGGGATTGGCAACGTCATTACCACATTGATTATCCTCATCGCTTCCGTAGTACTGGGAGCTGGTGTGGTGTTCTTTGGAGGTAGTATGTTCCAGTCCAGTTCTCAAGAGAAATCGATACAGGTGACAAATGCCCACGTCTGGGTAGGCATGGCCAACACAACCACCCCGTATTCGCAGGCAGCCTTTGTCGTGCAGAACACCGGAAGCAAAGCGATAGCAATAAGTTCCGTAACACTGAGAGGAACATCAGTACCAACATCAAGCTGGTACTATGACAATACAGCAACAGACATGACATCAATAAACACACAGACTAACTTGAATCCATATACATGGACTGCTGGTGGCTTGAAAACTCTAAGTGGTACCGTGTCTATCAAGTTGGGAGGCAGCACAACTGGATCTCAATTCACTGCAGCAACTGGCCCAGTATCTTTGGCCCCTGGTCAACTAGCCATCATATATCTGAACGGCTCAGGCCTTGGTTCAACTGATGCAGGACTTCAGCTGACAATGAACGTAGGCGATGGTCAGACAACTGCAGTACAGACTGTATCTATCGTAGGCGTCTAAAGCAAGCCGAAAACGGGACACAACAAAAAATCCTTACTTTCCCTTTTTTTCTTTTGGAGGTCAACAAATCAATGAACTTGAACAATCTAAACCTGAAATTTAACATCAAAAAGCAGTCGGCAGAGTCAAAAAAGAAAGAAGACGAAGACTTTGCGTCTGCCCTTAAGGAGTTTAATTTTGACGAGTCGGCATTTGATGCCCAGCTGACCCGTGCCGTCAAGTATTTAGAGTCAACCTCTTCCGGCGAGTGGTCTGCAGGCAAGATCCCTGAAGGCTTCAAGGTAATACAGCGATACCCGCTTGTCGCTCCTTTCTGTTATGTTTCCATTTTGCAAAATTCTGATTATGCTGATATCATGTACAGCGTTGATGAGCTGCAGCTTGGAGAAAAAGAGCTGCAGATTTACTCGAGCATCAAAGAGCTTTTGGAGCAGCAGATAGACTCTCCCAGACTTTTGGACGACATCGAAGCCGGCTTTATGTCAGAAGTTGCCCGGCTTTTAAAAGAACACATTACAAAAAGCGTCGAGCCGGTAATGATTGAAAAAGTAAAATATTATCTGAAGAGGGATATTCTGGGCTTTGGGATAATCGACCCGCTCTTTCATGACCCGTTTATCGAGGATATCACCTGCGGTGGAGCAAACAAGCCCATCTACGTTTATCACAGGCAGTACAACGGGCTGCGGACAAACATCTCTTTCAGAGACACCGAACTTTTGGACAGCTTTGTAATGAAGATGGTCCACAGGGCAGGCAAGCATGTAAGCGCAGCTCACCCAATTGTAGACGCTTCGCTGCCAGGAAACCACCGACTTGCAGCGCTTTACAAAAAAGAAGTCACTACCATGGGCAGCAGCTTTACAATAAGAAAGTTCCGAGAAGACCCGATAACAATAGTTGACCTGATAAACTATGATGCCCTTGACCTGCACATGGCCGCATACCTGTGGCTCCTTGTAGACAATAGAAAATCGATTATGGTCATAGGATCGACAGGTGGCGGCAAGACCACTATCCTCAATGCAGTTACCGGCCTGATAAACCCGTACTACAAGATATTTTCAGTTGAAGATACTGCAGAAATCAACATCCCCCACGAAAACTGGTTCAGCCTGGTATCCAGGGCAAGCTTTGGGCTTGAGAGCCAGGGAGAAGTTACGCTTTTTGACCTGCTCAAGTCTGGAATGCGTCACCGGCCCGATTACATACTGGTGGGAGAAATCAGGGGCGAAGAGGCCTACGTCCTTTTCCAGGCACTTGCCACCGGGCACGGAGGCATGGCGACAATGCATGCCGACGACTCGGCTTCGGCAATAAAGAGGCTTTTGCAAAAGCCAATGGACATACCGCCTGCCTATATCCCACTCATGAACTGCATAGTTACAGTCAAGAGGGTGCAGCTCAAGTCTGAGTCAGGGGGCTCGCTCAAAAGCATAACTGCAAGAAGGATAACAGAAATAGCCGAGATAGAGTCCTCGTCGGGCACAAAGAGTGTCTTTACCTGGGATCCGCACACTGACGGCTATTACGACAAGCTTGACACAAGCACCCAGATACTCAAGATAGCAGACGGCTCGGGCCTTGATGTCGCAGACATTGCAGAAGATCTTGAAAGGAGAAAAAAAATTCTTGCATGGCTTGTCAGCCGGGGGATGAGGGACTACCGCATTGTCAGCAAGATGATAGGTATGTTCAACCAGGACCCTGCAAAGCTGATGGCAAAAGTGGAGAGCTCGTGAGCCATGTCGATCTTTGGCTTTCTGTCATCGTCCTCAGCGCAGAAGCAAAAGCAGAAGCAGAAACAAAAGCAAAAAGAAAATCATAACCAGAAGAAATTAAAACTAACCAGCGGCAAAAAAAACCAGGTCAAAAAGACAAACGCCGCGGATAAAAGATTCGCAGAAAGGCTCGACAGGGAGCTTCCCTACGTGATCACCCTGATTACGATAATGGCTGCAAGCGGCATCACGCCCTTTGGCAGCTTTACAAAGCTTGCCCGGTACAAGATTCTGCCGCACATAATGAAAGAGGCCCGCAATATTGTCGGGCAGGTCCAGATTCTGGGAGAAGACCCGCTGGTGGCGATGGAAAAGAGGGCCAATGTATCTGCCTCAAAGCAGTACCGCGACCTGCTGCTCGGGTACGTCTCGACTGTCAGAAACGGTGGAGACGTAGCAAGCTTTCTGCAGAGCAAAATGAAGTCAATATTTGAGTACGAGGTTTCCGTAGCCAAGCAGTCCGTGGCAAAGGTTGGCGGGCTGGTGGATGCGTACATGATAATGCAGGTGATTGCGCTGAGCCTGTATGTGGTGGTCATTTCGCTTTCCTCGGTCTCGTCAATGACAGACATGATACCTGCGTCGCTAAGCTCGCCGGTATTTTCCTACATGATTGTATTTGTTATGCTTCCTGCCATTTCAATGGTTATCCTCTATGCTCTTGACAAGACAGTTGTCTCCTCCCTTGTCGGCTCAAGGGACCTGCTGGTGAAAGGCATCATGTATTCACTTGCTGCAATTGGGGCATTTGTGGCGCTAACTCTTGCCGGAGTTATCCAGGCGGTGATAAGCCCGACATATGCCTTTCCTGCATTCTTGATAGCAGCGTCTGCCCTTCCAGCATACCGGTCGCTCAAGACTGAAAAGAACATGAAGGCAATGGAATCAGAGCTCGCCGGATATCTTAGAGATGTTGCAGAAGCCCGGAAAGCTGGCCTGTCGCCGGAGAAGTGCATCATTTATGCTTCAGAGCGCCTCAGAGACAAGACTTTTCAGGGGATAGTCAAGGCGTTTTCCAACCAGCTTGAATGGGGTGTCCCATTAAGAAAGATTTACGCTAATCTTTCTAGGACCATCAAGTCCTGGGCAGCCCTTGTACATTTCAGAATATTGATAGAAGCAATAGAGAGCGGTGGCGGGTATACAACATCGCTTGAAATACTGGCCCAGTCAAGTGAGTCGGCATATACTACAGAGCGGGAGAAAAAAAGCCTGCTCAAGCCCTATTTCATGATAGCCTTCATGGTGACTGCCCTGATGTCAATTACTACGCTCATGGTGGCCCAGACATTTCTGGATATTGGCAATGGTCTGCTGCCTTCTGGTCAGGCATCAGCCGCAACAAGCGCCTCGCAGGGCCTGTCATCAATCCAGCTGTTCTCTATTGGCATGACTGCCCAGGCATGGACCACAGGATTCCTCATGGGCAAGATATCAAGCGGATCATTTGCGACTGGATTCAAGTACGGGATAATGCTTGTTGCAATAACGGCAGTGGTGACTGTCGCTACCCAGCAGTTCCACCTGAGTCCATCGATACTCATGAAAGCCAGTTCACCGGGCCAGTAGACGAGATAAAGCAGATACATAAACAAACAGGTATGCAGGCAAGTTTGCTTGCCTCTCTTAATCCTGGCAAGTAAGTAGCAGACGCAAAGCAAGCCCAGAGCATATAGCTTTATCCTTCGGCGAGCGAGAAAACCCAGATGCTTCCTTCAGCTCGGATGAAAGCGACCTTAAATAGCTGAGAAAGCGAGAAAAGACAACAATAGATAGATAATAGATGAAGAATCGCCATCTGCACCAGCGCAACTACAAGTTTCGCCTGTATCCTTCAGCTTTGCAGGAGCAGCAGCTTGCAGAAACGCTGGATGGTTGTCGCTGGGTATACAACTACTTTCTTGACAATGGTTTTACTAGTGAATCAGAATATGATATGAACTATGCTCTGACAGAGCTAAAAGAGCAGGAGCCATTCTTGAGAAATTACCATTCCAAGATGCTTCAGATGGTAGCCAAGAAGATAGCTTCTGCCAACAAAGCACTAAAAGCATTAAGGAAGAATGGCCACAAGGTGGGTAGGTTGAAGTATTTGCATTCTGGAGATTACAATTCCTTCACCTATAATCAATCAGGATTTGACATCACTTCAGATGGCCAGCTGTGGCTGTCAAAGATAGGCAAGCTGAGAATCAAGCTCCATAGAAAAGCGGAGAATATCAAGCAGGTGACAGTAAAGAGAGAAGGAAAGAATAAATGGTATGCTGTTATCTGCTGCGAGTTTGCAGAACCAATATTCAGGTTTGTAGACATAAAGAAATCAGTTGGTATTGATGTTGGCATAACCAAGTTTGTACATGACTCTGACAACCATGAAGTAGAGAATCCATTGTTTCTGAAAAAGATGTTAAAGCCGCTAAGGAGAGCTTCAAGACAGCTATCAAGAAGGCAGAAAGGTTCTGCAAATTACCAGAAAGCCAAAACAAGGCTGCAGGTGCTGCATGAAAGGATAAGGAACCAGAGAATGGATTTCCTGCACAAGCAGTC
>Ga0070740_10001395_pt1 | contig 33778 bp, 24 predicted proteins | sample Coa_R2_FD_67286 | JGI IMG/M metagenome (GOLD analysis project Ga0070740, IMG submission 67286) | Surface soil microbial communities from Centralia Pennsylvania, which are recovering from an underground coalmine fire - Coalmine... | ecosystem: Environmental > Terrestrial > Soil > Unclassified ...
GAAGCGCACAAAGCGATTCTGCTTCTCCATCAAAAAGATGATCAGACCGGCAACCCAGGTCAGATAGCTCAGCCCGGCGGCCGTGTTCGGCTCCATATTCAAGGTCGTCGGACCGAGCGGGTGAGCAGTGTTATAGAGCTGACCCTGTGGCTGTCCATACGGCTGCTGATACTGATAGCCGGGATTTGGCGGGGGATAGCCGGTGTTCGGCGGCGGATACGCGCTTTGTTGATAGCCGCCCTGATAGCCACCCTGCGGGGGAACGGCGCCTGGCTGAGGCTGCCCATACGGGCCAGAATACGGCTGATTCGGGTCTTGTCCCATTGAAACATTCCTCCTAATAGTGCTGTGATAAATCTATGCGGCAGAAAACGCATCCTGCACGTTGAGCCTGAGCGAACGACCAGGGATACTCGATGCGCCGATTTCTCTGCTACATTTCGCACCTAACAACTATACGCCCAGAAATTACGTTTGTATATGATCAATTTCACCGATTTTCTGGCCAGTACGCAAAATTGCTGAGGGCTCGTCTGCTCAGGCCCCTTACTAGAGAAACGAACGAGGGGGCCAGAATAAACATTCGCTTATTCTGGCCCCCTCGTTTCTTGCATATGAGGCAGAGGATCTCAGGATGTTCCCTGGTCGCTGGCCTGGGCGGGGGGATAGTTCTCGCCCGGCAAGCGATCGGGCGGAATGATCAGCTCCTGCTCAGGAGGAAGGTCGGTTCCGCTCTCGTCGCCGGGTTGGAACGGGTGCCGGCGTTCCTGCTCGCGCCTGGCCGGAGGGCGCTCGTCGAGCGGCACGGGGCGCAGGTGAGCGGGCGGGCGTCTCTCCGCCGTGCCATCGGCGGCAACGGGATTCTCCAGCAGGGCCGCATCGATCACCTGGTCCATTGAATCCACAATAGTGAAATGGATGCTCTGGCGAATCTTCTCGGGAATCTCCGCCAGGTCCTTCTTATTCTCCAGGGGAATGACCAGATTGCGGATATTCGCGTGGTGGGCTGCCAGCACCTTCTCTTTGAGGCCGCCGATGCCCAGCACGCGCCCGCGCAGGGTAATCTCGCCGGTCATCGCTGTGCTGGTGCGCACGGGGCGTCCGGTGATGGCCGAGATCAGAGCCGTCGCGATTGTGATGCCGGCGGAGGGTCCGTCTTTGGGCAGCGCGTTCTCAGGCATGTGAATATGCAGGTCCATATTATCCTGAAAGTTTGGATCGATCTGCAGCTCTTTCGCCCGCGAGCGAATATACGAGAGCGCGGCAATGGCCGACTCGCGCATGACATCCCCTAACTGGCCGGTCACGATCAATTCGCCCTTGCCGCTCATCGTCGCCACCTCGACCGGCAGCAGAATGCCGCCCATCTCGGTGACGGCCAGGCCGGTCACGACGCCCACCTGCTGCTTCTGGCTGACCGGCGTCTCGACGAAGCGCGGCGTGCCCAGGTATTGTTCGAGATTATGCTGGGTCAGTCGCACATGCGTGCTGGGCTTTTCGAGAATGCGGCGGGCCAGCTTGCGACAGATCGCGGCCAACTGGCGCTCCAGGTTGCGCACGCCCGCCTCCCTGGTATAGCCGGTAATGATCTGGCTCATCACCGCCTGGGAGATCTTCAACTGATCGGGGTTTAGCCCGTGCTCGCTCAGAACCTTCGGCAGGATATGGCGCATGCCGATATTGATCTTTTCGTCCAGCGTATAGCCGGAGAGCTCGATCACGTCCATGCGGTCCAGCAGGGGACGCGGGATGTGGTACTTCACGTTGCCGGTGCAGATGAAGAAGACCTCCGACAGGTCGAAGGGCACGTCCAGGTAGTGATCGACAAACATGCTGTTCTGCGAGGGATCGAGCACCTCCAGCAGAGCGGACGAGGGATCGCCGCGATACTCGGACGAGAGCTTATCGACCTCATCGAGCAGGAAAACGGGATTGCGCACGCCGACCGTCTTCATCGCCTGGATAATGCGGCCCGGCAGCGCGCCCACATAGGTACGCCGATGGCCGCGAATCTCAGCCTCGTCATGCACGCCGCCCAGCGAGATGCGCGAGAACTTGCGCCCCAGCGCCTCCGCGATCGAACGGCCCAGGGTAGTCTTGCCCACACCTGGAGGGCCGACCAGGCAGAGAATCTGCCCCTGGCTCTCGCCCCGGTAGGTGCCGGCCTGGCTGGCTCGTTTCTGGCGTAGCTCGCGCACCGCCAGAAACTCAATGATGCGCTCTTTAATCGGCTCCAGGCCATAGTGGTCCGCGTCGAGAATCTCGCGCGTGCGGGCGATATTGAACGTATCCTCCGTGCGCTCGGTCCAGGGCAGCGCCAGTATCCAATCGATATACGAGCGCAGCACGGCGATTTCAGCCGATTGGGGGGGCGTGCGCTCCAGGCGATCGATCTCCTTGCGCACCTTCAGCTCAACTTCGGGCGGCAGGGACTTCTGCTCGACCCTCTCACGCAGCTCATTGGCCTCGCTGGTCATCTCCATGCCCAGCTCTTCCTGAATGGCGCGCAACTGCTCGCGCAGGTAGAACTCCTTCTGGGTGCGATCGACCTGCGAGCGCACACGATTGCGGATCGTCGCCTCCAGCTCCAGAATCTCGATCTCATTACCCATAATCACGCAGATCTTCTCCAGGCGCGCCAGAGGGTCCAGGGTTTCCAGCAAATCCTGCTGGTGCTGAGGATCAGTAATGATATGGGCAGCCAGCATATCGGAGAGACGAACAGCAGTCTTCAGAGAGACAATCGAAGTAATATCTTCAGCCGAAAAACGGCGATTTAATTGAGCATAGCGTTCAAACAGATTCGTGGCGTGGCGAACCATGGCATCAACCTGTGAGCCCTGTTGCTCCACCTCCTCGGGAACGCTGACGCTAACGCGCAAAAACGGCTCCAGATCGAGAAAGTCCTCAATCTGGACGCGCTTAAGACCATTGAAAAGGACCTGCAAACTTCCATCCTGCTGACGATGCACCGTCGTAATCTCGACCAGCGTGCCCACAGGATAGATATCTTTACTCTGCGGATCATCAATGTCGGGATCGCGCTGGGCAGCCACCACCAGCAGATGTGCGGGCTGCTGCATCGCGTCCTCCACCGCGCTCATCGACTTCTCGCGCGCGATGGCCAGCGTCATGCGAGTGCGAGGAAACACAACCATGTTCTTCAACGCGACGAGTGGATAGATTTCACCCGCTTCCTGCGTATCCTGATATGTTTCTTTGCGCTCTTGCTCGCTCACGATTCCGCCTGCTTCCTAATGCATTTGCGACAGGCCCTCTGGAAGCGGGAAAGCGAGGAAAGGGTGCTCCGCGCATTTTTCCCTGCGGGCGTTGTCGCTCCTGCACTGTTCTGATAAAAGGGTTGCCTCTAAAAAACCGGATGAGCCTGCATTATGCAGACTCATCTTCAGGATAGGTGTTTGCTCGCTCGCCACGGGTAACGAGCAGGGGTTTGTGGCGTTGAGCAATCACATCTCCGTTAATCACCACCTTTTTCACATCGGCACGCGATGGAATTTCATACATTACATCGAGCAACACATCCTCGATAATACTGCGCAGGCCGCGCGCCCCGGTTTTTTGTTTCAGGGCGCTCTCCGCTGCTGCCTCCAGCGCATCGATGGTGAAATTAAGCTCCACCCGATCCAACTGCAAAAGTTTCTGATACTGTTTAATGATTGCGTTCTTTGGCTCCGTCAGGATACGGATCAGCGCCTCCTTATCCAGGGTATCCAGCGAGACAGTGACGGGGAGGCGTCCGACAAACTCTGGGATCAGGCCATACTTGAGGAGGTCGTCTGGGATGAGCCGGGAGAGGATGGAGAATTTTTCCTCCGGTTTGGTTTCCAGCGAGGGGGAACGGAAGCCAAGTGTCTTATTGCTACCGAGCCGCTGCTCGACGATCTTCTCCAGTCCCTCAAAGGCCCCGCCACAAATAAAGAGAATATTCGACGTGTTAATCTGGATAAAGTCCTGGTGCGGATGCTTGCGCCCGCCCTGCGGAGGCACATTCGCGATCGTCCCCTCGATGATCTTCAGCAGCGCCTGCTGAACGCCCTCGCCGGAGACATCGCGCGTGATCGACGGATTATCGGACTTGCGCGCGATCTTGTCGATCTCGTCGATATAGACGATGCCGCGTTCGGCGCGTGCGATATCGAAATCCGCCGTTTGGATCAGGCGCAGGAGGATATTCTCCACGTCCTCGCCCACGTAACCGGCCTCGGTAAGCGCGGTGGCGTCGGCGATACAGAACGGCACATCGAGAACCTTCGCCAGCGTCTGGGCCAGCAGCGTCTTGCCTGAACCGGTGGGACCGATCATCAAGATATTGCTCTTGCCCAGCTCCACCTCGTCGATCTGCATGCCCACGCCGATGCGCTTGTAGTGATTATAGACCGCTACGGCCAGGGCTTTTTTGGCCCGCTCCTGCCCGATCACATAGTGACTGAGCTGCTCATAAATCTTCTTCGGCGAGGGAATCTTCCCCGCCTGGAGACGTGGCTTTGTTACGGTTGCCTGCTCTTCTTCGATGATTTCTCGACAGAGGTCGATGCATTCATCGCAGATGTAGACTCCCCCAGGACCAGCTATCAACCGTTGCACCTGGTCCTGACTCTTACCACAAAATGAGCAGCGATACGTTGTCCGTAAGTTCTTTGAATTCGCCACGTCTGTCACCTTTGTCTGCGGAACGGCCATCGGACCGCCCGTCGCTATTACGACTCTCTCCGCGTTGCCGGCCAGGGCCGCGTTCCGTCTACGCGACTCCTGCTATCTTTACAAGTATACTCGGTCAGCTTCACTCTCCGATAGAGGTCCTATTCCTCGCCGGCCTCCTCGGCCTGGCTCGGAACCGCTACGCTCCCGGCCTCCAACGCACCTGCCTCTTCGGCTGCGCTCATCGCCGCTTCCTCCGTGCGCGCCTCTTCTTCAGCGGATTCCTCAGCCGCGCCATCCGTCTCAGGCGCCTCATCGGGATCGGGATCGGTGGTCAGCTCAAGCAGGCGCGAGATGGTTTTCTCCCGGCGCAAACTGCTCGCGAAGCTGCGAATCTGCTCCTCCGTCTGCGGCAAATTTTGTCCTATCTGTGCATAAAGACGAAACAACTGCTCAATTTCATCCGCAGATACCTGAATGTCCTCCCTCTTCGCGATTTCGTCCAGGACCAACTGCTGCTTCACTCGCTTCTCCGCGTCGGGCTTCAAGCTCTCCTCGTACTCCTCCCGCGTCTTCTTAATCAGCATCAGGTACTGGTCCATCGACATGCGCTGCTGCTCCAGGAGATGCTGCATCTGGTGCATCATCTCATGCGCCTCTTCCTCGATCAGCACGGGATGGATCGTCACCTGCGCCTGCTCGAGCACCGCGTTGAGCACCTGCTCGCGCAACTCGTCGCGGATCTTGCGCTTCTTGTTGTCCAGCAATTGATCGCTGATCGCTTTGCGCATATCCTCGAGGGTCTGATATTCGTCGTTGCTCGCCTGGATCGCGAAGGCGTCGTCCAGCTCGGGCATCTCCTTAAACTCGATCTTATGCAGCGTCACCTCATAGTTCGCGGTCTTGCCGGCCAGCTTCTCGTTGGTATAGTCCTCGGGGATAGTCGCGCTAAAGGTCTTGCTCTCGCCCCTCTGCATGCCGACAATCTGCTCATCCATGCCGGTGAAGAGGCCATGCCGCTCGTCAGTCAGCTCGAAAGGATTGTTTTTCAGGTCCGAAACCGTCTCATCCTCGACCGTCAGCTTGAGATCCACCGTCACGCGGTCCCCCATCTGAGCGGGGCGCTCAACCTCCTCCCACTTCGCCTGGCGCTCGCGCAGGGACTCCACCTCCTTCTCCACCTCCTCCGAGGTCACATCGGCGTCGGGTCGCTCAAAATGCAAGGAACGATAATCCCCCAGCTCAACCGACGGGAGGATTGGTACTTTGAGGCTAAAGTGATAGGGCTGACCCATCTCTAAAAGCGGTGCGTCCACCTCGGGCTGCGTCAGAGGGACAATGTTATGCTCCTTCAGCGCCGCACGATACGTCTCGGTCATCAGATCATCAAGGCCCTCTTGATAGATATACTCTTTGCCGAGCCGACGCTCCAGGAGCGAACGCGGAGCCTTGCCGCGCCGGAAGCCCTGAATGTCAACCTTCTGGACCAGCTTGCGATACGCCTTCTCGGAAGCCTTCTCCAGCTCCTCCCAGGAGAAATCTACATTTACGACTGCCTCACTGCTGGGCAGCGTTTCAACCGAAACCTTCACATGTCCTCCAACAAGCAAGTGTAATAGTGTTGCTCTCTCAAATCAGGGCACCGTTGAGAAGCGCAGCCCTGCACAGCATACTCTCTTCTCACATTATAACGAACGGCAGGGTACGTTGGAAAGCGCAAGGAGGTAATAAGCCTCCGCGTCACTACCAACTGGCAAACTCAAGGCCCTGGAAAAACTGAACACCCGCAAAATAAACGCGCAAAGGCCCGCTTTCAAGTGTAATCGCTTACACGGAAAGGTGGAACCCTGAAGCGGGAGACGGGATTTGAACCCGCGACATCTTCCTTGGCAAGGAAGCGCTCTACCACTGAGCCACTCCCGCACTAGCTACTACACTCCGGCACAGGGATTTATTCCGACCGGGCGGAATGGGCGGTGAGAGACTCGAACTCTCACGACCGAGGTCAGCAGATCCTAAGTCTGCCCTGTCTACCAGTTTCAGCAACCGCCCGTAGCCTTGAATAAAGGATAAAAACTCCCACCTCAGGATGATACATCACGCTACTTATCGCTGTCAAGATAATTTTTCGTGTACCCGCCGTTTGGGCCAGGCGTAAACGCTGCGCCGCGACGATATCCGAATCTCCACCGATCGTTAACCGTTTCTTTACCGCTTGCATACCCTCCCGGCAGAAGAACCGGCCTCTTTACGCTGATGATAGAATAGAGATATATCGACAGCTATGCGCTTGCCGGCACCTCTTGCGGGACCGGGCGGGCATTTCAGGATCGACCGAGCATGCAGTATAATCTCACCTCCTCTTCTACTACTACCGAACTGGTGCAGCCAGAGGTTTATATTAATCGCGAGTTAAGTTGGATCGAGTTTAACCGCAGGGTTTTTAACGAGGCTCAGGATACGCGCCATCCCCTGCTGGAGCGGGTGAAGTTTCTCTCGATTTTTGATACCAACCTCGATGAGTTTATTATGATTCGCCTGGCTGGACTGAAGGATCAGTCGGTCGCGCACGTGACCACGCTGAGTCCCGATGGGCGCACCGGCGAGCAGCAGCTGCAGGACGTGCGCAAGAAGTTGAATCCGCTGCTGCAAGAGACTCGCCACTTCTGGCGTCATGAGTTGATTCCCGCGCTGGCGGCGGAGCATATTCATATCCTCGACTTTGAGCAACTGGATGCGTTGCAGCGTAGCGCGATGCAGACGTACTTTGAGAATGAGATTTTCCCTGTGCTCACTCCCCTGGCCGTCGATCCGGGTCATCCTTTCCCGCACATTTCTAACCGCAGCCTGAATCTGGCGGTGATAATTACCGATTCGCTGCACGGCGAGCGGCCCGCGCGCGTGAAGGTGCCTCCCACCCTGCCGCGCCTGATTCCGGTGCCGTTGCCGGATGGGCAGAGCGGGAAGAGGGCCTTTGTCTGGATCGAGCAGGTCATTGCAGCCCACCTGAATCTGCTCTTTCCCGGCTTCGATGTCTGGGAGTCGTATCCGTTCCGCGTGCTGCGCGATGCCGATATTGAGCTGCGCGAGGACGATTCTTCCGATCTGCTGGAGAGCATCGAGCAGGGTCTGCGCGAGCGCCGCTTCGGATCGGTGGTGGACCTGGCGGTGAATCCTTCGATGCCGCAGCGCATTCGCGACCTGCTGCTGGAGAATCTGGAACTGGAGCCGGACGATCTGACGGTGATTGATGGTCCCCTCGGCCTGGGCGATTTGATGGAGCTGCACCGCATTGAACGTCCCGACCTGAAATATCCGGGCTTCACGCCGGCTACTCCTCCCGAATTGCGCAAGGGGCAGGACCTCTTCCAGGCCATTCGCTACCACGATCAGTTGCTCCACCATCCTTACGATAGCTTCGATGTCGTGGCGGACTTCCTGCGGGCCGCCGCACGCGATCCCCAGGTGCTGGCTATTAAACAGACGCTCTATCGCGTCGGCACGAACTCGCCGATCGTCAATCTGCTGCAAGAGGCTGTGGAGAACGGCAAACAGGTCGCGGTGCTGGTGGAACTCAAGGCGCGGTTCGACGAGGAGAACAATATTGAATGGGCGCGAGCGTTGGAGCGCTCGGGGGTTCACGTCGTTTACGGGCTGATCGGCTTGAAAACGCACGCCAAGCTGGCCCTGGTCGTGCGCCGCGAGGCGGACGGGCTGCGCCGCTACGTCCACTTGGGCACGGGCAATTATAATACGGCGACCGCGCGCACTTACGAAGATTTAGGGCTGCTGACCTGCCGCCCGGAGATATGCGCCGACGCCTCCGCGCTCTTTAATCTGCTGACTGGCTATTCGCGCCAGAGCACCTATCGCAAACTGCTGGTCGCGCCCCTGGGGCTGCGCTCCGGGATTATCGATCGCATCGAGCGCGAGATTGCGGTTCATCAACAATATGGCAACGGCCAGTTGATCTTTAAAATGAACGCCCTGGTCGACCCCAAAGTCATCGCCGCCCTCTATCGCGCCTCGCAGGCCGGCGTGCAGATCGATCTGATCGTGCGCGGCATCTGCTGCCTGCGCCCCGGTATTCCGGGACTCAGCGAGACGATCCGCGTGCGCAGCATCCTGGGACGCTTCCTGGAGCACAGCCGCATTTATTACTTTGCCAATGGGGGCAGCGAGGAGATGTTCCTCGGCAGCGCGGATTTGATGCAGCGCAACCTGGATGGGCGCGTGGAGACCCTCTTCCCGATCGAGGACCCGGTCCTGCGCGCCGCCCTGCGCGATAATCTGCTCAGGCGTGTGCTGGCCGATACGGTCAACGCGTGCGAATTGCAAGCGGACGGCTCCTACATCCGTGTGCTGCCCGATCCGGGCGAGCCGCCCTTTGACTCGCAGTCCTGGTTTATCACGCATCCCCTCCTGGCAACGGAGCAGCCATCCGTTCCACCCACCATCAGCGCAATCCCCTCCGGCGCGTGATGCACCAGGCTCAAAACGAGATGAACGTCACGCCCCTGCCGGGAGCAAATTCGACATACGTCACCGCGTTTGGATGCGGACCCCAGTTCATATTGCTGGCAATCACATGCCCGTTCGCCAGGATGCGCTCGACGACCGCGACATGACCCAGACCGTAAGCTCCCTGCACCCAGGGCTGGAGGTTGATGATAGCTCCAGGCGAAGGTTTGCCGGAAACCTGCCAGTAGAACTGGCGCGCGCGGTCCGTCCACTGCCAGGCGTTCGACTGACTAAGCCAGGGGACGTAGATGCCGTGCAGTTGGTGATACCGCTGATTGGCCCACCAGGTACATTGAGGATAGGGGAAATAATTGCCCTTGCCCTTCACCGGTTGATGAGCCTTCGCGGCGCCGGGAATACAGACCGTCTCGCCGGCGTAAATCAGATTGGGGTTGGCGATGTGGTTGTAATGGGCCAGGCTCTGCCAGCTCGTATGGTAGTGCGCGGCAATCCCGCTCAGCGTATCACCGCTCCTCACAACATACGCCCCATCGCCGGCGGCACAGTGGGATTGAGCAAAGGCCCCCAGAAGGCCCGACACCAATCCTTCCCCGAAAAATAACGTTGCCAGCACAACCAGCACACACACATGACCCAGCACAATACTGAGCAGGCGATGCTCCTGCAAATAGCGCCAGACACGTTGCAATCTTTGCACGCTTACTTCTCCTTCATCTACAAAGTCCAATCAAAGAGAATCCAGAGAAATAAATCTATCCCGCAGTAGCTTTTCGCGTATCAACGCATGTCATCCCCTCGTCGTGGACGACCCTTTAGGAGAAATGGGCTAGACATGGCCAACGTGAGGAAGCTCGGAGGCGCGGCAGAAAAAGATGTTGACTTCTGCCCGCCGGTATGATATGATCGCGCCTGTGGATATCCACTCAACCCGCCAGGGTAGCTCAGTTGGTAGAGCACAGCACTGAAAATGCTGGTGTCGTCGGTTCGATTCCGTCCCCTGGCATTGTGTATTTTTGGTAAAGAAAAGGGGTCGCTTCCAAAGCGCCCCCTGAGAGGATTAAATTAAAGGTTGGCTCCGTCCTCTTCTTCAAGCAAACCCAGAGGGAGTTCTGGTTGTTCAATTAAATCGGCTACCGGTAAGTTCCTGATAAAGCTATCAAGGGGAACAGTTTTAAGCTTATCCCTAAGATACTCTTCTATCAGTTTTTGCTCCATATTAGCCAACTCATGTTGATATCCCTCTAATTTTTCCTCCAGGAGGCGAGCCACCACCTGTGGCCAGAATGCTGCACTCATTTGTACTATTTCTCCCCCTACACCTCTTGCCATTCGTTCCACACGGCTATTTCTGCCCAGACGATCAACAATAATGATAGTGGCCATGTACCAATGGGTACCCTGTATCTCTTCTTCTCGTCCATATCGCGTCACTTTATCTAAAGAAATTTCTGGATTACCTCGCCCAATAAAGCCGATATCAAACCTCACCCCTTTGCCCAATTCATAGAGCAGGGTTGCATCGCTCTCGCGTTTATCTTCCTGGGTTGAAAGCCAGAACGCACCTTCGTCTATTTCTTTTGAGGCTTCATACCTAAAACCCAGGATACTGAGCAAAGAACCCAGAACCAGTTTTTCGAATAATTTACCGTAGGAGGATTTCTCTGAGCCGCGAATAGTTAACGTTTCAGAACCAATGGCGTTCAATAGATAGACCATAAATAGCCAATCGATCTGAGCTTCGCCTTCGTCGCCCAATTTTAAGGTCCCGGACAACTCTCCGTAAACATCTTTATTTTTACCAATAATATCTTTGCATGTTTGAACATAAAGGTGTTGATAATTCTCAATTAATGCACGGTCATCTCTCAGGACATTTTGCACCGACTTAGCTGTTAAACCAAGAAGCCAGTTGGCGAGCCAGCGATCTGATTTTGATAATCTCTCACGGGCAAGCGTATCTGCTGCTAGAGAGGGCAGTTTTTCTATGAAGTCTGGTGAACGAATTGCCCCTTTTAAAAAGAAACTTGTCAGCGCTATATTAAGGGCCACAATACGACTACGAGTCAGAATCTCCGTAGAGTCCCGAAGATTTTTGCCAATGAAAATATCGAGAATAATATCACGCACCACATCCATTCCAACCTGTTCAATAAGGTCGACGCCCCGTCCAGCAAGCAGGTTGAGTGCCTCCGGTCCTAATAAGTCGCTTAATTGATTCCCCTCTTCTTGATTCGATATACTCTCGCGTACAAACCTTTTCCTTGCCCTTCCCGCCATCACCTTCCTCCTTACAGAAGTCTATCCTCGAATTGAATAGCAGGACAATTGATCGTGAAAACGCTCTTTACATCTGCCCCCAGCCAGGTTTTCGCTTTATCGCGAACAATCGAGATGTATTTTTCGTCCTGATCGATCAGGACAAAACGGCGACCCAATTTTATCGCAGCTTCGCCGACAGTCCCTATGCCAGCAAAAGGATCGAGCACCACATCTTCCTTAAAAGAGTAGTAAGTAATGACTCTTTCAGCCAGTTCTACAGGAAATATAGCCGGATGTTCTTTACTATGAGCAGGTTTGAGGTACCAAACGTTTGTTCGCTCATAATCATCACCAACACGCGAAGCTTCGACCAGTTCCTGTTTTGGGTGAGCATGAATATTCCAGTCGATGAGTTTGGTAGTGTGCTTGCGGTAGACGAGAATATATTCAGTTACAGGAACGGGTTTATATTGAAGTGGAGCACGATCGGCGGCAAACCTGCGCCCTCTTCCTGTCGCCCAGCCAGCCCCCTCTGGTTTCACCCAGATAATATCATCAATGAAATCAAATCCCTCCTCAATAAAAATGCGATGTATGTCAAACGGAACAGCAATTCTTTTTGAGGCTTCATTTCGATTGGAACGTCTAATAAGCACAGGAGAAACATTTATTACAAAAAATCGTCCCTCAGCCAATACCCGATGGATGCACTGGATAATTTTCCTCAATTTAAGAAGGTACTCTTCATAGGCTATATAATCTGTGTATTCGGGCCGCGCATTAAAGTAAGGCGGTGAAGTGAATACTAAATCTACACTTCCTGCCGGCAACTCTGGAAGAATTTCCTCACTATCACCAAGAGCAATGGTATTACGCATTGTCGAAAGTCTGTATTTGCCATTACGAGTATCCTCAGGCTTCGGATCTGTATGCTCATCCCTTCCTAAGAGCCGGGCTTCTAAAAGTTTCGGAGTTGTGGTTTTATCCTCCACAATAAGTGAGGTATAAGCATCTATGACAACCTCACCTATCCGATCGCGCGCGGCTCTACTAAGCAGTGGAACACGCCAAACATGGTAACGATCATCAACTTCCGGCAAGCCAAAATCTATCGCATTTTGAAGTTCTGCGGCCTGGAGCCAGAGGAACGCAACCTTCTTTGCTGTGCTTACGTTCAAAACATGATAGTTTCTTTGCTCAGCCACAGTAAGAGCGGCATTCTTTCCCACACTCCTGTTTTCCTGCAAGGAATTGATCTCCTTTATTAAGGGGAGAATTTCTTCAGAGGGAGAATTAGAAGAAACAGGCGCCTTTTTTCTCATACTCATGTCTATCACCTCTTACCAGGAAATAAAAAGCAATTGGTAATATCTGTAGCGATAAGCACAGCGTCGTAACGCTGAAAAGGAGTATAGAGTCAGGCCGTTTAAAAGTCAAGGCCGGGAAGGCCACCGAACAGAGAGTGGCCGTCATTTGGCCTATATTTTTTTCTTTGGCCGGGAGCACCCTTCCCTGATGCCTCAATGAAAAGATGGGAACTAGTGTATTTAGAATTCTGATCTTCTATTGCCTAAAAACCAGGATGCAAAAGCAAAAAGATCACTATGGCTATGAGCACGCACAGGCAGATGATTCCTCCGATAAGCAGTAAATATTGCTTCATCAACCGATCACCTCGGTATTTTTACCTAAGTATTTATACCTAACATTCTAGCATATCAATTCACTGCAAAGGAAGAGGATTCTTCTCGCACATTGCCTGCGGCTATCTTTTCCGCGCCTGAATGAAGTCACGTTTTATTGGTTCGCGTTTCCAGATGCTTCCCTCGCTCTTTCAAAGCTACGTCGGCGATACACCAGAGTAATTCCAATGAAGACCAGGAAAGCGCTAAAAGACCTGATAAGCCAGATCCGCCAATCATCGCTGATCCTGCCAAAGGGCATGGCTTCGCAGATCCTCTGGGACCTCGCATCGATCCCGACCAGACAGCGAAGATTGCCAGAACCTGGCACGGCTTTCGCCAGAGCCGGGAATGGATAAAAGCGGTCGCCCGGAAAATTCGCGAAAAACTTGTTCGCAAACCTTCCCCTTGAAAGAATATCCATCATCTCATATACGTGTTCAGCGCCTCTTCTACATCGCTCACCACGAATGGTTTGGGCATGAGCATGTCGATGTCCAGGCCGGTGGTTTCTTCGATGCGGTCCAGCGCCGACATGAGGACGATGATATGGCGCTGGCGCGCCTGGGGATGTGCGGCCAGGCGCTCGCATACCTCTTTGCCGCTGAAGGCGGGCATCATCAGGTCGAGGAAGACCAGGTAGCTCTGCGGACCCTGCAAGAGGTGCAGGGCCTCCTGCCCGTTGCGGGCCGTCTCGGGAGTATAACCTTCACATTCGAGGATATCCGCCATCATGTCGCGGATCACGGGATCGTCGTCAACGACCAACACCTTCTGCGGTCGGATATGCGGATTGGGCGTCTTGCGCCTCAGATTCCGGCTCTGTGTCATCCTGTTCTCTCATTCCAGCAGGTTGCGTGCGCATCAGATAGAAGCTAAAGATCGATCCTCTGCCGGGAATGCTGATCTCCAGCCAGAGGCGACCGCCCATAGCCTCAATGAAGCGACGGCAGATAAACAGTCCCAGGCCGGTTCCACGCACAGGCGTCGTCAGGGAGCGGGGCGCGCGCACAAACTTTTCAAAGATCTTCTCCGCATCCTCCGGCGCGATCCCCTCGCCCTCGTCGCAGATGCTCACCTTCACGATCTCCGGGTCCTCCCCGCCGGTCAGGATATCGTAATCGACCTGGTTCGCCTGCTCCTCCGCCAGTTGGGAAAGCCGCATGGCGCGCGCTTTAATCTCGATGCGCCCATGTGGCGGGGAGTATTTCACGGCGTTGTCCAGCAGATTCGTGATGACCTGGCGCAGGTGCAGCGTGTTCCCCTGCACCCACAGGTCGGGGGAAATATTGACCGTGATGGGCTGCTCCAGGTTGAGATTGAGCATGTTCGTGGCCGTTTGCGCGGCGGCCAGCAGTTGTGAAGGTACGAGTTCCAGCTCCAGGTTTTTCTCCAGCGCTCCCATTCTGGCGGCCTGCGTCATGTTGTCCACCAGGTCCTTCAACTGCTGAGTGGAACCGACGATCTTGTTGGCGTATTTTAAAACCTGCTGAGGAGTAACACGTCCATTCTCCCCCTGTTTTTTCAACAGCGACGAATAGCCGCTGATCGCGCTGAGCGGCGTGCGCAGTTCGTGCGAGGCCGTGACGATGAATTCGTCTTTCACTTTGTCCATGCGCTGCAATTCGGCGTTCGCTTCCTGAATCTGCTCAAAGAGTTGCGCGTTGCGGATCGCGTTGGCCGCCTGGGCGGAGATCGCCATGACCACGCTGATCTCTTCGGGCTGGAAAATGCGATTCACCTGGGGCGTGTGAATTGCCAGGATGCCGACCACGTCGGTCTGGTAGCGGCGCACGGGGACCACCAGCAGTTTCTGGTTGCGAATCTCGCGCAGGAAGATGGTCCCGCTCTCGCAGCAGTTCTGCGCGATTTCATCGAGGGCGGCTTCTTCCAGGTAGAAAAAAGGCTCATCGACCAGCTTCTCCAGGGGCGAGCCTTGAAACGGCAGGTGAATCATCTGGATGAGCTCGTCGTGGTCGTCGTGGCCGCTGGAGGGCGCGCGGTCGTAGGCATTCCACTTGCCCGTGCGATCGAAGACCGCCTGCGCCACCAGGTCCTTCCCGTCCGGCATGAGCTGGAAGAACGAACACATCTCGGCCTTGATGAGGTTCGCTACGCTCTCGACGAATTTGTGCAGCAGTTCGCGCACATTGAGCACGGTGCTGATGGCCTGGAGGGCGCTGATTGTGGCCGCCAGGGCCTCTTCACGGCGCTTGGACTGCTTGAGGGCCAGGCGCGGGCGCTCGTAGAGCTTGGCGTTCTCGATTGCGACGGTGATCACCTGCACCATCGTCTCCAGCACCAGGATCTCCAGGGGTCCATAGGTCTGGGAACGCTGGCTGGTGAGCGAGAGTGAGCCGACGACGCGCGTGAACATTTTCATCGGGATGAGCAGGAAGGTCTGCGCGTCCGTTTGATCGCCCCAGGTTCCGCTCAATAACTCCTGGTTGGCCCTCACCTCCTCGCGCTCATGCCTGTCCAGCGAGAGCAGCAGCGTGCGCTTCTCTTTCTGCATGACCTGCCACCAGCGCGGGCGCTCCGCTGGGTTGATGATGACTGGCCGGTCGGTCAGCCCGTCGATGCGCCTGCCGTGATTGACGGCGAAGACATCGTAGAGTTTCTTCGTGTCCCGATCGTAGAGGGTCAGCAGGACGGAAGAGACATCCACTGTGTTCACTACGAAGCGGTAGACCTCTTCAACCAGGTCGGAGAGTTGCAGCGAATTGGGGAAGGTCATGCCGATATGCTGCAGGTTTTTGATATGATCCCTGGTGCGCATTTGCAGGCGCATCAGGCGGTCGTTTTGCAGATAGAGCGCGATGCGCTCTGCCTGCTGCTGAACGATCTGGCGTTGGTGAGGCTGCAAGCCACCGTGAGGCGCAATCTGGTAGAGAACGATCACGCCGAGCGTCTGGCTCCGGGGCGGCCTGCGATCGGCCTCCTCGTAGACCAGTTCGGGCGCTTTGAGCGGAACGGTCAGGTACCAGGCGGGAGTGAACTCCTCGTCGATGGGGAGCTGATGGGCGCGCGCGCGCAGGGTTTGATACTGGTCGTGGCTCAGGTAATACGACTGATCGTTGCGCCAGGTCACGCCGATCATATCCTGGCCCGGCGGGTAGGCGCTGCCCAGCGGGAAAAGCGCGGTCTCGCCGCTCGAATGGACGGGCACAAAGCGTTCGTCCTGGCTCTTTGGCACCTCGGGCAGGGGCGTTGGCCGCTCGGCAAGCCGCGCGCTATTGCGCCGCAGGAGAGGACGCGTCTGCGCGCCACCTGCCTCCAGGTATGCCTCGTCCACGCCCGCGCTGTATTCGCGGCAGCGCAGGTGCAGGCGCACCACCATCTGGCTGATGCTCTCGTCGTATAGCGCAAGGCACGCGCCGGAGGCCGGCACCTGCCTGAGCATATCCTGTAAGAGACTCTTGAGGAGTTTTAAAGGATAGTGCTCGTCGCTCGTTGATTTTGGATCTCCCCAGATGGCGTTAGACATTCCGCTCTCTCCCGGATACTTGCACGATAACTCTGGGCCCTGGGACGCGCCCTGACTCTACTCCCAACACTCGCCATGCTACCCATTTCCTGCACAGAGCCTGCCAAGCTCGGTACGTTGATACAAGAATGGTTATGTTGCATGTTACCTATACTTTGTAAGGATATCATAGCCCTCTTCTCTATTCAACCCATTGAGCCAGTATTTTCGGACAAAAAACACAACCGAGAGGGAACGATTTCTCAAAAGCGCCTTCTTGTGTATTTGACAAGCGCCGCTGGCCAGGGCTATCATACCAACAAAACGTAGCCGCGCGCGCGTGGCTCTACTTCCGCCTTGCACTATTGAAGGAGAGAAGCTTCATGGCCGAATCCACAGCCAATGGCACTGTGTTCCATACCCATCAGTTATCCAATGGCCTGCAAATCGTGGCCCAGCCCATGCCGGACTTCGAGTCGGTCGCCGTCTCGTACTACGTGCGCACCGGATCGCGCGACGAGCCTGACCCCAGCATCGCAGGCGTCTCACATTTTCTGGAGCATATGGTCTTTAAGGGCACGCAAACGCTTGATTGGCAGCAGATTACGCTTGAATTTAACAAAATCGGTGCGGAACTCAACGCCTTTACTTCGCATGAGTCAACGGTCTACTACGCGCGCGTGCTGGGCGAATACCTGGAGCGCGCGCTCGAACTACTGAGCGATATGATGTATCCCCGCCTGGCCGAGAGCGATTTTGAGATGGAGAAGGAGGTGATTATCAATGAGATTGCGCGCTCGGAGGACCAGCCCTATAACCTGGCCTTCCGGCGCATGATGCAGACGTACTTCGGTACGCATCCGCTGGGTCACGATGTGCTGGGTTCGCGCGAGAGCATCCGCGATATGCGCGTTGAGCAGATGCGCAATTACTGGCAGCAGCGCTACGCGGCGAATAATCTGATTCTCTCGCTGGCCGGCAATTTCAATTGGGAGCAGGTGGTGGGCCTGGCGGAGAAGTATTGCAGCACGTGGCGCACGGGCGACGCCAGCCGGCACGTTGAGCCATATCAGCCTGCCAGTCCCATCAATGAGATCATCGTCGATCCCAAATTGAAGCAGCAGATCATGATTATCGCTATGCCGGCGGTCGATGTCAAAGATCCCGATTACTATGCCGCGATCCTGGGCGGCAGCATCCTGGGCGACAGCGACGGCTCGCGCCTCTTCTGGAATATCCATCAAAAGGGGCTGGCGGAATCGGCCAGCGCCGGCGTTTGGGCGATGGAGGGCACGGGCATTATGATGATGGAGGCAAATTCAACGCCCGAGGAGGCTCCCCGCGTGCTCAAATTGCTGAATGCGGAGCTGGACAGCCTGCTGGACGATGGCATCTATGAGGATGAACTGCGCCGCGCTAAAGATAAATGGATCAGCAATATGGTCCTGAGCAGCGAGTCGACCTTCTCGCGTATGCGCTCCATCGCCAACGACTGGGTGATCGAGGGCCGTCTGGTCAGCGTCGAGGAGGAGATTCAGCGCGTCGAGAAAGTCACCGTCGAGGATGTCATGCGCTCCCTCAAACGCTTCCCCATGCGCGACAAACAGGTGCTGGTGGCGCTCGGTCCCCTGAGCGAGAAGGAGCTGCTGGCGGCGTAAGAGCAAAACCGCTCAGGGGTGGCCATTCCGATTTTATTAAAAAATCCGATCCATCGCTTTCCCCAGCGCCATCTCCCTGGGCTTTATCGCGCGCGCCCGGCGTCGTTCTATTTCGCGTACATTCTGTACGTTGCCGTGACCTGCTCGCTCAGGCGGAGCATGGGTTGCCAGAGCGCGCGGGGCAGACCGAGGTCGTGGGCGCGGCGGAAGGCCAGGTCGGCCTCGACTGGACGCTCCAGAGCGGCCAGCACCATGCCCTGCCAGAAATAGACGTGCTCGTTCTCCGGGCCGGCGGTCTCCGCCTGGGCCAGTTTGCTCAGCGCCTCGTCGTAGTCGCCGCGCAGGTAGAGCGCAATCCCCTGGCAGAGCGCGGCCTCGCTGTCCCGGCGATCGAGCGCCGCCAGCGCCTCTAACTCCCTGGCCAGCTCCTCGTTCTCCTGCGGCTCCTCGCGCACCAGCTTGAGCCAGGTCAGCAGCAGGCCGGAGGAGACACTTGCGGCGAGCTGCCGGCTTTTTTGCAGATCCTCCTCCGCCTTCTCAATCTCCCCCGTGCGCAGGTAGCAGCGCGCGCGACTGTAGCAGGCGAGGGGCGATGACGGATCGAGCGCGAGCGCGTGGGCGTAGTCGGCGAAGGCCAGGGCGAGCCGCCCGGTGTACGCGTAGCAGTTGCCCCGGTGGATATAGCTCACGCTGTTCTCAGGCTCGATCTCAATGGCCCGGCAGAGGTCGGCCAGCGCCTGCTCATACTCGCGGTGGTACCAGTAGATCAGGCCCCGAATACGATAGGCCAGGGCCGCTTCCGGGTTGATCTCAACGGCCTGCATGGCATCCTCCAGCGCGAGCTTGTTCTGCTTGAGGTAGACATAACAGAGGCCGCGATAGGCATAAGCCGGCATGAAGCGCGGGCGCTCAACGAGCGCCCGCGTAAAATCCTCTATAGCCAGCGCGAATTCTTTTCGGGAGCAATAGATAATCCCCCGGTGATAACGGGCATCTACGTAATGTGGATCGATTAGCAGCGCCTGGTTGTAATCCTGCAGAGCCCGCTCAAACTGCTCGCGTTCCTGATGGAGGTGGCCGCGAGCGAAATACACGCGGGCATAGCGGGGATTAATTGTCATCGCTTTGGCATAGTCGGCCAGCGCCTGCTCATAGTTTTTCAGGCGGGCATGGGCCAGGCCGCGATAGCAATAGGCCAGGGCGTAGCGGGGACTGAGCAGGACGGACTGGCTGTATTCCTCAATCGCCTGCTCGTAGTCTTGCAGACCGTAGTAGGCCAGGCCGCGATTCAAATGGGCGCCGGCGGAGTCCTGCTTCAACGCCAGGGCCTGGTCGCTATCCTGAAGCATCTCGCGATACTTGCCCAGCTTATAATACGCCTGGGCGCGATTCACATAATTCTGCGCGTCCTCAGGATTCATCTCAATAGCCGTTGTATAGTCGCCCACCGCCTGCTCGTAGGCGCCTGACTCAAAATACGCCTGGCCGCGCAGGCTATAGGCGGGAATATAGCGAGGATTCACATCGAGCGCGCGTGTGCAGTCCCAGATTGCCTCGTCGTACTTGCGCAATTTGTAATACGAGCGAGCGCGGCGGACCAGAATGCCCTCGTCACGCTGGTGGAGGGCCAGCGCACGCGTATAATCGCGGATCGCCTGCTGATGGTCGCCCAGGAAAGCGAAAGCCTCGCCGCGCCTGATGCACGTCTCCCAATCCTGCGGATCGTGCTCCAGTCGCTTGCTGAAATAATCGATGGCGCGTTCGCAGTCGGCCATCGTTCTGTAGCGACCGCTGAGAATCAGTTTGCGCCTCTTGAACGCCTGGACGCGTTTCGCAATCAGCCATGTGAGAGCCCATACCAGTACAAAGGCCACGATGATGATCATTACCCCATCCATAGGTGCGCCTCCTTACTTCGTCACAGCAAGTAACGATGGCAAACCGGCAACGGTTCCCCCGGCACCCGATGATTGGCGGAACCGGCCTCTCCTGGGCACTCTTCGTGCGTCTCCCAGGTTTTCGCTGCTCAACGCGGGGAAACAAATTTTTCTGGCACAGGGAAAGTCTCTCTAGCTCATCATTAATAGTAAAGAAAGCGCAGGAAAAAGTCAACTACTTTTCTTTCACAGATTCCCCACCGAGCGGGGTGCGCGCATGTGGAAGTCATCATCACGCGTGAGGTGAGATAGCGCAGGCGAGCTCTGGCGCTACGCGGGAAGGGAGAGGAAGGCAAGCTGTTTTAGTGGAACGTCTATCCCTTATGTCCGTGTCCGCTGCCTAGCGTCACCAGCACGACGCCGCTGAGGATGATCAGCATCGCGATGACGCCGGTGAGGCTGATCTGCTCGCCGGCCAGGCCAACGCCCAGGCAGACGGCCACGACCGGGTTGGCGTAGGCGTAGCTGGTGGCCAGGGGCGCGCTCACGCGGCTCAACAGGTAGCCATAGGCGGTATAGGCGATCAGCGAGCCACCCACGATCAGGAAGAGCATGGCGATGATAGCGGGCAGGCTCGGCATAGCTGTCATGCGCTCGCCGCTGCCCAGGCCGATTGCGAAGAGGACAACGCAGGCGCAGAGCATCTGAACTGCGCTCGCCATGAAGCCCTTTGGCTGGGGAACGCGCCGGCTCAAGATCGAGCCAAAGGCCCAGGAGATCGGGGCGAGCAGCAGCGCAACCACGCCCAGCGGATTCGTCGCGTTGAGGCCGTGACCCAGGTTGAGCAGGATCAGGCCCGCGAAACCCAGCAGGAGGCCACACCATTCAAAGCGCGTGGGCCAGCGACCGAACAACCCGGCGAAGATCGCTGCCCAGAGCGGCACCGCCCCGATGGCCACGGCGGCCAGTCCGCTCGCAACCCATTGCTCCGCGAAGGTCACGCCTCCGTTGCCGCCAACCAGCAGCAACGTTCCCACCAGCGCCGCGCCTAACCACTCCCTGCGCGTCGGCAGGGCCGCTCCCCGCGCGCGCAAAAAGGCAAACATCAATCCCCCCGCGACCAGGAAACGCGTGCCCGCCAGCAAAAACGGGGGAAAACTTTGCAACGCCACGCGCATCCCCAGATAGGTCCCGCCCCAGAGGATATACAGCGAGATCAATGAAATGATAATAGCCAGGCGATTCTTCTTTGTCTCAACCCGGCGCTCGTCTGGCCGCGCCAGCCTACTCTCTTCTCGTACATTCTCTCCTTCAGAAATATCAACGTGCCGTGTGCTCATTCGGGAATCCTATTCTGTTCTGCGCTGAAAAATAAAAACTAAAAGGACGCCTACCGGCATGCAGGACGCCCGCCTGGGAACAGGGAGGCATCCCGGCCCGTTGGGGAGCGCAGCCGGCAGGACGCGGACAGCCGGCAGGACGCGGACAGCCGGCAGGAAGCACATCGGCGCGTGAGGTGCGTGATGGCGCAGGACGCGGACAAGCTTGCAGGACGCGGACAAGCAGCGTCCCTACTATGGACGGGGGTTGGTCTTGTTTGCACAGGGTTCGCGTACATCCGACGCGAACCCTGCCTGCCTGGATGGATGGATGGGCGTTGGCACACGGCCACGTCCAGCGACCAGGCCAGCGCGCAAAATAGACGTGGATGTACGCGTAAAATTTCACCATGCACCCAACCCCCGTCCATAGTAGGGACGCCCCTTGTGTGCGTCCTGCATGCCATGCTCCCCAACATGCCGGGGGTGCATCCTGCATGCGTCTTGCGTGCCATGCTCCCCAACGTGCCGGGGTGCATCTTGCTTGACTAAAGAACATATCCGCGATTTGCCCGTCGTATCCATTCGGGACTATATAAGTCTTCTCTACTATCGACGCCCCATTTTAACGCTACAAGATCAACAATAGCCATAAAAATGCTCATCAATACAAACGGAACCAGGAGTTCCATTTCATTTTCCTTCCTCCCTCATAGCAGGGGGCTTTACCAGCGACCGGAGAATTGATCTATAAAAACGTGCGGTCGCTACACTTTTTACAGTACCATAAAAAAGCGCCGGTTCCTACAGCCAAGTCAGCCCATACCCATGAGATTGGCCGGTCATTTCCATACCCCATTCCAGCACCTGGCGCGGGTGCGAGGGCTGGCACGACATGCCCGGAATGGACGGTATCTAACGAGATTTCATCTCATTTTCGGCGGTCCCTTGAGCGATCCTGCCGGTTGTGGCGCGTTCCTGTTCGAGCAGGCGTTCCTTGCGCTCGACGCCCCAGCGATAGCCGCCCAGATCGCCGTTCTCGCGCACGACGCGATGGCAGGGAATGACCAGCGGCACGGGATTCTGCTTGCACGCCTGGGCGACGGCCCGCCGCGCCTGAGGCTGACCGATCGCGCGGGCGATTGCGCTGTAGGAGCGGGTTTGCCCGACGGGTATAGCGCGCAGTTCTTCCCAGACGCGCCACTGGAAGGCGGTTGCGCGAATGTCGAGCGGCAGGTCCAGGTGCGGCTGCTCACCCGCGAGATAGCTCACCACCTCCTCCAGCCAGGGATGCAGGCGTTCGCTGTCCCTGCGAATCTCGGCGGCGGGATACTCATAGCGCAGCGTGCTCTCCAAAACCTCATCACTATCGTGCAAGCCAATGCGACAGATGCCGCGCTCCGTAGCCGCGACCAGCAGGCGGCCAAGCGGAGAATCGACGATAGTATACTCGATCAGCATGCCCGCGCCGCCGCGTTTGTAGGCGGTAGGCGTCATCCCCAACTGGCCGGGTGCGCGCTCGTAGAGCCGGCTGCTCGAACTATATCCAACTTCGTAAAGCGTTCTGGTCACGGAAACTCCCTCCTTCAGCCAGCTCTTAATCTGTCCCAGGCGCAGCGCCTCCGCGTACTGGCGTGGCGAAATGCCCATCACGCGCTTAAAGAGCCGCTGGGCATACGTTTTGCTCAGTCCCAACTCCGCGCCCAGCCGCTCCAAGCGCACCGGCTCGTCCAGGTGTTGCTCGATATAGCGGCAGGCCCGGCGCACCAGTTCAACCTGCGCATCTACCGCGCCCTCGCGCGGCTGGCAGCGCCGGCAGGCCCGAAAGCCCGCCTGCTCCGCCGCCGCCGGCTCCGTAAAAAAGACTACCTGCTCCCGCTCCGGCCTGCGCGACGGGCACGACGGCTTGCAATAGATCCCCGTCGAGCGCACCCCGTAGACAAAGGTGCCGTTCGCCCGGCTATCGTGTTCGATCACCGCCCGCCAGTATGTGTCTTCATACGTCTTCATGCCTTGACTTCCCTTCTCGTTGACACTGCTCAATCTCTTTGCTCATATAATAGAACACGCGCGGGGACCGCTCCTATCCGTTTCTTGTCTTGAAAGTAGCTTTCTCGCAGCGACACACCATGATATAATTGGATTGGTCTGAGAAATTTGTGTGGCTATGGAGACCAGGGAAGGAGAAAATGTATGGCACTGGCGCATAAGGACCCCAGAATGAATATCCAGGAATATCTTGAGCTTATACAGAACGATCCTGAACATCGCTACGAATATATTGATGGCGAAGTCTATATGATGACGGGAGGCAGTCTGCGTCATTCTCGCGCTGCTCTTAATCTCAGTTATGCAATCGAAAACTTGTTACGTAGGAAAAGTCCTTGCATCGTTTACAATTCAGATGTGTGCTTTAAACTAGCAGAGGATTGTTTCCTTTATCCTGACGTGACCGTCTGTTGCGACCTGCGAGACAGTGACGAAAATAGCGACGAAGAGCAGGAGTTAAAAATAGTCCAATACCCTCGTTTCGTTGCTGAAGTGCTCTCACCAAGTACTTCAGCGCGGGATAGAGGGATAAAAGCGGCGTTTTATCAGGAACATCCTTCACTGAAAGAATTTTTGTTGATAGAAACGAAATCTCCGAAAGTGCAACTTTACCGACGCGAAAGTAATAACCGCTGGACTATCTACCTCTTAACCCAGGAAGATGAATTGGAGCTAACCAGCTTGGACATGAGGATTCCTGTTGCCGACATTTATTGGAGGACTCGCTTCTTAAGGCGCGAGACGGAAGATCTGTGAGCAGCCTGCGCAAAGGTCGAGACTGCTTGCCTGCCTCCTGTGCTACAATAATCAGGGAAAAAACCAACGCTCCCACAGCAGAGAACGTTGTCTCTGCTTCACGAAGAACGAGGAGGCCCTCATGTCCGAGACTGATCGCTTGAAATCCGAAATCGATGAATTGCTGCCCGATATGATCGCGCTGCGCCGCGACCTGCACGAACATCCAGAGCTTGCTTTTGAGGAGGTGCGCACCGCCGGCATCGTGGCGGGCAGGCTGCGCGCGCTGGGACTCGATGTGCGCACGGGCGTGGCGAAGACCGGCGTGGTCGGCACGCTGACCGGCGGCAGGGCCGGGGCGGACGCGAAGACGCTGGCGATCCGCGCCGATATGGACGCGCTGCCCATCCATGAGTTGAACGAGATTGCGTATCGCTCGACGGTCGATGGCAAGATGCACGCCTGCGGACACGACGGGCATACCTCGATCCTGCTGGCCGTGGCCGATATTTTGAGCAAGCGCCGCGCCGAACTCAACGGCAACGTCAAGTTTGTCTTCCAGCCCGCCGAGGAGGTGATCGGCGGGGCCGAGCCGATGGTCAGGGAGGGCGCGCTGGAGGGCGTGGATCATATTATCGGCCTGCACCTCTTCAGCAACTACCCCCTGGGACGCGTGGGCGTGCGCTCGGGTCCCACCTTCGCCAGCGCCGATAAGCTCGTTCTCAAGGTGCATGGCAGGGGAGGACACGCCGCCATGCCCGAAGCCGCGATCGATCCGATCGTCATCGCCTCTCACATCGTCACCGCCCTGCAAACGCTGATCAGCCGCGAAACCTCGCCGTTCAGCCCTGCGGTCATCACCATCGGCAGAATCGAGGCTGGCAGCGCCTTCAACATCATTCCCGAGGTCGCGGAACTGCACGGCACCATGCGCGCCTACAGCGTCGAGCACCGCGAGAAACTCCTGCGCCGCATCACGGAACTCTGCCAGGGCATCGCCTCCGCCATGAACGCGCGCTGCGAGGTCGAGATCTCCGACGGCTGCCCGCCCTGCATCAACGATCCCGCCATGACCCAGGTAGTCCACCAGGCCGCCCAGGCCACCGTCGGCGCGGACCGCGTGGACTCCGGCGAGGAGGTGCTGACCACCGGCAGTGATGATATGGGCTACTTCCTGCAAACCGTGCCCGGCTGCTACTTTATCGTCGGCGCGCACAATCCCGCCAAAGGCGCGAACTATCCCCACCATCACCCGCGCTTCAACGTCGATGAGGATGCCATGCCCATCGCCGCCGAGGTCCTGGTGCGCACCGCGCTGGAGTATTTGAAATAAGTCTCCTGGACGGAAGGTGGCCGGCGCGCGCTGAACCTTTTGAAAGATTCTCCGCCCGCCGACCCCCTTCCGTCGAGAACGCGCTAGGCTGCTGCATATGAACGGACATCTACCTGTACTCCCGTGCGTGCCGCTTCTTCCACAATACGCAGCAGATGTTTGGTGGTAGTTGTGTCCAGGTAAGCTTCGCCGCACGTCTGGCAAACTTCAGCAGGAACATTTTTAAAAACTACTGTGGTCGCATCTCGTTCAAGCGTCATGGTGGTCGTTCCCTGCTGAGTCTCTCCATATTTGCACATGACACATTTCATGATCGTCGCCTCCTGAAGTTATCTTCCCATCTGTTCGGGTCAGGGATATAAACCGTAATTACGATCTTTCTTCGGCTAGCCGCATCAGTCGCAACAACGATGTGCAGCGCCTGTCCTTCACACCATCCCAACAATAGTTCGCTTGGATAAGGGGTATCATCAGGATAGCTCTCTATAGTCTCGCCGGTCAGGAGAACGTGCTCAACATCTTCTTCCCGAATACCCCTCTGAGCCATTCGTTCAACGGCATGGCGCTGATAGACCACCTGGTACAGATTCATGCGACCGCTCCCCACTCAATTGTATAGTAAGTGTACCATATGAGTAAACCATCACAGGCTTGCAGAGGAAAGCCTGGGGAAGTTACCCACCTCCTTGACGCCGCGCGAAGAGATTGGATATCATTACATCGAAAAAAGGCTCTGTTTAAAGATCAGTTATACTGGACATATGAACCAATCTATGTCTGAGCTACGTTGGAAAAGATAAAGGAGTTATTGCTTGGAGATTACCTTTCTCGGCCAGGCCGGTATCTATATTGAGACGCGACACGGCAGTATTCTCTGTGACCCCTGGTTCAATCCAGCGTACTTTGCTTCGTGGTTTCCTTTTCCCAGCAACGAGCAGGTCGATCGCGCGAAACTGAGCAAGCCGACCTATCTCTATGTCTCGCACCTGCACCACGACCATTACGATCCGCAGTTTTTGCGCGAGCATGTCTCGAAGGACGCCATCGTGCTGCTGCCGGATTACCCGATCGATCTGCTGGAGCGTGCGCTGCGCGGCCTGGGCTTTACGAAATTTATTCACACAAAGAACGGCCAGGCGGTAGAGATCGATGGCCTGCGCTTCATGATTATGGCGATGACTGCGCCCATCGATGGTCCCCTGGGCGATTCTGGACTGATGGTGGACGACGGAGAGACGCGCATCTTTAACCAGAACGATTCACGCCCAATGGATATCGATCTGCTCACCAGCTACGGTCCCTACGACGCGCATTTCGTGCAGTTCTCCGGCGCGATCTGGTACCCGATGGTCTATCAGTTCCCCGAAAAGATGCTGCAGGCGTTGGGCCGCAAGAAGCGCGAGAACGAGATGTCGCGCGCCCTGCGCTATATTCAGGAGCTCAACGCGACGTTTGTCGTGCCCTCGGCAGGGCCTCCCTGCTTCCTGGACGACCATCTCTTCGAGTTTAACGATTTCGAGCGCAATCCGGCGAACACTTTCCCGGACCAGCAGTGCTTTATCGAATATATGCAAGAGCACGGCCTGGATAACGGACGCCTGATGATTCCCGGCACCATCGCGACGATTACCAAAAACTCGTTTATTACAAAGCATCCCATTCCCGACGACGAAGTGGCGGCGATCTTCAGCGACAAACGCGCCTACCTGGAAGCCTACCGCGCGCGCCAGATGCCGTACATTCAAGCGCAGAAAGCCTCCTGGCCGCGCGGGCAGGTCGATATCCTGGCCAACCTGAAGGAATGGTTTGAGCCGCTGCTGGAGCAGGCCGACATGACCGCCGTGGGCATCAATGGGCGCGTGCTGATCGATTGCGACGTGCAGCAGATCGTGCTGGACTTCCACACGCGCAAGGTCTACGCCTGGCAGGATGAGGAGTGGGACTATCGCTTCCACATCGACCGCGCGCTGCTCGAATACTGCATCATTCACCATGAGGAGGACTGGATCAACCAGATTTTCCTCTCCTGTCGCTTCGAGGCTGAGCGCAAGGGACCCTACAACGAGTACGTCTACAATTTCTTCAAGTGCCTCACGCCCGAACGCTTGCAGTACGCCGAGGGCTACTACGCCGAGAAGTCGTCGGACAAGCAGCTCTGGGAGAGCAACGGCTACCGCATCCAGCGCCGCTGCCCGCACCTCAAGGCCGACCTGACGCGCTTCGCCAAAATCGAGAACGGCGTGCTCACCTGCACCATGCATGGCTGGCAGTTCGATCTCGCCACCGGGCGCTGCCTAACCTCCGAGGGCCATCCCCTCTACACCCAGGCGCTCTCCGAACCCGCACCGGAGCATCTGCCCGCCAGCAACAACGGCCTGGGGGCGACCATCCGCGAAAAATGCGACCACTGCTGGTACAAAGCCAGCGATATCAAGTCGCAGACGAGCAAGCAGGCGTGAGGTCAGCGAGAGGTACACAGCACCGCGTCGATCTGCGCTTGCAGCTTCTCGAGATTGGCAAAGCCATAGTTGACCGCGAGAGGTTCGCCGGCGGGATTGAGGAGCACCGTGCTGGGCAGGGTTAGGATGTGGTAGCGCCCGGCCAGGTCCGGCGAGGCGGGCGCGTCGATCTCCACCACCTCGATCTCGGGACCGCGCAGTGCTTGCAGGCGGCGCAGGGTCGGCTCCTGAAGCGTATGGCACTGCGAGCAGTCCGCGCTGCCGAAAGCCAGGATGCGCAGCCTGTTGCCCGGCGGCAAATCTCTCAGCGGCTCAGCGGCCAGGGCGAGCCTGCGCTGGCGAGCGACGAAGAGACGTCCCCCCTGGACCAGCGCGGCGATCAGCAGGAGGGTCAAGAGCAGCACGCCCAGGCGGATCAATGGAGCAGGCATACGAACTCACACTCCTCGCCAGTGAAAACCGCCCTCGTAGCGCACGCGCGGCAGGAGACCGAGCCGACCCAGGTGGTAATAGACAAAGCAGCCCGCGCAGAAGCCCACGAACAGGTTGACGCCGGAGAGCACAAAGACGATCAGATCGAGCACCCAGCCGAGCACCGTGACGTGGGTCAGGAAAAGCACCAGCGTCGAGGCCAGCAGGAAGATCGCCCCCACGCCCTGCGCGAATCGATGCGGCGCGGGATCGTCCTCGACGATGCGCGGGCGCAGAAGGTGCAGCGGCAGCAAGATGTAGCGATAGACCAGGCGGTAGGGTCCGACCGCCGGCACCAGCGCCGAAAGCGCGAGAATAAGCATCGTAATCAGCACGATCACCGGCTGATTCAGCACAAACGCCAGCCCCGCCAGCACAAACGTGCCGGCCTGCGAAAACTTGCCCAGGTGGGCGTCCAGCCGGGGCGTTGTCTCTCCATGTGCAGACATAGCCGAAAAAGTCCCTTTCTTTAATAGAAAAAACGTCCGGGTAATAATAGAAAGCCTATTGAATCCTGCCCTTTCCGTTGAATGGAGCGTCGGCCCTCGCGCCCGTCAGGTGAAGCCAATGGCTCAGGGACGTGGCCCCCAAGAGCCGGACATGTCGAGTGCGTGAGATAGCAGGACGCGCACCGGCCCGTTGGGTAGCGCCTCGCGCAGGACGCACCCAGGGACGCAGGACGCGCACCGGCCCGTTGGGTAGCGCCTCGCGCAGGACGCACCCAGGGACGCAGGACGCGCACCGGCCCGTTGGGTAGCGCCTCGCGCAGGACGCACACAAGGGGCGTCCCTACTATGGACGGGCGTTGGGTGTATGGGTCCATGTTTCGCGTACATCTACGCGCATCCTGCCTGATAGTTGGGATACCGGACGTGGCTGGATGCCTTCTGCGCCTTGATCCATCCTAATCCAGGTCGGCTCGCGTCGTTTTTACGCGAAGCGCGCGCAAATAATACCAATCCCCGTCCATAGTAGGGACGCTGCTTGTCCGCGTCCTGCGGGCCACGCACCCAACCTGCGCTTCATCTTGACGGCTATGCGTCGGCCCTCGCGCTCGCCCCATTCACGGAAAGGGAGAGTGTTTCGTTGGATTTCGTATAATTCCAACTACCAAAACTATATGCTATCCTTTTGTAAGCATGCAATGGTGCAAGGCGAATCCTCACAATTTGCCATCAATTACGCCTGATTAATTCCACAGAAGAATAAAAAAATCCGTTCGGGTGCCTCATTTCTCAGGAGAAAGGTGAGTTTTTACAATTTTATTCGTTAAGCTGTAATATTACTCGACAAACTAAAAGTCTTATGGTAGACTCCATCTGATACTATTTACAGGTTCTTTCTGCACGCAGAGGAGAGACTTATGGGCGCAGAACTGAAAGGATCGCAGGGCGCTATCACGCTGGACCTGCCAACTTCAGGCATAGGTCGCGACCCGGCGAACCGGCTAGTAATCAACGATAGCGAAGTATCCTGGCATCACGCGCAGATCGTCCAGCAGGGGCAGGGGCATCACATTCTTGACCTGGGCAGCAGGAATGGGACATTTGTGAACGGGCAGAGGCTGCAGCCAAACGTTCCCCGGCCCCTCCGCGATGGGGACGCCATCCGTTTTGGCAACACCACTACATTCATCTATACAAATGAGTCGCTCCGTTACACGCCCACGAAGGCAGCCACGCCGCCCTCCACGCCGCCGCCGCCCTCCACGCCAGTGCCGGGGATCTCCTCACCGGCCTACAGGGTAGCCAGTTTTCAGCAGCAGAGTCCCCCGGCGACGCTGCCGATCGAGCCGAAGAAAAAAGCGAAGTCAGAGACGCCGCACTGGGTGACGATCGTGGGGGGACTGGCCTCAATCGCTACCATCTTCGGGCTGATATTCACCATCTACACAGCCACGCATCCCTCGCCAACCCCAACGCCAACGCCGGGTCCGTCATCCAATTCTCCTGTGCCCTCCATTCCTCAATTGCATTCATCATATCAAGGCATGTTTACCCATACCGATAACAGTGGCCTTCCGACTCAGCCTTTCGCCGTATCCTCGCTCGTCGAGAACAGTAGCGGGCACTTCACCGCATCGGGAAGCGATTTTTACCCGACGACAGGCGTATCCTGTTCGATGAGCTTTGACGGCAACATTCAAAGCGATGATTCCATCACCTTCACCGGCACTGAAGCAACAAACCCATGTAATGGAGCGGTACTCTCGTTCACAGGAAACCTCTTTCCCGATGGTCATCTCGAAGGGCAATGGAAAGGTCTGGGCGCTTTCGCTCAGTATGGTGGGGCCTGGGGAATGAGTTGAACGGGCCGGCGTGGCGGATCATATGTGGGTTCGATCAAGATAGAAGAATGGCCGCAGGTAGCGATCCCATCGTGTGAGAGAAGACCGGGGCGCAACAAGATTCGACGGTGAGCGAGCGGGGCTGATATAATAAAAGTTCCAGCAACCATCGGGAGAAAAAATCTTTTGCGAGGGAGTGTATGACCACGACAGCCCGAACCTACCAGAATTTTATCGGCGGCTCCTGGCAGCCGGCGCAGAGCGGCCAGACCTTTCCCAATTATAATCCTGCGACCGGAGAACTGCTCGGCTATTTTCCGCTCTCCGGCGAGGCCGAGGCCAACGCTGCGGTCGCGGCGGCGAAGGCAGCCTTTGAGGAGTGGCGTTTGGTGCCGGCTCCCAAACGCGGGGAGATTCTCTTCCGCGTAGGCGAGCTGATGAAGAAGTACAAAGAGGACCTTGCCCGCACGATGACGATGGAGATGGGCAAGATTCTGAAGGAGACGCGCGGCGACGTGCAGGAGGGCATCGACATGGCCTACTACATGGGCGGCGAGGGCCGGCGGCTCTTTGGCTACAGCGTGCCGGTCGAACTGCCCAACAAGTCCGGCCTGGCGATGCGCGATCCCATCGGCGTGGTGGCCTGCATCACCCCCTGGAACTTCCCCATCGCCATCCCCACCTGGAAGATGTTCCCCGCGCTGGTCGCCGGCAACACCATCGTCATCAAGCCGGCCAGCGACACGCCGCACAGCGCCCTGCGCCTGGTGGAGATTCTCTACGAGGCGGGCCTGCCGGAAGGCGTGGTGAATATCGTCTTCGGACCCGGCGGCACGGTCGGCGAGGCGCTGATCCACCATCCCGACGTGGCCGTGATCTCCTTCACCGGCTCAACCGAATCGGGCCGGCACGTGGCGATCGAGGCGGCAAGATCGCTCAAACGCGTCTCGCTGGAGATGGGCGGCAAGAACGCGGTGATCGTGCTGGACGATGCGGACCTCACCCTGGCGGTCGAGGGCATTCTGTGGAGCGCCTATGGCACGACCGGGCAACGCTGTACCGCGTGCAGCCGCGTGATTGTGCAGCGGGCCGTGCGCCAGCAGCTGCTGGACCTGCTGATCCCGCGCATCGAAAGCCTGCGCCTGGGCAATGGGTTGGACGAGAGCGTGGACGTGGGACCGGTCATCAACGCCTCGCAGTTGGAGAAGATTCACAGCTACACAGAGATCGGCAAGGTCGAAGGCGCTGCGCTACTCACCGGCGGCTCCGTCGCGAACGAGGGCGAGTTGGCAAAGGGCCACTTCTACCGTCCCACGCTCTTCGCCGATGTCACACCAAGAATGCGCCTGGCGCGGGAGGAGATCTTTGGTCCCGTCCTCTCCATGATCGAGGTAGAATCGTTCGAAGAGGCCATCGCGGTCAATAACGATACTCCTTTCGGCCTCTCCAGCGCAATCTACACGCAGGACATCAATCGCGTCCAGCGGGCCATGCGCGACATCACCACCGGCATTCTCTATATCAACTCTGGCACGACGGGCGCGGAGATTCAGTTCCCCTTCGGGGGCACGCGCGGAACCGGCAACGGCCACCGCGAGGCTGGCCTGGCGGGTCTGGATGTCTTCACCGAATGGAAGGTGGTCTATACAGATTACAGCGGCAAGCTGCAAAAGGCGCAGATCGACCAGTAATGTTCTTTGCGCGGGCAGGGTATGAAAAGATGGGAAATCGGCGCCGATTTCCCATCTTTTCATACCCTGCCCGCGCAAAGGCAAGTTCTTCAGGAAGAAGGAAGCTCTATGCTCTATACCCCCCCTCTTTGTCGTGTCTATCGTGGCGAGGCCGAGCAGGCCGAGGGCATTGTGATCGTCATTGACGTAATTCGCGCCTTTACCGTCGCGGCCTACGCGTTCGCTGGAGGCGCGGCAGGACTCTGGCTGGTGCGCACAGTTGAGGAGGCTCTGGCCCTGCGCGAGCGCGATCCCAACGCGCTGCTGGCCGGCGAGATCAACGGGCGCCTGATCCCCGGCTTCGACCTGAACAACTCCCCGCACAACATGGCCCAGGCTGAGATACGCGGGCGGCGCATCATCCAGCGCACAGGCGCGGGCACACAGGGCGCGTTGGCCGCATGTAACGCCACACATCTGCTCGTATGCTCGCTGACGAACGCGCGGGCCACCGCCCATTACGCCGCTCAGCTCAGTCAGAGCAGTGGTCTGCCGATCACTTTCCATCCCACCGAATCAAACGATGGAGGCATCACACGCAACGAGGATGACTACTGCGCCGATTACATCGAGGCCATGCTGAACGATTCCGAAACGGCTATGGACCTCTTGCGCGACCGCATCACGCGTCTCTACGAGGCCGATCGTTTCAGACATTGGGGACCCGGCAAAGACGAGGATTTTCCCGAGGGCGACCTCGAGAAGATCCTGGCCGTTGACCGCTTCGATTTCGCGATGGTCGGAACGAGACGGGAGTACCAGGGTGTTATGTACGTGGAGGTGGAAAAGAGAGCGGGGCCGAGCGAATGATTTTGCCGGAAATTGTGATCGATAAGGTGATATTTCCATGATCTAGCCATGCTATACTTCCTAAAAAGCGTTGAGGCTCGCGAAGGAATAGGAAAAAATCTGGAGCAAGCTCTCAAAGCGAAGTCCGTATGTTATAATTGAACTGGCCCTCAGGCCAGTTGTTCACGTGACGAAAGGCATAATCTATGCCCACACAAGAGGAAAGAATAGCAGCGTTGGAGCAATCTTTCACAGGCTTTCAAAAGTTTCAGCAACAGGCTGTAGGCCATATTCATGAAATAGAAGCAAATATGACTATTTTGCTAGGAGTCGCATATAGTCAAGGGCAAGATATTAAGCGTATAATAGAACGCATGGACGCGGTGGACACACACCTGGCGACGATAGATACGCGCATGGACGCGATGGACACACACCTGGCGACGATAGATACGCGCATGGACGCGATGGACACACACCTGGCGACGATAGATACGCGCATGGACGCGATGGACACACACCT
>Ga0070740_10001396_pt1 | contig 33773 bp, 28 predicted proteins | sample Coa_R2_FD_67286 | JGI IMG/M metagenome (GOLD analysis project Ga0070740, IMG submission 67286) | Surface soil microbial communities from Centralia Pennsylvania, which are recovering from an underground coalmine fire - Coalmine... | ecosystem: Environmental > Terrestrial > Soil > Unclassified ...
TTCCGACGGCGGCGGCTGATCCGCCGGCCTCGCCGCCGACCGAGGCCCATGCCGGCCCCGTTTCAGGGGGTGGGCTTGGCACAGGGCCGCTCCTCGCCCTGCTCGCGCGATTGGCTCCTTCGAGGCCGACGGCAGACAGGTCGCCCGATGACGGTTCCGAATCGCTCGCGGCGCCGTCCACGCCCGACACCGGCCCCATGGCGGCCGATGCGCCCGCATTGCCCCCCTCGATGGCGACGAGCCTTGCGATGCGGTCTGACGTGCGCGCGAATGTGAGCGTGCCGGGGGACGCACGCCATGAGGCGCGCGTCGAATTTGCGTCGGATTCCCTCGACACGGGCGGCAACGGGCCGAGGGTCATCGCCGACCCGATGCTGTTGCCCACTTTCAACGCGCCGGCTCAGGCCGCGGCACCGACGGCGCCAGCGGTCGGCACGCCCGCGACCCCGAGCGTGCCGCTTGCCCCCGCCGCGCCGGTCCCGCTCGCCGATCTTGCAGTCGAGATCGCAGGGCAGGCGCTCGCCGGCAGGAACCGGTTCGAGATCAGGCTCGATCCACCCGAGCTCGGACGCATCGAGGTGAAGCTCGACGTGCATCGCGACGGCCGCATCGCTTCGCATATCGTGGTCGACAGGGCCGATACGCTCGATCTTCTGCGCAGCGACGCTTCCGCTCTGCAGCGCGCGCTGCAGGATGCGGGCCTCAAGACCACGGACAACGGCCTGCAGTTCTCGCTGCGCGACCAGGGCGGCGAGCAGCAGCAGCCGCCGAGCCCGGCCGTGCAACCCGTCACGGACGATGCGGGGCCGGCGATGCCCGATCCTGCGCCCCTTCGACTGTTCGTCCGTGACGGCGGCATCGACATCCGGGTTTGAGGTAAAAAGCCATGACGACAGTATCCAGCGTCGCAGGCACGACCGGGGCCGGCACCGTCTCCAATGCGATCGATGATCAGATGATCGCGAGCAACTTTACGACCTTTCTCACCTTGCTGACGACGCAGTTGAAGAACCAGAATCCGCTGGATCCTCTCGACACCAACCAGTTCACCCAGCAGCTGGTGCAGTTCGCGCAAGTCGAACAGCAAATGAAGTCGAACGACCAGCTCGCGACACTGGTCTCACTGGAGCAGAGCGCGCAGGCGACCGCGTTGCTCAACTATGTCGGCCAGACCGTCGTGGTCGACGGCGCCACGGCACAGCTTGCGAACGGCCGTGCCGTCTGGACGATCAACCCCGCTAAACCTGCCACCGCAAACATCGTCATCCGTGACGCGCGCGGGGCCACGGCGTTCTCAGGAACCTATGCGGTCAACCCCGGTAATCAGCAGTTTACCTGGGACGGACGCGGCAACGACGGCAGCGTGTGGCCGAGCGGGCCCTACACGATGACCATTACCGCCGTCGATGCCAACCAGCAGCCGGTGACCGTATCGACCCAGGTGCAGGGCACGGTCGATTCGGTGGACCTTACGCAGACGCCGCCCGTGCTGTCCATCAACGGACAGAACTTCACGATTGACAAGATCAAGCGCATCGTGCGCGCGAGCTGAGCCTCAACCGGCTCGGGCGCGCGCCTCGGCGCGGTGGCGGCCGATCGCGGTTTCGATCGCGCGCTCGAGTGCCGACAACTCGAACGGCTTGCGGAGGATATCGAAGCGGCCGTCGACGGCCTGCGCCGCATCCGTGAAGCCGGTGGTGAGAAGCACCGGCAGCGAGGGATAGCGTTCGCGACAGGTTTCGGCGAGCGAGATCCCGCTCATCGTGCCCGGCATCACCACGTCCGAAAAAACCAGATCGACCTGCACGCCCTGCTGCAGATGACGCAAGGCTTCGCTGGCGTTCTCAGCGCGCACCACCCGGTAGCCGAGCTGCTCGACCATGGTCGTGGTCACGTCGGCGACCTCGCGGCTGTCTTCCACCAGCAGAATCGTTCCCTGCACGTTCTCGGGCCGCAGCGTCGTGCCTTCGTGATCTTCGGCCGGCTGCGCCGTGCAACGCGGCAGATAGATCGTCACGACCGTGCCCTTGCCCACTTCGCTCGACACCGTGACCGCGCCACCCGACTGGATGGCGAAGCCGTGCACCTGGGAAAGCCCGAGGCCGGTGCCCTTGCCCACCGGCTTGGTGGTGAAAAACGGCTCGAACACGCGGTCGATCATCTCCGGCGGTATGCCGCAACCCGTATCGATGATGGCAAGCGCGACGAAATCGCCCTCGAGGTCTCCCGCCGCAGAACCGCGCTTGAGCACGACATTACGCGCCTGCAGCGTAATGGTGCCTCCGTCGGGCATGGCGTCACGCGCATTGACCGCAATGTTGACCAGCGCGAGCTCGAGCTCGCCGAGATCGACTTTGACCGGCCAGATCTTCTCCTCGATGTCGCAGATGAAGTTGATATTGCCGTGCAACGAAGGCGCGAGCATGTCGCGCACCGAATCGATCTGCGTGCGGAGGTCGACGACCACGGGCATCAACTGCTGGCGACGGGAAAAAGCGAGCAATTGGCGGGTGAGCTTTTCGCCGCGCGCCGCCGCGGCGCGGATCGCCTCAACGGCCTGAATATCCTTGGCGCTCTTGAGTTTGCGCTGGAGGATCTGCGCATAGCCGGAAACGATCATCAGCAGATTGTTGAAATCGTGCGCAATGCCGCCCGTGAGCTGGCCGAGCGCTTCCATCTTCTGTGCCTGTGCAAGCTGCTCCCGCGCTTCCTCAAGCGCCACCTGCTGCTCGTGCTGCGCGGTGATATCGCGTGCCAGCTTCGTGAAGCCGATCAGGTCGCCGGCGTCATTGCGGATCGCGTCCATCACCACATTGGCGTAGAAACGGCTGCCGTCCTTGCGTACCAGCCAACACTGCGTCTCGAACTGGCCTTCGCGGGCGGCGGTCAGGATCGCCTCTTCCGGCATGCCGGCGGCGCGCGCCTCCTCGGGCATGAAGATGCTGAAGTGCCGGCCGATGATCTCCTCGGCCGCATAGCCCTTGAGCCGCTGCGCACCGTCACTCCAACTGCGCACGCGGCCTTCGGTGTCGAGCATGTAGAGAGCGTAGTCGCGCACGTTCTTGAGCAGAAGCTGATAACTGTGCTCGCTCTCGCGCAGCGCGCTTTCGGCCTGCCGGCGTTCGGTCACGTCGAGACAAATGCCGAGCATCCGGACGGCCGCGCCCTGTTCATCGCGTACCACCTCTCCGGTGCTTTGCAGATAGCGGATCGCGCCGTCGGGTCGGATGATCCGCTCCTCGTGCTTGAACGACCGACCGGCCTTGAGCGCCGCCTTTATCTTCGCTTCCACCTGCGCCCGGTCGTCGGGATGGATGAAGGACAGGAACTCCTCGATCGTGCCGCCGAACTGGCCGGGAGTCCTGCCGTAGATCTCGTACAACTGATCGGACCAGGACACGCGATTGTGCCGCACATCCCAGGACCAGCTGCCGAGATTGGCCAGGCGCTGGGCTTCATGGAGCTGGATATTGGCGTCGGCGAGCGCCGCGGTGCGTTCACGCACGCGCTGATCGAGATCCGCATGCGTGCGGCGCAGATCCCGCTCGGTGCGGCGCCGCAGGGCGACGTCGGCGGCCAGCACGAGGCTCGGCACCGAGATGCAGATCATGAAGGTGAGCAGCATGACGAAGGCTTCGTTGATGCCGAAATGCGCGAAGGGCCCGGCATTCACCACCGTGGCCCAGACGGCGAAGGCGGTGAGAATCACACTCACCGTCGCGGTCTCGCGCGGCCCGCGCCGCAGCGCCGCCCAGAGCAGAGGAAGAATGGCGAGGAATCCGAGCGGGCTTGTATATTCGGAGCGTGGTACCAGAGGGCTGAAGGCGAGGAGGCCGACGACCACGGCCGACGCGACGGTTGCGGCAAGACCGGAAAGCGCCTCGCGCCGCAACGCGGCACGGCCGGCCCGCGCCCACAATATGATCGCCGGCGCCACCACCAGGGCCCCCACGGCATCGCCCAGCCACCATGTGACCCAGATCGGGATGAACCTGTCCCAGTCGGCCAAGCCGGCCTGACACAGCGTGACGACCCCGATGCTCGAGCTCGTGAGGCTTGCCGGGCCTGCGCAAACGAGCACGAATCGCGCGACCCGTGCCGGGCTGGCAAATGTCTCCACCCCGCCCGACAAACGTCCGATCAAATAGGCGCCGACGAGCGCGGCGAGCGTATTGCCGCCCGCGATCAAAAGCGAGGTCGGCAACGTTCCGGCGGTGGTAATGTTGGCGGCGAAGGCGGCGATGAAGACAGCCGGCCAGATGCGAATGCCGCCGAGCAGCACGGCGGCAAGGGCGATTCCGCTCGGCGCCCAGATTGGGCTTGCGCTGGGGTTGATCGAGGCGAGCCGCAATCCAAGCTTGGCGAAGATGAAATAGGCGACGGCGACGGCGATGATCTGGTCGGCGTAGCGGGCGATCGCATGCCAGGTTGCCCTGCCGGCGCGGAACGTTTTCACGCTGCTCACCCCCTCGATTGTGCGAACCCCTAGCCTATCGCAGGCTCCGCTCTCTGCCATGACGCACGGACACAATCGGCAGCCACCGGCTCTATCCGTAACCAAAAGGTTAGCAGAAACAGGGCAAACATTGTTCTGTTGTCATCCTTCGCTTAGGCAAATTTTAAGTCGCGGCCGGTAGCTTTGCGAGCGTCGCCGTCAGTAGCGTTGTGAGTATAAGCCTATGACTGAACCCCATCGCCCGAGGGTGAAGTATGTCATCGGGCCGGATGGCAGTCCCCTCACGATCGCGGACCTGCCGCCGCCGAATACCAAGCGCTGGGTGATTCGGCGCAAGGCAGAGGTCGTGGCGGCGGTGCGCGGCGGCCTTCTCTCGTTGGAAGAAGCCTGTTCCCGCTATACCCTGACGGTCGAAGAGTTCCTCTCCTGGCAGTATTCGATCGACCAGCACGGACTCGCGGGCCTGCGCACCACGCGCATCCAGCAATACAGACAGTAAACCGGTTCGACAGGTCCGCGGAAAAGCGCCGGCCGCTCGGCCGGTGTTCTTCTCTGCGTTGCGTGCCGCGGCCCGACCCATGCAAGCGTCCCTGCGCGGACCGGAGAAACGAAGCCGGTTAACCTCGCGCTAACCATAAGATGGGCAAATCTTGCCGGGCAAGCGCCAGCAGCGTGGGTTCCCGCGGGGTATTCACAGGTGCAGGGTTTCTTCGATTTCGTGAAGTCGCTCGGCGCGGCGCGCCTATCCGCCATGGTGGCGGTGACGCTCGCGCTGATCGGATTTTTCGCCTTCCTGATGGTCCGCATGACGACGCCGCAGATGGCGCCGCTGTTCACGGACCTCACGCTCGACGACTCGGCCGCGATCATCCGAGACCTCGACCGGCAAGGGATCACCTATTCGATCAGAAACGACGGCGCCATCATCCTCGTGCCCAAGGACCAGGTCGCGCGGTTGCGCATGAGGCTCGCCGAGAGCGGTCTGCCCAAGGGCGGCGGCATCGGCTACGAGATTTTCGACAAGTCGGACGCGCTTGGCACCACCACCTTCGTCCAGAACATCAACCACCTGCGTGCGCTTGAAGGCGAGCTCGCCCGCACCATCCGCAGCCTCGACCGGGTGGAAGCCGCGCGCGTGCACCTGGTGCTGCCCGACCGCCCCCTTTTCTCGCGCGACAAGATCGACGCCTCCGCCTCGATCGTGCTCAAGGTGCGCGGCTCGCTGACCGCATCACAGGTGCGCGCCATCCGCCATCTCGTCGCCTCCGCCGTGAGCGGCCTCAAGCCCGAACGCGTGTCGGTCGTCGACGAAACCGGAAAGCTTTTGGCCGACGGCGCCGGAGACGAGAACGCGTTGTCCGGTCTGAATGCGGACGAGCGCAAGATCGCGTTTGAGAACCGGTTGCGGAAGGAGGTCGAAGCGATCGTCACCTCGGTGGTCGGCGCGGGCCGTGCCCGCGTCCAGATCACCGCCGATTTCGACGTCAACCGGATCACGCAAAGCTCCGACAAGTTCGATCCCGACGGGCGGGTGGTCCGCTCCAGCCAAACCCGGGAGGAGCAAACGTCGAGCGCGGACGGCAGGAATCAGGGGCCCGTCTCCGTCAGCAACGAGTTGCCGGGCAATGCGCAGCCCGGCGCGGCTCCCGTCAACCGCGATCAGACGCGCAAGACCGAGGAGATCGTCAATTATGAAATCTCGCGCACGACGAAGACCGAAGTGATCGAGGCCGGCCGCGTCAACCGCATTTCGGCCGCCGTGCTGGTCGACGGCACCTATAGCCGGAACGAGAAGGGCGAACTGGTCTACAAACCCCGCACCAAGGAGGAGATCGACCGCATCGCCGCGCTGGTGCGCACCGCGATCGGTTTTGACGCCAAACGCGGCGACCAGGTCGAAGTCGTCAATCTGCGTTTCGCCGACGAGCCGCCCGCGACGCCCGCAGCGCCGCCGGGCTGGATGGATTACCTGCAATTCAGCAAGGACGACATCATGGCGCTGGCCGAGAAGGGCGTGATGGCCGTGCTCGGTCTCATCGTGCTGCTGCTGGTGGTAAGACCACTGGTGCGCCGCATCATCACGCCGGACGAGACGGACGCCGCCCGCGCCGCCGCGGCGGCCGGTGCCGCGGGCGTCGCCGGCGCGCTCGGCGTGCCGACGGTCGGGCCGGTTGCCGCATCCGGAAGCGTCAACGTCGCGGCCGCTCCCGGCGGCAACATCGCTTCGGCCGGCGGCGCACAAATCTCCATCGTCGGCGGCGACGAGGCCGTCGCCATCTCCAATCGGACGTCGGCCATGATCGACGTTGCAAAAGTGCAGGGTCAAGTGCACGCCCAATCGGTCCAGAAGGTGGGCGAGCTCGCCGAAAAGAATCCCCATGAAGCCGTCGCGATCATTCGCTCATGGCTCCACGAGGAGGCAGCCTAAACCATGCCGTCGGCTTACGCGGAAAAAAACGGAAACCGCACGAGCAGCGTGCGGGAGGAAATCGGCGGACTGATGGCCGAGCTTGCGAGCAGGCAGCAGCCGAGCATCGGACGTCGCAAGCTGACCGGACCCGAACGCGCGGCCGTGCTGATGCTCGCGCTCGGCGAACAATATGGCGGCAAGCTTTTCAATCTGCTCGACGACGACGAGTTGCGGGAAATTTCAATCGCGATGTCGTCGCTCGGAACCATCGAGGCCGATGCCGTCGAGCACCTTCTGCTCGAATTCGTCTCGCGGATGTCGGCATCGGGCGCGCTGCTTGGCAATTACGACGCCACCGAGCGACTGCTGCAGCAGTATCTCCCGCCGGAACGCGTCCACAGCATCATGGACGAGATCCGCGGACCTGCCGGGCGCAACATGTGGGAGAAGCTCGCCAATGTGCAGGAAGAGGTGCTGGCGAACTACCTGAAGAATGAATACCCGCAGACCGTCGCCGTGGTGCTGTCAAAGCTGCGGCCTGAACATGCCGCGCGCGTGTTGGCCATTCTACCCGAGGACCTTTCGCTCGACGTCATCAACCGGATGCTGCGCATGGAGTCGGTGCAGAAGGAGGTGATCGAGCGCGTCGAACAGACGTTACGCACCGAATTCATGTCCAACCTGTCGCAGACCCGTCGCCGTGACGCGCACGAAGTGATGGCGGAGATCTTCAACAATTTCGACCGTCAGACGGAAGCCCGCTTCCTTGCCGCATTGGAAGCCGAGAACCGTGAATCGGCCGAGCGCATCAAGGCGTTGATGTTCACCTTCGATGACCTCACCAAGCTCGATGCGGGATCGGCGCAGACGCTGCTGCGAAATATCGACAAGGACAAGCTTGCCGTTGCACTCAAAGGCGCCAACGAGTCCGTGCGTCAGTTCTTTTTCTCCAACATGTCGACGCGCGCGGCCAAGATGCTGGCCGACGACATGCAGGCCATGGGCCCCGTGCGCCTGCGCGACGTCGACGAAGCGCAAGCCCTGCTCGTCAATATCGCCAAGGATCTCGCCGCGAAGGGGGAGATCCTGATTTCCAAGAATCGTGGCGACGACGAGCTGATCTACTGAGACGGATGATGCCCGGGTCCTGCACCATGATCCGACGGTCCCCGTGCCAATCGGCGTCGCATCCGGCGGACGCCCGCGAACACAGGCCTGCGCCCGGTCGATGCCGGCGCGCGCGCGTTCGACGGTCTTGCCGACGGCCCAGGGAGAACGAATGCCAATGACGGCGAAGTCGAAATTCCTGTTCAACGAGGATTTCGCCGCCGGCGAAAGCCCGACCATCACCGTGGTCGAGCACGAGCGCCGGCGCGCCGATGCCGAATCGCAGGCTTTCCGCAAAGGTTTTGCCGCCGGCCAGGAGCAGGCGCGCAGCGAGGCGAGCGAGCGCATTGCCTCGGCGCTCTCGCTGATCGCCGCCTCCTTCGACAGGCTGGAGCGCGCGCTGGGGGCGATCGAAGCGCGCCTGGAATCCGAGGCCGTGGAAGTCGCCGTTGCCGTCGCCTCCAAGCTTGCGTCGGCCCTGATCGCGCGCGAGCCCCTCGCCGAGCTTGCCGCGCTCGCGAGCGAAAGCTTCCGTCACCTGGTCACCACGCCGCAGGTGACGGTGTGGGTGGGCGCCGACATCTACGACGCTGCCAAGCAGAAGCTCGAGGAGATCGCCAAGGCATGCGGCTTTGAAGGGCGTCTCACGGTACAGGCCGAAGCCGGCATGGCGCCGGGCGATTGCCGCATCGAATGGAACGACGGCGGCGTGATCCGCGATCCGGCGGCAACGCGAGCGACCATCGACGAGCTGGTGGCGCGCTACATGGCCGCGCGCGCGACGGCGGCGAACGGCGATTGAAACCTGGCGGCGGAGATTTGAATTCGGGAGATCAAGACGATGAGCGATGACAACAAGGAGGTGCCGCTGCCCGAGCTCGAGGAGTCCAATGGGGCAAGGGATGACGGCAACGCGGCCGAGAACGACGGCGGGCCGGTCAGCCACGGCGCGGCCGACCTGGAAGCGGTGTTCGACGTACCGGTCAAGGTCGCCGCCGTGCTCGGACGCTCCAAGATGGAAGTCGGCGATCTGCTCAAGCTCGCTCCCGGAACGGTAATCGAACTCGACCGCAAGGTCGGCGAAGCCATCGACATATACGTCAACAACCGCCTGGTCGCGCGCGGTGAAGTGGTCCTGGTGGAGGACAAGCTCGGCGTGACCATGACCGAAATCATCAAGGCTGAGCAGAACTGATGGCTGAATTCGACGTCCCGATTTCCTTCTCCCGCTCGGCGTCCGGCTCGCGCGACGGAAGCGATCGACAGCCACGCACGCCTCGACCGAGTCCGCGCCGTCGGGGAAACGGCAGCGCGCTCGCCGATTCCATGACCCGTCGCTCGCCGGGGGGCAAGACGGTACCCATTCGGAATGCCAGCGGCTATGGAGCAGTCCCATGCGACTCCTGATCGTCGGAACGCTCAACGGTCAATTCACCACCGCAAGCAAGATCGCGATGGAGAAAGGCGCGAGCGTCGTCCATGCCGATGACGTCACGCAGGCGCTCGCGGTGTTGCGCTCGGGCCGCGGCGCTGATCTCTTGCTGGTCGACGTTGCGCTCGACATCCGCGACCTGATCGCACGGCTCGAAGCCGAGCGCATTCACGTCCCGATCGCGGCCTGCGGCGTTGCCACCGACGCCCGCGCCGCGGTGGCCGCGATTCATGCCGGCGCCAAGGAATACATACCGCTGCCGCCCGATCCCGCGCTGATCGCCGCGGTTCTCGCCGCCGTCGCCGACGACACCCGCGAGCTGATCTACCGCGACGAGGCGATGGCGGCGGTCGTGCGGCTCGCCCAGCAGGTCGCGCGCTCGGAGGCCTCGGTGCTGATTACCGGCGAGAGCGGCACGGGCAAGGAGGTGCTGGCGCGCTTCGTGCACGCGCGCTCGAACCGCGCCCGGAAGCCGTTCATCTCGGTCAATTGTGCCGCCATCCCCGAGAACCTCCTCGAGTCGGAGTTGTTCGGCCACGAGAAAGGCGCCTTCACCGGCGCGCTCGCGCGCCGGATCGGCAAGTTCGAGGAGGCGAACGGAGGCACGCTGCTGCTCGACGAGATTTCGGAGATGGATGTGCGTCTCCAAGCCAAGCTGCTGCGGGCGTTGCAGGAACGCGTCATCGACCGGCTCGGCGGAAACCGGCCGGTGCCGGTCGACATCCGCATCATCGCCACATCGAACCGCAATCTCGCGGAAGCCGTGCGCGAAGGCAAATTCCGCGAAGACCTGCTGTTCCGGCTCAACGTGGTGAACCTCAAGATTCCGCCCTTGCGCGAGCGGCCGGCCGACATCGTCGAGCTTGCGCAATATTTCATCAGGAAGTACGCGCAGGCGAACGGTCTGCCGGTAAGACCTCTCTCGGCGGAGGCGCGCCGCGCGCTCAGCTTGCATCGCTGGCCGGGCAATGTGCGGGAACTGGAAAATACGCTGCATCGCGCGGTCTTGCTCGCCGGCGGGCCGGAGATCGGCATCGATGGAATCCTCACTCCGGAGGGAACGCGGCTTGATCAGGCGCGTGGCGGAGTTGCGGCGCAAGCGGCCATGACCGCAGAACAGATCACGCGCCACATGGTCGGCCGCACCGTGGCCGAAGTGGAACGCGACCTGATCCTGGAGACGCTCAAGCACTGTCTCGGCAACCGCACCCACGCCGCCAACATTCTCGGCATCTCGATCCGCACGCTGCGCAACAAGCTCAATGAATATGCGCAGGACGGCGTGCCCGTGCCTCCGCCGGGCGGCGGGGAGATGAAAGGCGCGGCGTAGCGCCTTCACTTTCCCCGCGGCGTTCCCTCAACCGTGCGCGATCTACCGGGCGGCGGTGAGCGGCCGCCGCATGGCGGGCATGCACGCCCGCCTCGGTCCACGGAACGGATGCCGGGGGCGCGAGTTGACCGCCTGCCCGCCGCTTGCAGCACGGTTCCCATGCCGCCCCTCGACCCTGATTGGCGCACCTTCCATCCTTCCGCCTATCGCCACGTCGCGACGCTCATGTGGCAGGTGAAAGCGACGGCGCGCGCGCATGGCACGCTGCGCTACCAGTGTCCGGTAACCGGCAGCTTGGTCCTGGTCACCGACGAGGCCACGCTTGCGAGGCTCGCAGGCAGGGCCGCCCGGCTGCGCTGCACCGCCTGCGGCGAGCTGCACCTCATGATCCCTCCGAGCGCTCCCGCCCGACCCACAGCCCGAACTGCAACCGCGAATCCGTCCTGATCCGCCAGGCCGAGGCGGGCGGCGCGACGCGCGGAAGCCGAAGAAACGACCGCATTAACCGCCCGCTAACCATAAAAAAGGTAGAAAATCGCGGGGTCAGGGGGATTTCACGTCGGTGAATCCGCTCGCCGCCGCCGGTCCCCGGGGGTCCGGTGGCACCCATTTGATGACGTAAGTCTTAACCGCGTCCGCGCCGCCCGGGAGCCAGGCGGCCCTGTCTCGTTCATGAGCGACACGACCGCCGCATCCGCCTCGACAAACAGCGGCATCCGTCTTCCCCGTCTGAGCGATCTCGGGGCCTTGATGAAGCGCGGCGACATCGCGCTTGCGGTAGGCGTCATGACCATCTTGGTGGTGCTGATCCTGCCGCTGCCGCCGCTGCTGCTCGATTTCTCGCTCGCCATTTCGATCATCTTTTCGGTGCTGATCCTGATGACGGCGCTGTTCATCCACGCGCCGCTCGAATTCTCCGCCTTCCCGACCGTGCTGCTGATTGCGACCATGCTGCGCCTTGCGCTCAACCTCGCCTCGACCAGACTCATCCTCGCGCACGGCCACGAAGGTACCGACGCCGCCGGTCACGTCATCCAGGCGTTCGGCAATTTCGTGATGGGCGGCAATTTCGTCATCGGCATCATCGTATTCACCATTCTGGTGATCGTGAATTTCGTCGTCATCACCAAGGGATCCGGACGAATCGCGGAAGTCGCCGCCCGCTTCCATCTTGATGCCATGCCGGGCAAGCAGATGGCGATCGACGCCGATCTTTCGGCCGGATTGATCGACGAGAAAGAGGCCCGAAGACGCCGCCAGCAGCTCGAGGACGAAGGCGGATTCTTCGGCGCCATGGACGGCGCTTCGAAATTCGTGCGCGGCGACGCGATTGCCGGATTGCTTGTCGTATTCATCAACGTGATCGGCGGCATGATCGTAGGCATCGCGCAGCAAGGCCTCTCGTTCGCCGACGCGGTTCATTCCTACACCGTGCTCACCGTAGGCGACGGCCTTGTGACGCAGACCCCCGCGTTGATCGTGTCGACCGCCGCAGGTCTTCTCGTCGCCAAGGCGGGGGTCACCGGCGCCGCCGACAAGGCGTTGCTCAAGCAGCTCTCGGGCTACCCGAAGGCCCTCGGCATGTCCGGAGCGGTCATGCTGGTGATGGCGCTGCTGCCGGGGATTCCGATGATCCCCTTCCTGGCACTCGGCACCGGGGCCGCGGCGCTCGCTTTCATCATCGACAAGCGCACCAAGCTCGCGGCGGCGCTCGAAGCCAAGAAGGCGGAAACCGCCAAGTCCGACGCCCCCGACGAACCGATCGCGGCCGCGCTCAAGATGGACGATCTCAAGGTGGAGCTCGGCTACGCGCTGCTCCCCCTGGTCAACGCGCCGGACGGTTCCGACAGACTCACCGAGCAGATCAAGGCGCTGCGCCGGTCGCTCGCGGCCGAAATGGGCTTCGTGATGCCGGCCGTGCGCATTCTCGACAATGTCCAGCTCGAGGCCAATGCCTACGTCATCAAGATCAAGGAGGTCGAGGCCGGCGGCGGCAAGATCTGGCCGGGGCAGTACATGGTAATGTACCCGGCGGGCGGGCAGGTCAAAATGCCGGGCACGCATACCACCGAGCCCACCTTCGGCCTGCCGGCAACCTGGATCGACCCGGCGCTCAAGGAGGAGGCTTCGCTCAAGGGCTATACGGTCGTCGACGCGGCGACGGTCCTCTCCACGCATCTCACGGAACTGCTCAAGAGCAACATGGCCGAGCTGCTCTCCTATGCCGAGGTGCAGAAATTGCTCAAGGAATTGCCGAAGGAACAGGCCGATCTGGTGAAGGACCTCGTACCTTCGCTGATCACCGTGTCCGGCATCCAACGCATCCTGCAGCTCCTGCTCGCTGAGCGAGTCTCGATTCGTGATCTCGGAACCATTTTGGAGGGCATTGCCGACGGTATTTCTAGCACGCGCAATCCCGTCATGCTCACCGAGCACGTGCGCATGCGCCTTGCGCGCCAGATCTGCGCCCAGTTTACGGGATCGAGCGGCTACCTCCCGTTGATCGCGCTGTCCGCCGCCTGGGAACAGAACTTTGCCGAAGCCATGATCGGCGAGGGAGACAATCGCCACCTCGCGATGCAACCCTCGAAACTCACCGAATTCATCACCCTGGTGCGCGAACGTTTCGAGGCGGCGGCGCGCGAGGGCGAAGCGCCGGTGCTGGTGACGTCGGCGGGCATTCGGCCGTTCGTGCGCGGCATCGTCGAGCGCTTCCGCGCCCAGACGCCCGTACTCTCCCAGGCGGAAATTCACCCCCGCGTGCGGCTGAAGACGGTGGGCAGCATCTAGCGTATTTCGATGATCCTGATCCGCCGCTGTGAGCACAGCGGTACAATCTTTGAGCTTTGAGCGACGTTGCTCGCTCCGGATGATTTCATCTCGTCTGCGCGGCGCCTCACCCTTACGGTGCCGATCGCATGCGATCGGAAGCCGCGCGGACGATGCATCATCACGATGCCGGCCGCCGCGCGGTTTCTCACGGTCGCAGGCTACCGGAATTGAGGCGCAGATCGCGCAGGTTGCGGGCGGTCGTTGCCCTGTCGGAGGCGCGCGACCATTCAGTGAAAAACCCTTCAGCCTTCCTGCATCACGCGTCGGCGCGCTCGGGAGCTTGCAGACACCGAAGCGGCTATTTCTTTTCTTCCCTCAGGCCGGGCGTCCCGCCCTCGCCGAGCCCGTCGATATGGGCCTGCGTGTAGCGCTCGAGGCCGATGCGCTTGATGAGATCGAGCTGCGTCTCGAGGAAATCGATGTGGCCCTCTTCGTCCGCCATCAGCAGCTCGAACAGATCGCGGGTGGGGTTATCCCGGACATCGAGACAGTAGGCCGCCGCCTCCTGATAGAGAGCGCGTGCGCTGATCTCGGCCGCCAGGTCGGCTTCGATGATCTCCTTCACGTTCTGACCGATGCGCAACGGATCAAGCGTTTGCAGATTGGGAAATCCCTCGAGGAAAATTATGCGATCGATGAAACGATCGGCGTGACGCATCTCCTCGATCGACTCCTCGCGCCAGCGCCTCGCAAGCGCGTTCAAGCCCCAGTTATCGAGAAAACGATAATGCAGCCAGTACTGGTTGACCGCGGTGAGTTCGCTGCGCAGGCCGCGATTGAGATATTCGATCACCCGGGGATCGCCTTGCATGAGGTGCTCCTTCGACTGGGCGGCTATCGGAAACTATACGACGGCAACCAGGCGATCCGCATCTTTGGCCGCGTCCGTCTGCGCATGCTCGCGTTCCGGACAGGTCGGACACCCCACGCGGCAATTGTCGAGATGGGCCTTGCGCAGCAGCGCGCGCACGGTTTCGAGACAGCGGCCGCATCGCGGCGCACAACCGAGACAACGATAGGCCGCACCGACGGATCCAGGCGTGACGCCGAGCTTGAGCGTCTCGAGGATCTGCGCCTCGGACAGGACGTTGCATGAACAGATGATCACGCTGTGCCACCCAGTTTAGAATTTTTAAAAACTAGAGCATTTTCAAATAGATATACGCTCCCTCGCCGCGCGCGGCAAGGACCACGCGCGCTCGCTTCCGGCTTGACCGGTCTCGCCGCTCGGCGGCCTGCGGCGATGCCGGATTTCGTGCGTCAACGCGGCCGACCGCCCGCGGTTTCCGATCGCCAATGCCGTTTAAACGTGGCGCTGCCGCGTTTTCACGCCTGCGTGAGGCGACCTTGGGAACCGTGGCAGCCCGCCTACGTTAGAAAAACGAAACCGATGAACCTTCCGCCGGGTCCAGGCGACAGAGAAAGAAATGAGAGGACCCAGGAGGCTGCCATGAACTGGTCGCTCTACAGGGCCGACCGCGTGACGCACCTCAAGATCGTGGTCGTGGGCCTTGCCGCGGCGCTGCTGATTGCCGTCATCGGCATCTCGGCGCATCGCTTCAATCTCGGTACCGACATCATGACCGCTCAGGCGCCGACCGTGATCAAGGCGGAGCCGTCGACCCGCCTCACCGAAACCGACGGAGCGACCATCCGTTGATCGCGATCTCCGCGCGCCGCGGAGGCAAGTTGTGCCGACCGTCTTGCCCATGGGCCGCGGCGCGCTTTGCTGCGCGGCCTGCCTGCGGCGGCGGATGCGCAGCCGTTCAGGCCGAGCAGCCCTGCCCGCCTCGCGGCCTTGTGATCCGTGATCTGTTCCGACCAGCCGTTGCCGGCCGCCGCCGGATTGCGCGCTAAGGGATTTTTAGGCCCTTTCGGGTTCAGTCCTCGTCATGCCGCGTCATGCTTTGCGTTTGATCCTTGCCGCGCTCGCCGCGGCGATGGTCTCGGCCTGCGCTTCCGACGCCACCGGGGGCCTGCATGCGGCCTCCGATTACGAGGTGAGGCTTGCCGATTACGAGAGGGCCTACCGCGCTTATCAGGCCGAAGCGGATGCCTATTGGGAGACCGTGGCCGAGAAGCGCCGACTCCGCAACGCCAAGCGGCGCGCGCATGAGCCGATAACGCTCGCCGACTACGTGCTCACCCAGCCGCCGGTCTATACCGGTCCGCCGCGGCCGGTCGATCCCAACGCGCCGCCGACACGCCGGGAAACAAAACCGGAAATTCCCGTAGTGGCGGATTTCCTGCGTGCGGCGGCCGAGCAGTGGCACTTCGTGCCCGAGCAGCCGGCGAGCGAAGCCGAGTTCAAGCGCGCCTACGCGCGGGCGGCCCTGGCGGCGGGATTGACGCCCGCGCAGGCGGTTGGCGTCTACAGTTTCGAGACCGGAGGCAACGGCGGCTACGACACGCAGGCGGGCGTCACGCCGACGCGCAGCCAGGCGATCTCGCCGGCGCTCGGCTACAACCAGTTGCTATCGACCAATACGCTCTCGCTGCTCGCCGAACATGGGGACAGCTTCGTCGCGGCGCTGGGGCGCAAGGCCGCCTCGGAAACCGGCGCGCGGCGGCGCTCGCTCGAACGCAAGGTCGCCGTGCTCCGCCGCATGATCGCGTTTGCGCGCCGAATTCCGCCGCGCTGGAGCGAGTATGACCGCGTCGCCAAAACCACGCCGCAAGGGCTCGGCATGCACGCGATTCTGCTCGATATCGATATCGGGCCGCTGCTCCAGGCACAGAAGCTTGCGAACTCGATCGCGTTCGCACGGGCGAAGGGGCATGCCGCGCCGCTCAGCGCAGCGGAGCTTGAGCTGATGAATCTCACCGGCGACGGCAACGGTCTGGACATGGTGACGATGCCGCACGCCATGCGCGAGCAGGTGCCGACCGCAAACTTCTTCCAGCCGGGAGGCTATACGCGCAATCCCATCGCGCAGCGCGCGCGAACGGTGGCCGGTCTCATCGCGGAAATCGAGAGTCATATCGAGCGCAATGCCGCCGCGGCCGGCGCACGCGAGCTTGCGGCCGCCTTCTGACCAGCCCCGATGTGGGCACACGGCGTCACCTGATCGTCACGCTCGGCAGCCAGAGCGAGAGGGCAGGAACGAAGGTGACGAGCATCAGCACCGCCAACATCACGCCGTAGAACGGCCAGATGCCGCGCATCACCTCCTCCAACTTCACGTTGCCTACCGCGCAGCCGACGAACAGTGTCGCGCCGACCGGCGGCGTCAACAGGCCGATCCCGAGATTGAGCAGCATGATCATCCCGAAGTGAACCGGATCCACGCCGAGCTTGACCACGACCGGCAGCAGGATCGGCGTGCAGATCAGGATGAGCGGCGCCATGTCCATCAGGCAGCCGAGCACCAGCAGCATGACGTTGATGAGCATCAGGATGACGTATTTGTTGTCGGACAGCGACAGGAAGAAGGTCGTGATCTTCGCCGGCATCTGCATCAGCGCCATCACATAGCCGAAGGACGAGGCCATCGCGATCAGCGTCATCACCATGGCGACGGTCTTGAGGGTTCGATGGACCAGCGCCGGCAGGTCGCGCCAGCGGTAATCGCGGTAGATGAACATGGTGACGAAGAAGGCCCACAGGCAGGCCATGGCACCTGCCTCGATGGCTGTGAAAACGCCGAGCAGAATCCCGCCGATAATGATGACGATGGTGACGAGGCCCCACATCGCGTCCACCGTGATGCGGATCGCCTGGCGCAGCGGCACCGCGTCGCCCCTGGGATGACCGTCGCGGTAGGCGATGAACAGGCAGAGGAGAATGAGCGCGAAGCCGAGCAGCAGGCCCGGCACCACGCCGGCCATGAAAAGGCTGATGATCGAGATCGTGCCGCCGGTGGCGAGCGAGTAGATGACCGCGTTGTGGCTCGGCGGCACCAGGATGGCCTGCACCGAAGCGGAGATCGTCACGTTGGTGGCGAAGGGTCGCGGATAGCCGACCCGCTCCATCTGCGGAATCATGACCGAACCGATCGCCGAAGTGTCGGCGACCGAGGAACCGGAGATGCCGCTCAGAAACGTCGTGGCCAGGATATTCACCGCCGACAGGCCGCCCCGCAGCCGCACCAGACCCACCAGCACATTGGCGAACGCGACGAGACGCCGCGCCATGCCGCCCTCGGCCATGATCGCACCGGCCAGCACGAAGAACGGAATCGTCAGCATCGCCACTTTGCTGACACCATCGGCGATCTTCAGCATCACCGCTTCGGGCGGGATACCGATCCACAACGCGCCCACGAGCGCGCCGAGGCCGAGCGAGTAGGAAATCGGCATGCCGATGGCAAAGCAGAGAAACAACGTGCCCACGAGAACGGCGATATCCATGGTTCGCTACTCGAAGGCCGTCGCGTCCGCGTCGTCGAAGCCGGGTATCGGCGGACGTCCGATCAGCAGATGCTCGATGATGAACAACAGGGTAATGGCGCCCCCGCAGGGAATGGGAAGATAGGTGACGCCCACCGACAGAAAGGGAAATTCGGCAATGGTATTGTACCAGGTGGTCTCGACAAGCCCGGTCCCGTACACCAACATGAAGAGCGAGATCGCCGCCATCAGCGCCTCGACCATGAGCGCGCAGGCCTGCTGCGCCCACCGCGGCAGGATCGCGGTCACGACCGTCACGTTCATATGGATGCCCAGCCGGTAACAGGCCGCCGCGCCGAAGAAGGTCAGCACGATGGTCAGCAGCACCGCCATCGGTTCGGGCCAGGAAGCCGCGCTGTTGAGCACGTAGCGGGTATAGACCGCCCAGGGGATGACCGCCGATATCAGGACCAGGGCAAGGCCCGCGATCAGCACGCAGAGGAAATAGAGAGCGTCCATCGCCCTGCGGAAAAGGGCGGTCATGCCCTTCCTCCCGCGCTATGGCGGGGCACGGCGATACGGCACGCCGGCAATCCGCAATCAGCCATCTGGGGACGCATGGGGTCGGGGCTTTCGCCTCCCGCGCCTGTCGCGAGCGAGCGTTTGGCTATTCCACCGCCTGGATGCGCTTGATGAGGTCGGCGAATTTCGGCCCATACCTGTCCCACACCGGCTTCACCGCCTCCTGATACGCCTTCTTGTCGGCATCGCTGACGGGAATGATGGTGACGCCCGCGGCCTTGGCCTTGGCCATCGCCGCCTGCTCGTACTCGTTCCAGAGCTTGCGCTCCTCGAGCTGCGCTTCGCGCGCGAATTTTTTGATCAGCGCCTGATCATCCTTCGACAAGCCGTCCCAGATCTTCTTCGACATCACCAGGATCTCCGGCACGATCAGATGCTCCGTCAGCGTGTAATATTTCGCCACGGTGTAGTGGTTGTCGAAGACGAAGCTCGGCGGGTTGTTCTCCGCGCCGTCCACCACGCCCGTCTGCAGGGCGTTGAACACCTGGTCGTAGCCCATGGCGACGCCATTGCCGCCGAGGGCGTTCATCATGTCCACGAACATGGGATTGCCCATGACGCGGAATTTCATCCCCTTGAGATCGGAAATGGTACGGATCGGCTTCTTGGTGTCGTAGAGAGAGCGCGCGCCCGCGTCCATCCAGCACAGGCCGACCAGACCCGCCTTGGGATTGTTCGTCACCTTGTCGAGCAGCTCTTGACCGATCGGCCCGTCGATCACTTTTTCCATATGCGCGGTGTTGCGGAAAAGGAACGGGAGGTTGAACACATTGAGGTCCTCGATCACGGGCCCGAGCGCCCCGACCGAGACGCGCGCCAATGCGATGGCGCCCACCTGTGCCTGCTCGATTGACTCCTTCTCGCCGCCAAGCTGCATGGAGGGAAACATGGCGATTGCGAGACGTCCCCCCGTGGCGGTCTCGAGCTTCTTGCCCATGTTCTCGACCGCCGCGACCGTCGGGTAACCGGCCGCGTGCACGTCGGAGGCCTTGAGTACGATTTTCTGCTGCGCATGGGCTGTGCCCGCGACGGCGAGCGCTGCGGCTAGGGCCATGCCCACGGCCGGCGAACCGGTTCTGGCTGTCATGATCGCGTCTCCTCCCGTATCGATCGGCACGGCTCCCGTTGATCAAGCTGCACCGTCTTGTTATTTGTCATGTCATATGATGACCTGACATGTAACCCTGTTGTCAAGCCGGTGGCCAGGCGTTCAACCAAGACTCTCGCCCTGCTGCGGCCGCTCGACGCTCCCCGGCGCCTGACGGCGGAATTGGTGGCGCGTCTGACCGCGGACATCACCAGCGGCAAGCTGCCGCCGGGCTCGAAACTGCCGACCGAGCAGGAAATGATCGCGGCCACGGGCGTGTCGCGCTCGGTCATCCGCGAGGCGGTCGCCATGCTGCGCGCGGACGGGCTCGTCACGACGCGTCAGGGGGTCGGCGCCTTCGTGGCCGAGCAGATCCGCCGGCCGTTCCGGGTCGATTTCGACGAGAATTCCCCGCTGCGCGACGTGCTCAACGTGATGGAATTGCGCACCGGCGTGGAAATCGAGGCCGCCGGGCTTGCCGCGCAACGCGCGAGCGCCACGCAGATCCGGAGAATTGCCAACCGTTACGACGCGATCCAGGCCGCGATCGAACGCGGCGAGCTCGCGGTCGACGAGGATTTCGCGTTTCACTGCGAAATCGCCGACGCGACGGGCAACCCGCAGTTCCGCCGCTTCCTTGAATATCTCGGCCGCTTCATCATCCCGCGGCGAACGGTATGGGGTTCCTCCGCGCCCGCTTCCAACCGACCCCATCTCGAGTTGTTCCAACGCGAGCACAGGGAAATCCTGCGCGCCATCGAAAAACACGCGGTGGAAAGCGCACGCGGCGCCATGCAGCGTCATCTTCTCAACAGCCGCGCCCGTTACGAAAAGATCGCCGTCGAACGCGGGATCAAGTAGACGCGCGGCGCGTCATTCACCCCGATGGAGTCGTGCAGATGGAGATAAACCGCGGCAGAGAGAACCGGGTGCAGAACGTCCTCGTCACCGGTGCGGCGGGCGACATCGGCTCGCGTCTGCGCAAATTGCTCAAGGGCGTCTATCCGCATCTTCGCCTCAGCGATATCCGCACGCCGGTCGATCTCGGGCCGGACGAGGAATTCGTTGCCGCCGATCTTGCCGACTACCGGCAGGTGGAACAGATCGTCGCCGGCATCGATGGCGTCGTGCATCTTGGCGGCTATTCGGTGGAGGGTCCTTGGCCGGTCATCCTGCAGGCGAACATCGTGGGCTGCTACAACGTCTTCGAAGCCGCATACCGCGCCGGCGTGCGGCGCATCGTGTTTGCAAGCTCCAACCACGTCGTAGGCTTCTATCCGCGCGACCGGATGATCGGGGTGGACGTTGTCGTGCGGCCCGACAGCCGCTATGGCGTCAGCAAGGCCTTTGGCGAAGCGCTCGGCGCGTTCTATGCCGACAAGCACGGCCTGCGCGTGACCTGCATCCGCATCGGCAACGTCAATGACGCGCCCGTGGACCGGCGGCGCCTCTCGATCTGGCTGAAGCCGGAAGACCTCGTGCAGCTCGTCCGCATCGGGCTCGAACATGCCGACATCCGCTTCGAAATCTTCTACGGCATGTCGGACAATGCCGCCGCCTGGTGGGACAATGATCGTGCCCGTCGCTTCGGCTATCGGCCGCTGGGCAAGGCCGAACACTTCCGCGCGCAGGCACTCGCGGCGCAGGAACGGCTTCCGCCCGATCCCGTCGGCGATCGCTTCCAGGGCGGGCCGTTCTGCAGCTCCGAATATGACGCGGATCAGAGAGGCTAAAGCGGACTGCCGTGATCGTGATATTGACCCATCATGGCGAGCCCGCGCGACGCCATCCATGCCCGGAGCGCCTGCCGTGAAGGCTGGATTGCTTCGGCGGCTGCGCCGCCTCGCAATGACGGTGTCCGCGGCGGCTGCGCCGCCTCGCCGTGACGAAAACGCGACGACGGCCGCCTCCATTCGTCATTGCCGGCCCGCGCGACGCGCCTGAAACCATCCAGCATCGCAGAGGGCTCGTCCGGATAGCCTCGTCGCCCCCACCGGGCTCGGCACCATGACGGCGCCGCTCGGGCACGACCGGAACGGGCTTTAAGCCGTCGCATTTCCGGTATTGAAGCGCAGGCCGGCGATGCGGTCGAGCTCGGCCTGTTCGCGCGCATTGGCTTCCGCCTTTTCGCGCGCATGGTCGCGCTCGTCGAGCATTTCCACTTTCTTGAGTTCTTCGAACGCCTCGCCCAGGGCCGCCTTGGCGTCGTCGAGCTGGATTTTAAGCTCCGCAGCCGAGCGCCTGAGGTTGTCGCGTCGACTCATCGCCGCCTTGGCATAGGTTGGATACGCGAAATGGCCGGGATCGTGGATGCCGGCGCGATCCTGCTCGAGCTTGATTTCGCGGTCGAGCTCGGACGCAATCCGCTCGAACTCGGCGATCATCGCCTCGATCTGCGCCACCTTGCGCCGTTTCTCGTCGACCTGGAATTTCTTCAGCCGGATGAGGGTTTCGCGTGACTTCATCGACTCTTTACTCCCCCGAAGCCCCGAATACGCGCGACGGAGGGCTGCCCGCTCCGTCGCTCAAGTCGCGTCCCGAACCGTTCATGGCCGGGATGGTGGCGCAATAACGTTAGTTTTCGGTTTCTTTTTCCTTAAGAATTTGCTCCAGCCGCTGATATCCCTCGGCTAACGTGGTCGTCTCCTCCTTGGCCTGGGCGAGGAACGCCTCAAGCAGCGGATGCAGGCGGATCGCTTCGTCCACCTCGGGGCTGGAACCGGGGCGATAGGCACCGAGCCGGATCAGTTCTTCCATGTCCGCATAGGTGGCCATCACCCGTTTGGCGGCGTTGATCACCGGCAGGTAGTCAGGATCGGCGGCGCGCGGCATGGTGCGCGACACCGACTTCAGCACGTTGATCGCGGGGTAGCGCCCGCGTTCGGCGATCGCCCGTTCCATCACGATATGACCGTCGAGAATGCCGCGCACGGCGTCGGCCACAGGCTCGTTGTGATCGTCGCCGTCGACCAGGACGCTGAAAATCCCGGTGATGGTTCCGCGGTCCGTGCCGGGCCCTGCGCGCTCGAGAAGGCGCGGAAGCTCGGTGAAGACGGTCGGCGTATAGCCCTTGGCGGTGGGCGGCTCGCCGGCCGAAAGGCCGATCTCGCGCTGTGCCATGGCAAAACGCGTAACCGAGTCCATCAGCACCAGCACGTCCTTGCCGAGATCGCGAAAGAACTCGGCAATCGCGAGCGTCAAGTACGCGGCTTGCCGGCGCATCAGCGCCGGCTCGTCGGAGGTCGAGACCACCACGACCGAACGGGCGAGTCCGGCTGCACCGAGATCGTCCTGCAGGAATTCCTGCACCTCGCGGCCGCGCTCGCCGACAAGCCCGATGACCGAGACATCGGCCGCGACATTGCGCGCCAGCATCGACAGGAGCACCGACTTGCCGACGCCGCTGCCGGAGAAAATGCCCATGCGCTGGCCGCGGCAACAGGTCACGAAGGTATTGAGCGCACGCACGCCGAGATCGAGCGGCGCGCCGACCCGCTGACGCGCGTGCGCCGGCGGCGGCGAATTGCGCAGCGGATAAGGCGCCGGTCCGGGCGGCAACGGCCCGAGGCCATCGATGGGCTCGGCCATGGCGTTGAGCACGCGGCCGAGCCAACGTTCGGACGGCCGCACCGCGCCCGCCGCGCTCTGCACCACCGCGCGACAACCGCGCCGGACGCCCTCGAGCGCCGCAAACGGCATGGCAAGGGCATGGCCGTGTGCGAACCCGACCACTTCGCAAGGAATGGCGCGGCCGCCGCCGGCTTCCAGCAGCAGCCGTGCGCCGACCGACATGGCGTGGATCGGGCCCGCCACCTCCACCATCAGCCCGCGCACGGAAGCGACGCGCCCGTATATCTCGACCGCGTCGAGGTCCGCGATCTGCTCGGCGAGTGCCTTCATCGGGGCAGCATGCCTTGCGCCCGCGTCCGCGCGGCACGCCGCGGCGCGACCCGCGTCCGCGGAGAGGGCCGGTAACGCGCCCTTAGGCTTACCGTCCCGGTTCCGGCCTTAACCACCTGTTTACTCGCGTCGTTAATCATTGGGTCACGTCCATAGGAGAGCGGCCAAAAGATTCGTCCGGCCAGGACGGAAGGGGCGAATCGGGAGAGTCCGTTATCGGCACCTCTTAAAGTGGAGCTTCAATCCAGGTCATGGTGAAAACGCTCTTTCTTGCAACACTTTAAGCCGATTCGGGGAATTCCGCTACGGCATGCTTGCTCGGAAGAATCAGGTTTTGTTAACCATGACTGGATAGTGTCGAATCGGTGTCCCGAACGTGTTTTCGACGTGACCTCGCCGCTTTCACCGCGGCGTGACGATCAAGGCCCGACTGCGGCGAGAAAGGGACTGGCATGCGCGTTCTACTGATTGAAGACGACAGCGCGACCGCTCAGTCGATTGAGCTGATGCTCAAATCAGAGAGCTTCAACGTCTACACCACCGACCTCGGCGAGGAAGGGGTCGACCTCGGCAAGCTCTACGACTACGACATCATCCTCCTCGACCTGAACCTGCCGGACATGTCGGGCTTCGAGGTCCTCCGTTCACTGCGCGTTTCGAAGGTCAAGACCCCCATCCTGATCCTCTCGGGGCTCGCCGGCATCGAGGACAAGGTGAAAGGACTCGGCTTCGGCGCCGACGACTACCTCACCAAGCCCTTCCACAAGGACGAGCTGATCGCCCGGATCCACGCCATCGTTCGCCGCTCCAAGGGCCACGCCCAGTCGGTCATCAACACCGGCGATCTGGTGGTAAACCTCGACACCAAGACGGTCGAAGTCGCCGGTCAGCGCGTGCACCTGACCGGCAAGGAATACCAGATGCTCGAGCTGCTCTCCTTGCGCAAAGGGACGACGCTCACCAAGGAGATGTTCCTGAACCATCTCTACGGCGGAATGGACGAACCCGAGCTCAAGATCATCGACGTCTTCATCTGCAAGCTGCGCAAGAAGCTCGCCAATGCGTCCAACGGCAAGAACTATATCGAGACGGTCTGGGGCCGCGGCTATGTGCTGCGCGAGCCTACGGACGCCGACGAGCGCATCCCGGCCTAGGCAAGCGACGCGTTAGGTCGAGCCGCCCGGCCCTGCCGGCATGTTGCTGGCGCGTGACCTTCGAGAAAAACCTGCTCCCGCCTTCGCGATCATGCGCGTGAGCAGATTCCGACCGGATCAAATCGCCACCGCCATGGCGACGAACCCCGTGCGGCGACGAAGCGACCCAGAGCAAGCCCGTTCGCTGGCGGGCTCCTTCGCCGTGCGGGCGATGACGGGTCAATGTGACCGGGATCCGCACGCGGCGCGGCGGATCTCGAACGAATTCCCCCCTTGTCGCAGCGATCATCACAAGCGCACGTCGCGGCAATCGGCCGCGCGGACTCGACGCCTCGCCGCATCCGGTGCCCGCCGCTTCGCGCGGATCGTGCATCAGGCCTTTACTGCGAGCCTTTCCGCGCGGCCCGCCACTCCCACGGGCACAGTGTTGGGCCGATAGAGCCCCCGCTTGTCGGGATGGGGATTGAATGCGTCGGTCAAGCCCACCACGGTCTCGGCGGCGCCAAGAACGAGGAACCCGTCGTCGGGCATCTGTCGGGCGATGCGGTTGAGGACGGAAATTTTCGTCGGCTGGTCGAAGTAGATGAGCACGTTCCGGCAGAACACCAGATCGAATAGGCCAAGCGCGGAAAAATCATTGAGCAGGTTGAGCGGCCGAAATTGCACCATCGCGCGCAGATCGGGCGCAATCTGCCACATTTCACCGACCTTGGTGAAATACTTGATCAGGAGCTGGATCGGCAGGCCGCGCTGTACTTCGAACTGGGTGTAGAGTCCGTCCCTGGCGCGATCGAGCGCGCCGGCGACGAGATCGGTCGCCAGGATGTCGACCTGGAAGCCGGCAAGCCGGACGCCCATTTCGCGCAAGGTCATCGCGATCGAATAAGGCTCCTGGCCGGTGGACGCGGCAGTGCACCAGATCCGGATACGTCTCGTGCGCGAACGCGCCGTCAGCAGCGCCGGCATCACCGTGTCGCGCAGGAGGTCGAAGGGGATTCGATCGCGGAAGAAGAAGGTCTCGTTGGTGGTCATGGCGTCGACCACCTCCGTGGCAAGCGCATGGGATGGGAACTTCAGTTGCTGGACCAATTCTCCCACCGAGGCAAAGCCGTGCCGCCGCGCGAGCGGAAGCAGCCTGCTCTCGGCGAGATACTGCTTCTCGACCGAGAGCACGAGTCCGGAGCGCTCGCGCAGCATCTTGCGCAGATAGTCGAAATCCTCCGGCGTCACGCGGGTTACCCTCCAAAAAGCTGCGTCAACCGCGGCGCGATGCTCGCGAGCGGCAGGATCGCCGAGCAGAGGCCGGCATGCGCGACCTGGCCGGGCATGCCCCAGACCACGCTTGACGCCTCATCCTGCGCCATGACATGGCCGCCGGCCTCGACCACCGCGCGCGCCCCGTTCAGTCCGTCGGAACCCATGCCGGTCAGCACGAGCGCGAGCACCTTGCTGCCCCAGGTTTCCGCAGCGGAAAAAAACAACGGATCGACGCTCGGTTTGCAGAAATTGATCGGCGGGTCGTCGCCCAGCGCCGCAACCGCTACTCCGCTGCGACGTTCGACCCGCATGTGCCGGCCGCCGGGCGCGATATAGACGACGCCGGATCTGATCTCTTCCCCGTCTTCGGCCTCCCGCACCGGCCGCCGGACGAGGCGCGCGAGATGCTCGGCGAGAATGGTGGTGAAGGTCGGCGGCATGTGCTGCGTGATCAGTACCGGCGCGCGGTCGATCACTTCGTCGAGCTTCGGAATCAGCACGTTGAGTGCCTGCGGTCCGCCGGTCGAGGCACCGATCAGCAGCACCCGAGGCGGAACGTTCGGCATCGGCTGCAGCGTGAACACGCGCTCGGCGAGCGACAGCGGGACGGGACGAAGCGGCGCGTCGGGCCTGCCAATGCGCGGCTCCCTCCCCGGGCCCAGCCGCCGGCGCTTCGCGCGCAGGCCCAGTTGCCGAATCTTCTCGATCAGCTCGCGACGGAAATCCGTCGATGTCGTCACCTCGCGCGTCGTCTGCGGCTTCGGAATATAGTCGGCGGCACCGAGCGACAGCGCGCGTAGCGAAATCTCGGCGTTGCGGCGGGTTACCGTCGACGCCATGATGACGACGAGGTTGCGCTTCTTGGCAAGGAGAAGCGGCAGCGCCGCGATGCCGTCGAGGTCAGGCATCTCGACGTCGAGCACGACGACGTCGGGATCCAGCCTCTCGAGCTGGCTCACCGCCTCGCGGCCGGTGCGCAACGTTGCCGCGAGTTCGAGATCCGGTTCGGCCTCCACCCAGCGCGCGAACAGGCCGCGCACCACAACGGCGTCGTCAACGATCATGACGCGGATGCGCCGGCCGGCCAAGGCAAACGAGGAGCCCGAATCGAGCGCGCAACTCATGAAACGGCCCGGTACTTCACAAAAATCAAATCAGGCCGACTTCCTGAAACTTGGCTTCCACAATCTCCTTGTCGAATGGTTTCATGATGTATTCGTTGGCGCCTGCGTGCAGGGCGCGCGCGATGTGGGCGACGTCGTTCTCGGTCGTGCAGAACACCACTTTCGGCTTTTCGCCTCCCGGCATGCGGCGCAGCATGCGCAGGAACTCGTACCCGTCCATTTTCGGCATGTTCCAGTCGAGCAGGATGGCCTCCGGCAATTGCTGCCGGCAGGCGTCCAGCGCCTGTTCACCGTCCTCCGCCTCGATGATTTTGAAATCGAGGCTTTCGAGAATTCTGCGCGCCACCTTGCGGATCACGCTGGAGTCGTCAACGACCAAACATGTTTTCATGTGGAGCCCTCGCCAGTCTTGCTCATATCGAACCGAATTTCCGGACACCGTCTCCCGGGTGTCACGCCGCCGCGCGCGCGTCGATGTCGAGCACGCGATCGACGTCGAGCACCATCAGCAGCTGCTCTTCAAGCCGGTGGATCCCGGCCGAAACGCGCGCGAGCTCCGGACTGAGATTGACCGGGTTCTGCTCGCGCGCGCTCTCCTCGAGCTGGAGCACCTCGCCGACGGCATCGATCAGCAGCCCGTAGGACTCCCCTCGCGTTTCGACGCCGATTGCCATGGCGGCCGCGTCGGGCTCGCGCGGGCGGAGCCTGAGTCGTCGGCGCATGTCGATCAGCGTCACGATGCGCCCGCGCATATTGAGCACGCCGGCGATTTCCGGAGGCGCAAGCGGCACCCTCGTCACCCGTTCCGGCATGAACACGTCCTGCACGCGCAGGATCGGCAGCCCGAACAGGTGGCCGTCGATCGTTGCCGTGACGTATTCTCCCATGCTGCTGCTTTCCATCTTGTTCGTCATCACTCGGCTGCTACGCGACGCGATCGAGAGCGCTCTGTTCCTTGAGCGATGCGATCAGCCCCTGGCGGTCAAATTTGGCGACGAAATCATGGAAGCCTGCGCGGCGGCCGCGTTCGGCGGCTTCCGCGGAGACCGCGGAAGAGATGCCGATCACCGGGACGGCGGCCGTCCGCGGATCGGCGCGCAGCTTCTCGGCGAATTCGTATCCGTTCAACTCAGGCATTTCGATGTCGGTGACGATGACGTCGAAGACCTCGCCGGCCTTGATCATTTCGAGTGCCGCCGGAGCGGAGGGAGCAGCCGCAACCTTGAAGCCGGCGGCCTGCAGGACCGGCGTCAGCATGTTGCGGAAGAATGCCGAATCGTCGACCAGCAGCACCGACCGGCGCTCGGGGCGAGTCGGCCTGTCCTTGCGGCGGAACCAGTCCTCGAACGCAAGGGGCAGGAAATGGCCGACGTCGATGATCTCCGTCGCCTGCCCTTTGACGATCGCCGAGCCGAGCACGCCCGGCGTTTCGCTCGCAACCTGGATATCCAGCCGGTCCTCGACGATGTCGACGATTTCGTCGACCACCAGCGCCATCGAGCGGCCTCCGTCCGAGAACACCAGCAGCGGCTGCGGACCCTCGCCCTTGACCCGCACCTCGTCGCTCATGCGGATCAACGGCATGAGCTGGCCACGATATTGGACCATGTGGCGACCGTTCGATAATTCGATGGTCCTCGCGTCGATCTCCTCGAGTCGCGTGATCAGCGACAGGGGAACCGCTTTCGCGTGCGGCGAGCCGGCGCGAAACACCAACAGTGAGGTCGTCTGCGCCGCGGAGGATTCCGGCGGCTTTACCTCGGTGACCTCGGCGGCCGCGAGCTGACCGGAAACCGTGCCGCCGATCGCCTGCGCGATCCCGTTGGGGTCCACGATCATGATCACCGACCCGTCTCCCAGGATCGTATTGCCGGAGAACATCGTGATGTGGCGCAACCGGCTCGACATGGGTTTGACGACGATTTCCTCGGTGTGGAACACGCCGTCGACGGCAACGCCGAAATATTGGCTGCCCACCTGCACCACGACGATATATCCCTGCTCGAGGTCGCCTCCATTCCCGAGGCCGAGCAGCGTGGCGAGATGCGCGAGCGGCAACAGCTTGTCGCGCAGACGCAGCACCGCGGTATCGCGAATGCGTTCGACGCGATGATCGCTGCCGCCTCGCGCGCGCACGAGCTCGACCACCGCAATCTGCGGAATCGCGAAATGCTCGCCACCTGCTGTCACGATCAGCGCCGACACGATCGCCAGCGTGAGCGGGATCTTGATCGTGAAGCTGACGCCCGCGCCCGCCACCGACTTCACGTCGATAGTACCGCCGATCTGGTCGATATTGTTGCGCACCACGTCCATGCCCACGCCGCGGCCCGAGATGCTGGTGACCGTCGCAGCGGTCGAGAAGCCGGGGAAGAAGATGAACTTGTGGATCTGCGCGTCGCTGAGCTTCTGCGCATCGACCTCGCTGACGAGGCCCTGCGCGATCGCCTTGGCCTTGATGCGTGCGGTGTCGAGCCCGCGGCCGTCGTCGGCGATCCGGATGATAATGTGGCCGCCTTCGTGATAGGCTGAAAGGCGGATGCGGCCGCATTCAGGCTTGCCGGCGGCGCGCCGCTCGGCCGGAGTCTCAAGTCCATGGTCGGCCGAGTTGCGCACCATATGGGTGAGCGGATCCTTGATCAGGTCGAGCACCTGCCGATCGAGCTCGGTTTCGGCGCCATGCATTTCAAGCTCGATCTGCTTGCCCAGCTCCGCCGCGAGATCGCGCACGATGCGCGGCAGCTTCTGCCAGGCATTGCCGATCGGTTGCATCCGCGTCTTCATCACGCCTTCCTGCAGCTCCGCGGTGACATTGGAAAGTCGCTGCAGCGGCGCCTTGAATTCGGACTCCTCGTGCCGGCGTACGATTTCCAGGAGCTGATTGCGCGTCAGCACCAGCTCCGAAACCATGTCCATCAGGTGATCGAGCGTGTCGACGGCCACACGAATCGACTGGTTGCCGCCCCTCGCCTCATCCTTGACCGAGCGCTCGGCCGACTCGTGCTCGCCCGGCGCGTGCGCGCTTTCCGCCGGGAGCGCGACGGCGCCCTCGACGGCCTGCGGCGTTTTGGCGCGTTGGCCTTGCGTGCCTGCGGCCGGAGTGTCCGTACACGCGCACAGGCGCTCCAATTCCCCGATGAGATCGGCGTCGGAGCCCTCCGGTTCGCGCTGGTCGCGCGCGAGTGCATCAAGAATCGACTTGATGCGGTCGATGCTCGCGAGAATCACGCTGACCGCTTCGCTGGTCGCGGGCGCGCCGTCGCGGAACTTGCCCATCAGCGCTTCCGCCGCATGCGCGAGTGCTTCCAGTCGCGGCAAACCGAGAAAACCGCACGTACCCTTGATGGTATGCACGAGGCGGAAGATGTTGCCCAGAATTTCCGCGTTGTTCGGCTCCTGCTCGAAGCGAACGAGCTCGACGTCCACGACGTCGAGACTTTCGCTGGTCTCGGTGACAAACTCCCGCAGCAGATCGTCCATTGAACGCGCCTTACGTCGACGGGGTTTGCCCGCCTGTGGCCCTTGTCCGCGGCCGCCCAGTGTGTCGACGAAGCGTTTAATTTTTGTTGCGGGAGCAAGGGAATCCGAGCGGATTTAACGATCCGTTAAGCCCGTGCGGCTCCGGACGCTCGGTCACGCACGCAGGCGCGCAAGCTCCGCATGGAGCGGAGGGATTTGTCGCCTCATCATCTCCGTGAACGTGCCCCCGCGCCGCGCCAGGCTTGCCGGCGGCCCCTCCTCCAGCACCTTTCCGTCCTTGAGAAGGACGACGCGGTCGAAATTGCTCAACGTCGACAGCCTGTGCGCGATGGCGACGACGGTACGCCGGCGCATCAGCAGGTCCAACGCCTGCCGGATCGCATCCTCCGACTCGCTGTCGAGCGCGGACGTCGCCTCGTCGAGCAGCAGGATTGGAGCATCCTTCAGAAATGCGCGCGCGATCGCGATGCGCTGCCGCTGCCCCGGCGAAAGCTTGACACCGCGGTCGCCGACCACCGTGCGAATGCCGAGCGGCAACGCGTCGACGAAATCGTCGCAGCGCGCAGCTTTCAGAGCTCGTCGCACTTCGTCGTCGCTTGCCTCCGGTCGGCCGTAACGGACGTTTTCCATCAGCGTACGATGAAACAGGTATATGTCCTGCGGCACCACGGCGATGGCGGCACGCAGACTGTTCTGTGTCACACGTGCGATGTCCTCGCCGCCGATCGTGATACGACCGCCCTCGACGTCGTAGAATCTCTGCAGCAGAGCAAAGACCGTCGACTTGCCGGCGCCCGACGGACCCACGAGACCGACGCGTTCGCCGGGATCGATCCGCAGGCTGAACTTCCTGAAAACGAGGTCGCGACCGGGATAGCGGAACGAGACATTGTCGAAGACGATCGCCGCACGCCGCACGACCAGAGTTTTCGCCTGCGGATGGTCGTGCAGGCCGTGCGGAACCAGCAGCACCGACAGCCCTTCCGCGAAACGCGCCAGATGCTCGGTGACGTCCACCAGGGCCACCGCCAGATCGCGCGTGGCATGCATGATCGAAAGTCCGAGCGTGCATACCACCACCACTTGGCCGGCGGTCGCGCGGCCATCCTTCCAGAGGATCAGCGCCCAGGCGAGCAGGCCGACCGCAAGCACGATCATGACCAGCGCGTGTCCCGCACGCAGCCGTTCGAGGTAGAGCAGGCTGCGGCGCCGCGCCGCCATTTCGCGATCGATCACCGCGTCGAACCGGCGATACTCATGACCCAGACCGCAAAATGCCCATACCACGGGCAAATTGCCGACGACGTCGACCATCTCGCCGTCGACGGCCGCTGCCCTCTCGGCGAATTCGCGGTGCAGGGAGCGTCCCGCCGCCGCGAGCCGGAACAGGACCGCGACCAGCAGCGCGGCAATGACGGCGAGTCCCGCCGCCATCGGCGTGCTGACCGTGAAAACGAAGCCGATCGCGCCCACGGTTGCGGCGCATGGAGGCAGCACATTGAAAACAAACATCTTTTCCACCGTGAACACCGCGTTCGCGGTGGCCGTGATGCGGCTCGTGAGGGTCGCCGGCAGGCGTTCGGCGAAAAAACCCGGCGCGTGGCCTGCGAGGTGACGGAACAGGTCGCGACGGACATCGCCGGTCACCGCGACGAACGTCCTGCCGGACCACCAGCCTGCGACCCGCCAAAGCAGGCTGTCGCCGGCGATCAGCGAGACGAGCAGGGCAAAGGCCTGCCACACCTGTGGCGAGGACGTGTCGCCTTCCGAAAGCGTATCGACCAAGAACTTGATGCTGTACTGGGCCGCAACCGAACAGGCGACCGCCGCGATGACGACGACCAGGATTGCCGCATGGGCAAATGGCCGCATCCGGATGTATCGCAGGAGAAACGCGGTCGGCCGGTTGCCGAGTTCCGATATGCCGCTCATGTCAGATGTCCCGCGGATCTTCGGGTGAATCCGTCGTGCAACGACGCGCGACGGAAAACGCACAAGGACGGCATTTGGACTCGTCACGTCACGCGCCAGCTGCGCGTCCGGCCGTCGCGCCCGGCATGCTCACGAACCGACACAATGTGAATCGATGTGTGATGTGGAACCAGGCGGTTGTCTGCTTTGTTTAGGTGTGCGGTTGTGGGGAAACGCGGGCGTTTTTTTGAAACGAGGACTCCCTGATGCGCATCGCGCAAGTGGCCCCATTGACCGAAGCCATCCCCCCGAAACTTTATGGCGGTACCGAGCGGGTGATCTATTGGCTGACCGAAGAACTGGTCAGCCTCGGTCACGACGTCACGCTGTTCGCGAGCGGAGACTCGCAGACCTCGGCGACGCTGGAAGCGGTCTGGCCGCGAGCCCTGCGCCTTGACGGCTCGGTGCAAGATCCGAACGCCCTTCACATGGCCATGCTCGAGCAGGTGTGCCGGCGAGCCGACGAATTCGACCTTTTGCATTTCCATCTGGACTATTATCCGTTCTCGACTTTTTCTCGCGGCGCGACGCCGTTCGTGACCACGCTGCACGGTCGGCTCGACCTGCCGGAACACAAGGTCGTCTTCGATACGTTCTCCGCGATCCCACTCGTCGCCATTTCCGAGTCGCAGCGCAGCTTCATGCCGCAGGCCAACTGGGTCCGGACCATTCATCACGGTTTGCCCGAAAGGCTGCTCGTTCCGAAAGCGGCGACGCCGTCCTACTTCGCGTTCCTCGGACGCATCGCGCCTGAGAAGGCAGTGGACTCGGCGATCCGGATCGCCGAGCGTTGCGGTATGCCCCTGAAGATCGCGGCCAAAATCGACAAAGTCGATCGCGAATATTTCGAGCGCGAAGTCCGGCCGCTGCTGCGCTCGCCGCTTGTGGAATATGTCGGCGAGATCGACGACGGGCAGAAATCTGAATTTCTCAGCGGCGCGGTCGCCTTGCTGGCGCCGGTCGCGTGGCCGGAGCCCTTCGGGCTGATCATCGTGGAAGCGATGGCTTGCGGCACGCCCGTGATCGCCTTCAACAAGGGCGCGATACCCGAGATCGTCGTCCAGGGCGTGACCGGTTTCGTCGTCGCCAGCGAGGCGGAAGCGGTCGAAGTCGTGGGCTTGCTTCCGCGACTGTCGCGCGCGCGGATCCGACAATGCTTCGAAGAGCGCTTTACGGCGCGACGCATGGCGGACGAATACGTCGAAGTGTACGAGGCCATGGTTCGCGCGTCCGCCAGGCCGCACCGGCTCAAGGTTCTCGCCGGCGGCGAGCTGCGCGGGTATGACGGCCATCCGCTCTCGGCACCGTGAGACCGCACGCGA
>Ga0070740_10001401_pt1 | contig 33718 bp, 32 predicted proteins | sample Coa_R2_FD_67286 | JGI IMG/M metagenome (GOLD analysis project Ga0070740, IMG submission 67286) | Surface soil microbial communities from Centralia Pennsylvania, which are recovering from an underground coalmine fire - Coalmine... | ecosystem: Environmental > Terrestrial > Soil > Unclassified ...
GCTCAGACGGCGCGCGGCAATTCCGACGGCATGCGGCGCGGCTGCGGCACGTAATATTTGCCGAGCTTCACCATCGGCCGCGGCTTGACCACGATCGACATCAGCCGGTCGCACAGCATCTTCGGCGAGGTCGGCTTGAGCAGGAATTCGTGGGCGCCGTTGCACAGCGCCTCCATCACCGCCGAGCGCTGGGCGCGGCTGGTGAGCATGATGATCGGCAGGTTGGGGCGCGGGAAGACGCCGGGCGAGCGCACGATGCGCATCACCTCCATGCCGTTGAGCACCGGCATGTCCCAGTCGAGCAGCATGATGTCGGGGTCGCAGGTGCGGATCGATTCCAGCGCCGCCAGCCCGTCGGCCGCCTCCATCACCGACTTGGCGCCGAGATTCATCAGCATCATGCGGGTCAGACGCCGCATATAGGCGTTGCCGTCGACCACCAGGATGTTGAGACCCTGGATCAGCTTTTCGACCGACTTGTTGGCGAGGACGCGCGGCACATTCATCATGGGATAATGGCCCTTTCTCCCGTGGCCAGGACGCTAGTTCCAACCTTCTGCAATTTTACTAAGATCGGGCGTGCAATTTTTCGCAAAAAAGCCGCGCCGCAAGATGGCAATATTGCGCGGGCCGCCCCAGATTCGTGGCTAACGGGGCGTTAAGTCAGGAGGGCCTGTCATGAAGCTGCCCGGTCCCGATCATCCGATCACTATCGCGCGCAACGGCAAGCGCGTGCGCGTCAGCTTCGCCGGCAAGGTGATCGCCGACACAAGCCGCGCGCTGGTCTTGCAGGAGGCCGACTATCCCGCCGTTAACTACATTCCGCGCCAGGACGTCGACATGAGCCTGCTCGAGCGCACCGCGCACGCCAGCCACTGCCCGTATAAAGGCGACGCCAGTTATTTCACCATCGCCGTCGACGGCCGCGCCGCCGACAACGCGGTGTGGAGCTACGAAGAGCCCTACCCGGCGATGGCCGCGATCAAGGGCCACCTCGCCTTCTATCCCAACCGCGTCGACAAGATCGAGGAAGGCTAGCGCCGCGTCGATCCGTCATCCTGAGGTGGCCGTGCGCAGCACGGCCCTCGAAGGATGAACGGCCAAAAACCTTGAAGACCTTGGCCGTCCCCCTTCGAGGCTCGCGACCTTCGGTCGCTCGCACCTCAGGGTGACGGATCAAGTCAGCAACGCTTTCTCAAGCATAGCCTGCCATGCTGGCGCGCAACGGAGACGTTGCGTGGCGAGTGGGCGTCCTTACGACCGGCAACTGCTGATCATCGGCGCGGTCTGCGCGGCGGGCGGCGTCTATTTCATGGCCGCGGGCTGCGGGCTCGTGCCGCCGCCGGGCAAGATCCACGGGCCGCAATGGCTCGCCGTCTGCATCGGGCTGGTCTTTGTCGCCGGCGGCGTCATGGTGCTGACGCGCGGCTTTCTCGGCGTGCCCGACCAGGAGGACCTGCCGGCCGATGCGCCGCGCGCGCTCGTCGCGCTGCAATGGCTCGCCGTGGTCGCGGCCTGCGCGGGCCTCGCCAGCGCCGCTACCTGGGTCGCCTTCGGCGAAGGCAGCCGCCACTTCATGATGCCGCTGCCGGTGTGGGGGGCGCCCGCCGAATATATCGGCCGCGCCGCCTTCGGGCTCGGCGCGGCGATGAGCTGGATGATCACCGCAGCCTTCGCCCGCGCCGGCGTCAGGAAGGTGTTCGCGAAGAAGGCCTGAGCGCCGCCGCGTGCGCGGCACGGCATTGATCGACTCGATGCATGCTCTCAATGCACCCGCGGCGTTTTCAGGAACCTGGCGCGGTCGGCGGAATTCACCGCGACGTCGAAGGTGACGCCGTCGCGGTAGAGCGTCAGCGGCACCGCGACGCCGGCCTGGCCGAGCGACCAGACCTTGCGATAGAAGGCGGCGAGCGAGGCGACGCGCTCGCCCTTGACCGCCACCACGACGTCGCCGTTCTTCAATTCGGCGCGCGCCGCCGGCCCCTTGGGCGCGATGCCGACGACGATGATCTTGCCCTCGATCTCGGTCGAGTACAGCCCGAGCCAGGGCCTGACCGGCTTGTTGACGCGGCCGTATTTTCGCAAGTCGTCGAGCACCGGCTTCAACAGATCGATCGGCACGATCATGTTGAGGTGCTCCTCGCGGCCCTCGCGCGCCCGCTCGACCTGGAGCGAGCCGATGCCGACGAGTTCGCCCTTGGGCGAGATCAGCGCCGTGCCGCCCCAGTTCGGATGCGCCGGGTAGGTGAAGATCGCCTGGTCGAGCACGTATTCCCAGTAGCCGGCGAATTCCTGCTTGGCGGCGACGCGCGCGGCCAGCGAACGGGTGCGGCCGCCGGCGCCGCCGACCACGACGCGCTCGCCGATCTCGACCGCGGCGGATGAGCCGATCGGCAGCGCCGGCAGGTCGAGCCGCTCCAGCGCCTGCACCAGGCCAAAGCCGGTTTCCGAATCGAAGCCGAGCGCATGGCCGGGGGCGACGCGGCCGTCGCCGAAATGCAGCCAGACCGTTTCGGCTTCGGTGATGAGATAGCCGATGGTCAGCACCAGGCCGTTGTCGATCAGCACGCCGTTGCCGGCGCGTTCGGTGCCGAGCGTCTCGGCGGTGAAGGCGTCGGGCGGAATGAGCGAATGGATGCCGACCACGGCGCTGAGCGCGCGCTCGAGGTCGTAGCCGTAATCCTCGGCACGCGGCTGCGCGGCCACAGGCACCTTCCATTCGAGCAGCGAGGCCATGTCGGATGCTCCCGTTGCCAGTCCCGAGGCGCATATTACGCGAGTTAGGGCGGGTGAGAAGCGGTGCCGCGGACTCGCTTCCCTCTCCCCTTGCGGGAGAGGGTGGCGAGCCGGAACGATAGTGAAGGCGAGCCGGGTGAGGGGTCGGACGGCGCGGATATGCAGGACCCCTCACCCGGCGCACGCTCGGATTCCCTCCGCGTGCGCTTCCCCTCTCCCACAAGGGGAGAGGGGAAGCGAGATTGCTGCTATGTAGGAGACATGCTCCCGCTCTCGATCCTCGACCTGTCGCCGGTGTCGGAAGGCGTGCCCTCGGCGCAGGCCTTGCGCAATTCGCTCGATCTCGCCCGGCTCGCCGACGCCATCGGCTACACCCGCTATTGGGTGGCCGAGCACCACAACCTGCCGAACATTGCGAGCTCGGCGCCGGAGATCATGATCGGGCAGATCTGCGCGGTGACCGGCCGCATCCGCGTCGGTTCCGGCGGCGTCATGCTGCCGAACTGGGCGCCGCTGGCGGTGGCCGAGCGCTTCAAGGTGCTGGAGGCGCTCTATCCCGGCCGCATCGACCTGGGGCTCGGCCGCGCGCCGGGCACCGATCCCGCCACCTCCTACATGCTGCGGCGGCGCCAGGGCATCAGCGAGGAGGACGATTTCCTCGAGCGCTTCCAGGAGCTGATGCTGCTCGAGACGCGCGGCTTTCCGGAGGGCCACCCCTTCCACAAAGTGCGCGCCATGCCGGCGGAAGTGGCGCTGCCGCCGATCTATCTGCTCGGCTCGTCGGACTATTCGGCCCAGCTCGCCGGCCAGATCGGCGCGGCCTTCGCCTTCGCCCATCATTTCGCGACCTTCGACGCGGTCGCAGCGATGAAACTCTATCGCGACAGTTTTCGGCCCTCGCCCGCGCACGCCGAGCCCTACGCCATCCTGGCGACGCACGTCGTCTGCGCCGACAGCGACGCCGAAGCGGCGCGGCTCGCCACCACGGTCGAGTTGAATTTCGTGCGCCGCGCCAAGGGCGAATATCTGCCGCTCGCCTCGCCCGAGGCGGCGGCGGCCTACGACTACTCGCCGGTCGACAGGGCGCGCATCGCGCAGAACGCAAGCCGCCTCACCGCCGGCGCGCCGGCGACGGTGAAGGCGCGGCTCGCCCCGCTGATCGCGGCCACGCAGGCCGACGAATTGATGGTCACCACCATGGTGTTCGACCATGCGGCACGCAAGCGCTCGTACGAGTTGCTGATGCAGGCGTTCTCTTAACCGTCATTCCGGGACGCGAGCCATAAGCGCGTTACACGCGTCTTCGGCGCGCTATGGCGAGCGGACCCGGAATCCATACTGCGCAGCGCCTAAGGTTATGGATTCCGGGTTCGCGGCCTGACGGCCGCGCCCCGGAATGACGAGAAGTGAATTCGTGTGCTAGAAACCCCGCCGGTTTTCGTCTTTGTGTAAAAATAACGGGAGGCTCCTTTGGGCAAGCAATTCACCCTCACCACCACCGACAAGCATTCGCTCGGCGCCTATCGCGCCGACCCGGCCGGCAAGGCCAAGGGCGGCATGGTCGTGGTGCAGGAGATCTTCGGCGTCAATCACCACATCCGCGCGGTGTGCGATCGTCTCGCCGCGCTCGGCTACGCGGCGGTGGCGCCGGCGGTGTTCGACCGCTTCGTGCGCAATTTCGAGTCGGGCTACACGCCCGACGAGATCGCGCACGCCCGCAGCTATCTCGGCAATCTCAACTGGGAGCACATGATGGCCGACGTCGCCGCCGCCAAGGAGGACCTCAAGGGCGTCGGCCCGGTCGGCGTCATCGGTTTCTGCATGGGCGGCACCGCGGCCTTCCTCGCCGCCTGCCGGCTGCCCGGCCTGAAGGCTTCGGTTGCCTTCTACGGCGGCATGATCGGCAAGTTCGCCGACGAGAAGCCGAAGTGTCCGCTGCAGATGCATTTCGGCGAGAAGGACGAGAGCATCCCGATGGCGACCGTCGAGGAGATCAAGAAGAAGCAGCCGCAGGCCGAGACTTACGTCTATCCGGACGCGCCGCACGGCTTCTATTGCGACGAGCGCGCCAGCTACCGCAAGCCGGCGGGCGACCTCGCCTGGAAGCGCACCCAGGACTTCCTGGCCAAGCACATGAAATGAAAGGGGTTGGGTATCCGTCACCCTGAGGTGCGAGCGTCGGCGAGCCTCGACGGGTGACGGTCAGCCTCAGAACCAGCGCTCTTTCACCACGACGGTGTCGCCGGGCTGCATCGGATAGTTGAGCGGCACCTGGCTGGTGAAGCGCTGGCCGCCTGCGTTGCGCGTCAATTCGACCGTCTGCTTCTGCGCGCGCGGCGCAAAGCCGCCGGCGATGGCGATGGCGTTCTCCGCCGTCATGTTGGGCACGTAAGGATACTGCCCGGGCGTCGTCACCTCGCCGAGAATGAAGAACGGCCGGTAGCTCTCGACCGAGACGCTGACGTGAGGCTCGCGCACGTAGCCCTGCTTGAGCCGCTCGGCGATCATCTTGGCGAGCGCGTCGGTGGAGAAGCCGCGCGCCGGCACCGCGCCGACCAGCGGCAGATTGAGATTGCCGCCGGCGTCGACCATGTAGGAGCCGCTGATGCCGTCCTGGCCGAACACCGAGACGCGCAGTTTGTCGCCGGCATCGAGCGTGTAGGCCGGCTGATAGCTCGGCTGCGCCGAGGCGTAGCCGTAGGGCGCCGGCTGATAGGGACCGCCCGCGGCCGGCGGGCGATATTGCATCACATAAGGCTGCTGATAGGGCTGCGCGGCGTATTGCGGGGCCGCGCCGCGCGAATTGAACAGGCCGCGTCCGCTCGGGGCCGGCGGCGCATATTGCGGCTGCGCCGCGTAGGGCTGCGCCGCCGCCGGCTGCGATGTGAAGAAGCCGCGGCTCGCGCTCGCCTGCGGCTGCGGCGCGTATTGCTGCTGCGGCGGCGCGTATTGCTGCTGCGCATATTGCGCCTGCACGTATTGCTCCGGACCCGAATATTGCTGCACCACCGGCACCGGCTGGCCGGTCTGCGGATCCATCACGTAGTAGGCGGACTGCTGGCGCGCGCAGCCGGCGACCAGCACGGCGGCCAAGATCGGCAACATCAATCGGGAAACCCGCATGAATCGAATCCGGGCCGGTGGGCGGACGTTCGGGCCCGATTAACGCGTTTTATGGTTAATAAAGTCTGACCAAGCAGCTTTCCCTCACCCCGCTTGCGGCGAGAGGATGGCGGGTGCCGAAGGCACGAGCCGGGGCAAAAAGCCGGGATTCGCGGCAAAGCCCCTCAGCCGACCCGCCTTCGCGGGTCGACCTCTCCCCGCAAGCGGGGAGAGGTTCAAGAGGGCTAAGCCGTCGCCAGCTTGGCCCCGGTGCCGATCGGACAGGCGACGCCGGTGCCGCCCAGCCCGCAATAGCCGAAGGGATTCTTGGCCAGATACTGCTGGTGATAGTCCTCGGCGAAGTAGAACGGCGGCGCGTCGATGATCTCGGTGGTGATGGCGCCGTAGCGCTTCTTCGCCAGCTCCTTTTCGTACATGGCCTTCGACGCCTCGGCCGCCGTCTTCTGCTGCGGCGTGAAGGCGTAGATGCCGGAGCGATATTGCGTGCCGACATCGTTGCCCTGGCGCATGCCTTGCGTCGGGTCGTGGCTCTCCCAGAAGGTCTTGAGCAGCGTCTCGTAGGAAATCGTCTTGGGGTCGAATACCACCAGCACCACTTCGTTGTGGCCGGTGCGCCCGGAGCAGACCTCTTCATAGGTCGGATTGGGCGTGAAGCCGCCGGCATAGCCGACGGCGGTGACGTAGACGCCGGGCAGCTGCCAGAACGCCTTTTCGGCGCCCCAGAAGCAGCCGAGGCCGAACATCGCCTGCTCGCTGCCCGCGGGATAGGGGCCTTTGAGCGGATGATGATTGACGAAGTGCTCGCGCGCCGTGCGGATCGGCTGATCGCGGCCGGGCAGCGCCTCCTTGGCGCCGGGCATTGCTGTCTTCTTGTTGAAGCCGAACATCGCTTGATCCTCCTGCAATCGCTGGCAGGGATATAGGGATGCGCAAGCCTAGCCTAAAATCACGTCTCGGACAGGCGGGCGCGGGCGGCCTTCACGCCACCGCGAGCGCCTGCGTATGCGCCACGCTTCGCGAGTGAATTACGGCCGGGCGTAGCCGATCAGCGGCTTTTTCCTGCGCCCGAGCAAAATCAGCAGGATGCCGAGGCCGCCCAGCACCGCCCAACTCGGCGCCGACAAGAAGCCGACCATCACCGGGTCCCACAGATAGCCTTCGGCATAGCGCTGGATCACCGGCTGCAGCCGGGCCAGGCTGCCGGCATTGACAAGGTCCCACAGCGCCCGGACGCTGGTGAGATAGAGATTGTTGCCGGCGATCGACTTCGTCCCGTCATAGATCGCCAGGATGAAGGCAAGCGCCAGGCAGATCAGCCCGGCAAAACGAAACAGAAACCGGATCATGGCCGCGGAAACTCTTGCTCACCCCCACCCCGGGGCACCGTTAGCGCGCGGCGCGGCTCTATTCAACCGCCGCAAGGCCTTCCCTTGAGCAGCCGCCACCCGGTCCGCTAGGCTTTGCCAAGCCGGGCACCTCCGGTTGCGTTTCATGGAGTCATTATGCCCGCAAAACCCCGCGGCCCGACCCGGCCGACCTTTACCGACCAGGAAGCCCTGCAATTCCATAGCCGCGGGCGCCCCGGCAAGCTCGAGGTCGTCGCCACCAAGCCGATGGCCACCCAGCGCGACCTGTCGCTCGCCTATTCGCCCGGGGTCGCAGTGCCGGTGCTGGCGATCGCCGAGGACCCGAGCAAGGCCTACGACTACACCACCAAAGGCAATTTCGTCGCCGTCATCACCAACGGCACCGCCATCCTCGGGCTGGGAAACCGCGGGGCGCTGGCGGCCAAGCCCGTGATGGAAGGCAAGGCCGTGCTGTTCAAGCGCTTTGCCGACATCGATTCCATCGACCTCGAAGTGTCGTCCGAGGACCCCGACGAGATCGTCAATTGCGTCAAGCTGCTCGGCAAAGGCTGGGGCGGCATCAACCTCGAAGACATCAAGGCGCCGGAATGCTTCGTCATCGAGCAGCGCCTGCGCGAGCTGATGGATATTCCGGTATTCCACGACGACCAGCACGGCACCGCCATCATCGCCGCCGCGGGCCTGCTCAATGCGCTGCACCTGACCGGGCGCGACATCAAGGACACCAAGCTCGTCTGCAACGGCGCCGGCGCCGCCGGCATCGCCTGCCTCGAGCTGTTGAAAGCCATCGGCTTCCGCCCGGAGAACCTGATCCTCTGCGACACCAAGGGCGTCATCTACCAGGGCCGCAAGGAAGGCATGAACCAGTGGAAGTCGGCCTACGCCATCAAGACCGACAAGCGCACGCTGGAAGACGCCTTCAAGGGCGCCGACGTCGCCTTCGGCCTGTCGGTCAAGGGTGCCTTCACCAAGGAGATGGTGAAGTCGATGGCGGACAAGCCGATCATTTTCGCCATGGCAAACCCGGACGCCGAAATCACGCCCGAGGAAGTGGCGGCGGTGCGCGACGACGCCATCATGGCGACCGGGCGCTCCGACTATCCCAACCAGATCAACAACGTGCTGGGCTTTCCCTACATCTTCCGCGGCGCCCTCGACGTGCGCGCCTCCGCCATCAACATGGAGATGAAGATCGCCGCGGCCAACGCGCTCGCCGAGCTTGCCCGCGAGGACGTGCCGGACGAGGTGGCGGCGGCCTATGGCGCGCGGCCGAAATTCGGACCCGACTACATCATTCCGGTGCCGTTCGATCCGAGGCTCATCTCGTCCGTGTCGCCGGCGGTGGCCAAGGCGGCGATGGACACCGGCGTCGCGCGCAAGCCGATCGTCGACATGGACGGCTATCGCGAGCAGCTGCGCTCGCGGCGCGACCCGATCGCCGGCACGCTGACCAACGTGTTCAACCGGCTGCGCCGCCAGCCCCGGCGCGTGGTCTTCGCCGAGGGCGAGGAGGAGCAGGTGATCCGCGCCGCGGCGAGCTTCGTGCACCAGGGGCTCGGCAGCGCGCTGCTGGTCGGGCGCGAGGACCGCGTGCAGGCCGCCGCGCGCGAAGCCGGCATCGAGCTCGGCGACGGCATCGAGGTGGTCAATGCGCGGCTGTCGACGCGCAATACCGTCTATACCAATCACCTCTACGAGCGGCTGCAGCGGCGCGGCTACCTGCTGCGCGACTGCCAGCGCCTGGTCAATACCGACCGCAACCATTTCGCCGCCTGCATGGTGGCGCTGGGCGACGCCGATGCGCTGGTCACCGGCGTGACCCGCAATTTCTCGGTGGCGCTCGAGGACGTGCGGCGCGTCATCGATCCCAAGCCCGGCCACCGCGTCATCGGCGCTTCGCTGGTGGTGGCGCGCGGCCGCACCGTGCTGGTCGCCGATACCGCGGTGACCGAAATGCCGAACGCCGTGGAGCTCGCCGACATCGCCATCGAGGCCGCGGGCGTGGCGCGCCGGCTCGGCTACGAGCCGCGGCTGGCGCTCTTGGCATTTTCCACTTTCGGCCACCCGCAGGGCGAACGGTCCGGGCGCGTGATCGAGGCGGTCAAGATCCTCGACAGCCGCCGCGTCGATTTCGAATATGACGGCGAAATGGCGGCCGACGTCGCGCTCAATCCGGAATTGGCCGCCGTCTACCCGTTCTGCCGCCTGTCCGGCCCGGCCAACGTGCTGGTGATGCCGGCGTTCCACTCGGCCTCGATCTCGACCAAGATGCTGCAGGAGCTCGGCGGCGCCACCGTGATAGGGCCGCTCTTGGTCGGCCTCGACCGCCCGGTGCAGATCGTGCAACTGGGCGCCAAGGACAATCAGCTGGTCAACATGGCGGCGCTGGCAGCCTATAATATCAGTGGCTAGCAGCCGCGCCGTCATCCTGAGCTGGCCGCAGCGGCCCTCGACGGATGGCGGACACGGGCTGCACCCTCGAGGCTCGCTTCGCTCGCACCTCAGGGTGACGGACCGGAGACAACAAAAGGAGAACCGATGGCAAGCAAGACCCTTTCCGGCGTGATCGCGGCGGTGGCGACGCCCGTCGCCGAGGACGGCAGCCCCGACTTCGCCCGCGCGGTGAAGCTCGCCCGCTTCCTGCTCGACAACGGCTGCGACGGCCTCAACGTGCTCGGCACCACCGGCGAGGCGACCTCGTTCTCGCGCGAGGAGCGCATGGCGGTGATGAACGCCTACAAGGCCGACGGGCTGCCGCTCGATCGCCTGATGGTGGGAACGGGAGCCGCCGCTGTCAGCGATGCCATCGCGCTCACCCGCCACGCCGCCGAACTCGGCTTCGCCGGCGCGCTGGTGCTGCCGCCGTTCTACTACAAGGGCGTGCCCGACGACGGACTGGCTGCATACATAAACGCGCTGGTGCAGGCGACCGCGGCCAAACCGGTGCCGATCTACCTCTATCACTTCCCGGCAATGTCCGGCCTGCCGTGGCACGTGGCGCTGATCAAGCGCCTGCGCGAGGCGCATCCCGGGCGCATCGTCGGCCTGAAGGATTCCTCGGGCGACATGCCCTTTGCCCGCTCGGCGGCGGCGATCGCATCCGATTTCGCCGTGTTCCCGTCGACCGAAGCCTGCCTGATCGAAGCGCGCAACGGCGCCTTCGCCGGCTGCATCTCGGCGACCGCCAACTGCAATCCCGATCTGTGCGGCCGCGCCTGGCGCAACGGCGATGCCGCCGCGCTCGACCAGGCGGTCGCCATCCGCAAACTGTTCGACGGCAAGCCGCTGGTATCGGGCGTCAAGGCTCTGCTCGCCCATATCCATGGCGATCCGGCGCTTTCGCGGGTCAAACCGCCGCTCGCGGCGTTCTCGGCGGCCGACCGCGCCGCCGTGATCGCCGGCTACGATGCGGTGCGGGCCAAACGGGTGGCTTAAGGCGCCGTTACGCGGCGTTGACGCCCGCCGGACGCCTCACTATAAGCCTCAGCCTTGGCGGCGAGCCTTTTCGCCGCCTCATTTTCCTGAAGAATCCGGGCGCTCGCGGTCGTTCCTGCCGCCTGCGCCTGCTGCAAACGAGAGTTTCGATGGCCAATACCAAGTCCGCCCGCAAAGCCACGCGCGTGATCGCACGCCGCACCGAGGTGAACAAAGCGCGCCGCGCGGTCCTGCGCAATTCGGTGCGCAAGGTCGAGGAAGCGATCGCCTCCGGCGACAAGACGGCGGCGGCGGCGGCGTTGAAGGCGGCGGAGCCGGTGATCATGCGCGCCGCGCAGCGCGGCGTGGTTCATAAGAACAATGCCAGCCGCAAAGTTTCGCGGCTGGCGCACCGCGTCGCCGCACTCGGCAAGTAAGTTTCGCCGCGTACCGCCCGCCGGCGGAAGAAATTTTCTTCGAATCCGAACGAAATCGCGGCGCGTGCGCTGCGATGTTACTCAATCGTCATCGCGCTGACAGAGAAATCTGCGCGTCGCGAATTTGCTTGGCAAGTTTCGCGGCGTGCGCAGGCGCGGCGCCTTTGCATGCGATGGCGCGCGGCTTTCTGCGCGCGGGTTACCTTGCTCAGTTGAACAGAAATTTTTTCGGGCCGAGAACGACTTATGCTTATAGCAGGACCGAGCACCTGAAAAACCCATGTGCGACGGGCGTCGAGTACCTGCGCGCGCGGATAATAATCCGATCAGGGCGCGCGCTTTGGCCGCAGCGGTGTCGCGAGATTCCCCACGCTGCTTCAAAGCGTTGTTGACGGACTCTCGACGCAAAAACTCAACAGCGGTGCGACCTGGGTCCGGCGCGCGCTTAAAAAATATTGCTCCCACACAACGCTTGTGTTTTTTTTAACTCAGGCCCGAGGTCACTCGGGCGTCATCGCGAAAAGGTCCAACCACACGCTCATCGGCGGATGAGAACGGCTGTCGTTTGTCTCCTGTCGCGCAAAACAGGATCATGGCGCCAGCCAGCAGTCGGGTTCGGCGGCGGGTCCCGGCTCTCGGGACACGAAAATCCGGCGGCGGGTGTGCGGACGGACGCAATCGGGCGAAGGCTCGAATGAGGGGGGTCAAAACAATGAAAGCGCAGGGACGTGTGCCGGTCGCCGGATCGGTTTCGGTTGAACGTTTGAGCGTAAGCGCGACCCCCGCTTTCACTTTACCCCGCCGCAAGTCCTGTTGCCGAGCTCCGTTTGCGAATCGAGCACGAGGTGTCGTTTCACCGCCTGCCGGCTGAGACGCCTCTTCCTCGTTCTGCGATGTCGTGCCGCCCGGCTGCCGTCAGCCCCGGCGGATCAAGTCCCCGACATCATCGATTGAGTGAGTTGCGTCTCGTTCCCGGCGCGTCGGCGGTCACATTGTCCGCCTGGCCAAGCAACCCGCGTCCGTCTTCACTTTTGAAAAAATCGAGAACAAGAAAATGTCCACCGCGGATAACGAGAGCTGGTCAAAGGTCAAGGAGCGCCTGCGCGCCGAAGTCGGCGACGATGTCTACTCAAGCTGGTTCGCCCGCATGGATCTCGAGGCGATCGAGGACGGCGGTGTGCGCCTGTCGGTGCCGACCCGCTTCCTCAAGAGCTGGATCCAATCGCACTATGCCGAGCGGGTGCTGGCCTGCTGGCAGGCCGAGAACGGCGCCATCACCCGCGTCGAGCTCATCGTCCGCTCGGCGGTGCTGCGCTCGGCGGTCCCCAACAAGCCGAAGGCGGAACTGGAAGCCCCCGCCGGCAACGGCCGCTTCCCGAGCGCCATCGGCAATGGCCGCGCGCTGCACATGGGCGACGGCAACGGCCACGAGACGCTGGGCGGCTCGCCGCTCGATGCCCGGCTGACCTTCGACAGCTTCGTCGTCGGCCGCTCCAATACCCTGGCGCATGCCGCCGCCAAGCAGGTGGCCGCCGCCAAGCGCTCCGATCCGGTGATGTTCAACCCGCTCTACATCCACGCCGGGGTGGGCCTCGGCAAAACCCATCTGCTGCAGGCCGTCACCTGGGCCGGCAACGCCGTCGGCGAGCGCAAGATGCTCTACCTGACCGCCGAGAAATTCATGTACGGCTTCGTCTCGGCGCTGCGCACCCAGACCGCGCTCGCCTTCAAGGAGACGCTGCGCGGCATCGGCGTGCTGGTGATCGACGACCTGCAATTCCTGCAAGGCAAGTCGACGCAAGCCGAGTTCTGCCACACCCTCAACGCCCTGATCGACGCCGGACGGCAGGTGGTGATCGCCTCCGACCGGCCGCCGTCGGAGCTGGAAAGCCTCGACGACCGCGTGCGCTCGCGGCTCGCCGGCGGGCTGGTGGTGGAGATGGGGCCGCTCGGCGAGGAATTGCGCTTCGAGATCCTCAAGGCCCGCGTCCAGGCGGCGCGCGCCCATCATCCGAGTTTCGACGTGCCGCTGCCGGTGCTCGGCTATATCGCCAAGACCGTCACCCATAACGGCCGCGACCTCGAAGGCGCGCTCAACCGCCTGCTCGCCCATAACAAGCTCACCGGCCAGTCGGTGACGCTGGAGATGGCCGAGCGCGAGGTGCGCGACCTGATCCGCCCGCAGGAGCCCAAGCGGGTCAAGATCGAGGACATCCAGCGGGTGGTGGCGCGGCAATACAATGTCAGCCGCTCCGACCTGTTGTCCTCGCGCCGCACCGCCAACGTGGTGCGGCCGCGCCAGGTGGCGATGTACCTCGCCAAGACGCTGACGCTGCGTTCGCTGCCGGAGATCGGCCGCAGGTTCGGCGGCCGCGACCACACCACCGTGCTGCACGCGGTGCGCAAGATCGAAGGGCTCGTCGGCAACGACATGGCGCTAGCCGAGGAGATCGAGATCCTCAAGCGGCAATTGCAGGAATAGGACGCGCCCAGCCTTAGCCCGTCACCCTGAGGTGGCCGCCGAAAGGCGGCCCTCGAAGGGTGACAGCCCCCGCCCGTCATCCTTCGAGGCTCGCGGAGTTTATCATCGGGCCGCGCTTTGCGCGGACCCGTTGGCTCGCACCTCAGGATGACGGATCTAAGCCTGCGCTCGGCACGGACCCCTGTGGACCGCCTGGGGATATGAGCGGGGAGCAAAAACGCACCCTTGCGCAATTGCCCCGGCCTTGTCACCTTTGGCCCCCGGCCACGCATTCCGCGTGCGGCCGGCTAGGCGCCGCCCGGATTTTCCGGGCCTTTTCAACGGCGCCGAAGCAGGTCCCCATGAAGGTCACGGTCGAACGCGCAGAGCTCTTGAGGTCGCTCAACCACGTGCACCGCGTGGTCGAGCGCCGCAATACCATTCCCATCCTCGCCAACGTGCTGGTCAAGGCCGAGAAGGGCAAGCTCAGCATGAAGGCCACCGACCTCGACCTCGAGGTCATCGACTCGGTGGCCGCCGAGGTGTCGCCGTCGGGCGCGACCACCGTGCCGGCGCACATGTTCTACGACATCGTGCGCAAGCTGCCGGAGGGCGCGCAGATCGTCATCGAGGGCTCCGGCGACCGCGCCGTCTTGTCGATCCGCGCCGGCCGCTCGCGCTTCACGCTGCAGACGCTGCCGGAGAGCGACTTCCCCGATCTCGCCGCCGGCGACATGACGCACAAATTCACGCTCGCCGCCGCCGACCTCAAGCGGCTGATCGACAAGACGCAGTTTGCCATCTCGACCGAAGAGACGCGCTATTACCTCAACGGCATCTACCTGCACGCCGCCGGCTCCGCCAAGAACGCGACGCTGCGCGCGGTCGCCACCGACGGTCATCGCCTGGCGCAGTGCGAGCTGCCGCTGCCGGCGGGCGCCGCCGGCATGCCCGGCATCATCATCCCGCGCAAGACGGTGAGCGAACTGCACCATCTGGTCGAGACCGGCGAGGGCGAGGTCGCGATCGAACTGTCCGCCGGCAAGATCCGCTTCTCGATCGGCAACGTCGTTCTGACATCGAAGCTGATCGACGGCACCTTCCCCGACTATGGGCGCGTCATCCCGGTCAACAACGACAAGCTGCTCACCGTCGACAAGAAGGATTTCGAGGCCGCCGTCGACCGTGTCTCCACCGTGTCGAGCGAGCGCGGCCGCGCCGTCAAGCTGTCGATCACCGGCGGGCGGCTGGTGCTGTCGGTGACCAATCCGGATTCCGGCAGCGCCACCGAGGAACTCGAGGTCGAATACGACGCCGATCCGCTCGATATCGGCTTCAACTCGCGTTATCTGCTCGATATCGCCGCGCAGATCGAAGGCGAGGTGGCGCAATTGAAGCTCGCCGATCCCGGCTCGCCGACGCTGATCCAGGACAAGGACGCCAAGGGCGCGCTCTACGTGCTGATGCCGATGCGGGTGTAGCGCTTCGTGTTTACGCGATGACCTCTCCGTCTTACCCTCTCCCCTTGTGGGAGAGGGTGGCGAGGGCCGTCAGGCCCGAGCCGGGTGAGGGGTCAGTGCCTGCTGGATTCCACCATCGTCCGGTCGCGAAACGCAGCCGCAGCCATGCGCGGCAATTGCGGCGCGATGCGACCGATGCCGAAACGGCGATGTGGCGCCTGCTACGTCATCGTCGGCTTGCAGGCCTCAAGGTTCGCCGACAAGTACCGTTTCATAAATTCATCCTGGACTTTGTCTGCTTTGACCGGAAAACGGTTATCGAGATAGACGGCAGCCAGCATTTTGAATCGCGCCGCGATCGGCGGCGCGACGCAGTGCTGGCAGCAGAAGGCTTTCGCGTGCTGCGATGCTGGAACAATGACGTGCTTCAGCGGCGTCTTTCGGTTTTGGAAGATATCTTCGCCCATCTTGCCGATGAGCCAGGTTGACCCCTCACCCGGCGCGCTGCGCGCGCCACCCTCTCCCACAAGGGGAGAGGGTGAGCTGCGGCTCGCGGCACGGTTTTGCCCATGACGGCCGCCTTTGTCCGCCGCCTGACGCTGACCAATTTCCGCAGCTATCACGCCGCGCAGATCGCGCTGCGCGCCGCCGGTCCCGTGGTGCTCACCGGAGCCAACGGCGCCGGCAAGACCAATCTGCTCGAGGCGGTGTCGCTGCTGGCGCCGGGGCGGGGCTTGCGGCGCGCGACCTTCGAGGAGCTCGCCTTCGCCGAGGGCGACGGCGCCTGGGCGGTGTCGGCCGAGATCGAGGGCATGCTCGGCCTCGCCACGCTCGGCACCGGCATCGATCCGCCGGCGGGCGAGGACGCAGCCCCGGCGCGGCAATGCCGCATCGACCGCGAGACGGTAGCCTCGGCCGCGGCCTTTGCCGACCATCTGCGCGTCGTCTGGCTTACTCCGGCGATGGACCGGCTGTTCAACGGCCCGGCCTCCGAGCGGCGGCGCTTCCTCGACCGGCTGGTGCTGGCGGTCGACGCCGCGCATTCGAGCCGGGTCTCGGCGCTCGAACGCAGCTTGCGCTCGCGCAACCGCCTTTTGGAAAATCCGGCCAGCGATCCGCACTGGCTCGACGCCATCGAGCACGAGACCGCGGAGGTGGCGGTCGCGGTTGCCGCGGCGCGCGCCGAGACCGTGACGCGGCTCGCCGGGGCGCTCGCCGCCGCCCGCGACAGTGCGCCGGAGTTCCCGCAGGCCGCCGTCGCGCTCGAAGGCTGGATGGAACAGCTCCTGCCCGAGCACAGCGCCGTCGAGATCGAGGATCGTTACCGCGCGCTGCTCAGGGACAATCGCGCCCGCGACGCCGCCGCCGGGCGCACGCTCGACGGGCCGCACCTGTCGGACCTGAAGGTGAGCTACACCGCCAAGAACGTGGCGGCCGAGGACGCCTCCACCGGCGAGCAGAAGGCGCTGCTCATTCGTCTGGTGCTGGCGCATGCCGGGCTGATCCGCGACATGACCGGCTTTGCGCCGGTGCTGCTGCTCGATGAGGTCATCGCCCACCTCGACCCGAAGCGGCGCGCCGCGCTCTACGATGCGCTGGCCGAACTGAAGGCGCAGGTTTTCATGACCGGCGCCGATCCGGCGGCCTTCGGCGACATCATGGATCGCGCCGACGTGTTCGAGGTGCGCAGCGGAACCGTGAGCGCGCAGCGCGCATCAGGGGCAAAATCGGGCTGAATCAGGGTGCAAAAAAAGTGTGATTTTTATACCGCCGTGCCCTTAAAAATCGCATTGAAATCAATATATTATGGTGTGTTAGTTTGCTCTGTACGACGTCCATAATTCGTGTCAGACCAACCATCAATTCCGACTCATTTTCCAGCCCGTTTCGAGGGTGTCGCCGATGGCTGAACCGGCCCGCAATATCCCGTCCGCATCCGACTACGGCGCCGAGTCCATCAAGGTTCTCAAAGGTCTCGACGCCGTGCGCAAGCGGCCGGGCATGTATATCGGCGACACCGACGACGGTTCCGGCCTGCACCACATGGTCTACGAGGTGGTCGACAACGCCATCGACGAGGCGCTTGCCGGCTACGCCACCGAAGTCTCGGTCACGCTCAATCCGGACGGCTCCTGCACCGTGGTCGACAACGGCCGCGGCATCCCGACCGACATCCACAAAGGCGAGGGCATCTCGGCGGCCGAGGTCATCATGACCCAGCTGCACGCCGGCGGGAAATTCGACCAGAACGCCTACAAGGTGTCGGGCGGCCTGCACGGCGTCGGCGTCTCGGTGGTCAACGCGCTGTCGAGCTGGCTCAAGCTCACCATCTGGCGCGACGGCAAAGAGCACGTCATGGAGTTCCGCGACGGCGTCGCGGTGGCGCCGCTCAAGGCGACCGGCGACGCCAAGGGCAAGCGCGGCACCGAGGTCACCTTCCTGCCGAGCCCCAAGACCTTCACCATGGTGGAGTTTGACTTCGCCACGCTCGAGCACCGCCTGCGCGAGCTCGCCTTCCTCAATTCCGGCGTCACCATCATCCTCTCCGACAAGCGCCACGCCGTGGAGAAGCGCGAGGAGATGAAATACCAGGGCGGCGTCGAGGCCTTCGTCAAATATCTCGACCGCAACAAGACGCCGCTGATTCCGGCGCCGATCATGATCAAGGCCGAGCGCGAAGGCATCACGGTGGAATGCGCGCTGTGGTGGAACGACGGCTATCACGAATCGGTGCTCTGCTTCACCAACAACATCCCGCAGCGCGACGGCGGCACGCACCTCGCCGGCTTCCGCGGCGCGCTGACGCGCCAGATCACGCAATACGCCGAGACGCTCGGCGCCTCGAAGAAGGAGAAGGTCGCGCTCACCGGCGACGACTGCCGCGAGGGTTTGACCGCGGTTTTGTCCTGCAAGGTGCCGGACCCGAAATTCTCCTCGCAGACCAAGGACAAGCTGGTGTCCTCCGAGGTGCGGCCGGTGGTCGAGAACGTCATCAACCAGGCCATGCAGGACTGGTTCGAGATCCACCCCGCGGAAGCCCGCGTCATCGTCGGCAAAGTGGTGGAGGCGGCCGCCGCGCGCGAGGCGGCGCGCAAGGCGCGCGAATTGACGCGCCGCAAGGGCGCGCTCGACGTCTCGTCGCTGCCCGGCAAGCTCGCCGACTGCCAGGAGCGCGACCCGGCCAAATCCGAACTGTTCATCGTCGAGGGCGACTCGGCCGGCGGCTCCGCCAAGCAGGGCCGCAACCGCGAATTCCAGGCGGTGCTGCCGCTGCGCGGCAAGATCCTCAACGTCGAGCGCGCGCGCTTCGACAAGATGCTGTCGAGCCAGGAGATCGGCACGCTGATCACCGCGCTCGGCACCGGCATCGGCCGCGACGAGTTCGACCCCGACAAGCTGCGCTACCACAAGATCATCATCATGACCGACGCCGACGTCGACGGCGCCCATATCCGCACCCTGCTGCTCACCTTCTTCTACCGGCAGATGCCGGCGCTGATCGAGCGCGGCAACCTGTTCATCGCCCAGCCGCCGCTCTACAAGGTGGCGCGCGGCAAGTCCGAGCAGTATTTGAAGGACGAGCGCGCGCTCGAGGACTACCTCATCAGCACCGGGCTCGAGGACGCCGTGCTGCGGCTCGCCTCCGGCGAGGAGCGCGCCGGAAGCGACCTGCGCAAGCTGGTCGAGGACTCGCGCGCCATCCGCAACATCCTGCAGAACCTGCACAGCCGCTATAACCGCAAGGTCATCGAGCAGGCGGCGATCGCCGGCGTGCTCAACGAGGCGGTGACCAAGGACAAGAAGACCGGCTCGGCCGCCGCCGACTACATCGCCAAGCGGCTCGACGCGCTCGAGGGCGAGACCGAGCGCGGCTGGAAGGGCAGGTTCGACGAGGCCGGCTTCCATTTCGAGCGCACCGTGCGCGGCGTCAGGGAAGTCGCCATCATCGACCAGGCGCTGCTGGGTTCAGCCGACGCGCGCAAGCTCGACGAGTTCGCCGCCTCCCTGCAGCAGGTCTATCCGCGGCCGACGCCGCCGGCCATGCTCCGCCGCAAGGACGAGACGCTGGCGATCCACGGCCCCGTCGGCCTGTTCGATGCGGTGATCGCCGCCGGCCGCAAGGGCGTCACGCTGCAGCGCTACAAGGGCCTCGGCGAGATGAACCCCGAGCAATTGTGGGAGACCACGCTCGATACCAACGCGCGCTCGCTGCTGCAGGTGCGGGTCAAGGAGATCGATGAGGCGAACGTCTTGTTCGACCAGCTGATGGGCGACGAGGTCGAGCCGCGGCGGGTGTTCATCCAGGATAATGCGCTCGCCGCCAGCGTCGACGTCTGATGCCCGCGTGAACGGGCTGCCCGCCTGGATTGGCGCCGTCCTCGACCGCAATCTTGAAAACGTGTCGCGGGCCGCCTTGCGCGAGGCGGCGCTCGCCGCTTCGCAAGGCTACCGCGCCGGCGGCGGCAGCGCCGTCATCCGCTCCGGCCTCGACGCGCTCGCCTATGCCGTGGTGCGCATGCCGGCGACCTATGCCGCGGCGGACGCGGCGCTCAGCCAGGCCGCTCGCGCCATCCCCGATTTTGCGCCGCGCTCGCTGCTCGACCTTGGTGCCGGGCCAGGCACCGCCGCCTGGGCGGCCGCCGCCGTCTGGCCGTCGCTGACGCACGCCGCCCTGATCGACCGCAACGCGCATCTGCTGGCTTTGGCGCGGCAGTTTGGCGCCGAAGCGCCGCTCGATGCCGCGATCCGGCAGGCCGATATCGCTGACGCGCTTGCCGCGGGCCCGGGAGCCGACGTCGTCATCGCAAGCTACACGCTTGCCGAACTCGCCCCGGCTGCGCTTGCCGCCGCTGTCGGCCGGCTGTGGACCGCGGCGGCGCGGCTCGTCGTTCTGGTCGAGCCCGGCACGACGGACGGGTTCAAGCGCATTCTTGCCTGCCGCGACATTCTGCTTGGACAGGGCGCCGCCATTGTCGCCCCATGTTCGCACGAGCAGGCCTGCCCGCTCGCTGCGGCGCCGCGCTGGTGCCATTTCGGCGTGCGGCTGCCGCGGTCGCGCGCTCACAGGCTGAGCAAAGGGGCAAGCCTTGCCTATGAAGACGAGAAATTCAGCTATCTGGCCGCCGGCAAAGGCTTCGACCGGCTCGCGCGCGGCGAGCGCATCCTGGCGACCCCGAAAGTCGGCAAGGCGGGCGTCGCCTTGACGCTGTGCCGGCCCGCTGCCGCGGAGCAGCGCATGGTGCCGCGCCGGCAGGTGCAGGCCTACAAGGTGGCCAAGGCGCTTGGCTGGGGTGACGCGATCAGCGGGGATCTCGGCGCGCCGAAACGATAACGGGGCGAACCTTCCGGCACGCCCCGTCCCGATTCAAATCGCTGTCGCGCGGGCTAGCAGGTGCTGTAGCCCCACACCCAGCCGCCGCGGCCGTCGGCAACCGGGATGCGGCCGCAGCCAGCATAGGCGTTGCCCCAGAAGCCGCTGTTGTAATAGGTGCCGCCATTGTAGTCGGCGGTGTAGTAGTTGCCGCCGTAGTAATACGGCCGGCCGTAATAGCCGTTGTAGTAGCCGTAGTCGTAATAGCCGGTGTAGTACGGGCGATAGTAGTAGGGCCGGTAGCCGTAATAGCCGCTGTAGTAGGGCCGGTAGTAGCCGTAATAGCGGTACGGCCGGTAATAGCCGTAGCCGCCATAGTACGGCCGGCCGTAATAGCCGTCGCGATAATAGGGACGGTGGTAGTAGCCGTCGCCGTAGTATTCGCGCTCATACCAGGCGGTGTGACGGACGACGCGCCGGTAGCAGCAGTTCGAGGTGTACCAGGTGCCGCCGTAGTGGCGATGCGGACGGTAGTAGTAGCCGTCGTCGTAATAGGGCCGATGATAGTAGCCGTCGCCGTAGTAGCCGGCGTGGTGGTAGCCGCCGCCGTAATAGCCGTCCCCGTAATAGCCATCGCCGTAATAGCCGTCGCCGTAGGACCAGCCGCCGGCCTTGGCCGCGCTGGTCAGCAAGGCAAGCGACAGGGCGAGGCATGAGCAGAACAGTGCAAACGCGGTGCGACGCATGACGACACTCCTACCTGCACAAGGCCAGCCAAGTTAGGCGGCCGTTAACCATATCCGTTAACCATAAATTGTACCAGAAAAGTACGGATTTGCCCGCAAAATATTGTGATTACAGCAATTTTAGTCGAATTTTAGGTAAAATTGATTAACTATTTGAACTATCAGTTAAAATTTTAAGGCATGCGGTTGGCGTTCGCCGCCGGCTCTGACGGCCTCGCTGGATGGGGCCGAATTCTGCCGATTATTTTTTGGCGGCGCTCTAGGACAGCAATTTGCCGCCGATGGCCAGGCCGATCACCAGCGCGCCGAGGAACAGCACCAGGAATATGCCGAACAGCCACTGCGCAATGGTGGTGGACGCCTGCTCGACACCGGTGAAGCCGAAAATCCCGGCGACGATGGCGATGATCAGGAAAACGACGGCCCATTTCAGCATCGGCAGCTCCTCGGCTTGACCTCGCCGACAATCGCTTCGGGCGCCGCCTAGTTCCAGGGCGCAGGGCCGGGCTTGGGCGCGCGCGTGCGCGGATCGCGCGGACCCCAGCGGCCGGCCTCGACCCGGCTGAGAAAATCGCCGACCACGGCGTTGAACAGGTCCGGCTCTTCCAGGTTCACGACATGGCCGGTCTTAGGCAGCATCACCAGGCCGGACGCCGGCAGCGTGTCCTTCAGGAACAGGCTCGGCTCGATGCAGCGGGCGTCTTCGTCGCCAACCACGATCAGCGCCGGGGTCGTCAGCTTGGCGATCTCGCCGGCGAAGTCGTAGAGCGAGGGCCGCGCGCCCTGGAAGCCGCGCGAGGTGAAGGCCGAGCCGCGCGCATCGTGCTCGGCGAGGCGCCGGGTGAATTCGGCAAAGCCGCGCGGGTCCTTGAGCAGGAACGGCACGCGGCTCGGCCCCATGCCGTAGGTCTCGGCGACATAAGCCGAGCCCTTCTGCTCGAATAGGTCGCCGAGCTCGCGCGAATGCTTGTGGAAGTCGGCCGTGTACCAGCGCTCGGAGCCCGAGCCGGTGCCGGCCAGCACCAGCGAACGCACGCGCTTGGGATGATTGAGCGCGACCTGCAGCGAGGTATAGCCGCCCATCGACAGGCCGATGAGATGCGCGCTGTCGATCTGCAAATGGTCGAGCACGGCGACCGCGTCGCGCATCACATGGCGGTAGCTGTAGGCTTGGGCATCGGCGGGCACATCCGAGGGCGTATAGCCGCGCGCCGAGTAGGCGATGCAGCGGTGGCGCTTGCCGAACTCGCGCAGCTGCGGCTCCCAGCCGCGGTGGTCCGAGGCGAATTCGTGGACGAACAGGATCGGCGTGCCAAGTTTCGTTTCCTGCCCAACCTCCTCGTAGTAGAGCCGCACTTTGTCCGCTGTCGTGGCGTAAGGCATTTCGCGTTCTTCCTATGGCTTGGTTTGGATCTTCATGGCGATGCGGACCAGCTCGGCGATGTTGCGCGCACCGATGCGCTCCATCACCCAGGCGCGATGGTTCTGCACGGTCTTGGGGCTGATCTTGAGCTTCGACCCGATTTCCTTGTTGGACAAGCCGGCGGCGGCAAGCTGCATGACCTGGCGCTGCCGAAGCGACAGCGTATCGAAGCGCGCCTGCAGCTCCTTGATTTCGGCGCCGCCCGCCTCCGGCTCGCGACTCTTGTCGACCGCATTGTGGATGCTGGCAAGCAGGCGCGCTTCGTCGAAGGGCTTTTCGATGAAGTCGAAGGCGCCGACCTTGATGGCGGCGACCGCCATGTCGACGTCGCCGTGGCCGGTGATCAAAATGACCGGACTGGCGAAATTCGCGGTCTTGAGCCGCTTCACCAGGTCGAGGCCGGACATGCCGGGCATGCGCACGTCGCACACGATGCAATCGAAGCGCTGGCCGCGCTCGATCGCGGCGAAGAATTCGTCCGCGGCGGCAAAGCACGCGGTGTCGAGCTGCTGGCGGGCGAAATAGAGCCGCAGCGCATCGAGCACGGCCTCGTCGTCGTCGATCACGGCAATGCGGGTGGGCGCGGTCATGGCTTGGCGATCGGCAATGTAAAGCGGATGGCGCCGCCGCGCGAACTTTCGTCCAGCCAGAGCTTGCCGCCATGCGCTTCGACGATGGTCCGGCACAGCGGCAGGCCGATGCCGAGGCCCTCGGCTTTGCTGGTGGACAGGGGCAGGAAGGCGCCGTCAGCGAGTTGCGGCGGGAAGCCGGGGCCGGAATCGACGACCCGCACCTCGACGAAATCGGCATCGTAGAGCTTGGCTTCGATCAGCACGGTGCCGGTGAATTGCCCGCTGCCGGCAATGGCCTCGACGGCATTGCGCACGAGGTTGATCACCACCTGCTCGATCTGCAGCAGGTCGACCATGACGCGCGGCAGACCGGCGGCGATGGCGGTGCGCGCCGTCACGTGAGCGCGATCGAGATCGGGGCGGCACAATTCGATCGATTCGTCGGCGATCTGCTCCAGGCTGCACGGCGCGCGGTTGCTGCGATCGAGCCGCACCAAGGCGCGCAGGCGGCGCACGACGTCGGCCGCGCGCTCGACCTGCGCCGCCGCCTTCCTGGCCGTCTCCGCCACCGCCTTCACGTCGCCGGTGCCGGCGCTTATCGCGTCGTTGACGAGCCGCGTATAGGTGCCGGCCGCCATCAGCGGCTGATTGAGCTCGTGCGCGACAGCGGCTGCGAGCTCGCCCATGCTGCCGAGCCGCGCCAGACGCGACAACTGCTCCTGCTGCACGCGGAGCTGGGATTCGGTGCGCCGCCGCTCGGTGACCAGTTCGCCGGCGACAAGCCCGGTCGCCGCCAGCACCAGCATCAGCGCCTGAAACGCCGTGACGTCGAGTTCGCCGGCGCCGGCAAGCCGGATGCCGAGGATCAACCCGAACTGCGTGACCAGCAGGCCGACACTGACGCCTTCCGATCCGGTGCGCACCGCGAGCCAGACGATGGGGAGAAACAGGACGTAGAACAGCTGAAACTGCAGCGCGGTCATGAGCACCAGCGTGAGCGCCAGCGCGATCGCCAGAAACTGCAGCAGCGTTTCCGCCGTCATCGGCAGGACGCGCCGGCGCGTCAGCGCGAAAAGGGCAAAGGGCGTAATGACCGTGATGCCGATGACGTCGCCGACCCAGTAATGCAAGCCAGCGGCGACGAAGTCCCGCATCGTCAATTCGCCGGCGGCGACGGTGAGGCCGACATAGCCCAAGGCGACCGCGGCGGCGCCGACCACCGCGACCGCCATCAGCAAAACCAGGTCGCGCACCGACGACAGCGACGGATCGAAGCGCAGGCGAGGCCGCAGCAGCACCGCCACGGCCGCCGAATAGCCGCCGCCGATCAGGGCGGCCGAGAGGATCTCGGCCGCCCATGCCATGGTGAATTGCTGATTGAGCAAATCCGCGAGCAGCGGGCTGACGAACAGAAACGGAATCATGCGCAGGCCGAACAGCAGCAGCAGCGCGAAGCTCAGCCCGGTGCCCGGATTCCACGGCGTGATGCCGAGATGCGCGTAGGGCCCGATGAAGCTGATCCATTCGGACGCGGCATAGGCGGCAAGATAGATGAGACCGACGGCAAGCTTGCTCGCGTCAAATACGCGCGGAAAAGCCATCGCTCGCATACGCTCCGGCGAAATGGTTTCGGCCATCAATCTAATGCCTTCGGCGCGGCGGCGCCCCGGATATTCGAACCTAGGTGATTATACCCAGGGTTTGCGACCCGGGCATTCATCCTGAATTGCCGCCCTGTCAGGCGCCCCTAGTTTCGTATCGACAAGGAGGCGCCCGATGAACATCGGCAGCCGACGGCATTTCGTCTCGTCAGGATACGGCACGCGCGTTTCTTTCGGCGCGGTCCTGGCAAATTGGGCGGCGCTGGTCGCGCTCTGGGCGCTGCCTTACCTCACCCTGCTCGAGCATCTGCGCGTCGATGCCGCACAGTCGCAGGCGCTGCAATGGCTGCTCGCCGCGGTCGGCATCGGCGGCGTCGCCAGCACCTTGTTCGTGGCGTGGCGGCAGACGCGCGACCCGGCATGGCGCGCGCGCCATGGGCTTTCCATTCGCGGCCGCTAGGCGATCCAACAACCAGGGTGGCCAATGCTCGAGCTGCTGGACGGATTTGGCATCAACACGCAGCCGCAGTTCTGGATTTCGGTCGTCCAGATCATCTGGATCAACGTCCTGCTGTCCGGCGACAATGCGATCGTGATCGCGCTGGCCTGCCGTTCATTGCCGGCCAGGCAGCGCGTCTACGGCATGGTGCTCGGCACCGCCGTGGCGCTCGGCATGCGGCTGATCTTCGCCGGCGTCATCTCGAGCCTGATGCTGTTGCCCTACGTCAAGATCGCGGGCGGGCTGACGCTGCTGTGGATCGCGGTCAAGCTGCTGATGCCGGAGGAGGACGCCGGCAGCCGCACCGATTCCTCGGACAGCCTGTGGCGGGCGGTCAAGCTGATTGCGCTCGCCGACATCATCATGAGCCTCGACAACGTCATCGCCGTGGCGGCCGCCGCCGACGGCAATTTCGCGCTGCTGGTATTCGGCCTCGGCATCAGCATTCCGGCGATCGTCGCCGGCGCCAACATCATCATGGCGATGCTGAACCACTTCCCGCTCATTATCTGGGCCGGCGCAGGATTGCTCGGCTGGATCGCCGGCGACGTCATCGCCACCGATCCGGTGATCGTCGATTTCGGCGCCGGCTTCGGCGCCGGCGTGCCTGCCAAGGTCAAGCTCGTCTGCGCCATTGTCGGCATGGCGGGAACGATCGGCGCCTGCCTGATCAGCCGGGCGCGGCTGCGGGCGGCGCGGCTCGACGCCTAGAGCGCACAGCAAAACGGCCGGCATTGCCGGCCGCTCTCGACGGTCTTTTCCGCGGACAGGTTCAGTTCGGCTGACGCGCGGCCCAGCCGGCATCGATGCGCCGGCGCCAGGCGGTCTGGCGCAGGCCGAGCAGGCGGTGCGCCGCGGTCTTGGCCTCGGCGCGGCTCGCGGTGGCGCAAGTGCGGTATTCGAGATCGGACACGCGCGGCACCAGCGGCTGCTTGCGGAACAGCTTGGTGAAGACGCTGGTGCCGCCGTCGAGTTTGAGCTCGGAGAGCGCCTGCGCCACGTTGGCGGCCGGCCCGAAGGCGACCACGCGCCCGGTCAGCGTATGGCGCACCTCATAGACGCCCGGCCCGATCGGGGCCTCGACATTGTCGCCGCTTTCCACGTCCGGAAAGCGCTTCCAGTTGCTCCACGTCTGCACCATGGGAATGACCCTTGAACCCCACAAAACACTTCAAGAAAACGCGACAACTACCGATCGGTTCCGCCCGGTCAACCGGGCCTGTGCATAAAGTTCCAGGCCCCTAGGTTGCGACAAATGGCCAGCAGGTTCAATGGCCCGGCAGCACCAGGACCTTGGGCTTGGCCGGCAGGGTCGTTTTCGACAGCACAATCGACGGGGTTTCGTTGATTTCGACGTCCCAGTCCTGGCGCACCCGCGACAGGAAACGGTCGAGGGTATAGGCGCTGAAATAATGCATGGGGATGATGAGCTGCGGCTTGAGCGCGTGCAGCACCTCGACCATGCCTTCGAGATCGAGCGTATAGGAGCCGTCGACCGGCGCCATCACCACGTCGACGCGGCCGATCTCGTTGAGCTGCTGCTGCGTCAGGGTCTGGTGCAGGTGACCGAGATGGGCGATGCAGAGATTGGCCGTCTCGAAGATGAAGATGGAATTGCCGTGGCGCTCGGTGCCGCCGTTCCAGCTGCGGATATTGGTCGGCACGTTGCGCACGCGCACATCCTTGTAGATGACGTCGATGCGCGCCGGCTTTTCCTCGCCGGCCCAGCCGCGCAGCACGTGCTTGATGGCGGGGTCCGGCGTGTCGCTGTAGTGGCTGGAATGGGCGTGGTTCATCGTCACGATGTCGGGCAGCACCGGCGGCCTGATGTAGTCGTTGTAGTCGGTGGCGATGCGCACCAGCTGCGGGCTTTCCAGCAGGAAGGTCGAGTGGCCGATATAGGTGATGCGCACCTGATCGGATTGCAGCGCGGCAAGACGGAAGGCGGCGGGGATGAGGCTCGGCCGCGAGGCGACGAGACCCGGACAGCTCTGCTGCATCTCCGGCTTGGCGTCGGGCTTGGGCGGCGGCGGGGCGACCGTCTGCGCCGCCGCGGGACCGGCGGCGAGCGCCAAAGCCGCCGCCACAACGAACTGCAATGCCGTGCCGTTCATGACGAAAACCTCACGCCGCCCAGCACGCGGAATCTGGCACGGATTGCGCCGCCTCGCCACCCGTGGCCGCGGCGGCCGCGCATGAAAAAAGCGGCGCCCTTTTCAGGGCGCCGCCGGAATTTTCGCCGCGATCGCGGTGTTTCAGTTGGCTTCGAAATACCGCCGGTCGCGCAGCGACACGATCAGGCCCTTGGGCGTGACCACCACCCAGCGGCCGTCCTGGCGCTTGATCTGCTGCACCGGCCCAAGCCCGGGCAGCGGCGCGCCGATGCCGATCTCGTAGATGTCGCCGTGGCCGGCGACTGCGACAAAGCCGTTGTGAACGTCGTAGATGCGCCAGTCGTGCAGCACGACCGGCCGCGTCTCGGGGCGCGGCACCGGCGTCGGCACGGTGGCCGCCGGTCCCGGCGCGATCGAGCCGGTGGTCGCCGGCTCGGACGGGCGGTTGAGGCGCTCGCTGATCTTGGCGATCTGGCTGCGCGCCGATTTGGTGCCGGCGTCGACGTCGGCCTTGAGCGCGGCGATCTGCTTGTTGAGCTGGTCGATCGATTGCCGCATCGCCTGCCGCTCGCCGAGCGCGGCGGTGTCGGGCCGCGGGCTCGCCATGCCGTTCATCGCCAGGGCGCCGATGATGGCGCCGATGCAGGCGGCGACGGTGACCGAGGCGGCAAGAACGGCCTGACGTTTGTGGCGCGCTTTGAAGCGGGCGCGCGCGGCGGCCGGCAACGGCAAGGCCTCGCCGCCGTCGACCGGCGACGCGGCCGGTTCGATTTTGGGCTCCGGCGCGACCGATGGCTCGGCGCCGGCCGGCGACAATGGCGGCGACTCGACCGCCGGCAGTGCGCTCTTGCTCTCGCTCGTGCTGTGCGCGGCGTCCGGCGCCTTTGCCGTCCCGCCGCTCTTGTCGATGTCTTCGGCCATGGCCCGCTCCGCGAATGTGCCGTTCACGAAGCGGTAACCGTGTTCGGGTTACCAGAAGGTTACCGGCCCGATTTGGTCAGAGCCCAAGCCCGTTCTCGGCGGCCAGCGTCTTGAGCGAGACCGCCGGTCTTGCGCCGACATGCTGGATCACTTCGGCGGCGGCGAGGGCGCCGAGCCGCGCCGCGGTGCGGTGATCCTTGCCGTGCGACAGCCCGACCAGGAAGCCGGCGGCGAACAGATCGCCGGCGCCGGTGACGTCGACGACCTGCTCGACCGGCATGGCCTGCACCGCTTCCAGCCCGTTGCGCGTCACCACCACGCAGCCTTTTTCGCTGCGCGTGACGACCGCGAGCCTGGCGTCCTTTTGCAGCGCCTTGGCGCCGGTGTCGAAATCGCCGGTCTCATAGAGGCTGCGCAGCTCGTGCTCGTTGGCGAAGACGATGTCGACCGTGCCCTTCCTGATGAGGTCGAGAAACTCCGCGCGGTAGCGGTCGACGCAGAACGCATCCGACAGCGTCAGCGCGACGCGGCGGCCGTTCTTGTGCGCGATCTGCGCGGCCTTGACGAAGGCCTCCTTGGCCTGCGGCGGATCCCACAAATAGCCTTCGAGGTAGACGACCGCCGAGGCGGCGATCGCCGCCTCGTCGATGTCGGCGGGCGTCAGGTCCTGCGCGGCGCCGAGATAGGTGTTCATGGTGCGCTCGCCGTCCGGCGTCACCATGATGTAGCAGCGCGCCGTCGATGGGCCCTTGCTCGCCGGCTTGGTGTCGAAGGACACCCGCGCGGCGCGGATGTCGTGGGCGAAGGCGCGGCCGAGCTCGTCGTCCTTGACCTTGCCGATGAAGGCGGCGCGCGCCCCGAAGCTTGCCACGCCGACGATGGTATTGGCCGCCGAACCGCCCGAGCTTTCGGTTGCCGGCCCCATGGCCTGGTAGATCGCCGCCGCGCGCTTCTCGTCGATCAGCGCCATGCCGCCCTTGCGCATACCCTGCGCCACCAGGAAATCGTCCTCGGCGCGGGCGATGACGTCGACGATCGCATTGCCGATGCCGATGACGTCGTAGCGGGGGGCGGCCATGTACTGCCTCGTTGATTGGCGCGCGCACTATATCGGGCGAACGCGGTTCGGCAAGCGAGAGGTGACGGGCAAGCGCCCACATGCTTAGAGTGGCGCCGCAATGTCGCTCGCCCGCAACGTCGCCACCGTCGGAAGCGCAACCCTGATCTCGCGCCTGCTCGGCTTTGCGCGCGACATCGGCATCGCCGACCTGTTCGGCGCCGGCATCCGCGCCGACGGCTTCTTCGTCGCCTTCCAGCTTGCCAACCTGATCCGCCGCATGCTGGCGGAAGGCGCGCTCAACGCCGCCGTGATCCCGCTCTACCTGCGCGCGCGCGACGAAGGCGGCGAACGCAAGGCCGGCGCGTTTGCCGGGCGCTTGATCGGCACGTCGGTCGTCGTCCTGACCGGGACGGTGGCGGCGGGCGCACTGGCGATGCCGGCGATCGTGCTGGTGCTGGCCCCCGGCTTCATTTGGGGCGGTCCGCGCATGGTGATCGCGGTCGAGCTGGCGCGGCTGATGCTGCCCTACCTCGCGCTCGCCGGGCCGTTCGCCGTGCTGATGGGCGTGCTCAACGCCAACCACCGCTTCGCCACCGCCGCCTTCGCCACCGCCGCGTTCAACGCCGTGATGCTGGCGGCGCTGGCGACCGTGTTCTACCTGCGCGGCGGCGACAGCGACATGTCGGGCCGCATCGTCGCCGCCGGCGTCACCGCGGCGGGCGCCGCGCAGCTGCTGCTGGTCGGCATCGCGGTGTGGCGCGCCAAGGAGCGCGTGACACCGCTGTCGGTCTCCTTCGGCCGCGACACGCGGCGCTTCCTCGCGCTCGCCATTCCGGGGCTGCTGGCGAGCGGCATCCCGCAGATCACCGTCATCGCCGGCGTCATGGTGGCGTCGGCCTCGCGCAGCGCCGTGTCGTGGATCTATTACGCCAACCGGCTGATCGAACTGCCTTTGGGCATCGTCGGCATCGCGGTCGGCACCGTGCTGGTGCCGGCCTTCGCCCATGCCATCCGCAGCGGCAACAAGCGCGAATTGTCCCACGTCGAGTCGCGCGGCATCGAGCTCGCGATCGGCCTGGCGCTGCCGGCGGCGATCGCGCTTGCTTCGCTGGCGTCTCCGATCGTGCACGTCCTGTTCGAGCGCGGCGCCTTCACCGCCGCCGACAGCGCCGCGACGGCGGCGGCGCTCGCCGCCTTCGCCCTCGGTCTGCCCGGCCACGTGCTGGTCAAGACGTTCTCGCCGGTGTTTTTCGCGCGCGAGGACACCGCGACGCCGATGAAGGCGGCGCTTGCCGGCTTTGCCGTCGCCATCGCCGGCAGCCTCGCGCTGATGCCGGCCTTCGGCCATGTCGGCGTCGCCATCGCCATCGCGCTGTCGGGCTGGGCGAGCGCGGCGCTGCTCGGCGCACTGGTCGCGCGCCGCATCGGCTTTTCCATCGACCGCGAGGCGCGGCGGCGCCTGCCGCGCATCGTGCTCGCCGCCGTCGCCATGGGGGCCGCCGTCGAGGGCGCGCAGCGCCTGCTCGCGCCGTTCCTCGGCGCCGGCGTGCCGTCCGTGCTGCAAATGGCGGTGTTGGCGGCGCTGATCGCCTTCGGCCTGGCCGTCTACGTCGTCCTGCTGCAGGCGATGCGCGTGGCGAGCCCGCGGCAATTGCTGCGCTCGGTCGGCAAATTTTGAGCCTTGCCTAGCGCCGGTCCGGCGTGGCATTGGACGGCTGCCCCGACCACAGGACGAAACGAATGGCGTTCAAGGAGCGCGTGTTCTCCGGCGTGCAGCCGACCGGCAACCTGCACCTCGGCAACTACCTCGGCGCCATCACCAAATTCGTGGCGCTGCAGGAGCGCTACGACTGCATCTATTGCGTCGTCGACCTGCACGCCATCACGGTGTGGCAGGAGCCGGCCGAATTGCCGCGCGCGACGCGCGAGGTGACGGCGGCGTTTCTCGCCTGCGGCATCGATCCGAAGAAAAACATCATCTTCAACCAGAGCCAGGTGGCCGAGCACGCCGAGCTTGCCTGGGTGTTCAACTGCGTTGCCCGCATGGGCTGGCTCAACCGCATGACGCAGTTCAAGGAGAAGGCGGGCAAGGACCGCGAGAACGCCTCGGTCGGTCTCTATGTCTATCCGAACCTGATGGCGGCCGACATTCTGGTCTATCGGGCGACCCATGTTCCGGTCGGCGAGGACCAGAAGCAGCATCTCGAGCTGTCGCGCGACATCGCGCAGAAGTTCAACAACGATTTCGCCGAATCGATCAAGGCGCACGGCTACGGCGATGCCTTCTTCCCGCAGCCCGAGCCGATCATCCAGGGCCCGGCGACGCGCGTGATGAGCCTGCGCGACGGCTCGAAGAAGATGTCGAAGTCGGAGGCGTCCGACTATTCGCGCATCAACCTCACCGACGACGCCGACGCCATCGCGCAGAAGATCCGCAAGGCCAAGACCGATCCGGAGCCGCTGCCGAGCGAGGTCAAAGGTCTCGAGCCGCGCCCCGAGGCCGACAATCTGGTCGGCATCTACGCGGCGCTGCAGGGCGTGAGCAAGGCGCAGGTGCTCTCCGAATTCGGCGGCGGGCAGTTCTCGACCTTCAAGACGGCGCTGGTCGATCTCGCCGTCGCCAAGCTCGGGCCGATCGGCGCCGAGATGAAGCGGCTGGTGCAGGATCCGGTGTTCATCGATTCCGTGCTCGCCGACGGTTCGCAGCGCGCGCAGGTAATCGCCGCGGAAACGATGAAGGCGGTCAAGGACATCGTCGGCTTCGTGCGGCGGTAGCGGCCAACTCCGCGCCTCCCGCCGCGCCCGTTTGCACTGCGCAAAACCTGCCCAAGTTCCCGCTTGTCGGCGGCTTGGCCGCCATGCAACCATTCCCCGCTTGTGCGCCTAGTGTCGCGCAACGGACGACTACGACGCGGGAGGCCTTATGAGCACCAAGCGCCGCAGCTACGAGAAGGGTCACAAGCGCAAATATCTGGTGATCATCGACGACACCGAGGAATGCGACCGCGCCGTCTACTGGGCGGCCAAGCGCGCCGGACGCACCAAGTCGCAGATCGTGATGCTGCGGGTCATCGAGCCGGGCGAGCGCAATCAGCAATGGCTCGGCGTCGCCGACATCATGCGCGCGGAGGCGATGGAAGCGGCCAACAAGGCGCTCGATAAATATGCCGACCGCGCCAGGAAGCTCACCAAGCTCGCGCCCGAGCGCGTCATCCGCGAGGGCGTCACCGCCGAGGAAATTCTCAAGCTCATCGACGAGGACGCCGATATCGGCATTCTGGTGCTGGCCGCAGGCACGCAAAAGGAAGGCCCCGGCCCGCTGGTCTCGCATATCGGCAAGAACGCCGGCAGCTTTCCCATTCCCGTCGCCATCATCCCCGGCCATCTCACCGACGAAGACCTCGCCGCAATGTCGTGATCCCTCCGGTCTTTCCGGGGCGCCGCGCCCGGAATCCGGGGTTTGCGGCCGCGGAACGGCAGAAATGGCCGCGGGTTGACCTCGCCCGCGGCAAGCGCCATTTATCGACTACACCCACGCCATCCCCGGGCCTTGAACCCGGAAGGAGAGCCCGCATGTTCATCCAGACCGAAGCCACGCCCAATCCGGCGACCTTGAAGTTCCTGCCGGGACGCCCCGTGCTCGACACCGGCACGCTCGACATGCCGACGCGCGAGGCGGCGGCGCAATCGCCGCTCGCCGCGCGGCTGTTCGACATCGCCAATGTCGGCGGCGTGTTCTTCGGCTCCGACTTCATTTCGGTCACCAAGACCGGCGGCGACTGGCAGCAGATGAAGCCGGCGATCCTCGGCGCCATCATGGAGCACTACATGTCCGGCGCGCCGCTGCTCGCCGCCGGCGCCGCCGAAGCCGCAAGCGACGAGTTCTTCGACGAGAAGGACGCCGACACCGTCGCCACCATCAAGGACCTGATCGAGACGCGGGTGCGGCCGGCGGTGGCGGGCGACGGCGGCGACATCACCTTCAAGGGCTACAAGGAAGGCGTGGTGTTCCTGCACATGAAGGGCGCCTGCTCGGGCTGCCCGTCCTCGACCGCCACGCTCAAGCACGGCATCCAGAATTTGCTGCATCACTTTGTGCCGGATGTGGTCGAGGTGCGGCCGGTTTAGCGATCCTTGTCATTCCGGGGCGCCGCCATAAGCGCGTTTACGCGCGTCTGCGACGCGCTATGGCGGCGAACCGAATCCATATTCACAGACCGGGGTTATGGATTCCGGGCCCGCGCCTTCGGCGCGTCCCGGAATGACGGCGTTATTTTCTCCGGTGCGGTGCTAAGCTTAATCCATGCGCATTCTCGCCATCGATACCGCGCTCGAAGCCTGCGCGACGGCCGTGCTCGACACCGGCGCCGGCGCCGTTCTGGCGCATGAATCGCAGGCCATGCAGCGCGGCCACGCCGAGGCGCTGATGCCGCTGATCGCCCGCGTCATGGAGCGCGCCGCGACATCCTTCGC
>Ga0070740_10001402_pt1 | contig 33626 bp, 31 predicted proteins | sample Coa_R2_FD_67286 | JGI IMG/M metagenome (GOLD analysis project Ga0070740, IMG submission 67286) | Surface soil microbial communities from Centralia Pennsylvania, which are recovering from an underground coalmine fire - Coalmine... | ecosystem: Environmental > Terrestrial > Soil > Unclassified ...
TCGCAGGCGCGAATGCCGCGGACGACGCTCTTTGATTATTTGCCGCCCGGCTCCTAGAGCATCCAGACCGCAAAGCCCTGGCGGCGCGGGCTGGGGGCGATCATTCAGCGAGCGCACACGCAAGCGCGTGCTGCGCTGCGCCCAGATGATGAACTACCGGCCAAATCGTTGGGCGCGGAGCCTGGCGGCGCGCCGCTCGTCCATTCTCGGAGTCGTGATTCCGGACATCTCACACTCCTTTTCGCCGAGGTCACGTTCCGTATTGAAGAGACCGTGGAGCGTTCGGGCTACGACATCCTCGTTTGCCATTCGCGCAACGACCCCTTGGGCGAACGGCTGAAATCGACACGCTGGTCGGAAGCAGAGCGGATGGATTGATGCAACGGCGCCCCGATCTCTGCGTCGAGCGCGCCGCCGGGCGCCGGCTTTTGACGGCCCCGGCGCGCAAGCGGTAGAGCTCAAGCGGGCGCCTCAGCGCTGGGGCGTATCAGCTCGCCAGCTCCACTTCAATGCGCTTCTGCGCCGGATCGAGCAAGGTGATCCGGAACGACCGCACCTGACCCGCGCGGACGGCCTCCCGCGAAGCGCTCGCGCCAGCGGCGCCAGACTTCCATTTCGCCGATAGCATCTCGGTCATGCTTGACAGATCGCGAGTCGCAGTCGATTCTTCGGCCTGGGCGGGCGTCTGCTCCTTCATCCGGCAGGTGGCGTATACCCCCTCGCCCAGCTCGATGCGGGCGCGCCCGTTTGACACTTCCACCACGCGGCCGCTCACCACGTCTCCGCTCTGCCGCGCGGCCATGTATTCGTCCAGCTGGGTCGGCTCGAGCTGCTTCATGCTCAATCGGATGCGGCGATGGGCTGTATCAATCTCGACGACCTTCGCCTTCACTTTGTCGCCGACCTTCAAAACTTCGCTGGGATGATTCAGTCGCTTGTCGCGGCTGATATCGCCAATGTGAATCATTCCGTCGATGCCGTCGCCAAGGTCGACAAACGCGCCGAACTTTTGCAAGCTCGTGACCGGCGCCTCGACCACAGAGCCCACCGGATGTTTGCGCGAAATCTCTTCCCAGGGATCTCCAAGCGCTTGTTTCAAGCCGAGCGCGATGCGATGCTCGGCAGCGTTGACATTGAGGACGACAACCTCCACCGCATCCCCCACCTTCACCACGTCGGACGGCTTTCGAACCTTCTTCGACCACGACATTTCGGACAGATGAATCAGACCATCCAGACCCGGCTCAAGCTCGACGAACGCGCCGAAGTCCGTAATCCGAGACACTGCGCCTCGCACGCGGTCGCCGATTTTGTATTTGTCCGCGGCTGTTGCCCAGGGATCCGGCTGGAGCTGCTTTAACCCCAGTGCGATTTTTCGATTCTCGCGGTTGATCTTGAGGATTTTAACTTCGATTGGTTGCCCCGGCTTGACGACGTCAGAGGGCTTGTTTATCCGCCCCCAAGACATATCGGTCACGTGCAGGAGGCCGTCAAAGCCTCCTAAATCGACGAACGCTCCAAACTCCGTAACGGTGCGGACGACGCCCTGTACAACATCGCCTTCGTTCAATTGCGCAAAGCGCTGGTCCTTGGCCTTGGCGGCTTCCTCCTCGAGAACCGATCGCCGGTCAACGACGACGTCCTCCTTGGCCGTGTCGAGCTTGATAATACGGCAACGAATTTCCTGGCCGACCAGCCGCTCCAGTTCCGCCTGGTCGCGCGCGCCACTGCGCGAGGCTGGCATGAATGCGCGCGCGCCGACGTCAACGCGCAAGCCGCCCTTGACGACCTTCGTTACCATGCCAGCGATCGGCAGTCTATCGTTAAATGCCTTTTCGAGGGCGCTCCAATCGCGCGGTCGCTCGACGCGAACTGTCGAGAGCAGGTAATACCCTTCGGAGTCGCGCCCGGTAACCGCCACCAGGATGGAATCGCCGGCCTGAATCGTCTCAAGACCTGCCTCCCGGACCTTCTCAATGGGCAACAGGCCTTCCATTTTGCGGCCCACGTCGACGTAGACCGTATCGCCGACCACCCCCACTACCGAACCCTGAACCGTATCTCCGCTGTTTAACTCCGCATGATGCTCATGCTCGTATTGCGACAGAATTTCGCCAAATGACGATCTATCAGGGACTTCCAGACTGGCGTCAACGGCATCCTGGGCCGCGCCGCGAGGTTCTGCCGGTGACACTTGGGGGTTGGACTGACTCATTGCTAGGGATTTCTAGATCCATTCTGTCATAATCCTCGCTAACATGAGGGGCGTGGAGCCCTCGACAGAGCAGGCCTCGGAGTCTTTGGCGGCGCAGCCCGAAAATACTCCGGCGAGCGACGCCAACGTCGCCGAAACGCCGTCGGACCGGCCCTGGACAGGCTTTCTACGAGCGCAGGATATTGTCTGGTTCCTGCTGTTCGCTGCGCTGGCGGCCTTCGGCCCGGAGCAGACCGGTGTCGCTGTATCAATTCTGACCGTCCTCGCCGTATTCCAGATTGCGGAATCCAGGGTGGCGTTTTTCAACGCTGAAGCGGGAAACGTCGTCTCGATCGTGATTAAGCTCGTCCTCGCTTGGGTGCTGATTGCCTATACCGGTGGGATCGAAAGCGGATATTACTTCATTCTGCTGCTGCCCGTGGTATCGGCCGCGACATCGCTGGGGCTCATCGGCACAACCATTTTCATCGCTCTTGCCTGCGCGGTCTACCTCTCGTTTCTGCTGTTTATTGACTGGAATCAGTTCTACATACCGGCAAGCGAAATCAAGCAATTGCTGCTTCGGGTTGCGATCCTGCCCGTGGTTGGCTTTCTGACGCAGCAGCTGGCTGAAACAAATCGCATGCGCGCGCGCAGCTACAGAGCGGTCGCCGAGCAGCTCGCCGAAGCAAACCGCAACCTGCGCGCGGCGGAAGCGGCTGTCCGCCGATCCGACCGGCTGGCCGCGCTGGGGCAATTGACCGCAGGTCTCGCGCATGAGTTGCGCAACCCGCTAAGCACCATACGGACCTCGGCTGAAATGCTCGCCAAGACTGTACCGCCCGACAATGCGGTCGCCCAGGAAGTGGCCGGTTATATCGCCAGCGAAGTCGACCGCACGAACTCGCTCATTACGCGTTTTCTGGAGTTCGCGCGACCCCTGCGGCTGCGCACAGAAATTGTCGACGTGACTACGGTAGTGGACCGCGCCATTGCCCAGGTTGAACGCCACAGCCCGCCTCTGCCGGTCTCCATTCATCGCAATTATTCGCCGGACGCGCCGCCGGTTCCGATCGACGCAGAGTTGATGGAGAGAGTGTTTTACAACTTGGTGTTGAACGCCGCCCAGGCCTCGCCGCGGCAAGGCGCTGTCACTGTAAAGACGCGGCCCGCCGATGGCGGCGTCGAGGTATCGGTGATCGATCGCGGCGCCGGCATCGACCCCAAACATCTCGAAAACATTTTCAATCCGTTCTTTACGACCAAATCGGAGGGCGTCGGCCTGGGACTGGCGATCGTCTCCAAAATCGTGGATGAACATGACGGCAAAATAGTAGTAGAGAGCCAGCCGGGCGAAGGCAGCGTGTTCCGCGTATATCTGCCGCTTCACCACAAATCGGAATGAGCAAGACAATTCTCATCGTTGAGGACGAAGACAAGCTGCGGCGCGTCCTCGAACTGCAACTGAAAACGGCAGGCTTCAATGTCCTTCAGGCGAGCGCTGCCGAAGAAGCTTTGAAGCTGGCCGACCAGGCCGACCTGGTGCTTACGGACTTGCGCCTTCCCGGGATGGACGGCGTAGCCTTGCTGTCGGCGCTCCAGCGCCAGAACTCGCGCACGCCGGTTATTCTCATGACCGCGTTCGGGACGGTTGAAGCTGCGGTTGAAGCAATGAAGTCCGGCGCCGCCGATTTCATTCTGAAGCCGTTTTCGCTCGAGCACCTCATGACCGTAATCGAAAAGGCGCTGGAGGTGCGCGCGCTGCGCGATGAGAACGAAAAGCTCCGCGAGGAGCTGGGCCAGCGGTACCAGTTCGATAACATCATCGGTCGCAGCGCGGCGATGCAGGAAATTTTCGCGACGGTCGCCCGCGTGGCGCCCACCCGCGCGACCGTTCTGCTATGTGGTGAAAGCGGCGTGGGCAAAGATCTGATCGCCCGGGCCATCCACCACCATTCACCGCGCAGATCGCGGCCGTTTGTCAAAATCAATTGCACCGCCCTGCCCGAAAATCTGATGGAGAGCGAACTGTTCGGCTACGAAAAAGGCGCCTTTACCGGCGCCAATACCAGCAAGCCAGGCAAATTCGAGCAGGCGGACACCGGCACCGTCTTCCTGGACGAAATCGGCGACGTGCCGCCGGCGATTCAGGTGAAGCTGCTGCGCGTGCTTCAGGAGCGCGAATTCGAACGTCTGGGCAGCAATAAGACGCGGCACATTGACGTGCGCGTGCTGGCGGCGACCAACGTCGACTTGCGCGCCGCTCTCGAGGAAGGGCGCTTCCGCGAAGATCTCTACTACCGGCTGAATGTGATGCCGATCAACATCCCCCCGCTGCGGGAGCGCAAGGAGGACATCCCCTTTCTGGCCGAGCATTTCGTTTCGAAATTGTCGCGCGAAATCGGCAGCCGTGCCCACGCCATCAGTGAAGCCGCCATCCAGAAGCTCATGACCTATCACTGGCCGGGCAATGTGCGGGAACTGGAGAACGTGATCGAACGCAGTCTGGTTCTGGCCGGCGGCGACACGCTCGAGCCCGCGGATATCCGGCTGGACAGCGCGCCCAGAGCGACGCGGACCGCTGTTGAATACGGCGTGCCGGAAGGCATGACGCTCGACGAGTACGAGCAGGCGATCATCCGTGAAGCGCTCAAGCGCGCCAACGGCAACAAGAGCCAGGCCGCCCGCCTGCTCGGCCTGACCCGCAACGCGCTGCGCTACAGGCTGTCGCAGATGGGTCTTGAAGCGTAGCCCAGGCCGCTGCTGCGCCGGGCCCGCCCAGGCCGCTTGTTAAACTGGTCACAGCATGGCAGCGGCAGTCCCAAATCAACGGACGGCTGAGCGAAACGGAGCAAGCCCTGGTTGGCCGGCGCTGGTCGCCGAACTGGCCGCGTCGCAGGCCATGCGCGATTGTCTGAACTGGTTTACGCGCGAGAAACAATGGATCAATGAGCGCCACGTGCAGCTGTGCCGCATTCCGGCGCCGACCTTCTTTGAACAGAAACGAGCCGAATGGATGGCCGAGCAGTTTCGATCGCTCGGATGCGAAGCAGCCCTCGACCGCGCCGGCAACGTGGTCTGCTTCCTCACGCCGTCCGGCGACGGGCCCCTGGTGGCGCTCACGGCTCATTTAGATACCGTCCTCGCCCCGCGCAGCGCAGCCGACGTCGCCCTAAGTCCCGACGGAGCGCTCCGCGGACCAGGGGTTTCCGACAATGGCGCAGGACTCGCCGCGCTGATTGCCATCGCCGCCGCTTTGAAGTCCTGCCCGGATTTCGACGCATCCCGGTTCGTTCTGATCGCCAACGTCGGCGAGGAAGGAGAGGGCAATTTGAGCGGGATGCGCTATCTCTGCAAACAGTCGCCGCTCGCTAGCCGCATTCGCGCCTTCATCATCCTCGACGGGCCGAGTACGGATCACATCACCTGCCAGGCGCTGGCCAGCCGGCGTTTCGAGGTTGTGGTTACCGGTCCCGGCGGGCATAGCTGGAGCGATTACGGCATCGGCAATCCGGTGCACGCCTTGAGCCGCGCCATAACGCTCTTCTCCGATCGTACGCAGGGCGACGAGGCAGCCTCACGCTACTCCTTCAATTTTGGCGTGATTGAGGGCGGATCGAGCATTAACTCCATTCCCTCGGCGGCGCATGCCAAGGTGGACATCCGCTCCGAGAATCCAGCCAAAATCAACGAGCTTTCCTCCTTATTAACGGCCTGCGTCGAAGCTGCGCTCGAAACCGAGAACGAACGGGCCACGAGCGGTAAAATCAGCGGCAAAGTCAAGGAGATCGGCTCCCGGCCCGCCGGGCAGTTGCCCGACAGCGCTCCGCTGCTGAACCTGGTGCGCGCCGTGGACGCCCATCTCGGCATCCGTTCCCGCCTGGACTGCGCTTCGACAGATGCGAACATTCCGTTGTCGCTTGGACTGCCGGCTGTCTCGATCGGCGCCGGCGGCCAGGGCGGCGGCGCGCACACTCCCGCTGAATGGTTCCATCCGGAGGGGCGCGAGTTCGGCCTCAAGCGGATTCTGCTTGCCGCCTGCTCAGCCGCAACATTGCTGCTGACGCCAACGGGCCCCACGCTCAATGACCGCTAGCCGGGCGCGGCGGCTCAAGGCCGACCTGGCTCTCATTTTCGTCTCCCTGGTCTGGGGCGCCACGTTCGTTCTCATCAAGCAGGCGCTCGACTCCGTCTCGACGATCCTGTTCCTCACGCTGCGGTTCACGATCGCAGCGGCGGCTCTCGCGGCGCTGTTTCTGGGCCGTGTCTCGAACAGTCTGCGCCAGTGGCGCGCGGGAGCGCTGGTCGGATCGTTTCTGTTCACCGGATATTGCCTTCAGACCACTGGCCTTCGATATACAACTCCCTCCAAGGCCGGATTCATCACCGGATTCTATATCGTTCTGGTCCCGGTCTTCAGCGCCGCCGTGTATCGCAGGGCCCCCCAGGCCGCCGAAGTCGCCGGCGTCGCCCTGGCCAGCGTTGGAATGTGCCTGTTGACCTTGCCGTCCCTTCGGCTCGAGATCGGTTACGGCGATCTTCTGGTGCTGGGGTCGGCCGTCGCCTACGCCTTCCACATTCTTGTGTTGGGACGATTTTCAGCAGAAATGAGCTATGAAACTTTGAGCGTAAGCCAGATCACGACAGGCGCCCTGCTTGGCGCCATTTCCTTCTGGTGGCTGGAAAAACCGCATATCCTTTTCCATGCAAACGTAATCGTTGCCCTGGCGGTGACCGGCTTGCTGGCGACAGCCTTGGCCTTCGCGGTCCAAAGTTGGGCGCAGCAATTCACGACTCCCACCCGAACCGCCCTGATTTTCGCGCTGGAACCGGTCTTCGCTTGGCTGACTTCCTACGTCCTGACTGGCGAGTTGCTGTCTCCGCGCGGCGCCGCAGGCGCGGTTCTCATTCTGACAGGGGTCTTGCTGGTGGAGTTGAAACCGGCCCGTTTCGCCCGACATCAATCCGATAGACAGCGCGTTTCTTTATAATAAGGGCAGCGTCCATCCCGCGAGTTTCTCGGCAGAAAGGTCTCACCCGTGCTCAATAAAGTTCGCCAGCAGAAGCTTCTGTCCCTTACATTGATTCTGTTTACGCTGTCGGTGGGAATTGTCATCGGCACACTGGTGAACACCAGAGTCAGCGCCGCCCGAGGCTCAACGGTGGCCCCGGACGCGACTCCGCTGTCCATCCCCAGTCCGGTCCAGCTTGGCAATGAGTTCACCAAGCTGGCGCGGAAACTGGAGCCGTCGGTAATTTACATCACGGCCGACTACACCCCTAAAGATTCCAGAACAGCGAAGCCGCCGCGCGGCCACGTTCCGCAGGACGAAGATTCCCAGGGTGACGACGACGGCTCCGACCTGCTGCGCCGCTTCTTCAGGGACCCGTTCGGCAGGGGCAATATCGATCCGCGGATGTTCCGCCGCGAGCAGTCCGGCAGCGGATTCATCGTGGATAAGAACGGCTACGCCATCACGAACAACCACGTGATTGACAAAATGGACCGCATCAAGGTGAAACTCCACGGCGACCCCAACGAATACCGCGCCCGCGTCATAGGAACCGATACGGAGACGGATCTGGCGGTCATCAAGTTTGATCCGAAGAGCGCTCTGACGCCGGTCACCATCGGCAATTCGGAAGCGGTGCAGGTGGGCGACTGGGCTGTAGCGATCGGATCTCCGTTCGGCCTGGAAGCGTCGGTGACCGCGGGCATTGTCAGTGCGACGGGCCGTGATGTCGTGGGCGCAGCCGCGTTCCAGCGTTTCATTCAGACCGACGCCGCCATCAACCCCGGCAACAGCGGCGGTCCGCTGCTCAATATTCGCGGCGAGGTCATCGGCGTGAATACCATGATCGCGACGCAAACTGGCGGCTATCAGGGCATCGGCTTTGCGCTGCCGATCAATATGGCGGTTCGCGTTTACAACGACATTATTCGCGAAGGAAAGGTGACCCGCGGATCGATCGGCATCACCTGGAACAAGTCGGACAAGCCGGATCTTCTGCGCGCGCTCGGACAGAACCATGGCGTGCTGGTGACTGCGCTTGTGCCCAACGGTCCGGCGCAAAAGGCCGGAATCAAGCCCGAGGACATCATCCTGTCGCTGAACGGCAAACCGGTGAAGGACGGCGATGACCTGGTCAACCGGGTCGCTGATTTGCCCATCGGCTCTCCGGCGACCGTGACCGTCGATCGCGACGGAAAGAAAATGGATTTCCAGCTCATCATCGGCGACCGCGCGGAAGTGCTGAAAGAAATGCCTGAATATGCATTTCTACGCCGCCCCGAAGAGCCGGAAACGCCGGAGACCAGCCCGGCGAAGTTCGGCGTCAGCATCCGGCCGCTGAATGACGTCGAGAAGGACGCGATCGCAAACCTGGCCAAAAGCGGCGTCAAAGTGACCCGCGTCGAACCCGGCTCGTTTGCAGACGACGTCGGCATGGCGGAGGGCGACATCATCGTGTCCATCAACCGGGAGCCCGTCAATTCGGTGGACGACGTTAAAAGAGTGCAAAGCGCTCTCAAGCCGGGCGCATCCGTGGCCTTCCGGATTCTGCGCAGCCAGACGCCGGCTGGCCGCAACGGCCGCGCCGCCGTGTGGAACAGCCTGTTTCTGTCCGGAACGCTGGCCGCGCGCTGACGCCCGTCTTTGTGGCCTGCGGCGGATCGCGATAACGCGCCCGCCTTCGGCGGCGTCACATAGCTGATGCGTCTTCCTATCTTCGGGGCGCTTGCTCTGTTGTCCGGCTACGCAGCGGCCGCGTCACCGCAGCCTCCTGCTTTGCGGCTGGATGATACGGTGCGCCCCACTCGCTACGCTGCTGAGTTGACGGTCGTGCCGGGTCAAGATTCGTTTTCGGGCGAGATCACCATCGATGTCCGACTCAGCGAGCCGAAGTCGATCATCTGGCTGAACGCGCTGGAACTGAAAATCATCCGGGCGAGCGTGGGCGACCAGCCTGCGCGCGTAATCGGCGGAGGCGAGGGCTTTATCGGCCTTGAACTGGCTCGCGCGGCGCCCCCCGGCCCCGCCCGACTGCATTTCACATACAGCGGAGTCATCAACCGGAAGGCCAGCGCAGGCGTCTTCGCGTTGCAGGAAAGGGCCGAGTGGTATGCGTATACGCAGTTTGAGGCCACGGACGCACGCCGCGCGTTTCCGTGCTTCGATCAGCCGGATTTCAAGACGCCGTGGAGCATCGCGCTTCGCGTCAAGCGGGAGCACAAGGCCTTCGCAAACACGCCACAAATCGAGGAGACCGACGCCGGAAACGGAATGAAAAGGGTCCGGTTTGCCGCCACAAAGCCGCTCCCCAGCTACCTTGTCGCATTCGCCGTAGGCCCCTTCGACGTGGTAAACATCGGCGAGGACGCCCGCAGCCGCGCCCCCCTGCGCATCATTGTGCCGAAGGGAAGGAGCGCCGACGCCAAGAGCGCGGCGGAGGAAATTCCGCAGTTGCTGCGGCGCCTTGAAGACTACTTCGGCTCGCCTTACCCCTTCGAAAAGCTCGACAGCGTGGTCATGCCGGTCAGCAATTTCGCGATGGAGAATGCGGGGCTTATCACCTATAGCGAAGGTCTGTTGCTGGCCACACCCGAGACCGACACCCTCAGCCGCCGGCGCACGCGCGCCGTTGTCGTAGCGCACGAAATGGCCCACCAGTGGTTTGGCGACCTGGTGACGACCGCGTGGTGGAACGACATCTGGCTGAATGAGTCTTTCGCGTCCTGGCTCGAAACCAAGATTGTTCAGGAGTGGAAGCCGGAGTGGCGCATGGACGTCCAGCAGGTCCAGGACCGGCTGGGCGTCATGCGCCTCGATAGCTTAAAGAGCGCAAGGAAGATTCGCCAGCCCATCGAATCGAACAACGACATCGCTAATGCATTCGACGGAATCACGTATGAAAAGGGCGCCGCCGTGATTCGCATGTTCGAGCACTGGATCGGGCCGGACAAATTCCGGCGCGGCGTTCAACTCTACATGGAGCAGAACGCGGGCGGCAGCGCGACCGCGAAACAGTTCCTGGTTGCGATCAGCGAGGCGGCGGGCCGGGACGTTGCGCCCGCCTTTTCGACATTTCTCGATCAGGCCGGAGTTCCGGTGATCACAGTGAATCTCAAGTGCGGCGCCGCGCCGGCGCGCGTGATTCTATCGCAAAAGCGTTACACGCAAATCGGGTCGCCTCAAATCCAGCCGGAGCGGTGGGACATTCCCGTCTGCATCAAGTACGACGCCGGCCACAAGGCGCTTGAGACCTGCGAGCTGATGACGGCGCCCACAGCAGAGGTTCGCCTGGCGGGCGCAACCGGCTGTCCGGCCTGGCTCGACGCCAACGATCAGGCCGTCGGTTACTACCGCGTCGCGTATCAGGGCGGCCTGCTCGAAAAAGTTCTGAGCCGTGACATGAGCGCTCTGAGCCTTGCGGAAAAGGTAAGTACGCTCGGGGACATTCGCGCTCTGGTTGACAGCGGAGACATTAGCGCCGCCCAGGCGCTCGCCATCCTTCCGCGCTTCGCCGGCGACCCCGCGCACGAAGTCATTGCCGAAACGATTGAGATCGCTTCGCTCGCCGTCGGCTGGTATGTACCCGACGCCCTCCTGCCGGCCGGGCAGGAATACATTCGCCAGCTATATGGCGATCGTGCGCACCGGTTGGGCTGGACGCCGCGCCCGTCGGACACGCCAAACGACAAACTGATGCGCGAAACGCTGGTTCCATTCGTCGCAGCGAGCGGCCGCGACCCCGAGCTCATCGACAAAGCGTCGACCCTCGCCAGAGAGTGGCTGAAAACCAGAACCGGCATGGATCCGAATCTGCTGGCGCCGGTGCTCCAGACCGCCGCTGCCTTCGGCGATCGGGCATTGTTCGATCAGCTCGCGGCGGCGGCGAAATTGGCAAACGACTCCGCCGAGCGCTCAACCCTCTTACGCGCGCTTGCCTCTTTCCGCGATCCCGATCTGGCGCAGAAGGCAATGAACCTGCTCTTAACCTCGGACTTCGACGCCCGCCAAGCCTTCTATCCGCTGATGTTCCAGCCGCTCGAAAACAGGACCACCGCCCGCATTCCGTTTGAGTTTGCTCGCGCGCACTGGAACGAGCTGGTCGAAAGACTGCCGCACGAGGTCGGCAGCGATTACGCGGCCGCCCTGCCGCGCGTAGGAGGCGGCATCTGCGATCCGGAAACCGAACGGCGATATGTGGAGTTTTTCGACAGTCGCGTTCAAAGCTATGCAGGCGCCCCGCGCACCTTCGCGCAAACCCGTGAAAGCATCCGCATCTGCATAGCTCAAAAGAATGCGCTGGGACCCGAAATCGCGGACTTTCTCAGCAAATCAGTCAATCCACCGCAGGCCCAAACGGCTGCCCAGGGCTCTTCGCTATTGTGACGCGGGGGGCGCCGGGAACATCGAAGTCGCTGGCCTCGATATACAGAATCGTCCTGCCGATAAACCGGCAGTCGGCGATGGACTGAGTCGTGGAAAGAAGCCAGAAATCGCCCACCTTCTGGAAGGTCTGGATGATCATCGGTCGCCCAATCCAAAACGACAGGCTGGCCGCGGGTCGGCCTTCCAGACGCACAATCGCAAACTCGGCTCTGTCAATCCACACCCGCCCATCGATCAGGTACTTGCTCTTATGGCGCGGATGCAATTCGACGACATAGCATTCGCGGCCGTCGGCGGTTTGCATCCCGTCGAGCTGGAATCCGTAATTCTCCGGCGTGAGACGGATCTCCTCCCGCCCGCGGCTTTTACTGGCATCGACCTCGCTGTCGAGAACTCTGTGGATCGCGCGGCGAAACAAGCCATCCGAACCGCCTTCGGCGAGGATCTCATAGCTCTTTCCCCGGTCCGCGCGGAAATCAATCTTCGCCGTAGTCTCGGCGGTTCGGGTTCGCTTCTCGTTCTCCACCGCATAACGCCGCGTGACGGAATATTTCTTCAGCGCACCGTCTCGCGCAGCTTCCGCCGCCCGGAATTTTTGCATGATCTCGTCGGCTGTCAGTTCGGCAGCCGTCACCAGCGGGGCCATCGAGCCCACAACCGCGATCATTGCGCCGCAACATCGCATTGCGGCCTACTGTACAGCACGCGATATTCCATTTGCAAGCCTCTTTGGTTTGCTGAAGCTTGCGCGCGGCGACCTTGTTGCTCTCACCGGCGTTTTTACCGCCGCGGCTAGGTCCGCCTCCTATACTTTCCCATCAGCGCGGCTTCTGCGACGATATGGCCGCGCATGGCTCTTTCAAGATCCTGGCGCGTCGCCCCGGCATGAAGCGGGAGCGTCGCATCCAGCGCGTACAGGCGAAAGTAGTAGCGGTGAGTTCCACTTGGCGGACAAGGACCGCCATAGCCGATCTTCTTGAAATCATTCCGCCCCTGCATAGCGCCATTCGGCAGGGACTCGGTCGCCGGCGCACGCTCGGAGAGTTCCGCCACGGCGCCAGGAATGTGATACACGACCCAATGGACCCAGTCGCCGACCGGCGCGTCCGGATCGTGCACAATAAGCGCGAACGTCTTGGTGTTCTTCGGCGCGTCCCGCCAGGCGAGCGGGGGCGATATGTTCTCGCCGTCGCAGGTGTACTTTGCAGGGATCAATTCGCCTTCCTGGAATGCGCTGCTCGTAATCTGCATAGTCAAATCGTGCCGCACGCCGCGCCGTCGTACAAGCACTCACTCCAGCTTCAGCGTCGCGACCACGCCCATTCTCTCAATGTCAATGCCGGTTCCATCCTGAACCGGATAGGTCGACATCAGCCGTGCGGGCTCTTCCGGACTGTACAGCGTCGCCCGCTTCCATGCGCCGAGCGCTTGAACGGTGATGGACTCCACCGGATACTCGGTGTAGTTCACCAGGTGCACGATTATGCTGTTGCCGTCGGGCGCAATCAGCACGCTCGATTGCATGCCCGTAGTGTTGAATGTGCGCACTCCGAAATTTTTCCGGAGCGTCGCATTGTACGTGAGCTCCCACAAGTCCTGCATCTCGTCGAGCTGCCGTCTGGTGAGCAGAATCTGATCCGGGCGCGTCAGGGGAAAGCGCCAGTTGGCGGGAGGAACCAGCGTCTGGCCCCCGCGGCGTTGGAACTCCTCGATCGCCTTCTTCTGGGCGGCCGTTAGGGATCCAGGATCCACGATCAGCAGCAGGCGGACCCCCCGCAACCGCCCGGAGTCGAGCCGGCGCGCCGGAATGACGCGAACCGGCGTGCGCTGCGACGCCATCATATCCAGCAAGCTGCCGGAAAGCAGCGCGCCGCTGCCCACATCCTGTACGACCGCAAGAGTGCTGTGCGGGCGGTACAAGCGCCACTCGCGATGCTCCTCGAAATAGGCAAGGCAGCGCATGATTCGCCGCCACGCGGCGACGGCGCCGCGCTCGCCGGCATACAAGCGCCGTTCAAGGTCGGCGTCCAGCGCAATGATCCAACGGGCGCCGGCCAGAGCCGCATCGCCGATCGCCTCCTCGTAGCGCTCCGCCGGGAAGATGTAGCCGGGCGGCGGCGCCGCGCCCACCCACAACACGGCATCCGTGCTGGCCCGCAAGAACCGCAGAAAACCAGCGTTGGTGTTTACCCACGGCGCGGACGACGGGCCCGCAATCACTTTGCCGTTGTGCTCGATCTCCAGTCCGGGCCACAGCGCCTCCGAGGTCCCGAGGATCGGCGCATCGCTGTCCAGTGCAATGCCGCGGCGATCCGGCAGCTCGATGACCGGCAACCCGCTGCTGTGCGCGGCGGACCGGTCGGCGGCCTCGACGGCGCCTTCGAGCACAAGCCCGTCCAGCCTCAGCGCACGGGCGCGGGCCGCCTCTCGCCGGATCTGTGCGCCCGCGCGAAGGACCCCCAGCGCGGCGATCCGTTGTGCGTGCGCGGCGGCAATAAACGCCCCTTTCCACTCCGAGACGTTCAGCAACAGGCAATTAACAGGCGTTCCGGCGATCAGTTGGAGCGTATTCGGATCGGAAGAATGCCATCTGGCGGGGACCCACTGCGGCAGAAGGGCCAATACAGCGAGCGCCGGCGCCACACTCGCATCTTAGCTGATCGACAGGGCGCCGCCGGCCTTTTCCGGATTCGAACCGTTCATTTCGCGTTTGATGGCGAAGCGGACTAGGCCGGCGACATCATGAATATCCAGTTTGCGCATCAGGCTGGCCCGGTATGTGTCCACCGTCTTGGGGCTGATCTCCAGACGCGCGGCGATCTCCTTGGCGCGCACTCCGCCCACCAGCAGCGAGTAAACCTGGTATTCCCGTGCGCTGAGAGTTTCTATCGGATCCACGCCGCCCGATCGCGTTGAAGCGTTAAACACATTCGCCATCTCGATCGGCGGCGAAACGAACACCCCCCCGCTTGTCGCCTGCCGGAATGCTTCAAACAGATCCGCGGATGGACCGGATTTCAGCACGTAGGCGCTGGCCCCGCTCCGCAGCGTCTCAAGTACGGTCTTGCGGTCAGTTTGATTCGCCAGCACGACGATTCTGCTTCGCGATCCGGAAACACGCAACCGGCGGATGATCTCCAGCGCATACACGTCCGAGAGGTCGAAATCGAGCACGCCGATGTCGGGCGCCAGGCTGAGGATGCCCCGTAAAGCGGCCTTCCCTGACCCGTAGTGCCCTATGACGCCAAACTCATGCTGCGATTCGCATAGCCTCACCAACCCTTCCCGGATTAATGGCAGTTCGTGACCAATTACCACTGTCTTGGTTGTGCGCTCTGGCAAGCGACTCACCTCCGTGGGGTTTGCGCGGGACCTAAACAGCCCGCTTGTTGCGCGTTCCTCAACAGAAGTAGTCGGCAGCGTCTAGAATGATTCTCGAAAAATTGATAGACCGCTGAGCGGTGTTAGTACTAGGCCAGGCGGGAATTGCGCATCCATCGGAGTCGGCGGCGCATCCCCAGCAGCTAAGCCCGGTTCACGCGCCCTGTCCTCTCCAGCCAACCGCGGTACATCGCGGCAAAATCCTTTGCCAGTTGCGAGGTCCGCAGCTCCTCGATCGTAAAGCGCGTCTTGTGCCGCCAGTTCGGATACTCGCCGGTGGTTCCCGGAAGATTTTGCTGGTCCGGCTGCTTCATCAGATCTTCCTCGCCGAGGACCATCATGCGGGAGGGCGTCAAAGCGAGAAAGCCGACGATGGCGTTATGCAGTTCGCCCGTCAGCTCCGGGATCTGGTCGGCCGATTTTGGAACATAATCCGGGAGGAGCCCCTCGCGGAACAGCAAGTCCAGCATTTTCTGCTTCTCGGCCGCTCGCGCCCGGATCTGGGCCCGGTATGATCCTTCATCCGGAATGAGACCCGCCCTGCGGCGGGCCTCGATATCTCGGTTCCGCCAAAAGCCGTCGAGCGTTGGCAGATCGTGCGTGCTTGCCGAAACGAGCGCCTGCTCGGGATAGTCCCGCGGCGATTTGAATGTGCCGTCACCCCATTTCTCGAAATAAAACAGCCGGTAGCTCAGGATTCCGAACCGCGACAGAGTCTCCCGCACCTGGTCGGCGACGGTGCCAAGATCCTCGCCGACAATAATCACCCGGTTGCGGACGCTTTCGAGCGCGAGAATGCGGATCAGGTCCTCATGCCGGTCGCGAACATACAGGCCGCGCGTGGCGTCCAGATGCTCGGGAATCCAGAACAAGTGGAAGAAGCGCATGACGTGATCGATGCGCAAAGCCCCGCCGTGCCGCAGGTTCTTGCGAATGGATTCGGCAAATAAGCGGTACCCGTCTTCGAAGTGGGCGAGCGAGTCTGGCGGCGGAAAGGACCAGTCCTGACCGTTGGGCGAGAAGTCGTCCGGCGGCGCTCCTACCCGGCTGCCCTCAACATAAAACCGGCGATGCGCCCAAAGGTCCGCCCCAAAGCGATCAGTAGCAAGCGCCAGATCGTGATACAGACCGATGGCCAGGCCGCGCTCCTGTGCGAACCGCTGCGCCGCATCCAGCTGGCGGTCGATTTGCCACTGAATATATTTCTGGAACAAGACACTGCGCCAATGCTGGCGGGCAAAGGCCTCCGTGGCGTTCGAATGCGGGTCGTGATATTCGGGCGGCCAGTCGCGCCACAGCCACACTCCCGGCAGGCGGCGGCGCAGCACCTCCTCGAGGGCCCGAAAGCGGGCGAAGTCGTCGAGGAACTGTCCTTCCCGCTCGCAATATTCCTGGAACTCTCGAGCGCGCTGGGACTGGCGCCGGAACTCGTGGCGCAGAAACGTCCGGAACAGCATCCGCAAGAACCGCAATTTCAGCGCGCTCACGCGCTCATATTCCACATATTCGGCCTCGCGCAGCGCCTCAATTTCGGCCTGTACGCGCCGAGAGGCGGCCAGCGCCCGCGCCCAGCGCGAAGCTGCGAAATCCTCGATCGCTTCGATATCCAGGTAAATGAGATTTTTGTAAAAAGTGCAGAGCGGCAGATAGGGACTGGTATTGTACGGCTGGCGGTTGGGAATCGCATGCAGCGGATTCAGGCCAACGAAGCTGGCGCCGAGCTCCTCGGCGGTCCAGTCGATAAACGCGCGGAGATCAGTGAAATCTCCGCAGCCCCAGTTGCGTCGGGAGCGCAGGCCGTAAAGGCTGACGGCGATCCCGGCGGCGCGGCCGTTCCCGGCAAGGCTGGCGGGAAGCCAGGCGCGATCCGGGCACACAATCAGCCGGGCGCTGCGCGTCGTCTCCGCTTGCCCCTCCATGCCCGCCTCCAGCTCGTGATATCCGACCGGCAGCTCAAACGGCAGCCGCAGGCGCCGCTCCTGAAATTCCGAGCCCCGCAGATAGGCTGTGGCGGTCTGTTCGAGCGCCTCCACCGATCGCGTGATCGATTCCGAGCCCCCATTCTCATTGCGGACGGTGATGCGCACGGCAGCTTGAGGCGCGCCGGCCATTATTCGCAGCTTGATTACAGGGTCGTTTACGCTGATGACCAGCGCCGGAGGGACGATTCGCTTCCACTCGTTCCACAGGCGCTGCTCTACGGCGCGGTCCAGCTCCTCGCGCGACCCTGCGCTGACGCCCATGCTCTCCAGCACCGCCCGGATCGCCTCGGGCGCGGCCACGTGTTTATGCCCCCAGATATCCCAATATTCGCGCTCGACGCCCCATATGTCCGCTGCCCTTCCCAGCGCCTCTTCGTACGTCGTGGAAGGTGAAAAAGCTATTACAGATGACCCCATGAGCAAAAATCTGATTGTACAGGCGGCGTGAGATAATAGGACCGTGGGTGCGGATAATTCGTTTCACCTGAGCCAGCCTCCTGAACTGTTTGAACGAATCGACGAAGCCGGCGCAGGTGAGTTTTCTGACAGCGTCTTCACCACAACCATCGATAAGGCGATCAACTGGGCCCGGAAAAACTCCATCTGGCCGATGAGTTTCGGGCTGGCGTGCTGCGCCATTGAGATGATGTCGATGATCGCGTCGCGCTATGACATTTCGCGCTTCGGCGCGGAGGTCATGCGCGGTTCGCCGCGCCAATCGGACCTGATGATCATCGCCGGACGGGTCTCCAATAAAATGGCCCCGGTTATCCGGCGTTTGTACGAGCAGATGCCGGAGCCGAAATGGGTGATTTCCATGGGCGCCTGCGCAACCTCGACTGGAGTTTTCAGCAATTATGCCTTAATTCCCGTCAATCAGGTCATTCCGGTGGACGTTTACGTGCCTGGCTGTCCGCCCCGCCCGGAGCAGTTGATCTATGCGATCATGCTGCTGCAAAAGAAGATCGAAAAAGAGCGCGGGGTCGTTCAGAAGGTGCTGAATCTCGCTTAGCCGATCGGATTCATCCGACCCTGGAGTTTGGTCCTGCTTCTCAAAAACCCCACGGCGCCGCCGATGAGATCCACTGTAAGGACGGCCAAACGCCGCACGAGGTGGATGCCATGGACATGGGAAGCATTCCCCAGAGCTCAATGGGCGCCGGCAGCGCAGGAGGCGCTGCTCCTACCGCTCAGCCCGTAACGCCCGAAAGCGCTGAACAGCGGAGACACCTGATCCAGGCGGTGAAGGCGATCAACGCCAGCGAGCTGCTCGGACAGCAGAATGAACTGACCTTTGCTGTCGACCGCGCAACCCACCGGACGATTGTCCGCGTGGTGAATAAGGACACGCGGGAGGTAGTCATGCAGATACCTCCTGAAAACGTCCTTCGGATGGCGGCTGATCTGAAGATCTGATTACTTTCAAGAAAAAGGGACGGAAATCCAGAGTACAATGTACGCCTTGCGTGAGAACTATCTCGAGAGTGAAGTGATGACGGCAAGCCCCGTCGGCCTGATCAGGCTGCTGTATCGGGGCGCCGTGGACGCCGTCCGCGCTGCGAGAGCCTGCCTCAAATCCGGAGACATCACGGAGCGATCGGCTCAAATCACCAAGGCGGGGCGCATTCTGACAGAGTTGGCGGTATCGCTGGATCACGCCAAGGGCGGCGAGATCAGCCGTGGTCTGGCCGAGCTCTACGACTACATGCAGCGCCGTCTGAACGAAGCCAATTTTCATCAGACCGAGCCGCCGCTTGCCGAAGTGGAAGGGCTGCTGACAACGCTGCTTGAGGCCTGGGAGCGGATTTCCAGCGCCGAGTCGGAAGCGGCTCACGCGTATGTGGCGGCCGCCGTCGCGCAACCGCATCAGGCCTTCAGCTACTCCTATTAAAGTCCCGCAACCGCTGCCCGGAGCCGCCCGCGAAATCGATCGGCCGATCGCAGCGGCGCGCCAGCCCGCCGATATAATCGGCGGTAGATGACCGTGCATGAGGCGCGCTTCCGCGTGCGTTACGCCGAAACCGATCAGATGGGCGTCGTGTATTACGCCAATTACCTGATCTGGATGGAGCTGGGCCGGGTGGAGTATTGCCGCCAGGCGGGCATCCGCTACCGCGATATGGAGGCCGAGGACGGGATCCTGCTCGCCGTCGCCGAGGCGCATTGCCGCTACCTCCACCCGGCGCGTTACGACGACGAAATCGTCGTCCAGACACACATCTCTAAGGCGCACGCCAGAATGATCGTGTTTGAATACGCGATACGCCGCGGCGACGGCCAGCTTCTGGCCCGCGGCGAGACCAAGCACATATTCTGCGGCCGCGATTTCCAGCCTTGCCGGCTGCCGGCCAAGTATCACGCGGCATTTGGCGTCGGCGGTCTGGTGGCCCGCGCGGAACCGTTTGATGCACTCTAGAAGTGTGCCCACGGTGAGTCCGGCTGCGCGTATGCGCTCGCTGGTTCAGCAGATCGATGCGCTTGAAGCTCGCATCCGATCCGGCGGCGGTCCGGAGAAAATCGAGAAGCAGCATCGCGCAGGCAAGCTGACGGCGCGCGAGCGCATTGCGCGCCTGATCGATCCAGACCCTCCGTTCCTCGAAATCGGCCTGTTAATCGCCTATGATCGTTACGACGGGCAGGCGCCCGCGGCGGGAGTTGTTACCGGAGTCGCGAAAATCGAAAAACGGCCGGCCGTCATCGTCGCCAATGACGCCACGGTCAAGGCTGGCGCATGGTGGCCGGAAACCATTCACAAAATTTTACGGGCGCAGGAGATCGCGATGCGAAATCGCGTTCCTATCGTCTACCTGGTCGATTCTGCGGGCGTCAACCTGCCGTACCAGGACGGGATCTTCCCCGGGCAATACGGAGCGGCGCGGATTTTCTACTACAACTCGCTGATGCGTTGCCGCCTGCGCGTTCCGCAGATCGCAGCGGTGATGGGCCCCTGCATTGCCGGCGGCGCCTACCTGCCAGCGTTGAGCGATGTCATCATCATGGTCGAGCGCACGAGCTTTATGGGCCTCGGCGGTCCGAACCTCGTGAAAGGCGCTATCGGACAGGCCGTCGATGCGGAAGCGCTTGGCGGCGCAGCCATGCATACGAGCGCCAGCGGCGTCGCCCACTACGCCGCGCCCGATGATCCATCCTGCCTCGAACTGATCCGCAGAAAGTTTCGCGAATTGCCCGAAGCGCCGCCAGCGCCCGAGGGCGCCCCGCCTGCCCAGCCCGCCGAAGCGCTGTACAATCTTCTCCCGCCCGATCACCGCAAGCCCTACGACATGGAGGCGGCGATCGCTTCCATCTTCGACGCCTCCGACTTCCTTGAATTTCAGCCGGAACACGCCCCTGAGATCCTGTGCGCCAATGCGCGGCTGAATGGCCGCCCCGTCGCTCTGATTGCCAACCGGCGAGGGTTTCTCAGGACAGCCGCCGGCGCGCGGATCGGCGGCATCATCTATCCGGAATCCGCGCGCAAGGCAGCCTACTTCGTCGAGAATGCAGAGCGTTACGGGCTCCCGATCATCTACCTCCAGGATGTGTCCGGATTCATGGTTGGCATGGAAGCGGAGGCCGACGGCATTATTCGCGCGGGCGCTCAAATGGTGGAAACCATGGCCTGCGCCACCGTGCCCAAAATTGTTGTGACCTTGAATCACGCCAGCGGCGCGGGGTACTATGCCATGGCAGGCCAGGGTTTCGATCCGAATTTCACGTTCAGCTGGCCCACGGCGCGCATCGGCGTGATGGAAGGCGATTCCGCCGTGCAGGCGGTGCATGGACCGGAGCTGGAAAAGTACAGAGCGGAGAACAAACCGGTTCCCCACGAGCTCGCCGCGCGCGTCGAACAGACCCGCGCCGATTACGAGCGCTGGCTCGACGCCCGGTACGCGGCTGCGCGCGGCCACGTGGACGCCATCATCGATCCGGCGAAAACCCGCGCCGTCCTGTCCTTGGCGCTGGATGTTTGCCTGTACGCGAACCCGCGGAAACACCTGGCGCTCGAAGTCCTTTAGTCCACAACCATGATCAGGATTGCGAATGGTCAAGGCTTCTGGGGCGACTGGCTCGAAGCGCCCGTACGGCTGATCGAAGGCGGTCCCATCGATTATCTGGCGCTCGACTATCTTGCCGAAATCACGATGTCCATCCTTCAGAAGCAAAAGCAAGCTGACCCCAGGCTCGGCTACGCGCGCGATTTTCCGCCGCTGATCGGCCGCGTCGCCCGGCAGCTTCGTGACCGCGGCGTGCGCGTCATCGCCAATGCCGGAGGCGTGAACCCGGTCGCGTGCGCTGAAGAAGTCAAAAGGCTTGCGCCCGCTCTCAAGGTGGCGGTCGTGCTCGGCGACGATTTCTATGACCGGATCGATGAGTTTCTGGCGCGCGGCTGGGAGATGCGCAACATGGACAACGGCGCCCCGCTGTCCATGATCCGGAAACGTATTCTCAGCGCAAACGCCTACATTGGCGCCTTTCCGCTGGTTGAAGCCCTGGCTACCGGCGCCGACATCGTGGTCGCCGGACGCTGCACCGATACCGCGCTTGCGCTTGCGCCCATGATCCATCGCTTTGGCTGGAAACCAGACGACTGGAATCTCCTGGCTGCGGGAACCATCGCCGGCCATATCGTCGAGTGCGGCGCTCAGTGCACCGGCGGCAACTGTATTGCGGACTGGCAGACGATTCCCGATTTCGCCAATATCGGGTACCCCATCATCGAGGCGGAGCCCGACGGAACCTTCGTCATCACCAAACACCGCGGAACCGGAGGGCGCGTTTCCCAGGATACGGTAAAAGAACAGCTCCTCTACGAACTCGGCGATCCGGAAAGTTACATTACGCCGGATTGCGTGGCGGATTTCACATCCATCCGATTAAGCGATGACGGTCCGGACCGCGTGCGGGTGTCAGGCGTTCACGGGCGCCCGCGCCCCGAGCTGCTCAAGGCCTCCATCAGCTATGAGCACGGCTGGAAGGCCGCAGGTTCGATCGTGTACAGCTGGCCTGACGCTGTCGCAAAGGCGCGTTGCGCAGACCGGATCATCCGCGAGCGTCTGGCGCAGCTCGGATTGCGCTTTGATGAAATTCATTCAGACCTTCTCGGCCTGAACGCATGTCACGGACCGGCGGCCCCGCGCGTTCAGGACCCCCCCGAAGTGCAGCTCCGCATCGCCGTGCGCGGCGAGGACAGGAGTTCCGTTGAGCGTTTCACGCGCGAAATCGCGCCGCTCGTGCTCGCCGGGCCGCCGACCGCAACCGGATTCGGCGAAGGCCGGCCGCCCGTGCGCGAAGTCGTCGCCTACTGGCCCGCGCTGTTGCCACGCGAAGCGATCCAAACCCGCGTGGAGGTCTTCGAGTGAAAATTCCGCTCTCACGCATTGCGCACGCGCGCTCCGGCGACAAAGGCGATACCGCCAATGTCGGTGTGATCGCATACGACCAGCGGCATTACCCGATCCTGGTGCGCGAAGTCACCCCGGAGCGGGTCAAGCGCCATCTCGGCGATTACGTCAAAGGGAAGGTGGTTCGCTACGAACTGCCGAACCTGGGGGCCCTCAATTTTCTTCTGTATGAGGCGCTCGGGGGCGGCGGAACGATATCGCTTCGCATCGATGCCCAGGGGAAGACCTACGGCGCGGCGCTTCTTGGCATGGAAATTGACGTCGATGAGCGGGACTTGGCTGGATGAGCGCTCCGCGCGCTCAGCTCTCCTTCTCCTGCTCTTCCTGCTCCTGAATAAAGCTCAGAATGTCGAAGCGCTTGATTTCGCGATTGGGAAAGAAGCTGTTGACTGCGTCCTGCTCGTCGGTGAACAACTCGAAAACCGTGCTGAGCTTGGTCAGGACCAGGAGTTCGAGATTGCGCTTGTTGACATTGAGAAGCTTGAGCGCGCCGCCGGCTTTTTGAAGCGCCGTAAAGCACACTACCAGCGTGCCCAGACCCGTGCTGTCGACGTAGTCGACGTCTTCTAAGTTGAGGATGATCTTGTTCTGACCCGCACCGACGCGATTGCTGATCGCTTCTCGCACGTCTGTAGCCGCCGGTCCTACCGTCAGCCGGCCCTTCAGGTCTAGAATGGCTACGCCTTCGCGCTCTCGCTCGTGGATCTCCAAGATCGTCTTCCCCCTACAGTTTAGCTGTTCTCCTGGGGAACCGCCTCCAGTTCAGACCAAGCCGGCGACTCCTGATCGAGAGGCAGCGAAACCGTGAAGCGCGTTCCCACGCCGACGGCGCTGTCCACCTCAATCCTGCCGCCATGGGCCTTCACGATCCAGGAGACGAAGCTCAACCCGAGCCCGAGACCCTGAATGGGGTTCGATTGCGAGGGACGGACGCGGTAAAAGCGGTCGAAAATATGGGGCAACTGGTCGGCGGGAATTCCGATGCCCGTGTCTTCTACGCTCAGTACGGCCGTTCCCGGGGCGCGGTCCGCGGGATGCCCGCCGTCATCCAGTCTCCGGTTGCGCTCGCACGCGACTGTGATATGCACTCGGCCGCCCGCCGGAGTGTACTTCAGCGCGTTCGACAGCAGGTTCGACACCAGGCGCTCAATCTGCGTCTTGTCGCCGCGGATAATGCAGCCGCGCGCCACCTCGCAGGTGAGCGTCAGTTGGGCGGCTTCGGCCGGAATCTGGAATTGATCCGCCACCTCTTCCACCAGTCGCGAAAGATCGAGCGGGCCCATTTGCAGCGCCAGTTGGCCCGATTCGGCTTGAGACAACAACAGCAACGCCCGCACGATGTTGGAGAGTTTTTCCACGTCCTGGAGCGCGTTCACCATCGCATCCTGGTACTGCTCAGGCGTCTTCGCAGTAAACAATGCGACCTCGAGCTGGCCGCGGATCGCGGTCAGAGGCGTCCGGAGCTCGTGCGAGACGTCTGTCGAGAATTGCCGCATCTGTTCGAAGGACTGGTTCAACCGCTCAATCATTCGGTTGAAAGCGACGATCAGGTAATCCAACTCGTCCCCGGCGCCGCGCGTCGGAATTCGCGTCGAGAGGTTGGAGCTGGTAATCCGCTGCGCCGCGTGCGCCACCGACTTGACAGGGTCAAGCGCCCGTCCTGCCAGCATCCAGCCGAGGACGGCGCAAAGCAGCACCAACATGGGCATCAGCGCCACATAGCGCCAGGTGAACTGATTCACCGTACGCATGCCGTCCGTCAGCGAACGGCCGATGGCGACATAGTAAATGCGATGATGTTCGTCCGGCATGATGCCAGATCGAACCAGGTAAGGGACGCCCTTGCCTGTGTACATCATTTCGATCAGCGGCTGCTGCGTCTGCTCGAGCGTTTTGAGCCGTGCGCGGATCTCATCCGCCTGGTCGAGCCTGAGCGAGGTGTAAAACGGAGCGCGCTCAAGCACCACGCCGTTCTCGTCCGCAATCAGGTAGTTGCTCTTGAGACGGTCTACGATGAGAGCTTCCTCCGGATCGGCGTAATCGTAATACCACAGGGCGCGCAAATGCTCAATGCGAAGATAGCCTTTGATTGCGGCCCACTCTTCGTTCAAGAGCTCGTTTGCCTGTTCCTTGGCGATATTGACCAGCATTTGCCGGAACAGCAGGCCAAGGCCAAGCAGCAGAATGGTGAAGAACAGCAGGTAGCTGGCGGCCAGGCGGAAGCGCAAGCCGCGAATCAGCCGCTTCCGCGGTGAGAGCCTGGCCAAAGCCGTACTGAATCGCGCCACGTGACCCCAGATTGATCAGACCGTAGTGTTGGCGTCGGAAGTCGCCTCGGGTTTGTGCCCCTCCTGCTTTTCTGGCGCATCGAGCATGTACCCGATGCCCCGCACCGTGTGGATCATCTTCGTCGGGAAGCGGTCGTCAATTTTGCTTCGAAGGTGGCGAATATAGACGTCCACAATGTTCGTCAACCCGTCGTAATCCATGTCCCAGACATGTTCGACGATCATGGTCCGGCTGAGCGGGCGGCCGCGGTTGCGCATCATGTATTCGAGAATGCTGAACTCTTTGGGAGCGAGCTCAATGTTCTCTCCGTTGCGAGTGACCTTGCGCCGGATGCAATCCAGTACGAGATCCCCGACCTGGAGGCGCTCGGGGGTGGGCTGGCCGCGCCGGAGCAGCGCCCGCACACGCGCCAGCAGCTCGACAAAGGCAAACGGTTTGACTAGATAGTCATCCGCGCCCACCTCCAGCCCTTTGACGCGGTCTTCAACCGCATCGCGGGCGCTCAGGATCAAAACCGGCGGACTGGTCTTCCGGTTGCGAATCTTTTGCAGGACTTGAAGCCCGTCAATATCCGGCAGGCCAAGATCCAGGACAATCAGGTCGTACTCGGTGGCATGTACCAGATCGAGCGCGGTCGCGCCGTCATTGGCGGCATCCACGGCGTAACCGGCGCTTTCGAGTCCGCGCGACAGGAAGTCGGCGATGCGCTTTTCGTCTTCCACCACCAGAATTCGCATAAACCCCTGACTTAACAATACAGTTGTCCGCCCCTTGTTGTCAGCGGCCTCATACGGGCGGCCGCCGCGCCGATATGGACTCTAGCGCATGAAAGCGGTTGAGCCCACGACAGGAAATGGCCCCTTCCAGAAGCCAGCGTCACGGTCGATTGCGACCGTGCTCGCAGCTCATGCGGCCTGGCTCTCCCAGGCAGCCAATGGCTTTCGCGCCGACCTCAGCGGTCTGACGCTGAATGATCTGACGCTGCCCGACGCCAACCTGCGCCGCGCCTTGCTGGTCTCCACCACGCTGCTCGACGCCAACCTGTCCGGTGCGGACCTGAGCGGCGCAGAACTGTCCGGGGCCGACTTGCGGCGAGCCATGCTGACTTCCGCCGATCTTACCGGGGCGGATCTGACCAACGCCATTCTGGACGGCGCCTGGCTGGGCAGCGCAAACCTCTCAGAAGCCAGGTTGCAAAATGTTTCCCTGCGCAGGGCCCACCTGACGCAAGCGCGCCTGCTCGATGCGATCATCGCAGAAGCCGCGTTCCTCGGGGCCGATCTTCGCGCAGCGGGGCTGCACCAGGCCAGAATTCTCGACGCGGATTTCACCGATGCAAATCTGGAGGATGCAGTATTTATCCGCGCCCGCATCCGGCTCTCGCGCTTCCGGGCGGTCTCCGGGGCGGGCGCCAATTTCACCTCCGCGCGGCTGGAATCGTGCGACTTTTCGAAATCAGAGTTCCTCGGCGCCAAGTTCTTCCGCGCCGAGTTCCCTGGATGCGCCCTCATTGGCGCATCCTTCACCGATTGCGACTTCCGCGAGGCAAATCTCCGGGGCGCGGATTTCTCCGGCGCGGTGCTTTCGGGCTCTCGGTTTGGCGGCGCGGGACTGTTTTCGGCCGATCTGCGGGGCGCGAACCTGCGCGGCGCGCGCGAATTCACTAGCGAGCAGCTTTGTCAGGCTCGGACCGATCAACGTACCATCCTTCCCAATGGAAAGCCGGGGCCGTATCTCCGGCATTCCGGCGCGGAACGGCCCGCGATGAAATAATCAATCGCCCGATACGCGTCTCGGACGAAGCACGGCTGTCCCGCTCGCCGGCCACAGCGATCGGAACGAGAACGTCGCATACCGCGTCCGCAACACCGAAAGCGCGAGCATCAGAAGGATCACTGCTACCGCGCAGGCGCCAACGGCGTAGTTGTTCAAAGAATCTTTAAAAAACCACAACCACTTGCCGTACACCAGCTCGATGTGCACCCAGTACACTAGCAGCGACGTCGTCCCAAGCTGGCGAACCCAGCTCCAGCGGTCCTTAATGACGTAGTCGTTCCAGAGGTATGCGAAGGCCGCAAGGATCAGGAGAACTCCCATCTTACACGCCACCAGCCAGGGGCTGTTCAGCCAAAACTCGGATTTGGGGTAAACGTTGTAGGGAAGGTCAGAAAAATAGCGGCCCGCCGCGAGCAATCCGAACCCCCCCAGCGCCGACCATTGCATCAGCCGGTTCATCTGGTCCGCCGTAACGGATTTCAGAATTGAGCCGGCGCAGACTCCAAACGCGAGAAACGCGGCCCAAGGAAAGAACGCAAAAAAATCATAGCTCGGAACATAATAGTCCCGAATCGGACCGGGAACCCAGCTCCAGTCGACCAGCGAGACCAGCGGCGCAGCCGCCGCAATCGCAACGCCGGCCGCCGCCGCCCACCGGATTCTCTGCTCGAGCGATATCACCGCGAGCGGCGAAAGCACCAGCATCGTCAAACCCATGCAGTTCAAAATGTCGACCTTGAGCAGCATCATGGGCGACTGCGGCCAGGCGAACAACCACAATTGCAGCCGGAACAGGAAGGCTAACAGGAACAGATAGCGCGCGCGCTTCAAAGCGGCGATCCAGCGGCTGCCGGCCGGAAGCGCGGATCGCTCGCCGCGCTGCATGATGAATGCGTACGTGATCCCCGTCAGAAACAAAAAAATCGCCGGGCCAATGCCGCCAAAAAACTGTGAGATTACATACGGGCCGTCGTTGCGCAGATCGGGGCGCGTGAAGGAGTGAAACGTATGACCCTGCAGCATGATGACCGCCGCCAGACCGCGCATCCAGTCCAAGAAAGGCATGCGCGGATTGGCAGGCCGCGGCGGACCATTTTCGCTTTTCACTCGAAGGCTCACTGTACTTGTAAACCAGTCCTTCACATGGACTGGACGCGTCTCCTGTTAAATTATTTGCCGGGCGTAATCCGCTTCACACCCGGAGGCAGTCGCAATTCGAAGTCCTTGTCGGTGAGCGGTGGGTTGAGTTTTACGTTGCTGTAGTTGATCAGCACGTAATCATCGGCGTTCTTCCAGAGCTTCTCCTGCAACGGGTACGCCGCATCGTCCGGAATCCAAAGCTCGGCCCGTTTCAAATACTCGAGCGCTTCTTTGGATTTTGGAATGAGCTCGATGTGCGTAGCGGGCTTGCCCGCTAGCGGCTCGGCGTCCACCAGTCGAATCCTGTAATTCTTTTGCAAATCCTTTCCAGAGGCGCCGAAGCCCAAGAGTATAAACTGGTCCAATTGCTCGCCGTACTTGTCGACATCGTATTCCTCGACGACGTTCGTCTTGGGGTAGTATTTCTCCACCTTCCGGTTCCGAAAGGCGACAACCAACGGCTGCGGAGATGTGAATTGCACAAACCCGAGCACGCCGCCCGAAGCGCGCTTCAGACGGACCGACCCGGACTGCTGATCATTCTCATCGATGACGGCCGTATGGGTCAACTGGGTGATGTTCGCCGACATGCTCTCGAAGGTCTGCGCCGATTTGTCCATGCGCGACAGCACATCCGACAGAGCGTCCCCCGGCGCTCTTCCAGCGAACGCTGCCGCGGCGATACACACACTCACCCAGCGAATTCCACCTTTGGTTGCCATTTGTTCCCGTTTCGGCGAACCAGCTCTATGGCGCCGTGAACGCCATATATCCCCGGATCTCCTGCTCGGAATCGAAGATCGGCTTCACTCGCTTGATCTCATACCTGTTCCCCGTCCGAGCTTTAACTAACGTCGCTGCTTTCACTTCCCATTCCGATTGCGGTACGCCGTCTAGAAGCTCGGGCTCGAGGAAGAAGGCGTTGCCGTGTTCGGCGGGGATCATGACGAGATTACTGGCTTTGGGCTGGTCGCGGAACCATTCGCGCGGCGTGAGAAAAACGAAGGCCAGAATGAGCCCCACCATCACGTCATACTGCCACCCAGCGCGTGGGTAATCCCACAAGATAAACCGCTTCAGCCCGCTCACTGCCCCAGTGTAGCAGATGCCCTTGGAAGCCCAGTTGTTGCGGCGCTTTACCGATACTTACGAAGAACCGCCAGAACCTTACCTTGGATTTGGACGCTTTTTTTGGGGACCAAAATCGGCGCCATCGCGGCATTGGCCGGCTGAAGTCGGACCTGTTCGCCCTCGTCATAGAAGCGCTTGAGAGTAGTTTCCATCCCGTCCACCAGCGCCACCACGATTTCGCCGTCGCGCACGCGATCCGACTTTTGAACCAGAACGTAATCGCCGCTGCAGATGTGGTCTTCAATCATCGAGTCCCCGCGGACCTGCAAGGCGAATGTGTTGGGGTCGCCTGCAAAATCTTGAAAATTAAGAGACTCAGAGTCAGACGCTGACTCCACAGGCGATCCGGCAGCAATGCGCCCAAGCAGAGGTATCTGCGCCAGCGCGGGCTGCGGATGATAGCGCCGCTGCTCTTCGAAGTACTTGGGCGTTACTTCGATCGACCGGCTCTGATTGTAGCTCCGCTTCAGGTAATGTTTGGCCTCGAGCGCCAGGATGTGCTTGTGGACCGTCGCCAGAGAGGCCAACCCCAGACCCGATGCCAGCTCTTCATAGCTGGGACTGTAGCCATGCTTCTCCACAAATTCCGCGATAAAATCGAGCACCTGCTTCTGTCTTTTCGTGAGAGCCATGGCATTTTGATTTTCGGCGAACAAAAGGTGAAAGTCAAGAGCAAAGTGCGTTCCCGCGTCTGATAGAAGGGTAAGGTCTCATTTCTCAGGGAGAGTTCGTTTTGCAAAAATCACTGGTGGTTACGCTTGGGGCGGTTGTGGCGCTTTTCGCCGCTCCGGAACTGGTTGGCGCCCCGGAACAAGGGATCGGGCGAGGCATCTTGGACCGGGTCGGCGATACCGCGTTCTTGGAAGTCCGCGCCGACAGCTTTCACCGTTTGACGCCGCGAGAGCAGGCGCTGGCGTACTGGTTGACCGAGGCCGCCATCGCCATTGATCCGATCATCTACGATCAGCAATCGCGCTACGGCCTCGCCGAAAAGCGGATTCTTGAAGGCATCGTCGCCTTCCCGCGGGGCATCCCTCCGGCTGTGTTCAAAAAAATCAATGACTACACGAAGCTGTTCTGGGCCAATCGGGGCAACCACAACGAAATGACCGCGCAGAAGTTCCTGCCCGCCTTCAACTATGAAGAGTTGCGCGCAGCTGGACTTCAGGCCATCAAAAACGGAGCTCCAATCGGCGCCCCGGAAGAATTCACGCTGCTGCTGCAACAACTTCGCGCGGCGTTTTTCGATCCGCAGTTCGAGCCGACGATGACCGCCAAGTCGCCCCGCGGCGGCCTCGATATCCTTCAGGCGAGCGCCAACAATTTTTACCAGAACGTCACGATGAGCGATCTGAAGGATTTCCACGAATCGCATCCGCTCAGCTCGCGGCTGCTCAAACGTCCCGACGGCAAACTCGAGGAGCAGGTGTATCGCGCCGGAACTCCGGACGGAAGAATTCCTCCCGGATATTACGCCGAGTACCTTCGAAAAGCCAACACATACCTTGAAAAAGCGGCAAAACTGGCCGATCCGGCGCAAGCCGCGGCGATCCGCGCCCTGATTCGTTATTACCAGACCGGCGACCCGCAGGACTGGCTCGCGTTCGGCGCCGCATGGGTGCAAAGCAATCCCCGCGTGGATTTCGCCAATGGCTTCATCGAGGTCTATCGCGACGCGCGCGGCGCCAAGGGGACGGCGCAGGCCTTCGTGAGCGTCACCGATGAACGTGTGAACGCCTTGATGGTCAAGATCGCCGATCACGCTCAATACTTCGAGCAACAGGCGCCGTGGCCCGCGCAGTATAAAAACGAACACGTCAAGCCGCCGCTGGCAAAAGCAGTGGAAACGGTGATTGAGACCGGCGATTTCCAGGTGAGTACGATCGGCGACAACCTGCCCAATGAAAGCGAAATTCACGAGAAATATGGAACCAAGAGTTTCATGTTTACCGGGACAATGCGGGCCTTCAATGCAGCGCGGGGCCGCGCCGCGCTCAAAGAGTTCGCGGCTGACCCGAAAGAGTTCGCGATTTGCGAAAAGTATGGCGGCGAAGCCGAAGATCTCATGACTGCGCTGCATGAGGTGATCGGACACGGTTCAGGCAAATTGAGTCCGAAACTCGTCCACGATTACACCTACTACCTGAAAGAGTACGCATCCACGCTCGAAGAGGCGCGCGCCGACCTGATGGCGCTGTGGAACATCTGGGATCCCAAAATGCGCGAGTGGGGAATTGTGACCAGCCCCGACGTCGCCAAAGCCATGTACTACAATGCCGCCCGCGCTCCGCTGACGCAGCTGGCGCGCATCCGAAAGGGCGACACGATCGAGGAAGACCACCAGCGCGACCGTCAGATGATTGTGGAATACATCATCGATAAGACCGGCGGCATAGAAAAACTTCAGAAGAACGGAAAGACTTATTACGCGGTTACGGACTTCGAGAAGATGCGAAAAGGCGTCGGGATGCTGCTCGGCGAGCTGATGCGCATCAAGGCTGAAGGCGACTACGACGCCATAAAAGCGCTGGTCGACAAGTATGGCGTGCGCTTCGATCCCCGGCTTCGCGACCAGGTGGTGGCGCGCTATGACAGGCTCAATCTGCCCGCCTATTGGGCGGGCATCAACTCGATACTCACGGCTGCTTCAGGAACCGACGGGGACGTTACTGCGGTCACAATTTCATATCCGAAAGACGTGAACGAGCAATATCTGCGGTACGCGGCGATGTATGAGCCGAAGCTGATGCCGGCGGGCGCTTCAAAGTAGGTCGCTGCGCAGGATGCGGCGCAAGAGCCGCAATCCGGAAATCCGCTAGCGGAGAATCCTGCCGTCGCGCGTCAGGCGCAGCCGCGACCCGCCCCACTCCACCGTGCTTCCGAACAATCCGGCGATCCACACGGCTGCGCCGAACAAATCCCGGGCTGGCACGAGCCAGAGCGACTTCGGAACAGCTGGATCGCCGAGAACCGCCCGGCCGGCGATGAGCGCCATGGCGAGCCGCAGCAGAAGAAGGCCGGCGGCGATCCACCAGCGACCCGCCAACGCCGCCAACAGCGCCCAGAGCGACCCGTTTGCGAGCGGCAGTCCCACGTATCCGGCGCGACGCGAGACGCGAATGGTCCGCGCCCAGCGAAGCTGGTGGCGCCAGACCGCGCTCCAGGAACCCGGATTCAGCGATGTCTCGACGATGACGTCTGATAGGACGCAGCGCAACCCCAGCCGCCGGATGCGACAGCCGAGCTGGTAATCGTCGGCCAGATAATCTTGGATCGATTCGAATCCGCCGATGCGCTCGAGATCGGCGCGCCGCAGCGCCATTGTCGCCCCGAGGGCGAACTCATCCACCCCCATCCAGGGCGCCGCCATGGCGCTTGGAGCAAAATCGGTCGAGACGCCCAGCGCCTCGAAGCGTCCCGGCCAGGAACGCCATCGCGCGCGGTACACGCATGTGACCAAGCCAGCCGAGGCGTCTGCGAGCAGCCCGGCGACTCGCCGCAAATAGAGCGGCGGCGGAATAACGTCCGCGTCAGCCACGACGATCACATCACCCATGGCCTGTTGCGCCAGATCGATCAAGGCCCCGACCTTGCGGTTGGGGGTCCGCGTGGAGACGCGCACCAGCCCGATGCGTCCTGGCGGAAATTCGCGTGAAATTCGCTGAATGACGGCCTCCGCCGGATCCCCCGGTTCAACGCCGAACAGCACTTCGAAATCGGGATAGCTTTGCGATGCATTGGCGCGCACCGCCTCTTCCAATCCCGGCTCGATGCCGCGCACCGGCTTCAGAACCGAAACGGGCGTAACCACCGCCGGGACACACTGGCGCGCCTTTCTGCGGTGAGCCAGCGCAGCCGCGATCGCGAGGGCCTGATAGGCGGCTGCCGCCGCGCTGATCATCCAGAGGATGCAGTCCGGCAAAGGGGCTAGCGGGCCAGCAGAGCAACGCCGACAGCGACCAGCGCTGCGCCTGCCCAGCGGCGTATATCCACGCGTTCTTTGAGCACCAGCCTGGCGAGGATGGTCTCCAGCACGAAGCTTGCGGCCGTAGCGGGAACGGCAAAGCTCAGGTCCGCCACCGACACAAGCTTCATGAAGACGAAAAACGAAACCGCCATGAAAAAGATCGCCAGCGCCAGATATCTGCGGCTGATGAGCGCGCCGAGATGCCGCCGCAAACCGCTTGGGCGGAAATCGCGGATCTCGCCATGCCGTTTCATCTCCAGGCTTTGCAGCAGGTCCCCGAGAACGGTGCACACCACGACCAGCGATACCAGCGCCCAGTTATTGATCGTCATGCGCTCTCGGGCGCGCGCGCCGCGACAGGAACGGAGGTTTGTTTTGTGTGCGGGTCGACCGCGGTGGTTTGCGGCGCGGTCCGGGCTACAAGTCCAATTCCGATGGCAATCAGCAAGGCGCCGGCCCAGCGCGCCGGAGAGACATACTCATTCAGGAAAACGCGCCCCATGAACGCCGAGACAACGTAGCCGAAGGCGGTCACCGGCAGGACATAGCTCAGGTCTGCCCAACTGAGCAGCGCCATACGCGAGAGCAGCCACACAATGAGAAACGCCACGCCAAATGCGACCCAAGGATCGAAAATCGCAAGAATGTAATCCAGCGGCGCAAACGCCAGCTTGGCATAGCGCTGCCGCAATCCCAGCGTCAACAGGCAGTTGCCCAATGCGTTGCTGAACACCACAATCAGGGCGAAGATGCGGGTTTTGAAGCGCAAGCGTGTGGACGGCGGCATGGGGGGACTCAGGCGCTTTCGCCGCCCACCTCAGGCGAGGCATTGCTCAAAGGACGCTCGTAGGTTTCTGCGGATCGCTTCTGGTCCCGCACGAACTGCTTGCGTTTAGATCGAAGCGCCAGGTACTCGCGAGCTTCCTTGTACAGCCGGCGTCGTTCGGCCCCGTTGAACACGGCCTTCTT
>Ga0070740_10001405_pt1 | contig 33532 bp, 43 predicted proteins | sample Coa_R2_FD_67286 | JGI IMG/M metagenome (GOLD analysis project Ga0070740, IMG submission 67286) | Surface soil microbial communities from Centralia Pennsylvania, which are recovering from an underground coalmine fire - Coalmine... | ecosystem: Environmental > Terrestrial > Soil > Unclassified ...
GCTTTGAGTTCTAGGTCTTTGAGTTTGTCGTCATTTAACATATGCATCATGAATCATATAAGAATTTCCAATTTGAAATTTTCAATTTGAAATGAAATCTCAATTTTTAATTTTCAATATTAAAACTAGTTTGTATTGATAGCTATTTTAGAGAAAATCAAAGTTAATTCTTGTGCTTCCTGCCAAAGTTTTCGACAATCATCTTTAATTTCTTGTACAGCATTCGCTAATAATCTTAGCCAGTATTTTGTTTCTTTTGCTTCTTTTTTACAGATAAAAATCTTATTTTTGAAATCCTTTTTACTACTTGCGCCATTTGCTTCACAATAGTTTGCTCCAATACTTGTGCCTGCTCTGATTAATTGGCTAATAATCGGATTGGCTATAACAGTCTTCGGTGTTTTTTTACAAAGAGCGATAATTTCCTCTGCAAATTTTGCTGTTCGTTCCTCTAAATCGTATTTCTTGTTTGAAATTTCATTCATTTTGGTTTCATTGAAAATTTCAAATTAAAAATTTAAAATTGAGTTATATTTCTTGCTTCTATTTTTTTAAAACTATAAACAAATCCGAAACATTTGATTCAAGCTTTCCCGTATCAATACCGTCGCCGATTTTTTGCAAAAACTCATAACTATTATCATCGGCCAAAAACGGTTTGGGGTCAAGATGCATGTCTGCCATTTTTTTTAATGTGTCCCGATCAGCAAGGGCGCCCGCAAAACCATAGAAGTCCCAGCCGTCGGAGTCAAAAGAAGCAAGGACGATATTAGTGTGTTTGACCTCACCCTGTCCCTCTCCTGTTAGGAGAGGGAACGTACTAAGTTGCTTTTTGAGAAAGTCCAATGCCGAGACAACGAGAGCTTGATTGCGACCTCCTTTGCCATGACCGGTAATTTTAATAGTTGTTTCGCCGCCGGCAAGAAGGATATGATCGGGTGGCGTTTCTTTAATTAATTGTTCTCCCATGGTTCGGCTATCACCTTGCAAGCGGTCAGTTAAGACAATGGCTTCGTAGCCCAGTTCTCTTGCACGTTTTTCCATGGCCGAAAGAGCAGTGTGATTGCTGAGGAAAAGAATATTGTGTACATGTTCAAAGTATTTATCTTCCTTCGGTGTCTCGACAAAATCCGATGGAGTAAAGACATTGGCAGCTTTGAGATCGTATTTTTCATAAATCTTTGTCGCATCCTGGATAGTCGTCGGATCCTTGACAAGCGGGCCTGATGCGATAACTGATAAGTCATTACCAGGCACGTCAGAGAAAAGCAGATTGACGACGGTTGCCGGATAGAGAATTTTTGCCAAACTGCCTCCTTTGACGCGGGAGAGATGTTTGCGGATAGTATTCATTTCGGAGATTGTCGCGCCTGAATTTAGTAATGCCTTATTCATGCCGGTTATTTGTTCAAGAGTAAGTTTGTGCGGTGATTCAAACATCACTGATCCGCCGCCGCAAGTGGTGATGATGACGAAATCTTTCTCAGTTAGATTACTAAGTTTTTCGATAACGTGTTTGGTAAAATCAAAGTTCTGTTGTGAAGGAAGCGGATGCGTACCAAGTGTGGCCTGAATTTTGGAGAAGGCTTGCTCAACGACATCAATATCATAGCCTTCAGTGAGAAGCTCACCAAGTTTTTCTTCTAAGATTTTGCACATGAGCGCTGATCCTTTTCCAAAGCCAAGAAGGATTACCCGATTAAAGTTAGTGAGATCAAACGTCCGGTTTTGGATCTTCAGCAGTTTATTGTCAAGCGAGAAATTATTTTTGAAAATTTCCTGAGGGGTGATTGCCGCAAATGCAGTTTCGATCAGATCAAGCACAACTCTCCGTTGGTCATTGGTTGCGAGTTGCTTGTAGTTTTTGATGAATTTCATGGACAGTAGATACAGCTTAGCAGAAATTTCACAAGCTGCAAAGAGGTGCTATAATCGATCAAAGTACTATGGGTGGAATAGATAGAAAGGATTATCCACAGGATCCTCTCTTAAATAGCTCTACAGAGTTTGGAAGGTGGAGAATGGAAAATTACTCACATGCGTTTGGAATCGATTCTGGACTTGAATGGATTACCTTAGTACGACAAAAGCCATATCAGCACGAAGTTTATGTTCATCAGTTTGAGCAACGTTTGCGACAGTTTATACACCAACCTGAGACCTCCGTTATTCTAGGAGTTATTATAAATACATTTAAAAAACATCCTACATGGATTTGCGGGAAACATTTGGGGCAGGGACTGGTAACCGCAGAGGCACGTACGAAGTCCTCTATTGAACATCTGCAGGATGTTGTAGGAAAGCTTCGTAGAAGAGAAGAGTTTGAAGAAAGATTTGTAAACAGATTCGGCCACGTCGATGCTCTTCCTATAGCAACTCCTAGTACTAGGCTGAAAGGTAGTAAGAGCGTCGATAACAGATTATATCTAAAACAACATCCATTTCATAATAGTGGCGCAGTTACGCTTAATCTTTGGGAAGGGACAGAATTACGAAAGTATAGACCTGAAAAGTATCAACAGGAAAATTTTATGAACAGAGTTAGGGATCTTGGAGATACATCCTGGAATACCTACAGGTATCCTTTAGATCCTGATGATGGTTCTTTTTCCCCCTTTGACACGCCGCTTATGCTTGGCAGCATAGAGTTTGATTTTGACACGGAACAGAACAGGGTTATAGTTACCGATTTCAAAAATATCCAAACTATACGAGAGCTCCAGAAAAAAGAACTGTGGCTTCGCGGATTGACAAATGAGACAAAACATGCGAGGAAAAGTATAAATACTCATGTAATGCAGGGGAGAGATTCTACAACCAAAGACAATCCGGGGATAGAAGAATTTTTATTGTACCATACAGCACAATTACTTTTAGAGCTTGGCTTTATTGATAAAAATGCAACGATAGTTTTACCTCATCCAGAGACAGCTCCGGAACATCCCCGATACCTGCGTTCTGCAATAGTTAACGCATTTAGTGAAGCACTTTTCCGTAAAGAGGAAGAGTTTCAAGAACCTTTTTCTTCAGCCTTAATGAGACATAGGGATGGCACAGCTGAAATGAGATTCTATACCATAATGAGTTATCTTTTAGAACACGAATCCCCTGTAATGGAAGTAGAAAAGGAAGTAAAACGGTGGCCGTTTCCTAATATCTATGCTCCGGTCTGGGGTGGCCATACCTTGCCCGAGGCATTTATAAGATTGTTGCAAGAGGATATACCGGAGCAGGATAGACCTCCATGGGAAGTGGTTACACGTCTTGGAAAAGGTGACCCAATGACAATCCGGCGGCAGATAGAGGAGCTTGGGTATAAGACAAAGTCGTATACATCGTTGGTAAAGGGGTTTAATGTATTTGCGGATATTCCATCACCTCTTATTATAGATGAGGGTGGTAACACAGTTGGCAGAGAAATTAAGTTACAAAGAATTTTATCATTACCATTCGCCCGGTAATTATATTGCTTATGGGACTAGGAGCACAAGAATCTAATGAGAATAACGACTATAACGGGCTTGAACAATTGCAAAAGGGAGTGAAAAAGGCAACTGCTCTTTTTAGCCGGACTCAACGTCTTCTTCAAGGTGACAGAATTTCGGAACAATCTTTGTCAGAAGGAGAAATTTTTCAACTGGTCAATCCTGATAATGCGGGACGAGCATTTGATTATCCGCAAGGTTACAGACTGGCAACAACGTTGACCCTCTTCTGAACGGACATGTATTACTATTGCCTCCTTCTGTAGGAGATATTACATCTTTTGCCAGTATACCTGATCAGTCAGAAGCCTCTCAAGCTGTCAGGAGTACAGTGCATGGATTGGGACTTGTGTATCCGGCTCATATGCGTTGTATGTTTGAGACCGGAAATGATTGCGGGGGAGGATGTACGCCAGGCGTCCATATGAACGTGGTGACGACAAAAAGTTTAGATAGTGGAGATTTCCATAGGAGAATACTACAGAAGGTTGAGAGAGCATTATGGGAGCATGACTGGGATGTTGAAGGAGGAAGGATTATTTTACCAAACGATGGACTTTTTGAAGGTGTACCTCAGGAGAGACGCGGCGATCCTTATTTATATATTGCTACCCATCGAATGCATCCTGAAAACATTGAACACGTTATTTTCTTTCAGCCAAAAAACGAAAACGGGCGAGAAGCAAAACCTCTTCCGTCACAAATAATGCGTAAAATACTGGCAGAGGTTGAACTTGCTTCAGTGAGGGCGCAACTGGCGCGTACCTATGATGATCCACGCAGACGTGAAGAGGCATTTGCATTCTATTGGGACTGGCGGAAAAAAATTGATTTGGCATCCCTAGGAGATGAACAGGCAGTCGAGGCCCTGCAAGAATCTATGCTCGTAACCCGCTATTGGGATTGGCATCTTAACAGTCTACCAGAGAGAGATGGGTGGCGTACTATTTTTTGGAGACCAGAGCCGCTTTTTAGGAAGGTTAGAAAGAAAAGTTTTGCTGATTGGGTTGATGAAACTGCTTCATGGTCCCTAGAAAAAGCACTTTATATTTCCACGGTTGCAGAAAGATCTTTTGGAGAACGAAGGAAAATTTTACCCAATCTCGATGCATTAGTGAAACTTCATAAGACCAGTGGGCAGAACTATTTGACGGAGATTGGCTGGTATCTTCAACTGCCTGATAACGATCTCGAAAAGGTACAGAGAGCAATTCAATACAACTATCTTTCTAATCCAACAGTTATCTATTACAAAGATTATTCGACATTGAGTCAGGAACAGAGGAAGAAGTCAGCACAGCAAGCAGCAAAAGATGAGGCGAGCAATAAGCCTCGTCCAGCTAAGTGGAGTCAGAGGAATAGTGAAAATCGTAAAATTTTGGCTAATGAAGCACGCTTGCTTTCACTTACTCGTCCACAGATACCAGAAAGACAAATTTTTCAAGATTGGTATGAAACTGCGCAAACTCAACAGAAAGCGGGAGAACTCTTCGCAGCAAAGCGATCGCTTGAAACTGCATTAGAAATGCTCACGACGAAAACCGCGCCTGAGGAACAGCTACAGGCGAAAAGGAGAATATATCGGCTAAAAGCGATAGTTGAAGGGCAAATATGGTTGCACGGCATTGCTGAAGCAGCCGGGTTACCGCCTCCAAAAGATTCAGAAAAAATGAAAAAGGGAGTAGAAGCAATTCTCAAAGCATTTGGTTTTACTAAGTATGAGGTACAGAGAGAATTTAGCGGCAGATCTCTTGAGGGTTATTTAGAAGCATATGTTTTGGATCAATTGAGTAAAGGGATGAGTATCGGTATTAGAGTCATCGATGATGTTGATTATGGGCTTCCCCCTTGGAGTAGAAGCGGAGATTATCCGGCTGCGGGACTTACTTCAGTTGACGATCTAGCAAAAGTATTTATCAGGAATGGAGCACCCGCTCAGCACAGTGACACACCCTGGTGGTTTAAAGCGATTCATACAGATAAAGGTGATAAAGAATTACATCGACGATATATTTTTGATATACATACGCGTCCACAATCAGAGATGCTGCCCTTGTTTGGATTTGACAAACCTTCCGAAGGAAAAACCCTTATGATGAAGGCAGGCGGAGCGCTACGATTGCAACTTGATAATCTGCGAAGAGATGAAGATACAGGGAAAACACTTGCTTATTGGAGCGCTGGCTTCGTCTCCGGCGATGGAGGAGCGCGGGCGCTGCACAAAACCACAGAAAGACACTATAACACTCCTCAAGTAGCATTCCACCTTATTACTGAATATAAGGACGGGGCATTTCAACCTGATCCATCCATACCCGATATCAATGAGCTTATTGCAATGGATGGAAACGGACAACCGTTACCTGTATCTGTCGAAAAGTTAGCAAAATGTCAGCTTAATGAGATGTTCCGACAGGATGGACGCGCAACTGCTGCGTTATTTGGCGCTATGCTTGAACAGGATCCCACATTTGGTAAATACTCGATTGAAATATATACGCGAGTGGTGGAAGAAAGAGCGAAAAAGAAGAAGAAAAGAAGCTTTAAAGTGCTTGCAGAAGTACGTGATATTGATGGGTTTAACGCAAAGGTTCCCTATCTTTGGGAAACGGACAAAGTTGTTCACCCGGCACAAATACAAGACATGGATATACCTTTAAAAGTAACTGATTTTTTTAGAAATAAAATTGAAAGTGCCTGGGGGATCCCGCCACATACACAATGGCGTTTATTGCAAGAACAATCTCAGCTGTGGCAACAGATTAGTGAGCTCCATAATCAGGTTGAGGAAATTGGACATCAGGACAAGATCCCTCTAGAAATCCGTGCATCCCTACGAGAACATTTTCCATCTGATAGACTGACTTCAGCAATGATGGATAACTCGATCATATTCTCCCGCGACTTTTCTTTACCAATTGCATTGGGCAGATTGGCGCGCTTCCTCCAAATTCCTTGGAAAGTAGATAAGAGCGGGTTGTTTTCAACCTACCAGAAAGATACTCATACAGTGTTGTACAGATTTAGTTTCGGAGCTGAAGCTGGAGAACCTGAAAATAAGTATGGAGATCATGGAAAAGGGGATATTGATTTAATATATGTTGTGAAGGATGGAGAAGTGCTTTTGCCTGAAGCTGGTTCTCTGCATATTCAGGGTAATACATCTTTTCATACCCTGCAGTGGCTGCGTGCAAACGCGAAACATATTTTGGGATACAAGCCTGTGGAAGCACAGCTGCAATCATTGCGGGAAGGTGATTAATCTTACACATCTCTTGCTCAGCTTTCATACAAAACTTATACGTATTTTAGAAAATAGCTCAACTATGCTGAATTTATTTATTTTCAGTGTCGTCAGTATTGCGATTGCTCTTTTCGCTACAGAAAATACACAGACTGTCTGGATCAGTTTCGGGCAATACCGGCTTGAGAGTGTACCGTTGTATTTAGTTGTACTGGGAGGATTGTTGGTTGGTATATTTCTGAGTTTGCTTATGAGTGTTGTAAGTTCGCTGTCGCTTCGCGGACAAGATAGCGCTCTAAGAGTTACCTTGCAGCGTTTGGAAGAACGAGTGCACGATCTGGAAGTAGAGAATGAACGATTGCAAGAAGGTGGGGAAGAAACAGAAGAAACACAACGCCCGTCACTGTCTCCGTTTGCCCAACTCAACAAACGATTTTCCTAGAGTCTGGTTGAAAAGTACTCTTAAGGCCTCTCTTGCTTATTGCTTCATTTGCTTGAGCAAAATTTCCATCATACCTTCCAGCCGGCCAATCTTTTCCCGCAGTTCCAAAAGCTCTTTGAGAATATGCGGAGGCACATCATGAGGATGCGGTTTTGGTGGCGGATTCACAGGTTCGTGTACTGGCTTGTCATTTGGCATATTCTTATTATACCTCACTAATGTAAAAATTATGTATGAGTTTTTCTATTTTATAGTACAGATGGTATAGAGCCTGTTCTTATTTCCTTCTTACTGGTTCCTTGCTTCTATTTTACACACCAAGCGCAAGCTATACTTAGTCATTGGCTCTTTACCATACGGGACCGGAAACAAAAGGTGAACTTATTTTTTCTATTATTTTTTCAGGAGGTCCCTATGGAAAGGTCAATGATTGTACAAGGTAACTGGAAAACATTTCTGACGCTTCGCGGAGAACAATTGTTATTAGTACAACGGAAGCATGTTTATATTCTCATTGCGCCGATTGTGATGACTTTTTTGCTAACTGTTTTCTTTGGAGGTGTGTCATATATCCTTTTTATCCACTTTCTTTTTTCAATCTCCCTTTTCCTGGTCAGTCTGCTGCTGCTTACCAGTTTTATGTTATCAATTATCGCGAAAGTTATTATTGACTGGTACTTCCATTTGTATATCGTTACGACACGAAAAATCCTTGAAGTCTCCTACACACCATTTTCTTCACTCTCTCGAAACGATATTCTCCTTGATCGGGTGAATTGTACTGAAATCGACGTACAGCGTCATGGTATTCTTGGCGAGTTGATGGATATAGGCGATATTGTGATTACGTTTGACCGCCCAACACACAGGGAGGAATTTGTCTTGCGGGATATTGAAGCATGTAACAAAATCGGTATATTCCTGACACAAACATTGCTGGATCGGGGAGTGTTCCCGAATAATGTGCAAACAATCTGGATGCGTTCCCCAAGGCAGGTGAGTGCATATTGATACGACTGTTATTATCAAAGCAGCACTGTTGTTTCTGTTTCTTCTCGCAACGACATTTATTATTTTGTTTAACTTACTCTATCATTCCCGGGCATTACGCGCTACTACCTCTATAGGTTTGCATATTCCAAAGCAACTTAATTTTCTGAAATATGTAAGCATTTATCTGGCACTTTTTACTGGTCTTATGCTGTTGGTATTATTCCTTTTTAATTACCCCTGGTGAAGGCTGATCAGCTTGCAATTAGCGGAAAATGTGGTAGGATAAGATAGTAATTTATACGAAAAGACGAGCTAGTTTGACATTGAGAGAAGAGGATAGAGTATGGGACTGAGGTAAGAGGTCGGGATGGTATACATAACTGTCAAAACCGCAACAGCCCCAAAGAAATACATTTTAATTTCTAATATCTAATTTCTAAATAATATCAAATGTTCAAAATTTCAATTTCAAAACGTTTTGTGTTTTTTTCATTTGCATTTTGGTAGTAATTTAGAATTTAGAAATTAGGATTTTGAGCTTTTTAGGGAGGGGGTGAGATGGATGAGTAATAATGGTATTGTACAGATTCACGGGAAAGACTATATGACAGTAGCACGAAGAGTTGAATTGTCTCATGAGGACAAAGCACTGGAAAGTGTTGAAACTGAAGTACTCAATCATAACCCTGTCGTTGTCCGGGCAAAGGTAGTCATCAAAGGCAAGGTCTTTACTGGTATCAGTTCGGTAAGTCTTGACAGTCCACGAGTGATTGAAAAACAAAATCCCTATGAAGTCGCGGAAACTTCTGCAGTCGGACGGGCGCTCGGATTTGCCGGCTATGGTCTGCTTGAGAGCATTGCTTCAGCAGATGAGGTGGTTCGTGCACAAGCTTTGCCCGCGCCAAAAGCTGATGAGAGTGAGGTGACCTGTGCAGTCTGCGGTGAGCCGGCAGTAGAACGACGCGGCAAAACCAAAGGCGGAAAGTCGTATCATGGGATTTTCTGCACGAGTCAGGATAAAAGTCATACACGCTGGCTCTGGAATTAGTATCCAGTTCTTCAGGCAGGGATAGAATTCGTAACGAATATATCCCAATAAAAAATTATTTTTAATCGCGAATCATGCCGCTTGTGATTCGCGATTTTTTTGTAATTGACAACAACTCAATTATGTTATAACATTGTTATAACATGAAACAAAAGGTCAAGTTAATTAAAATTGGTAATTCAGTCGGGTTTACGTTGCCTGCAAATATACGGGAAGCAGCCGGATTAAAACTGGGGGATGCAGTGATGGTAGATTATAATGCTTTTAACACGTCAGTTATCTTGAAGAAAAAAACTACTAAGAAAAGGCAGTCAGAAAAGACCGAAAAAACTGCCAATTTCCTCAAAATTGTTGATCAATTCATTTCAGAGCATGAAGATGTGTTGAAGGAGCTTTCAGAACGGTGAAATATCTTACCTCAGAGAAGGTCTTAAAAATTCATGATAAACTTGTTATTAGGTTTGGCGGATCACTAGAGCTTCGAGACAAGTCACTACTTGAATCGGCCCTTGCCCGTCCCCAAGCCACTTTTGGTGGAGAGGATCTTTATCCGACGATTTTTGAGAAAGCAGCTGCACTTATGCATTCACTCCTTAAGAATCATCCGTTTGTTGACGGAAACAAACGGACTGCGTTGACTTCAACTGGTGTATTTTTAGAACTCAATGGATATCAACTTATAAATACTCATAAGAGAGAGCTGGAATTTGCACTTGCGGTAGAAAACGGGAGTTTAGAGGTGCAAAAGATCGCACACTGGTTGAAAAATCATACGGAGAAGGTATAGAGTTTTATTTCGGGCGGAAGAATTTTCTTGGTTGCTTTTCTGCTGCTTGTGGCTGTGACTCTAGATGTAATGCTGTTTGAATACTTCTTAAGCGTTCTTGCATAGCATCTCGTAGTTCTTGATTTTGCTCGGGCATAATTCCTAGTAGTTTCTCTACATCCTGGAGCACGCCGGTCGCTTCTTCCCGATCTTGAGGACGGCGCAATCTTCCTGTTCTATCTTTTTCATATTCTTGTGCGTCTTGTTCAACTTTCTTTATTAATGATTCGACTATTAGTCTTATTCCAGGATCACTCAACATATAATCAGGAGAAAATGCCTCTAAGCTGAGAATTGTCGTACGCGGAAAGCCTCTCTCAGCATAGTGTTCTGCATCCTTTAGAAACTCTTCTGCTAGTTTAGACGTCCGGAGAAAGGGTTCTTCGTTAAATGCATATCTTCTTCTCATCTCCATTAGCAGAACTTCCCTTTTTTCCTGTTCTTTTTGTCCAGATTCTTCCTGTTTAGATGTGTGTAGCGGCTCTTCTTGTTGTTGTCCTCCTCCTTCAACATTTTCCATAGGTCATTCATTATATTATTTTCTTTTACTTTCGATCATAACAGTCCTGCATAGTAAGACGCAAGCGATAAGTTGCATGAATATTATACATGTGTGATATACAGCATATTATGGCACAATCTATGCAAGAACTTTCTTTCCATATTTAACTCCAGCGAGAGTCGCCCTTTTGCATACATACTTGACGACAGATATAACGCAGGAGGAATTAGCCAATTTAACTGGATTGAAAAACAGAAGGATAAGAAAGTTAGGTAATGCGTTTTTTTACTTTGTTATCTGATACAGTGCTCCGCGTGTTGTTCCAATCTTTCGAATAAAGCCCTGTTTCTCAAGTTGTTTAATATCGTAGCGCAAGGTTCGCGCGGGGATTTTGAGGAAGCGTCGCTGGATTTGATCAAACGATACAGTTTGATGATCACGAATAATTTCAAGAATCTCCCGGCGTCTTGGCAAAAGGAAATCTTCATCAGTTGGAGGGGAAAGACTGCTGATTTGATTTTTCAATCGCTGTGATTCTTCCAGAAGAATTTGCAGCATGAACTCAATAAACTCAGTTGCATCATCCTGATCAAGTAAGGAGTAATAGGTTTGTTTTTTCTCTTGCAGAAGTTCCTCAATTGAAAGAAGCCAGTTGAAGTGATACGTGTGTTTTGCCAGGATTGCCTGAAATAGCAAACGTCCGACGCGACCATTGCCGTCAAGAAAGGGATGGATCTTTTCAAAGGCCATGTGGGCAAGCGGCGCTTTGATCAGCGGAAAAAGATTTGTTTCATCATTAACAAGATGCAAAAGGTCAATCAGCAGTTGATTGATCTCAGAGGGCGGCGGAGTCATGTACACGACATTATTATTACTGTCAAAAATAGCGCTGGGTTCAGTTCGAATGACACCAGCAAGTGAGGGATGAACGAGTTTATGCAAGACAAGTTTATGCAGCCGCAGAAGATAGGAAATATCAATAATGTCAGGAATTCCTTTATCCCGCAGATAGGAAAGTGCAGCAATAATGTTGTGAATTTCCTGGCGTTCGTATTGCTGGTTTTTATTCTCCTCAGCCTGACCCTCTGACACAAACGGGGCTAACGAATCAGCGACATCATCAAGTGACAGCGGATTGCCTTCAATTTTGGCAGAGTAGACGGAGCTTTTGAGGAGACTGATATGTGTAAGATTATCAATAATTTTTTCCGGGAGCGTGATAGTTTGCAAATATGTTTTATTTGCTTCAATTTTGGTCAGCAACGTAATCATCGAATTGGTAAGTGAGTATTTCGGGGGAATGTTCATTGCCAGATAATGACAGATGTTGCCGAATTTTGCAAGATGTTGCCGAATAGGCGTTAGGATGTAAGTTTAAAAACTTTAAGAAACTATTCAACCTCTTCTCAGGAGATCTTACTATCATAAATGAAGTACTGATCCGGTGACTACTTCTCCCGACTGAATCAGGATCGCAATCACAGTTTTGAAATATCTTCTAGGAATTAGTGTGTGTATTTGCAATAATAAAGAACATGAAAAAAATTGTTCTCTCAGTCATTGTTGTGGGAGCGTTTGTCTTGTATGCTGTTACACAGCGGCACAAAATTTCGCCGCAACCAGTTATTGTAAAGGAGCAATCATCTGGTTCTCCAACTATAGTAAACCGTGCAGTATCACCAGCAGGAAGTAGTAGCGCCTCAAATACTCCACCGACGGGTATCCCACTAAGTAGCACTGGTTTAAAAGACGGGCACTATACCGGCAGTGCTGAGCAAAGTATTTACGGTACAGTGCAGGTTGCTGTTACGATACAAAATGGCAAAATAACCAGCGTACAATTTTTGCAGTATCCTAATGACCGGCCCGAATCAATGCAAATTAATACGCAAGCAATGCCGGTTCTGCAACAGGAAGCAATTGCGGCACAAAGTGCATCAGTTGATATCGTTTCCGGTGCAACAGATAGCAGCCAATCCTTCCGGCAGTCATTACAATTTGCGTTGGATCAGGCGAGAGGATAAAAAATTTCCCATGGTATCTCTTATTGATTATTTGCTCGATAGAATTACGATGTACCGGTTGGTGCAATGGGATCTTAGGATTTTGATCGGATTAGCTGCTGTCTTTGGAGAGTTCGGACTTATCCCGTTTGGTTCATTTGCAATTCTTTGGTCGACATTGTTACTCGTTGTTGTCTGTTGGATCAGTAACAAAGTATTTTCCTGGGCATTTGCGGCGCCGGCAAATGCCGAATCAGTCTATATTACTGCGTTGATTTTGGCTTTAATTATCTCTCCGGTAGCATCGCTCCAATTCTCATCCGTGATGTTTCTTGTGTGGGCGGGTGTTTTGGCAATGGCGTCCAAATATATTCTTGCAATCAATAAAAAACATATTTTTAATCCGGCGGCAATTGCTGTCGTCATTACCGCTTATACGATACATCAGTCTGCCAGCTGGTGGGTAGGTAATGCTGTGATGATGCCGTTTGTTATTATCGGAGGATTTTTGATTGTCCGCAAGATTCGTCGATGGGATCTCGTTTTGAGCTTTCTCATTGCTGCTTTGCTCACAATGCTCGTATTTGCGATTATAAAAGGTGCAAGCCTGCCGGATACACTGAATCAACTCCTGCTTCATTCATCACTTTTTTTCTTTGCCTTTGTCATGTTGACCGAACCACTAACCACACCGCCCCAACGACTCCAACGAATTCTCTACGGCGTTCTTGTCGGTATTCTTTTTGCGCCGGATGTGCATGTGTTTGGTATTTATTCCACACCAGAGTTGGCTTTAGTTATTAGTAATATTTTTTCCTACCTTGTCAGTCCCAAACAAAAGCTTCTGCTGCGTTTACAAGACAAAATCCGGATTGCGCCGGGAATTGTTGATTTCTTATTTACTCCGGAAAAACAGCTACAGTTCTTGCCGGGTCAATACATGGAGTGGACGCTGCCGCATCCGTCATCGGATTTTCGCGGTACCAGACGTTATTTCACCATCGCTTCCTCGCCAACTGAGCAAACGCTTCGTGTTGGTGTGCGCGTCTATGAAAAAGGGAGTAGTTTTAAAAAGAAAATGATTGCGATGAACGATCAGGATGTCATTGTCGCAGGACAACTCGCCGGAGAATTCACCTTACCCAAAGATCCGAAACAAAAAATTGTTTTGATTGCCGGCGGAATTGGCATTACACCCTATCGGAGCATGATCAAATACCTGCTTGATACCAAAGAGAGCCGCCCGATAATTCTTATTTATGCCAATAAAACACCGGCAGAGATTGTCTATACTGATGTGTTTGATCAGGCGCAAAAGGAACTTGGGATAAAAACTATTTATACGTTGACAGATTCAAATGCGGTTCCAAAAAATTGGCAGGGGAAGGTTGGCAGGATTTCCAAAGCAATGATAAAAGAAGAAGTGCCGGATTACATGGATCGCATCTTTTATCTTTCCGGCCCTCATCCTCTGGTGTCATCTTGTGAGAAAGTTTTGCGGGATCTGGGAGTAGCAGGGGCTCACATCAGAACAGATTATTTCCCGGGGCTTGCATAAGGCAAGTTTATTTATGGAATCCTTTACAAGGAGACGTAAATTGCGTATAGTGTGACTATGCACACACTATTGATCGTTGAAGATGAGCAGGATCTTCGTGAAGTGTATGAGAAAATATTTACAGATGCACAATTTCGTGTGGAGACAGCCAAAGATGGTAGAGAAGCAATTGAAAAACTTGTCAGTTTTATTCCTGAGGTGGTACTGCTTGATTTGATGATGCCGCATGTTGACGGATTTGATGTGTTAAAACAGATTAAATCATCGGAGAAGACAAAAAATACGAAAGTCATTATCCTGACAAATGTTTTTGCTGATACTGATGATCTTGTGAAAAACGGTGCATTGGCAGTGTGGTTAAAAACTGATTATACGCCGCAACAATTAGTCGATGAGGTAAAGAAAGTTATCTAGATTTGTTACTACAGGTTGTTTTTCTTAGGTAATTATTATATAATTATTTCGATGGTTAACCGTAACGAAAACCGCCCAACCCTTGGAGAAGTACTTCGTAGAAGGAGACAGAATGTAGCTGATAACTGGCATAATCCTATTACTCGTAGAGAGGCTATACGGGACGCAGCCTATACTACAGTAGCTGTTACAGAGATTGGTGTTATAGGATACATGGTCTATCAAGATATTGCTAGTCATGGTTCTGCTTCCCGACGAAAGGAGAGAGAAAATAATGAAGTTGCTGTTGTCAAAAATACTCTTCGTGCTATAAGAGATCGTTTGCCTCAAATGTTTTTTGTACGGGTTAATCGAACCACGCTTGCCGGACAAGGCAGTTTTGATGATGCCTTCCTGGTATTAAATGGGGAAAATAATAGTAAGGTCAGCATAGCTGCTGAGGCGTATTCGGACAGCGGATCAGGAAGAGTTGAAATAGACTGGATTGAAAAGAACGGTGTAAGAACAGGAATTCTCTTTACAACTGATGGGTTAGATACAATCAAAACTGACCCTAAATCGCAAATAACCAATTCGGTAATTGGTATCTCTCCAGACGACTTAGCAGCATTACAGGGAAGGTTAGGAATTGTTCAAAAAGGGACAGTTAATAAAAAGGCGACAGAAGCAATGGTTGCTGCCGATATTGCATATCACACAAGAAATGAATCTGAACCAGAGACATATAAAGAGAATGCCACAATGGAACCGTATGAGCAGGTGAAGCAGCGAGGATACTTTGATAGATTATTTCGAGCATTGCTCCGGTAATGACTTCGTGGTATCCGTTTATATATTTGATACTATTTTGTCATCCTGATCTCGATTGCATTGGAAGGAGGATAGTATTCTTCTTTGTTCAGCATGACATTTGTAAGAGTATACCATGATAAAACGTATCCGTTTTACTAAATCAGGTTATGAAACAGTACAAAAAGAATATCAGGATCTTCTTGCGCAGCGGCCTGCAGCTGTTGAGGATTTGAAAAAAGCCCGGGAGCTGGGAGATTTGAGTGAAAATGGTTATTACAAAGCATCCCGTGCCAGGCTCTCCTTTATCGATTCGCAATTGCGGCGATTATCTCTTGCATTGAAACAGGCAGTTGTTGTTGCTACCGCTTCGTCTGATACTATTGTCATCGGCAGCAAAGTCCGGCTGAGTTTTGGAGACAAAGAAGTTAGCTATGAGATTGTCGGCGATCTGGAAGCCAATCCGGCTGAGGGGAAAATTTCATTGTTGTCGCCGCTTGGGAAAGCATTGGAAGGAAAGCGAGTCGGAGAAGAGGTAAAAATTGTCACTCCGATAAAAACTACAAAGTACAAAATTTTAGAAGTTTCCTGATTATTATCTTAAAGGTCATGACAGAAAAAGAACGGGGCTCTGCATCTGTAGTTTGCATACCATCATGTATGCTATAAAATTATGTGAAACTTGTTATAGTAAGTGCAAAAGAACGTAATAAGAGAGAAACGGGGCTCTTACATGTTTCATAAGTTTTTTTTATTTTCTCTTGATGCGGATTCTTTAGCATGGTACTCATGCTACAAAAAGGACAACCGCCACAACAGCAACAGCCGCCAGGTACAGAAGCAAAAATGCAGCCGCGACCCGAAAGTGAAAACCCTCATTATAGGTCAGCTAATAGATTTGTTGATAAAGTTGTACTTGTTTCAGGGGGAGATAGCGGCATCGGTAAAGCAACAGCAATTGCATTTGCAAAAGAAGGAGCAGACGTCGCAATCATTTATCTTTCAGAGGACAATGATGCAAAAAAGACCGCACAGAGAATCGGACAGCTGCAAAGAAAGTGCTTATTGCTCAAAGGTGATGTAGGCAGCAAACAGTTTTGCGAAGAGGCAGTTGCGAAGCTGATTGAACAGTTTGGTAAGCTGGACATTTTGATCAACAATGCCGGTGAACAACATCCGCAGGCGAGCATAGAAGAGATTAGCGAGGAACAATTACGCCGCACGTTTCAAACAAATATTTTCTCAATGTTTTTTCTCACACAGGCAGCGTTACCGCATTTGCAAAAAGGAAGCGCAATTGTTACTACTGCTTCAGTTACGGCATATCAGGGGAGAGCTCAACTACTGGATTATTCATCCACGACAGGAGCAATCATTAGTTTTACCAGATCTCTGGCGCAAAATCTGGCCGCAAAAGGCATCCGGGTCAATGCAGTTGCACCAGGTCCGATCTGGACGCCGCTTATTCCCTCCACTTTTCCACCTGAGAAGGTTGAGACATTTGGCACAGACACCCCTTTGGGCCGGCCTGGTCAGCCCTATGAAGTTGCCGCTGGATTTATTTTTCTTGCCAGTGATGATGCCTCATATATCACTGGACAAACCCTTCATATTAATGGAGGTGAGCCGGTCAGCAGCTAAATGAGGAAACCCTTACAGGCTATTGCATTCTTTATTGGTATTTGTTATCGTGGATATATTCTATGAAAGCCACACTTACTCCTTATCTTAATTTCAATGGTCACACCTCAGAAGCAATGAAGTTTTATCAGTCAGTCCTTGGTGGGGAGTTGAAAATGCAGAGCTATGGTGAGTCAGGACAGTCGGCCAAACCAGAAGAAAAAGATCTCATCATGCATGCTGAGTTACGAAACGAGAATCTCACTTTTATGGCCTCGGATGCGCCAACAAATATGAAGGTAACTATGGGTACGAGTGTCCAACTTTGTATCTCGGGAAGTGATGAAGCAGTCTTAACAACATATTTCAATGGATTGGCAGAAGGTGGCAAGGTTGATATGCCGCTTGCGAAACAATTCTGGGGAGATACCTTTGGTATGTTGACTGATAAATTCGGCATTCATTGGATGATTAATATTTCTGCAAATCCACAGCAATAACTTCGTTGATTGTATCCTTTCTTGACTAGAGAGTATAAATATTTAGTGGTATAACGATTACAATAGGAGATCATAGGGTATGAGAGGTGTTGCATAGAGAGGTGTAGATGAAGTATGCTAAAAAAAGACATGGGAAGAGTTTATAAGATTGGTGCTCTTGTGGCTATTTTTGCATTACTTCTGACGCTTTTTATTCTCCTGGCGAAAAATGGAAATTTGCAGCTTCTCAATCCACAGGGATATATCGCTGATAAGCAAAGTCAACTCCTCAATGGTGCAATCATCCTTGCTATGTGTATTGGTTTTCCGGTTGTCGGTCTTACGTTCTTTACTGTTTTTACCTATCGGGAAGGCAATAAGAAGGCAAAATATACTCCAGGCTGGGAGAGCGGCAAAAAATTAACGCTTATCTGGTGGTCAATTCTTACGGTGATTGTTATTTTTCTGGCGGTTATCACCTGGAAAACTGCTCACGAACTTGATCCATATAAACCGATTACTTCTTCTGTCAAATCGATTACTGTTCAAGTAGTTGCGCTTCGCTGGAAATGGCTTTTTCTTTACCCGCAACAACAAATTGCTACTGTTAACTTTCTTGAGATACCGGTGAACACGCCCGTTAATTTCCAGCTGACTGCTGATAATGCGCCTATGAATTCGTTCTGGATCCCAAGTCTTGGCGGACAAATTTATGCGATGGCCGGGATGGTGACCCAGTTGCATCTTATGGCAAAAACACTGGGAGATTTTCCTGGCGGTGCTGCAGAAATTAGCGGTAAAGGATTTTCCGGTATGGATTTTACTGTCCGGTCAACTACGCAAACGAATTTTACTACGTGGGTCGATACAGTAAAAAGAACTGGCAAAGCACTCAATCTTTCTTCTTATAATGCACTTTCGCAGCCGAGTACTGATAATCTGCCGGCATTTTATTTCTATACAGACAAAAATTTGTATACTGAAATAGTGGAGAAATATATGGCGCCAGGTGGAAGCAAGGAAGAGATGCATATGGGAGACTAGTATGCATTGGAGTATATAACTTTCTATGATGCAATTTATTTTTGGAAAACTTACGTGGAATGATCTTCCGCATGTATGGTATACGATAGGCGGGACCGGCTCGATCATGATTATGATGGCTGCTGCTGCCGTACTACTCACGTATTGCAAAAAATGGCACTGGTTGTGGAAGGAGTGGTTGACTTCAACAGACCCGAAGAAAATCGGTATTATGTATATCGTGATGGCAGCATTGATGTTCTTCCGGGGAGCACTAGACGCGGGGATGATCTGGTTACAGCAATCAATGTCAGCCGGCTCAGCACATGGGTATCTTGATCCTGCACATTTTCAGCAGATTTTTACTGCCCATGGTGATATCATGGTTTTTTTTGCAACGATGGGTTTTCTCACGGGCCTGTTGAATCTTATCGTCCCTTTACAAATTGGTGCGCGGGATCTTGCATTTCCGTTCCTTAATACTTTGGGATTTTGGCTGTACGTCGCAGGAGCAGTGCTAATGAATATGTTTTTCGTCTTTGGCGGAGAATTCGGTGCAACAGGCTGGCTCGCACAAGCGCCTCTTTCTGAATTACAATTTAGTCCGGGAGTGGGCGTTGACTATTGGATATGGAGCCTGCAGATTTCAGGGCTTGGGACGCTTCTTGCCGGAATTAATTTTTTAGTAACTATTCTCAAAATGCGAGCGCCGGGGATGACGCTGATGCGTATGCCATTATTCGTTTGGTCAGCACTTTGCAGCAGCGTCTTGATTACCACTGTGTTTCCGATTCTTGCTATTACCATTGCAATGCTGACGCTTGATAGATATTTAGGAATGCATTTTTTTACTTCAGATCGCGGCGGCAATCCGATGATGTATATCAATCTCATCTGGATGTGGGGACATCCTGAAGTATATATTCTCATCTTGCCGGGATATGGCATTTTTTCTGAAGTCGTCTCAACGTTTAGCCATAAAAAAATAGCAGGATATCTGTCACAAGTTATCGGGACCGGGTTGGTTACAGTGATTGCTTTGATGGTTTGGTTACATCATTTCTTTACGATGGGAGCAGGTGCAGATGTCAATGCTTTCTTTGGGATATCGACAATGTTTATTGCTATTCCGACTGGTGTACTCATTTTCAATTGGATTGCCACGATGTTTCGGGGGAGAATTACGCTTGCCTCGCCAATGTACTGGTTTTTAGGATTTATCACTACATTCACCTTTGGCGGCATGGCAGGAGTGCTTCTCTCATCGCCTGCTGCTGATTTTCAATTGCACAATTCGCTTTTCCTTGTAGCACACTTTCATACGATGATCGTCGGGGGTGCGTTGTTTAGTATTTTTGCGGGCATTACCTTTTGGTTTCCGAAATTTATGGGGTTCAAACTAAATGAGCGAATCGGTACATATGCTTTTTGGCTCTGGCTAATTGGATTTTTTCTGTCGTTTGTACCATTATATATTCTTGGTTTTATGGGTGCGACACGACGATTGGATCATTATACCAATCCTTCCTGGCAACCACTCTTTATGACTTCGGTTATTGGATTCATAGTCATTGTCGCTGGGGCGCTGATGCAGCTTGTGCAAATTGCCGTAAGCATTAAACAACGCAAACAAAATCGCGACACTACCGGCGATCCGTGGGACGGGAGGACGCTTGAATGGGCAACATCATCACCGCCGCCGTTTTATAATTTTGCAATTATTCCCCAAGTAAAAAGCCGGGATGCTTTCTGGGAAATGAAATCCCGCTTCGCTAAAGCTTCGCGGGAAAGGGGCAAGGGGAACATTGTCTATCAGGACATTATACTTCCCAAAAACACAGCAATGGGTATCTATGTTGCGGGATTTGCCCTGTTTTTCGGATTTGCGATGGTGTGGCATATGTGGCTTTTTGCACTTATCGGGATGCTGGGGATAATCGTATGCGTTATTCTGCGAACGTTTGATGAACATACAGAATATGTATTGACAGCAGCAGAAGTGGAGAGACTGGAAAAAAGAATTTAGAATAGTATGAAATCAGAAACAGGTACCCAATATTCTGCACAAAGTGATAAAAATTATTTTGGATTCTGGGTCTATTTAATGACAGATCTGATCATGTTTGCCGGGCTGTTTGCGGCGTTTGCAGTCCTTCGCAATAACACCTTTGGCGGTCCATCCGGAAAAAATATTTTCGATCTTCCGTTTGTGCTTATTGAAACAGTGCTATTGCTTACGAGCAGTTTCACCTGCGGTCTGGCTGTCCTGTCCGCTGTGAGAAACAAGAAAAAAGGTACGATCTGCCTTCTTGGTCTCACATTTCTTTTAGGTGCCGGGTTTTTGGCTATGGAACTATATGAGTTTAGTCATCTTTTTGAGGAAGGCAATACGTTTCAAAAAAGCGCGTTCTTGTCATCCTATTTTTCTCTTGTGGGGACACATGGATTACACATAACAGCTGGACTGATCTGGATGATAATTCTTTTTCTTTATATACTAAAGAAAGGCCTCACAAAAGGATCTGTCAGAAAACTGACATTGTTCGGCCTTTTCTGGCATTTTCTTGATATTGTTTGGATTTTCATTTTTACGATTGTCTATCTTATGGGAGTAGCTTTATGAAAACAATTGTTTCGTATAGTATTGGATTTTTGCTTTCAATGATTTTTACGCTTCTTGCGTATAATCTTGTTTTTGTGCATCTTAACTCCCATCATCGTCTTATATCGCATCCGGTATTGCTTGTTGCAATACTTACTCTTGCTATGGTGCAACTGTTTGTTCAGATGATTTTTTTCCTCCATTTGGGACAGGAATCTGCGCCAAAATGGAATTTGCTTTTTTTCATTTCCACGTTTTGTGCGATTCTGGCTATTGTTATTGGATCAATTTGGATCATGGATCATCTTAATTACAATATGACTCCGAAACAAGTGAATCAATACATTAATGATCAGAGCGGATTCTAAAAGAGTCAGGATACCTAGTGAGTATGAAAAACAAAATAAAGACATACTATTATCTTGCCAAACCGGGTATCGTCTTTGGCAATGATATTACTGCAATCGCGGGGTTTTTCCTGGCAGCAAAGGGACATATACATATGCTGTTATTTTTCGCAACCCTCATTGGGGTTTCTTTTTGCATTGCATCTGCGTGTGTTGTTAACAATTATCTTGATCGCCGTATTGATGCGAAAATGGAACGAACCAAAAAACGTGCCCTGGTGACAGGGGCAGTTTCAGGGCGCGCAGCAATTATCTATGCAATTATGCTTGGACTGATCGGGTTTTCGGCTCTTGCCATTTTTACCAATCTAACAACTGTTCTAGTGGGTATAGTAGGCATGATTTTTTATATCATATTGTACGCAGTCGCAAAACGATATTCATTTTGGTCTACAGTTGTCGGCAGTGTCTCAGGAGCGATTCCTCCGGTTGCCGGCTATACTGCAGTAAGCGGCAGGCTGGATTTGGGAGCAATGCTGATTTTTCTTATTCTTGTTTTTTGGCAAATGCCGCATTTTTATGCAATTGCAATTTATCGGTTCAAAGATTACAAAGCAGCACATCTGCCTGTATTGCCGGTAGCAAAAGGAATTTTTACAACAAAGATTCATATACTTTTGTACACCATTGGATTTGCTCTTGTTGCCATTTTACTTGCAAGTACGGGATTTGCCGGACGGGTCTATCTGTACGGGATGCTGCTGCTGTGTCTAGTCTGGATTGTCTATGCAGTTATTGGCTTCTCAACCAATAATGTAACGCTTTGGGCAAAACGAATGTTCGTTTTTTCCTTACTTATTAATCTGGCGTGGTCTCTGCTTGTGATGACAAATTTTTTATTTTTGTAAGTATGCTATACTAAGATTATGCTACTACTTCATATACTGATTGCACTTACAAGTATTGTCTTTACCGGTTATATGTCTTTTTCCCCGTCGCTTCGTAAGCTGCATATTGTGTACGGATTGGTTATTGCCACTTTAGGAAGCGGTTTGTATCTTATTTTGACTACACATACTCATATGCTTTCTACCTGTCTTGAAGGATTAGTCTATATTGGTTGTGTTGTGGTCGCAATTGTGTTTGCCAAACGCAGACTTGCGCCAGCAGCGGAATAAACCTCCAAGTGATTTTTTTGCAACCCTTACGCACTTTTGCAAATCTTTTCTATTCTTGAAGTTCTCTACAAATTGTACAGTTAAAGATTCCTGCATGCGCGGGAATGACAAACGTAGGGATTTCCTGCTATAATGGAGACTCATGCTCAAAAAGAATAGAAATTTATTCATTATCGCACTGATTGCCCTGGTAAACATGCTCGGTTATGGCATTGTGATTCCGATACTGTATGCTTATTCCAGGAAGTTTGGTTTGTCTGATTTTGAAAACGGGTTACTTTTTGCATTGTTTTCGCTCTGTCAGTTTATTGCGACACCGATCATCGGCCGTTTATCAGATAAATTTGGCCGGCGGCCGCTGCTTCTCATATCGATTACCGGAACAGCGATATCGTTTTTCACTATGGCGTTTGCGCCCAATGCAATTTTTCTTTTTCTGGCGCGGGCGATTGACGGGTTGACTGCAGGTAATATTCCGGTTGCTTTTGCTGTTATTTCTGATTCTACCAAACAGGAGGACCGTGCACGGGCGTTTGGGCTTATCGGCTCGGCATTTAGTTTTGGATTTGTTTTTGGGCCGGCCGTTTCTGCGTTTACTGTCGGTTTAGGACAAGGTGTTCCATTCATTATTGCCGGCATCATTACAGTTATTGCTGTTGTTCTTACCGCATTATATTTACCGGAAACTAATCAACACATTGGTGAAGTAAAAAGCGGCAAACTGTTTGATTTTCCCGTATTGGCAAAAACATTGATTGACCCAAATATTGGTGCAACGTTTATTATTTCCTTGCTGTACTTTCTGGCGTTTGCCTGTTCATTGTTGTATGGATTCCAGCCATTTACTTTGAAGGTTCTCAAAATTTCTCAATCAGAAAATGCCATGCTCTTTACGCTTGTTGGAGTCGTTGGTTTGATCGCACAAAATTTTCTTGTGTATCGTTTCTCAAAAAGAGTTGGTATGAAAAAAGCGTTTTCTACGGGTATTGTCCTGACAGCTGCTGCTTTATGCTTGATGTTTTTCTCCCGTTCCCTGCCATTATTTATTGCTGCTGCTATTATCTTGGCATTATTCAACAGTATTGTGCAGACCTTGATTCCAACGATTCTTTCACAGGAAGCAGATGCAAAATCGCAAGGATCAATCATGGCACTGAATGCATCCTATCAAAGTATTGGCATGACTGTAGGGCCAATACTGGGTGGATTGATTGCCACGATTAATATTCCGTTGACATTTCTGGCTGGAAGTTTATTAATTCTTTTTTGTTTTTTTCTTTCATTTCGTGTACTTCGTCCGGGAGTTAAAAAAGAATCCGCATTTTAGTGTTGGTTGTGCTGCCAAGGCTGATTATCACCTTCGTGCAAATGCATTTGTTGCGGCGCAATTTGTACAATTTGATCTGCCATCATGCTGGCATGTTGTGCAGCCTGGAGAAAAAGGTTGATCAGATTATCATTCTGGCCGAAAGCATGAGCATCAATAATTGCCTTCTCATCGTCGATGTGTATTTGTATCATTTGCTGCATCATAGCTTGTTGTGAAGGATTGTTTTGCGTGAAGAATGCAGCTAACTCATTTGCGGTGTTGTGCAACTGCTGATTAACCTGTTGGAGTTGATACATATTGTTAGTTTTGCGTGCATCAGTGTATTGATTGAGCAGATCAATGTGATTGTTCCACAGAGTTCTAAACTGATTTTCTTTATCCTGTCCATAAAGTTGTCCAATAAGAGTAGTGAGTTGATCTGTATTTTGCTGCACTTGTTGTTGTAATTGCGGTAGATAAGAACTGTCTTCGTAGCGAGCAATAAAAGCTATACCACCGATGACAGCATGTTCTTTCATTGCATTTTCCAGTCTCGTGCGAAGAGTGGTAGTCCTTTGGAATCCTTGTACATTCTGCGAAGTTGTGGTGTTTGTAGAAGACTGCATAACATACTGCAATGAAGGATTAGTGTAAAGACTATTTGTGAGTGTATCATCAGCAAAAATCGGCTGCGTTGTGGATAAAAAAAACGTACTTCCTATAATGACGCCAGTGAGAATAGCCGAAAAGTGTTTTATTTTCTTTGTTTTCATAAGGGCTATCTTATTTTTAACCAGTGAGAGGAACAACAGACAACGGTAAGAGATCGGGAAGAAATCCCATATACCTTACTATTGTTGTATAATAACAACTATTGCTATTTCTACTTTTTTTTACTACAGTAGTACCTGTATTTATGGCTACTATAATGCATGTGACACCAATCTTCCATGCCACGATGGTACTCCACCTTGGGGACCAGGTGATTTATACAGATCCTGTCGATAGACCGGAAGCATTTGCACAGCAACCACCTCCTACGATCATTCTTGTTACGGATATCCATCCTGATCATATGGATGTTGCTACTCTCAGCGCTCTCGCAAAAAATAATCCGGTAATTGTTGCTCCGCAAGCAGTTGCTGATCAACTGCCTGAACATCTTGCGAGGTCAGTTGTCGTTTTACACAATGGAGAAAAGATCACGCTAAAGGGAATAGAAATTGAAGCGATACCGATGTATAACCTCGATGAATCTCCAAATTCGTTTCATACCAAAGGCAGAGGGAATGGGTACGTGATTAGCGCAGAAGGGAAGAGAATATATATTTCCGGTGATACGAACGCGACGCCTGAAATGAAAGCGTTACAAAATATCGATGTTGCTTTTGTGACGATGAATCTGCCGTATACAATGAGTGTGGAAGAAGCAGCAGATGCAGTTCTTGCGTTCAAGCCAAAAGTAGTGCATCCGTATCACTATCGAGGGCAAAATGGATTAAGCGATATCAATAAATTTAAACAACTGGTTGAAGAAAAGGATGCCAAGATCAGAGTTGAGCTGCTCGATTTTTATCCGGGGCAGAAATAATTCTTCTTTATGTATGCTATATGCGGTGATTGGTACCAGTACAGGAAAATCTCGAGCCGAAATTATGGCTGTTTATCCTCGTCATAAAGCATTTCTTGATCAGTTCGTTGTCCGCGGTGAGGTAGTGGGAGTAGGTCCTTTCATCGATTCTGAGGGCGGCAATATGGCGCTTTTTAGAAGCCGTGCTGCAGCCGAAGAATTCGCTAAATCAGATCCATTCTTTCTTGAAGGCCTCGTGAAAGAATACAAAATCAAAGAATGGGGAGATACCATGCTTTCCTAACTTAAAAATTAATAACCCCAGATTTAAATCCCTCAGTTTACTTACCCGATAAATGGGATAAGAGCTTTGGTCCGTTTCCTGTATTCAGGATATTCTTTGGGAAAAGTCTTTGTCATCAGTTCTTCTTCTTTCTTAATACGGACCAGAAACGTAATCGCTATAACAAGAAAAATGACGAGTTGCGGGGCAGATTGAAAAGCGAGCAGTGTGGCAAGGAGCATGAGGAGTACTCCTGCATAAATGGGATGTCTGATATAGTGATAAATGCCTGTCGTCACCAGCTCATGTCCTTTTTTTAGATCAAGTGTCGCACTCCAATTACCTGCAAGCGTTCTCCTTGCAATAATAGCAATAAGTAAGCCAAGGATGACGAGAAAAATACTTATCATCTGCACTAGGAACATTTGGGAACCGGAAGGCGCGGATAACCGATAATGACACCCAGGCCAATTCCATTGACATGACGGTAGATGAAGAGCATCATGAAAAACAAAATGGTTGAGAAGCAGCAGAACAACTATGCCAACAAGAATAAAGCCGATCCTGTCAGTGTTAAACCCTTTTTTTTCTAGGGTAGGTTTCACGTTTGACCAGTTGATGAACCAGTAAAGGAGGAAAATTGCCCAACAAATAAGCATTGTTATTTGTGAAATAGTCATAGAGAAATTATAGCATGTCCCCGAAGTTAGAGTCTCCTAGTCTTTATTTTTTGCTTTTTTACTGGTTGCTTGCTAAGATAAATTTGTTATTTATGGCGGAACCAGTACAAGATCAGAAGCAACAGCAGCAAGAACAAAACCCAGCCTTTCATGCAGAATTACAAAGAAATCTTTTTCTCGCAGAAACTTTACCTAGTGTTAAAAACGGGTTTCTCTCTCGTGAACAGGCAGCGTATTGTATGGGATGGAAAGATATTGTCAATCCACAGTCAGACCCACAGACAATCTTATACAATGCGATGGGGCCGGATATAGTCACCCCACTCCTTACTACGAATGCAGCAACAATTTAAGGAGGATGAGCATGACAATAGCTATGGATGGAATGTATATGGGGCAAGGAAACTGTCTCAGGAAGCACAACGAAAAGAATGAATTCATTAGTGTAGAAATGGATCAGGTTGTGTAATGCAGGTTCGGGGTTGGGAAAGTACATATGAAAATTACCTTCATTGCCATTATTGTAGTTGTACTAGTAGTTTTGATTTCAGGAGGGTGGACTTTATTGTCCCAAAGATCATCAGTTCCTTTGCTGACTCCTTCTCCTGCGCCTTCTGCCACCCGAATACTTTCTCCTACTATGACTGCAAGTCCGTCAGCAGTTTCGACACTTCCAACAAAATATATTTTTCCTGTTGATTGGCCGCCAAAAGTTAGCAACGTCAATAAACCGTTTAGTTGTCTGGAAGCGGGGTCAGAAGCATCTCCAGGCGGCCAGACACAAAAAGTGGTGGTAAATAATCATACTTACTGTGTCACGAAAGAGACACAGGGAGCAGCAGGCAGCATCTATACCCAGTATGCGTATGCGAGAGCTAAAAATAATCAAACTGAGATTTTTACGTTTAGTTTACGGTTTGTCCAGTGCGGTAATTATCCGGAGCCGGAAAAAACTGCTTGCGAACGAGAAAGTCAAACGTTTCGTATTGATACTTTCATAGATCATTATATCCAAAGCAATTCGTGAATATAATGATCACCCTTCACGTGATCTGGTTTGACATTACCATTGGTTCGGCACATTACTATTTAAATCCTACAACAATGTATTAAAATACTACTATGGCAAATTTGTTACAGGTTGTCTCAGTTATTGCAATAATAGAGCAAAATAGTAAATTTCTTATCGTACAGCGACAAAAAAAACGATAAAATTTTCCCCGGAAAGTGGCAGAATTTGGGCGGCAAACTAGAAGCGGGAGAGACGGTAGAGGAAGCGCTACGGAGAGAGGTAGAAGAAGAAATTGGGTTAAACATCTCAACTCGTATTCCGATTGCTTTTGTTCAAAGTTACTCCTGGAAAAAGAGCGAAACTGATCCTTTAAGGCTAGGTTTAATTTTCCTTATTCGTTTAGCACGAATGCCAAAACACATTAAGCTTAATTCCGAACTGGAAGATTATGGATGGTTTAGCATTACTCAAGCAAAGAAATTAGACACTATTGGAAAAACATCACCAACAGGGACACTTGGTCAATTAAAAGCAGCCAGTAAATTTGTATGAGAATAGATCAATTTACGCTTTTTCTATATTTCGTTTCTAGATCCTTCTTGCTATAATTCTAAACATGGCACAGAGTCTTGGGTGTGGAATAAACAATCAGCTATCCCAACTTTACTTTTCAGATTTTGCTTTAAGTTACCGACTAGAAGACTGGATAAACAAAAAGTATTCAGCGGATTGACAAACGGCGAAGTGTGACACTTGACAAGATTATGGACAAGTGCTATATTTTTGTCATATGTCTACTGATCTATTACCAATAAAGCATAAAGTTGAAAGAAGTCAAGCTTATCCACTTATCAATCTATCATCTGCCATTGAAAAAGTAATAAAATTACATAACTCACTTGGAACAGGTCCTTATAGTAGAGAGACTGTTGCAAGAGGGCTAGGCTATACTGGGTTGAATGGAAAATCGCAACGTGTAGTAGCTGCGTTGGTTCATTATGGATTCTTGATTAGGAAAGGTAATATATACGAGTCAAGTCCTTCTTCTAAGCAGTTACTATTTCCTTGAGATGAAGAAGAAAAGACCAGAGCCATTATAGAAGCTGTACATGCGCCTAAACTATACCATACATTGATAAAACGATTTATTAATTCATCTTTACCTTTACAACTAAATAATATTTTGATCCAAGATTACGAAATTAATAAAAATGTTGCAGACAATGTAGTAAAGAACTTCATAGAGTCATTGGAGTATGCTGGTTTATTGAAAAATGGTATAATACTTGATGGTAATGATACTCAATCACAACCTATAAATGGAAGTATAGAGTATGGCATTAGCCATACTAATAATTCTCTTGAGAAGGAATATTACAAGCAAACTATTACGCAACAAAAGACTTTGCAGACGACTGATACATTTTACGAAACTCCTATTTTACCTTCTGGTATCCAAATTAAATTTCCTAATTCCCTAACAACTCATTTTGTGTTGGGTGATTTTTCAAGCGAAATTAAAAGTCTTGAAGAAAAAGCTCGAAGTTTTTTAGACGCACAAAAGAAAGGACAAGAGAAATGAAAACTTATGCTTTTATTGATGCTTCAAATATTATTTATGGAGCTAGAACAGAAGGGTGGTTTATAGACCAAAAGAAGTTGTTTGATTATCTAAAGAGAAAATTTGAAACCTCCAAAGTTTTTTTCTATTTTGGTAAAGATGACAACAATAAAAAACAAGGGAAATTCCTTAAAAAGCTCGAAAAATTTGGTTATACTTTAAGAGTTAAACAAATTAAAAGATACGGTAAACGACAAAAGGCGAATTGTGATGTAGATCTTACACTAGATATGCTAGTTTTAATGAAAGAATATGATCAGGCTATTGTTCTTACTGGAGATGGAGATTTCTTACCATTATTTGAATATCTAAGAAAACAAAAAAAGAAAATAACAATTCTTGCTTTTCCAAAAAGTACTGCAAAAGAGTTGAAAAAGTTTGCGGCAGGAAAGTTTATTGGATTAACTAACGAGAGATATCTCTTAGAAAGAAAACCATAAAAAAAGGAGTACCCTGAATTAGGATCACTCCTTAGTTTTATATACATATATTAACATATTTTGTTATATTTATCAATACCAAGGAAGGAAAAGTTGGGATATGAACCTATCGGTAGGGATAGTAGGTTTGCCAAATGTGGGGAAGTCGACGCTGTTTAATGCGCTATTGAAAAAACAACAGGCGCTGGCGGCGAATTATCCGTTTGCGACGATTGAACCAAATATCGGGGTGGTGCCGGTACCGGATGAACGGTTGCAAAAATTGGCGCAGATTACGGCGGAGGAGACTACTCCTCGCGTTTCTCACCCTCACCCGGCCTCTCCCCTAAGGGGAGAGGAGTCTTCTTTGCAGTTACCACCTATTAAGCCGGCAACGGTGGAATTTGTTGATATTGCAGGATTGGTGAAAGGCGCATCAGAGGGTGCGGGCTTAGGCAACAAATTTTTATCCCACATTCGGGAAGTTTCAGTAATTGCACACGTGGTGCGAGCGTTTGAGGATACTGATATTATCCGGGAGGGGAGTGTTGACCCGAAGTCTGATTACGAAACCATTGAGACAGAATTAGTGCTTGCGGATTTAGGAACTGTTGTCAAGCAACGCGAAAGTAAAGCGGTAAAAACAGATCCAGTGAAAAAGTCTGCGATCGAAAAATTGTTTCAGGGCTTAAATGCTGGTAGTGCGGCTCGGGATATTACATTAACCGATGATGAACGGGAGTCAGTGAAAGATTTATTTCTGCTCTCTGCTAAGCCGGAGATTGTTGTATTGAATGTTTCCGAAGAGGATTATACGAAGGAAAAGATTGGGGAGGTTAGCAAAAAGTATCTACATTGGATTGCATCTAAACCTCACCCTGACCCTCTCCTAAGAGGAGAGGGAAATAGTATGAGTTCCTTTGATAGGATAGGGAGTAATGATATCGTTGTTATTTGTGCGAAGATTGAGGCAGAGCTTTCGAGTTTGTCTGATGAGGAGCAGAAAGCATATTTGCGGGAGTTGGGATTGGAACAGTCGGGTCTTGAACGGTTAATTCAGAAAGCATATGAACGATTGGGTCTGATTTCTTTTTTGACATGTGGGGAGAAAGAGGTGCGGGCGTGGACGATTCGTAAAGGTTCGACAGCGCAACAGGCAGCAGGAGAGATTCATACGGATTTCATCAAGAAGTTTATTAAAGCAGAGGTTATTTCCTACGATGATTTTGTCGCTGGAGGTGGCTGGAAAAAAGCAAGAGAAAAAGGCCTGGCACGGCAAGAGGGGAGAGACTACATCATGCAGGATGGAGATGTGGTAGAATTTAAAATTGGCGTTTAGGATTATCTTCTTACTCTACGTCCACGAATTTTATCTATACTATCTCTTACTTGTGGATTTTGTAGCATTCTGTCCAAGTTTTCTGAATTGTTAATAAAGGTATACCGTTGATAATTTTGTTCTACTCTTGGAGTCATTTTTAGCATATCACTAAGTCTTCTCAATCTGCTCTCTTTCTCAATGATTCTTCTGAAAAATTCCTCAGTATCACCTGTAGGCATCGCTGCCAAGATTTGTGAATGGCCCCATGAATCAACTATAATACCCATTCCAGGATACTTGCCTGATACTATCTTTACACAGTCATAGATTTCTTGAGACTGATTAGGTTGGTAATAAAAAGAGGGTCTTTTACGAAGCTCTTCCCCTCTTCTATAAATTATTGCTGCTTGTGCAGTGCTTCTGGCGCCTAGTTTTTCACGTATTATGATTAAACTATTTTTGGTTGGGCCTGTTTGCAGATCTACGAGTTGCGCAATGTCTGCATCGGTTGCTCCGGGATTTTCCAGTTCTGTCTCAAGCAGTTCAAGTTCCCGTACCGATAGCCTTCCTAATCTTCTAAAATCATAACCCTGTCTAACACAATCTTCAATCGCAATCTGTCCACTATTTATCGCGTTTACTGCGGCAAGGAGAATATTGCCAGGTTCTAAACCAAGTTTTCTATAAGCTGTCTTAAGCTGTGAATATACAGTAGTTGGCTCAATCTTTAAACTTGCTGCGGCTTCTCTTGCTCCACATTCTCTTACAGTAGCAATAAGAGCAGATTTTTCCTGTTCTGATAACAATGAAACTTTTCCCTGTTCCCGCTTTCCGCCCCTACCGCTACCTCTGGGACCATCAGGACCGTAGAAAAAAAGAATTTTCTCGCCTCGTTCTAGCGCATTCATGTTATAGGGTATTTTACCATATGTTTCTTCTTTGTAAAGAGATACAAAAGAGGTATACTGAAGTTTGCAAAGAGAGCATTCTATGACACAAGAACAATGGCAGTTCAGATCCACGGATCTGGAGGTTGCGAAAAGATATTTTGGACAACTGCACTATGAAGTGGGAAATTTACACCATCATGGGAGACATGTTATAGGGATGGTTCGGAAAGATACTAAAGAGTATTTCCTCAAACTCGCACAATCACCAGCCATTGGGCAGCGAACGGCAAATGAATTTGCCTGGGACAGAGTGATATCTGCGTTGAGGTTGCCTGTACGTATCCCAAAGGCCTATGATCATGGAAAATTTGCCGATTGTTTCTGGTTTACTGCTGAGTATTTTCCTCATGCAAAACCTTTGGACAATGGTGGAGCACATCTATCACTCATGGCCAAAACTGCTCACCAGATTATGCAGCTTGAGCCTGGTACTCTTTTGCCGCGTGATCAGGAAGTAGCTGGACAATCTCTGGTAGAACAAGCAAACAGGAAGGTCGCAAACTATCTCAAAGATATCAAAAGAAATACCACACAATTACAAATGTTTATGCAGGAGAGATTGCATTTACTTACACCGGCACCAATGCATGGAGACTTTGTACCGGAACATTTTCTCTCAACACAAAAGGGAATTGTGTTGATTGATGCCGAGTCATCACAAGCGAATGGGTTTGCATTCTATGATATTGCATATTTTTATCATCGGGTCTACACAAAATTACACCAGCCGGAAACTGCTGCAATGTTTCTGCAAGAGTTTGAGAAAATGCATCCGTTTTCAGAAAACGAGAGGGAAGCATTTCGCTGTCTTTTAGCAATGCGATTAATTGGCGGTTATCTGGATGCACAAAGTGATGGAGTGACGAGTGTAGTGTTGCAGGAAATGCTGGAAAAAAAGCTTCTTACAACTGCAGTCTAAGAGATCTCAATTTCTCTTTTGGGGATTGTTTTCCCACTTGAGATCAGGTTTTTCTCTATGATACAATAACACCTATGCGACACTACGAATTAACTCTGGTGATCAGACACTCACTCAAAGAAGCGGAAAGAAAAAAACTGGTTGATACAATAAAAGATTGGTTAAAAGGCGCGAAAGTGACAAAAGAGGAGGACTGGGGACAACGTCCGCTGGCATATGAAATTGATCACCAAAATGCAGGATATTATCTGCTTTGGCATATTGAATCGGAGGAAGGCCTGGGCAAAGATCTGCAACAGCGAATTTTGACAAATGATGGAGTCATTCGGCATCTCTTATTGAGAACGAAATGATTGTCATCCTGAGTGAATGCGAAAGTGACAAAAAACTATGGCACGGAGTTTAAATAAAGTTCAATTGATCGGCAACCTGGCAAAAGATCCGGAGTTACGCTATACACCCAATGGTAATGCGGTTTGTACGTTTACTTTGGCGACAAACCGGTCCTGGACGACAGAATCAGGTGAAAAGAAAGAAGAAGCAGATTTTCATCGTATTGTTGCGTGGAATAAGCTTGCAGAACTGTGTAGTCAATTTCTGGTAAAGGGACGAAAAGTCTATGTCGAGGGCAGATTGTCGACGCGCTCCTGGACTGGACAGGATGGACAGCAAAAATACATGACAGAAGTAGTGATTGATGATATGATCCTGCTGGATAGTAAAACAGCAGGTAGCGCAACAGTGCAACCCCCACAACAATCACATCCTGTTCGGCAAAATACGACTCAGGCATCACAAGGACAATCCCAGCAGGGTACGAATGACGCAATACCGGAGCAGGAAAATACTGATACAGTTGCGCCGGATGATATACCTTTCTAATTATGGCAGAAAA
>Ga0070740_10001407_pt1 | contig 33526 bp, 50 predicted proteins | sample Coa_R2_FD_67286 | JGI IMG/M metagenome (GOLD analysis project Ga0070740, IMG submission 67286) | Surface soil microbial communities from Centralia Pennsylvania, which are recovering from an underground coalmine fire - Coalmine... | ecosystem: Environmental > Terrestrial > Soil > Unclassified ...
CTCCGTGGTGCTGGCGGCGAACGGTCCGGGCGTGAGCGTTCTGCAGATTCAGTACGATTCGGATTTCGAATGGATTTGGCTCGTCAGCACGCAGACCGGGCCGTACACGGTTACGCTGCAGGATACGTCCACCGGCCGCAGCCTCTCCAATTCCCCGGTCAACAGCGCGAACTTTGCCGGAACCGCGCAACTTCCCTTCCCGCTTGTCGAGCCGTATCTGCTCGCGCGGTCCACGTCAGTCCAGGCAACCTTCGCGGACGTTTCCGGAGCGCCAAACACCGTCCAGCTCGTGTTGCGCGGGTACAAGCTGTTCCCTCAGTCCGCGCCGCAGCAAGGCGCGGCCGGCCAGGTATTCCAGCAGGGCAGCAATTAGCCTGGCTTCGGTCAAAAGACCGCAGAGGATGACGAATGTCAAACCGCGACCCCAATATCTTCCAGCAAGATCGTGTACCCGGAGTACCTGGACGCTGGGCGCTTGGTTTGTGGCTTACCCATCGCAAGCTCGCCAGCTCGGCCTGGGTACCGGGACAGAAATTTCGCATGGGACTCGTTGGTCGCCAGCCGTACTGGTTCAATCTCGGCTTCCCCAACCCCACTTTTGCGGCCATGGCGCCCGGCGGCAACGCGGATGACAACGTGACGTGCATCAACGATTTCACTGTTCTGGCAATCATGGCCAGCGCTGTTGATTCCGCGGGCGTGGTCAACACGGACTTCTCCGGGCTTATTTTTGAATCATCGAGCGAAGTGGATACGTTGTGGATGCAAGCGCTCTCGAATTCGCAAGCGCTCGGTGGCAGCGGCGCCCAGCCTTTTGTTTTGCGCCGGCCGCATTACGTAAAAGCCGGCACGCAGCTGGTTGCGCGCATCAACAATTTTCACGCTGTGAATGCCAACAATCCGCAGATCACTTTGTTTGGCGTGCTGGGAGCGCCGGCCTGCTGAAGGAGAGCGGAAAAACATCATGGCCACCAACGTCCCCGTCAATGCATACCAGAGACGGCTGCTTGCGGAAGATCAGTGCCCGGTAGCGATCCGTCGCTTGCCTCCGTGGCTCTTTCCGCCGGCCAGTGCTCGCAATCTCATCGCGGCAAACGCCATCATCATTCCCGCGATCGGCGCGGGCTTCACGGATATCGTCCGCGTGCAGGTGGACCGCGGAAAGAACGGCGTCATCAAATGGTTTGCGAATCAGTTCGTGGGCAATGGGTTCCAGGATGGCAGCGGTTCCCTCATCTGGCGTCTGCTGATTGACGGCAAGACGGTCCCAGGCTTTGAGAGCATCCTTGTGTCGCTCGGCACGAACCAGGCGCCGCGCGAAATTGCTCCTGTACGTTTGCTCAATGCCCGCCTGGTAGAGCTCCAGGTATCAAATCTCGCCATAGTGCCCGCAGGGCAAATCATCGAAGGCAGCATTGCTGGCTGGCTTTATCCGGAAAAGGAAGAGCCTCCCGGAATGCTGTACTAGAGGTGCCGAATGAGACTGCGTTGGTTGCTTCCGTTCCTGCTGATAGTGTCGGCTCCGGTCCGCGGTCAGGTCACGTACGTTTCGCCGCAGACCGTCCAGCAGCAGATTTTTGGCGGGCAAACGACGGCGGCTGCTTCGCCGGCGCCAACAGGTTTCCCTTGCACTCCGAGCAACGGATCTCCGTGCGGGATACCGAATCTCGGTCAGAGCATTCACGCGATCACCTACACCATCGCAAATCCCTGCACCACCGGCTTCTCGATGGATCTCCGCATCGAGGCCAGCAATGACGGCGCAACGTGGTTTGCGATTTCCGAAGACGCCACCGACCAGAACAGCGGCTCAATTCAGGGCGCAACGACGGGCGGCTTGACGGCCACGGGAAGCTACGCGTCCTATCGCGTCAACCTTGTGCGGCTCGCCTGTGCCAGCGGCCAGACTCCGGCTGTGACGGTATTTTACAGCGGCACGTCCACGTCCAATCCCACTTCCGTCGGCGCATTCTATCAGTCTTCGCCCATTCGAAAAATCGTGCTGCAGAATCAGGCCACCACAAACGCCAATGCGCAGCCGGCGGTCACAGTGAATGCCGCCAACGGAAACACTGCGGGTGGGCTGTACATCTCCTGCTACATCGCGGCTTCCGGATCGAGCACATCTTGCCCATCTGGCATGAGCATCACCGTCACAGCGTTCATCGCTTTTGGCAGTTCGATCGGAGGCGGCGGCGGCGGCAACGTGGTTTCATCGAGCACCACGTATGCTGTCCCTGCTTCGGTGGCGCCGATTCTGCAGGTGAGCAATGCTCCGGCCATCAGCATTACGTTCAGCTTTGCCGGCGCCGGCACGGCCGGGGTGAACTGGTCGATCTACTATGTGGCGACATCGACGCCTACATCAAATTTTGCTTCCGATCCATGCTTATCGAGCGGCATTGTCAAGTCCTCAGCCCCGGTCAATATCACGACGGCGACCACCACGCAAATCGTCGCGGCCGTCGGCGGACAGAAGATTTATCCGTGCTCCATCACTCTCGATGCGAACGTCAACTCTTCTTCCGTGGAATCGTTCCAGTGGGTGGCCGGCACCGGCGCTGCCTGCGGAACAGGCACGGTCACGCTTACGGGCGCAATGCTCTCCGGAGCAAGCACGGGAACCGGTCCTGTGTTTCTAGCGCCAGCCGGACCTACCCTACTCAACGTGCCGGTCAGCAATGCTCTATGCCTGACAACGGTACAGGTTGCCGGCGCAAACTTAAACGTGAATGGCTGGATCAGCTACGTGCAGCAATGACGGAGTGACCGGTGAGCGCAGCTACTTCAGGAACCCGCAAAAATGCTCAGGCATGCGCTCCGCATTCAGCCGAAAAAATAATTTCGCCGCAGATGCTGTCGTGGTTCACCGAGCAGTTTCAAATCGCGCTGCGCGAAATGTTCGCAAAAGGCGAGCAAGGCCACGCTTTCGATTTCAGCGGACGCAATCCCGTTACCGGAGCCATGGAACTCTATTCAGTGGTCATCAGCATCATGCGCAAGGCAGATCTCGACGCGCTGAAGGAGCGCGTCAAACGCTACCACGACGGTTGCTCGGAGGGCTAGATGAAACACGCAACGAAATACAGATTTGTGCTCGCACCGCTGCTGTTCATGATCTCGAATCACCTGTTCGATTACGGCATCTTCGACTTGCTCGTCAACGTGAACGCGCAGGGCGCCACCACGGCGGTGACAGCTACAATTACCGACCCGAATGGTTTGCCCTACTCCAATGCGACCATCAACGTCCAGCTGGTTCCTGTGCCTGCCGGACCAGCGATCTGCGCCGGCGCCGGTCAGGTGCAGAACCCCTTGCCTTTCACATCCGATCCAACAGGTTTCTTTACGATTAATCTCTGCCCAAATGCTTCGATTTCAACGCCAGGCACGCAGTGGAAGTTCAGCGTGTCGGTACCGGGCGTGCCTCTCCCGCTTGGCACTGGCCCACAAAATTGCACGGCTACCGTCACTATCGCGGGAGCATCGCAGGATGTTTCTTCGAGCTTCTCCTGTCCTGCTCTGAGCCACGTGACGGCTCCTTTCAGCGCCACTTCTATTCCGAATATCATCAACCCAACCCTGCCCCCGTACAACGCACCGCTTACGCAGAGTTGTGCGAATCTCAACGTTACGCTCACGAACGGCTCAAACGTTGTGGCGTGCTCTACCGCGAATTTCACTGCCGCCGATATCGGCAAGGTAATTTTCGCCAGCTGCTGCGGCGGGATCGGAGGGCAAGCGAAGGCATCGTCCGTGCTGGTCCTGCCGCAGGGCGTTATCCATGACATCATCAGCTCGACATCCGTCCATGTGTGCACTACTACTGGCACCTGCACGCCGGTGAACGCCTCGGCAAATTCAGCCAACGGCACTCTGCTCTATTGGGGATTCAAGGCGGATGCCGCGGTCCAGGCTGCGATCGCCGCCGTATACGCGGGTCCGGGTCCGTGCGAAGAATTTTTTTGGTCGGGCATTTTGATGGTCAGCAAGGGAGTAGGCAACGGTCCGGTGGGTTGCATTCAACCCATCGGCGCCCTGGGAGATACAAACCTCTCGATAGAAGGCACTGGACGAGCTAACAGCATTCTGCTGATGACGCCGGATTTTGATTTTACCACCGGTGCAGGAAACAGTTGCGGCGGCGGACCGACTCAGAAGGTGTGTTTCTTTGCGGTGCAAGGTGTCGAGCGCAAATATTTTGGCATCAATGGCGGTGGACGCAGCAACACCGGAACCAACAACGTGATCATCATGGACGCGCTGATCGATGATTACGACTGGGACGTCGGCCTCTCGGATATCGGAGCCCAAGATACCGCGATGATCTGTTACCAGATGGATGGCCCGGGCGCTTACCCCCAATTCGTTGAAGTGGACGGCTGCGGAAACATTCCGATTCTTGTCAACTCCGGTCAGTGGAATACCCTTGTGGCTGGCTACGCCGCTGATGTCAAGGGCACCAACGGTCCGACCCAAGCCGGAGGCATGCAGGTTGCGAATGGCGCGGTGGTAACCACTTTTGGTTTCTATTTTGGCGCGTGCAATTCCGGAGGCGCGCTGAACTGCGTCAACGTCAACTCCGGCGGTACGTGGAATTCAAACGGAGATTTTTGCCTCACGGGCGCAGGTACCAACTGCCTCAACAACAGCGGTGGCGTAGTGCACCTTCACAACTTTTCGATTTGCAGCACCGCGGCGAGTCCATGCAATCCAAACTTCATCCCCGACCACGGAATTTTCAGTGGCAACGCAAATGCAAAAACCTACATCACGCAAAGCAACATCAATGGCACAGTTAATCCGATTCTGCGGTCAAACGGCACCATCTTCACTGACGACGCCACTACGTATGGTGGAGGCGGCACCAATTCCGGACTTGCACCAACGTGCTCGGCCACTGGCATCGGAGCGTCCGGTACTTGCACGATGGCTGCCGGGAACGTGCGCAATGAATCGGGGGGCGTATTGCTGAACGTCGCCGGTGCCGGCCCCGCATCCAGCGGGCAAGTCACTCTCACATTCGCAGGTGGCGGCTTTACGACCAACAACGTTAATCCCTGGTCGAATTGCATCTGGAATCTCAACAACGGCACCCCATGGAACGCCAGAGCGACGGTTATCTCCGGATCTCCGACGTCGGTGGCCGCAGCTATAGTGAATTGGGATAACAACGGCGTCGCGCTAGTCGCGGGCAACACCTACAACCTGAACTACATTTGCAGGCCGAACTAAGGTGGTATAGCGGTGGCCGATTTGCACAAGAGGACGCTCGAGGAAAATCCACGATGCGCTGCAGACGACAATGGTGAGCGCCAGCGCGAATAAAGTGGCCAGAACTTCACCAAGTGAAGAAAGGTGAATAGGCGGCCGGGAAAACAGTAAACCATGGACGCCGAGCAAAATCTGAAAATGCAGCAGGTACACTCCATACGCGATCGTGCCAAGCCAACGCAGCCATCGCCATCGCAGAGCTGCGGCAAGCCTTCCGCACGGACGAGTCACCGCCATCAGAATCACCAGCGCATAGCCCGCGGCCAGCGCGCTATATCCGGCGCCAGCCATCACAAGACCGGTCTGGCTTACCCGCAGTTTCGCCAGCATAGCAAGCGCGAAGGCCAGCAACACCAGCACGAAAGCGGTTTTAGGACCACGCATAAGCCAGCTTCGCCACTTTTCTTCCCGCACCATGATCGCAGCAAAAACGCCGAAGAGCAGCGCGTCCGCGCGGCACGGCATAAGCACAAAGATGCCTTCTCGATGACCGGACAAAAAGAAATAAATCGCCAGACGAAAGATAGGCGCCGCCACGACGCCGGCGAGAATCAACCGTATGAGCCACTTTCGATTGCAGCACCACACCAGCAATGGCAGGGTCAGATAAAACTGTTCCTCGATCGCCAGCGACCATGTGCCGCCGGAAGAGTAGCCGCCGAGCGTGTCTCGGGCCATCATCCAGAAATTTTGCAAATATGCGGGGAACAGCCAAAGGGGAAGCCGATCGCTTTGCACCCATTCTCCCACGTCGCCGCGCTTCACAAGACACAGCATCGCAACGGTGATGGCATACCAGACCAGATACATAGGCACGATACGGAAAAAGCGCCGCGTGTAGAACCTTCGGAAATAGCCGGGAAACTCTCGCGTATCGAGCAAAATTCCGCCAATCAGGAAACCGGACAGAACAAAAAACAGGTCGACGCCAGTCCACGTCATTCGGCAGGCCGCTTGCAAATAGGCCAGCACCGAGCCGGGCACTGTTGCAGCGGGCAGTACAAAATAATGCCAGACAAGGACCATCCCGATCGCAACGCCGCGAATGCCGTCGAGTTCCGGGATTCGGTCCTGCAATTTCACAGCTTGGCACCGGGCGCGGATTCTAGCACGAGTGGCATGAGGGGGCTGACGCCAAAATGAACGGGGCCAGATACGAAGGGGCTGATACTGTGGAAGCGAAGCTCGCAGCCGTAGTCATGGAGGTATTCCACCGCTTCGACATGCGAAACCGCCACGAGCGCCGGTCGGAGATCGTGGACTATGCGGATGTGGCCGCGGCGCTGCGCCCGTTTGTGAACAAAGAACTGGTCCTGGCGCGCGTGGATGAAGTGCGGAAATTGCGAGAGGAAAGCCGCAACCGGCTGGTGGCGCGCGAAGCCACTTTGATGCGGGATTTGGCCGAGATCGAGAGAGACATTGTGGCGTTCAACGGCGAGAAACCACAAGCGCCAGGAGCCGGTACGTGAAAGATGCTGTCATCGTTTTCGGAATTCCAGCGCTGAGCCTGGCGTTTGCGGCCGGCGGATGGGTGTTCGCGCTGCGGCACGCACGCAAGCAAATCAATGGCCTGGGCGGCCGTTTGAATCGCGTGATCGCGGCTATCGTGAAGATCTGCCCGGAGGAGAAGCGGGAGGAAGTGACGCTGCTCGTATTGGGCATCGGAGCAAACCATGGTCGATAATTCCGCCAACGTTGTCATCACGCACGTCACCACGTCCGGCGTCGTGGTGTTTCTGATTCAATGGCTCAAGAAATCACGCCACTTTCCGTGGATCACCGCCGAGAAAACCAAGCTGCTGCGAGCCCTGGCCGTGATCGGCGCGGCTGCCGGCGCCGTCGGTATCCACTACACCTGGAATCCCGCCGCGCATTCGCTGACAATCGAGAATCTGACGATTGCCGGCATCGTGGGCATGGCCGTAGCGCTGGTGAAGAGCTTCGTCACGCAAGAGATCATTTACCAGAGCGCGGCGAAAAATGGATTTGGTGAAACACTGGCGGAGATACTGAGGCTGATGAAGCAAGCGAATGGCGCGCTTGCAGCGGGTCCGGCGCCGCCGCCGGGCGCGGCTCTGCCGGCAGAACCAGCGGCAAAACCGTAACATGGAAGGATTGTGCCTAGATGCCTCATGCGATTTACAGCTTCAAGGTGGACCATGACGGAGAAATCCGCGTGGCGCATATCTTCTTTGGCCAGACCGAGAACGAAGCGGAACGCAACCTCGAAAAGCATGCGAATGCCTGCCCGAAATTTGGTCCCGCGTACCGCGCCGATGAAACCATCGAAGTTGGCGTGGATATCGAAAGCGTGCCGGCTGCGGATATTGATGAGATCGAGGAGTTCATTGGCGTAACCGACGAAGACGCCGAGGACGAGGAAGAACAGGAAGAGGAAGAGGAAAAATGAGCGAACGTATTTTTGTTCCGATCCGCTTCCCTGCCCTGGCAAATCTGGCCCTGGGCGTGGTTCGGTCCGGACTGCAAGGTCTGGGCAACATGGATCCCGGAACGATCGCGCAATATGCAGCAAATGCCGGGTTCAGCGGCATGGCGCTACAAACGGCGGTGGCCATCGCGTTGGCGGAGAGCAGCGGGAATCCCAATGCGGTAGGCGATCTGAATCGCGGTACTTCAGTTGGCCTATGGCAAATCAACCTGAAAGCGCACCCGGAATTTGCCGGCGTGAATCTGCGCGACCCTCAGACCAACGCCAATGCCGCTTTTTCGATTTATTCCGCCGCCGGCAATAGCTTCAGTCCGTGGACCACGTTTCGAACCGGCGCATATCAGGCATTTCTTTCGTCCGCGCCTTCGCCTCTCACGCCACCCTCGCAACAGGTTACGGCGAGCGCTGCAGCGGGCCCGTCACCGGCGCCGCTCACTATTGACGCCAGCACTGGCCAGGTGATTGACGATTCGACGGCACCGCCGGCAACGGCTGATGCCTCCGCATTGGATATCTCGCTATCGGACCCGGTGGTATATGGCGGCATGGCGATCGCCGCCTTGCTGGCCCTGGGGCTGCTGCGACGTTCCTAGTCGCCTGCGCTACAAATTCCTCAGCTCCTAGACGCCTGGGGAACAAATTCCGCGGCACACCTCTTGACGCAGTTTTCCTTGTTGTAGAAGGTGCGCATGGCTGGGTTAAAACGCGGGCGAGCAGCGAGGCGGTGATGGGTGACGCCAGGCGCTTCGCTGCTTTCCGCGAAATTGTTTTCAGCGAACCCGGTCATTCTGCATGACACCAGCCGCCGCCAATGCAATTCCCATTCAGCGCGTGCACTTTGTATGCCGCGAGTGCCGGATTGCTAAGGATTTTGGCGATCCGGAAGAAGCTCCCAGCTTTCCAAATTGGATCGCCGCGGTACGCGGACACATCATCTCGTTTCACCGCACGCTAAAAATCTACGAAACCGAAAACAGTTTTCTCCGGGCGGTGTACCTGTGATGACCGTGGATATTTCCGGTTTCGGCGGTACGTACGAGTGGGGCTGCCAGCGCATGCTGCAGCTTGGCATGGAATGGCAAGGGCGCGTCCGGCGCCCAAGGACGGCCAGCTGATGACGGATGCGGTGATGCAGGCGAAGACTTCCTTGATGGAAATGATCCACGCCAAATACGGCGAGTTGCTTGCGGCCGTGGTGCAAAGCTCCAGCGTGAAGCCGGAATTTCTGGCTGCGCTCATTGCCAATGAATCAGGCGGAGATCCGAATGCCAAGCGATTCGAACCGGGCGTGTTTGCAGCTCTCGGCGAAGTTCTTCTGGGATACAAAGCGTCTTATGGAAGCATCGGTGCAGAGGATCTGCTGTTGTTCGCAGTGCCAGCACCGGTATCGTCAGATGGGCCGGGAGACGACAGAGCAGAGGGAGACGCGCTCTCTGCAGCGCGCCATGTCTTCACCGGTCAGGTGCAGCGCATGGCAAGCCTTGCGACGTCTTTTGGTCTTACCCAGGTGATGGGCTACGAATCCATCGCTTTCCACACCAATGGGGTGGAAGCACTGCAAAATCCTCTCAGTTCGCTCGTGATCACGGTGAAAATGCTGTCTCAGTTCGCCAGCCGGTTTGGGCTGGATCTGAGCAAGGATTTCTCCGCAGCGTTCACTTGCTGGAACACGGGGAGGCCGCACTCTCCGACGGCGGATCCGCAGTATGTGCCGAGAGGACTGGAGCGCCTGCAGATTTATCAGCATCTCCAGGGTGTGAATGCATGACGGCGAAGGAAGCCATCGCCCTGATGCGCCAGATACTGGAGACTCCGGTGGCAATGCGCGACGGAGGCGATGATTCGACGGAGCGACTCACTCGCGCTGTGAGCGTTTTCATTTCGCTCGCGCCACAGCTTCAGGCGGAAATTGGCATGGACGCCATCCACCGGAAAACCGTGGCTGCAGCCATGAGGAAAAATCCCTGGGAGATAAACCCGTGAGCAGGATTCTCGGTCCAGACGATACGCTGGCCCTGCTGCGCGCCGCTGTGCGCCGTTCGGACTTTCCCCTCGGCCAGCGCGTGCTGCTGTCAGGTGTTGTGGTGGAAAAATTCCCGGACTGGCCACAACTCAAAGAGGCCATGATATTCGTGGACAGCGGCGGCCCCAAATTTTGGGTACCTGCTGGCGCGCTGATCCCCGTGGACGCCGAATGGACGGAAGCGAAGCCGCCAGTGCCGCCTAGCACCAGCCTGGTTAATATTCTCGAGACGCGCGAAATGCCCGATCTACATGCTCACAAAAGAGGCGCGTTGTTGACGCCGAGCGACAACGTGGTCGAATGGGTGCGGCGCGACGACGTGGTGGACTTGCTATTTCGTCATGGCTGGAGGTGATCGCGTTGGGTGACTTCTGGGGATACGCCGTGCTTGGGTTGGTTGTGCTCCTGGTGGTCGTGTCGGGCATCGCGGAGTGGAAAAACAACCGCGACGAAAGTGAGGAAGAATGACGGAACCGAAACAGGCGGCTTTCGAAGGATGGGCGATCGTGGAAATTTTTGGCCATCAAAAAGCTGTGGGATTCGTGACTACGGAGGCGTACGGCTCGGCGGTGCTCTGAAGAGATACAGATTTAGCTGAGCGCTACTCGGAGGAGCGGCATCGCCGTAACATGGGACTACTTGAATTTCCCAATCCGGTGGGCTGGTACGAAGGCGCGAAGAACGCCAATCTTCAGCGTGATGAGATCAACGCGTTCGTTAGTATGGCCTACTCCGCACAGATTTCATTTCTCTGGCGATCCGGCGCTTCCAAATGGGCCCAGTGGATCGGTGAAGGCAAAGCGCTGCAGGATGCCGCCACGGCCATGTATCTGACGCTCTCGCAGCTCGAGTCCGCCAGGTTCCTCACGCTTTCCGTACCGAAAGACCTGCTGGAGCCGGATAACCTCGCGCGGTTCCAGACGGAATTTGTTTCAACGAAAGGAAAATAAACGCATGGCAACCACGACAGGGACGCCGGCGCCGCCGGCAAAGTCTAGTTTCTGGACGAAGATTGGCCACTTCTTTCACAATGCTGGAGTTGTTGTGAGCGAAATCTTCATCAAAATTTTTGGTGAAGATGCAGCCCACAACCTGGCGGCGGCCGCCGAGGGCATCCTGAAAACAGAACTCGGCAAAATCGCCTGGACCGCGGTGCAGGAAGCGGAAGCGCTGGCCGCCGGGACGGATAAAAGATCGGCTGCGTTTGCGGCGATCGCCGCCGCCGCGAAAGCCGCCGGAATAGAAACGAAGGACTCGATCATCAACATGCTTATCGAGCTTTGCGTACAGCGACTCAAGGGAGCCTTCGGCCCGGCGGCATAGTCCGATGAGATACCAATACCTAAGCATCAAAATTGGCATCGCCGAAGCTCTTGCGGTGGAAGATGATTCACTCCGGTCACGCATCCTATTCATCCTGGGCGATCTACCTGTAGGTACTCGTCTGCATGATGATCAGGGCATCGTCTGTCAAGTGGAACGAACACAACATGGCCATCGTATCATCCTCGACTCGAACGGCGATGTACTGGTTGCCGATGATGGAGAGGATTCGCTAACAGACAGATGCACCGTTTCCGCCGAGGCAACACGGGCTTTGGCGCGTCGCATCCCAGAGGCTCTTATTCGCTACATGCGCAAGTGTGAGGCTGGCATAGCTCCAGCGGTCCACTCGTGATCAGGCGCCGTGTCGCAGCCAAGCCGTCCCGCCTCAGCCACCGTCGGCGCGATGGCCAGGGCACGCAGCAATCGCTGCTGCCGCAAAAGTCGGCCCCCGTCTCGCCTTCGTCTTTCCTTCCCCCATATCTATCCACCTGTAAACACGGCAGTTACAACACCTTTCGCCTTTTCTTCAAAAATCTTGGCCTCTCCCAAAAAAAATACTTGACAACATAAAACTGATGTGCGATGCTGTCCTTGCCAGCGGGGATTCCGATACCCCAAAGCCAGCTGGCAGGAGGAAACACAATGGAATACGTACTCTATGAGCGCGAGGCCGTGCCCAAGGGCGACAAGGACGCTTGGGTAGTCTATAGAGGCAACGACGAGGACGGGGATCGGATGGTGGAGTACTTCCCCTCTCGTGATGGCGATTTTATGCCGCTCAACGCCGAAATCAACGCCGAACGATTCGCCGCAAAGCTCGCGCGCGAACTGAACGTCCAGCTACGTCGTAACGAGTTCCCAAACAGTCAGCCTGCCGATGTGGTGGTCGCCTGCCCGGTCTGCGCTTGCGCGGACGGCCTGCATGACTCCTGCTTTACGTGCATGTGTGAATGTCATGATGATAGCCAAATCCCCTGACGAGCCGGTGAGACTCCGGCGAAACCGCCCATGCGGGCGGTCGGGATGCCAGACCAAAGCCAACTGGCAAAGGAGGAACAAATGAAATGCTTAGCATGCGGTCGCCATACCCCCGATGAAGTACCGTACACATGTGAGTGCGGTTTTCGCGTTGGGCGGAATGGCTGGAACGAATATCGCTCCCTATCCATCATGGGAGACAAAACAGATGACGGTCAGTTCTGGGTGATTGATTGGCAGCGTTGGTCGTCCATCAAAGAGATGGACGACAGACTTGGCACAGCACGCGAGGAAGAACAATGAGACCAGAGCGTAAGTATCACGTAGTCATCTCCGACGACAGTAACGGCTCTCCCGAAGAGCACGACATCATCGTACCTGCGGGTGAAGTCGACCAGCAGGACGCCGAAGCCCATCGCCAAGCGCGCGAACTGACCATCGAGTACGTACGTGGTGGTGAGTGGGGCGCGGAAGGGGCGCTTCCGTCACCGGGTACTACGATATGGACGACGCCGAATACGAGTATGCGCGGGAGCGCGTGGACGTGGACATCCCGCCGGACGAATACACTCTGATGCTGCGGGCAGGTGCGGATATGACCTGCGAGCACGAGTGGACCAGTGCGGGCGAGGGAGGTTGCACGGAGAATCCCGGCGTCTGGGCCCTCGGTGGGACTACTATCAGAATCTCGGACCACTGCCAACATTGCGGCCTCCAGCGGACGCGCACCCTGCTCGGCTCGCAGCGCAATCCGGGCGAACACGATACGGTCAGTTTCTCGATGCCAGTTTCAGAGGAGGAACAATGAAGAAGCCAAGATTTTACACGCCGCCACGCAATCAGGGACAAATCGTCATCGTGTCGTATGCCTATGTGGATGGCTACGTCATCCGCCAGCGCGTAGACCAGTCCGACCGCAGCGTCGAGTATGCCGTTTCGCGCGCGCTTCCCGATGACGACGGGGAGTACTGGTCCGCCGCGCCAAAAAACGAAGACTGGGACCCCATTTCGAGAGAAGACGTGATTCGGATGATGGAGGAGCAATGACACTCATCTACACTCTCGTACGTGATGCAGCTGACTGGCGGTCTCTCACCAGCGAACGGGACAACTCGCGCTGGTTCTACGATGATGAGCTGATTGTCGCTGTCCCGCCGCACCTCGCTGACGGCTCGGCGGATGTCGAGGTCCCTCAGTGACGACTGGAGGATGCGCGGATAAACCTAGGTCTCCATCAGTGACACCTCCGTGACTGACGGAGCGTGAGGCTTGGCCGCCTCATGGCGGGTACGTCAATCCCGCCACCTATCTGTGTCACCTCTATTCGAGGGACTTTGAAAGACAGTAACGGAGGCGAACCGTGACACGCGGAACCATGAACCTGACAAAATCTGGAGTAGGACTCTGTCAGTACTGCGGCTGGCCGCGACGCGCCCTCTACGAGCATGACAGCGCACTCGGCCATCTCGTGGGGAGCGCGTGCCGTGCCTGGTGGAGCGCATGGCGAGGGAATACGAGTACGAGGCGGCATGAAGAAGCGCGAAATCCTAACCGGCCTTAGCGCGTACACCCGCTCTGGCGATATCGTCACGCGCGTCAAAGCCCTGCTCCGGCAGGCCGCCAAAGGCAAGCTCCGCGGCTACACCAAAAGCGAAAAGCAACAGGCATCCGCGCGCCGCAACGCACTGATTGCCGCGAAGGCCCGCCGCACCGAAGTCGCAGAGCTCGCCGAGCGAGAAGGGATATCCAGGCAGGCTGCCTGGTGGAGACTCCGCAAGTCCACGGGAAAACCGCGCGGACGACCGCGAAAGACTAAAACCGGTTTGGGGACGTGATACGGACCGGACTTCATGCAATTTCATGCAGGCTGCCGTCCCCGGCTCACCAGACTTCGCCGGCGTCAGCATTTCATCTCGGGTGGTTTGGCCAGCACCCATGCGCCACGCGTTACGTCGTACACATGAGTCTCGAACCAATGGCGCTTGCGGCAATCGGGTGAGCAATGCTGCTGCGTGGTGCGCCGCGGACGAAAGACCCGACCCTTCTCGCAAAGTGGACGCTTACAGATGCACAACCCTCCAGCGGCGAGACGGCTACGCTCCGGGCCGCTGAGGAGACTCTCGATCGGCAAGCACACAGCCGACCTGCCGGAATTGCGCAGAGCGCTTTGCTCCCTGCTGCGGATTATGGCGCGCCAATGCTCAACCAGCGCTTCGGCTTCGCGTTTTTCCTTGGCGCGCCGGAGCGCCATGGTCCGGGAGGGAGCCGCCGCGGAAGCCGGCGGGGGATTACGTCCCTCTGGGGCGCTACCGTAGGCGTCTAGACGCTTCTCTGACCTATTGCCTAGCTCCCCTCGACACTGGGGTGCTGACATTTTTGCGGATTCCGGCATGACGTTTCTCCTCTCTCTCCTTGTTATCTCTGACACTGGGAACCACGCTGCGAATCATATCGGCCATCTCGCGGAGTGCGGCGAGTAGTGGATGGCCAGCACGGGCAGCAGCTTTGGCGGCGTAGATGGCAGCGTTGCCTGCGTTCTTGACATTAGCGACACTGTCGGCGGCACCAGCGGCACTGTCGGCGGCACAGGTAGCCACGTCGTCGTAGACAACGGACGCAACAGCGCAAGCGGCGGCCTCCTGCACTTCCGCAAGTGAAGCACGCCCCTCAGTCCACGCACGGGCGGCCTCAATCGCTTTGCTAATCGCTTTTCGTGGCTGACCCTCGCCGGGCGGGACAAGCGATAACGATGTTTCGGCGCATCGGCACGCGAGCAGTACCAATTGCTTGTGATCCGGCCAGCCTGGCGTGCCGAGTTTCTGAGCCAGCAGCCAAAGCATCCAATCCGCACGCTCGCATGTCGCCCATGCTTCAGCGAGAGACTTGCCCCGCGACCATTCCAGCCCCTCCTTGCACGCACCCAGCAACTTCAACTCGCGTCGTAGTTCCTCTGCGTTCATGGCCGTCACTTTCCATGCCAGAGCTTGACGAACAGCCATAGGCCGCGCCTGGATACTTTCGGCTTGCCGTCTTTGGTTATCACGCGCCGACCGTTCGCCGTGAGTAATGCCGGTCAGCCAGCATGCGCATCTCGTCATCGAAGTGCGTCGTTCGTATGAGGCCGGAACTAAACGGCAATCTCATGTTCCGCAGTCTCCCAATACGTCGCTGGCAGTTTCGGGCTGCCAGTCCCAGAGCTTTTGCATACCGCGGGCGCGGCTGGGCGGTTTAACCGGCACGACGTCACGCAATATCCATGCCCAGCGTCCGGATTCATAGTTGCCGAAGAGGCGCTCGAATTCCCATCCGTGGCGAGGCTCAAACCACACTTTGAGTTGCTTGGCTTTGTATTCGACCAACGCTGCCGGCAAACATGCGACAAGATTGCACGTGGCAACAACAGCACCGAAATTGGCTCCCAGACCACGCTGGAAAGCCTTGACCTGATACGGCAAAAATATCCCGCGGCTTGCGAGTGCGAAGGTGACGTGCGAGAGTTCCGTCGGCACGCATTTACGAAGGGATGCGTGAATAGCCAACGGGCCGCGGTAGTCCGTATACCAACTTCGCGTTTCGACTTCTTTGAAGCCGCACGCAACAAGCGTTGCCCATGGTTCGTGCAGTGTCAGCGCCTTCATCCTCTGCCCTCGCTCGCCATCTCGTTCCACTCACGGCCATCGAGCACTCGTCCCGATTGTTTCTTGCGCCGTCCGCCCCATTGCTTGAAAACGGGACGTCTGTTGCCTGGCAAACGCCCTCCATTCCCTTTAGGCGACCGTGATTTTCATTTCCGGCACGGCCTGGTAACCACCTTCTTCTTTTGTGAGGAAGCCCATCTCAGTGAGCGCGTCGCATTCTTTGTACACGTTCGGTTTGCCTACGTTCCGCCACGTACGCGCAAGCTCGTCATAGGCGCGCGATGCATTGGTGGGCTGCGCGAAAAATCCCTTGTGAATAAGCAGTGCCAGGCGCCCGCGCAGCGTGTTGCCGTCGGCTTCAATGACCGGCCGCGTGACCGTGACGCGCAGCTCCGGCTTAGCCGCGAGTACAGAGAGCAGCTCGGGATCCTGCAACGCGCGGCGCCTGACGAACTGGTAGATTTGCTCGAGGTCCGGAGAGCATTCCTCTCCGATCGTGCTGTTTGTTCTCTTCTCGGGCTTTGGCAAAGATGCCTCCCGCTGGTTTTTCTGGCCCAGCAGTTCAAAGATTTTGTTGATATCGTTTCGCAACGCCGCCACGTTCTCTCGGAGCTGATCTATATCGGGGACGGAGGGAGGTGGAAGGGTTCCCAGGGTTGCACCTCCCCCCGCTGGCTTTGAGGGAAGCCATTCTCTCCCTGCGGAATTTCCGGGGTCATCCTCGAATCCTCTTGCGTTTTCTCTCGCATTTGGAACGGGTGATGCTTCCGCAGGGATCTCGCTTCGTTTTGGCGGCGCCGGCATTTTTGGTAATGCGCGGCGCGGACGGCCGGCCTGGTCGCGATCCTTCGCATAGAGCGCGCAACTGTGTGCATCCGCCCAGACCGGCTGCACGTACGTCCGGCGACTTTCAGGTCCGTGGAGTACGTAGAATTCGCCGATGCCCAGCGTCATGATATCGGTTACGCTGGGCGGATGGGGATCGCTGACGAAGCTCTTGATCGTGCGCGCCACCTCGTTGAGTTCGCGCTGGTTTCCCACGAGCCACACACCGACCTGGCCAAGGACGGTTTTATCCAGGCCGCGGATATCCTGGCAATCCGCCCACAGGAAATTCTCCAGCGCGGCCGAACGGCGGATGAATTCACGTCCCGCGGTTCGCGTGATGCTCCCGCGCTCCTCGCTGAGGAAGTACCAAGCCTCTGGCACAATAAAAATTACGCGCTCCTCGTTCTCATACACCCACTGAAATGCGTTGGTGAGCAGCAGTTGCTGGATACTCTGTTCGTATGGACGAAGGTCAATCACGTTCATGCCGCGCCGCAGATCGAGCTTTTTGGAGCGCGGAACATTCGCCAACTTCGGCATAATTTCCTCGAAGTACGCATTCATGCGAATGTACATGTCGTCCGCGCGCTTGCTTAGGCGCAGATTCTTGGCGAACTCTCCGCGTTGTAGACCGAGGTTGCGCCGCACGCGTTCCCAAACCGTTTCAAGCGATTTTGCGCCCTGACATAGCCGGATGATTTCAGCCTCTTTGTCGTTCTGCGAATAGCCGGTGATCTGCTCGAACAGATCCTTCACAAACTTCCAATCCGCACGCTCTTCAAAGTAGGGCGGCACTTCGTGACCAAATTGAAACGCCGACTCTCCGCGCTTGGTCAGAAAAGCGATCGAGCGAAAGCCGCCGCGTTTAGCCGCGCGCTCGGAAAGCGCTTCCATGGCGGTGGTTTTCCCGCTGCGCTGAGTCTGGCCGGTAATCGCCATGTGCGTGATGGGTATCTCCACCGGCCGGCCGCTGCCAATTTCGTATCCAGCGAGGATGTTCACGCGAGTTCCAGCCTCCCGTTCCGGGCCTCGAAATCGGATACAGCAAGGACAAGTTCGCGTTTCACAGCTTCTGATGGTTGATACTGCTGATATTTCTCGTACATGCGGAGCAGAACTGGACGGATTAGCGGATAATTTTCGTGGTCCGCTACCAACGCTGCGTGCGCAAAACTGGAAAGAAAACCACCGCCATAGAGCTGAGCCTGCCCAAGCCACTCGAGCAGATACGGGTGATCTTCCTGGGCGATGGAAATCATGCGAATCTCCTTCTCGCGCATCGGTCGTGCCGAAAAAGCATTTCGCCGAAACGCGCCATTGTGGTATCGAGCCGATACTTCGCGCGGCCAATCGGTTTACGGCATTCGATGCAGAGCACTCCCGGTACAAGCGCCCTGTCGAAGCCCCACCTCGGATCAGCTGTCTTAACGCGCTGGCACCGCGCGCATCCACACCCACGTCGCCGCGTCATGATGCCTCGTCCTGTGCTCCGACAAAATTGAGCGTCATCTGAGCTAACCGCTTGGCCGCTATCTCGCAATACTGCTCGACAATCTCGATTCCAATCGCAGGAACGTGAGCACACTTGGCCGCCAGGAGAGTGGTCCCGGAACCACAAAATGGGTCCAGTACCACACCATCGGCGAACTTCGATACAAGCCAGCGCACGTGTTGGACTCTGCGAGGAGTCGGATGCAACCCATGTTCGGCAGCACGTCCCCAATCCTTCTGTTTGGTTATGCGAACGCGGATGGTATCGGGCTTGGTACTGACATACCGTCCAGAAATCACGCGCCGTCCATGCGCGGACTTTGGCGGCCTCCCGAACACGTAAGCCACGTCGCCGCTGTATAGCACGCGGCCCTTATGTGTGGGACATGCGTACTCGAGCCAACAAACCCGGAAGAAAGGCATTGCCGCCGGCACACCGAAAAGGAATCGTGGGTCCGAATCAACACCAAGTTGAATGACGGCCCGGGCCGCCACTACCGGGAACCACGCCGCCACCTCCGCGAACAACTCGTACGGTCGGTCGCTGCCAATGAGGTCAGCGCTCGCGTTCGGCCATACCGGGTCCGTAATAATCGTATCCGCGTAGAGGGTGGGAAGAATCTCGCGCGCGTCCCCGTGATAGATCGTCACGCCTTCGGATTGGTAGTACGGCTTCATTGTGTGCGCTGCATCATTCGCTGGTGAACGTTCACCATCTGTTCAGGGGTGAGCACGGTACCAAAAACAAATTGGGCGAAGTTCATCAGGCGCGCATAAATGATTCGCTCGATGACTGGATCGATGCGGTCTAAATCCGCAGCTTCGTATTCCTCGAGCTGCCGATAGATCGGTGCGCTGCGCGGAATCCCGCGCATGAGCTCTGCCAAGAGGAGAGAACGTTCGTCCGTCGTCATGGCCTAATTCCCAGATGGCCGATGGTTACCACGACCGAAAAACCCAACGCGATGCCAATGCCCAGGGCAAACACCCAAAAGAGAACCGGCGCTTCGCGATGAAAAGCGATGAGAAATTGATTGACGCGCTGAAGGCGGAAGGAAGTCATCATGATTGCGCCTTCCGTAGACAGCGATCGCCGCCACACAATACGCGCATGCCAGCGCGACCACGCAGTGCACAAGGATTCCTGTAACAGATGCACAGCGCCCCGCATTCAGAGCAGTTATGGGCGTGCATACCGAGCCGTGCCACTTCAACCGGTTTGCGTTCTGACGCCGGCACCGGCGTTTCACGCAATCCACTGCGTCGCGTGCTAATCATCGCGCCTCCTGTCTGGCAACCTGACGGAACTCCGAGACGGACTGACGGCTTAGCTCTGCCTGCGGACCGCCCCACAACATCAGCGCCAGTCCTCCGAAAGCGATTAGCGCGATGGTTGGAGGAACCAAATCCCCAACGATTTGCCACAGTTCTCTGTTTCGAGTAGCGCCGATCGCGCAGCACAGGAAGGTGACGCCAAGCAGGAGCCAGAACATCCCGAGCGCCAGCGTCGAATAGTGCAGTTCGGGACGAAGCGTTTTGGAAAGCGAAACCAGCGCAAGTATTCCACACCAAAGGAGAATGGTGCCGAAGGCAATGACAAGCTTCGTATGCGGCCTCCGACTGTGCATCAGCACCAGAGCCAGGTACAGGCACCAGTTAAAGGTGATGAGAGCGAACCAAGCGCTGCTGCTTTCGAGCGCGAACCAACAGGCAAAGACCAGAACAGACCCGAAACCAATCACAAAGAAAAGCTCGTAGGCCCAACCCTCCGGCGGATGTTTCTGGAGTCCCAAGATTCCGACTAGGGCGAAGAATGTCTGCGATACCACGCACGCTGGCACGGTCCATGGAAGCGATGCTCGTAGCACGCAACAGGAGCACCAGAGCAATACGACGACACTAAAGAACGTGAGCGGGTACTTCATGCGGCTACACTCCTAAACCGAAAGGAGGTGCCACATGCCCCCACTGCCTCATGGGCCCCATGGCGAGAACGGTGAGTAATCACTGATTTCGCTATTCGCCGCCCCAGCGAGCCGTTTGCTGTCCCAGAGGCACCCACTCGCTGGAGCGGTTTTCGCTGATGAACGTCAGCGAAATCGAAATTCTGTTGGTGTACCGAGTGTTCTCCACTCGGTACACCATTGCCTTCGTCGGGCGTCAAGCTCACCATTCCAGCGCGAAGCATGCGTAGATACTCACGAACCGCGTGGCGGATAAACGTCGAGCGACCAATCCTCGCATCGGCTCCGAGCGGATATTTGCGGAGTTCCGCATCGATCTGTTCGATATCGGCGACGTCGAGCTTTGCTGGTACCTGCTTCTTTTCTTCGCCCATCGTTACTCACCTATTTCCGGTTGTTTTTTCACAGACGTGCACAGATACACCAACACTTCCTACTTGTCGTGTTGAATACGTAGTTGTAGGGTCTTCACCCAAGGCAAAGAGTCGATGTCGCTCAATGCGGCATAGGCACTCTTCCAAATGAAACGGAGCCCAGCCCATGCCCCTGAATCTTCCCGTGGAGTTTTTGCTGAATTGTTCGGAGGCAACTGCCGGCGAATTCCAGTTGAATAGGCTCAATGAATTCGCCAACTTGAAACGAAAGGCCAGAGAGCTGCAGGAGCAAGCAATCGAGAAAGCTATCGAAGCCGGTGTAGCGCTCTTTCTGCGAACGCACCGTAAAGAAATTGTGGCGAGGCTTTCGCGTTCGCTTGAGCTGCCAAGCGACGCCGAACTTCGCCTCTGGCTTCGCGACCACGGTGAAGACTTAGTCCGACTCTGCACCGCGCCTGAACACAACGTGAAGTGTTCTCGCGAACCGGACTCCACCGGGTAGTATTTATACAGTGGAGTATTACAAGCGATATTATGTAAACTACGGAATCCTAGTCGCTTTGGCGCGGTGTGGATCGTCATCTGAGCTCCTAGTCCTGTAGTTTTAGCAGGCTTGGGTTAGCGCGGACCTGCGCTATCGTAAGTGGCTGCGTGCGGGAAATGATGTTGCCCTGACGATCGATCGTTAAAACTTGCGCGTGGGCGGCATCGCCATAGAAAACAATAGGAACATCAGCCGGAACAAACCAAGCCGGCGCGGCCTGTTCACCGCCACCTAGAGCTTGACCGGGCGTCAGATTGATCAATCCGTTGAAGAGTGGAAGTTTCTGCGAGGGCGCCGTCGCACTGTCCCATAAGACAGTTGACCGCTGAAACCGTGCCTGGCACGCCTGGCGCTGGGTGGTTGCATCGAAGATCGCTCGCTCGCTCGAGATCCTGGCTGCTTCTTCGCTCACTTGAGCCGCTTTAACCTTAGGCATGACGTAGCCAAACAAAAGCGCGGAAACGAAAATGGCAACCGCCAATCCACCGAAGACAAATCCCTGCCACCATGCGTTACGCGTTCGGCTGCGATGCTTCGCTGCCTTCAATTCTTCCAGAAGTTGGGCTTGTTTAGGTGTGATCTCGGCCATGGCTGGGTACCGTTTCTTCCGCCTTTTGCTGTTCAGCCTTCCACTTCTCATGAATCAGTAGTCGAACCATGGCAGCCTGATTCGACAAGCCGAACCGCTCTTTGCTCCAACGTTTGAGCGCCTCGAAATGGGTTTTGCCCAATTTCACACTGACTCCGTTTTCTTGCGCCTCTTCCATTGGGTCTTTCATACAGTGCAGCTTACCAATTCATCCTGACTCTGTCAATAGGAATCTGGTACTACGTAAAGAAAGAAAGAAAAGAAATAGGTCTAACACTATCTCTCCAGCGTCCCGTTTTCGCACAGTGCGTGCCTGGGTATTTTTGTTACATGGCCAAAAAACAGGTCCAAGGGGAGAGAGCACGCACCAATACACACGGAAATGCACGTAAGTGACTGAAACAACGTAAGATAAAATAGGTTCAAGAAATAGGTTCAAGGACCGAAATAGGTTCACCCTAAGTGAACCTATTTATATCTATGAAAGATAAGGGTTTAGGTCTAAAAATGCGAAATAGGTCCACGCGCTCTCCCATATTATGGTCAATGACTCGGGGAGGCTATTCTTGGAAAGAAGAAATGGAGCGCACCTATTTCGTTAAGGACTACTCAGCGCCAACGAACTGATATCGTGCTAATCCGCCGCTACGGCCTCGCTTGCCGTCCATCGCTTTCTCGGCGATTCCGGCCGCGATCATTTTTTTTAGACGCCGCTTGGCATTGCTCTTGTGAACGCCTAGGACGTCGCTCAGATCATTCACAGTCCAGAAGAGACCGAGCTGCTCGCGCAGGTCCGCGAGTCCTGTGGCGTCTTCCAGCTCTTCCAGTCGGATCGGCGTCTCCGAGGACAAATCCAGAACCATTCGGACCGGCTCTGGGCTCGGCGCAAATTTATTGTCGACTTCGATCTCAACGCTACTGACCTTACTTTCATTGATCACTTCATCCAATTTCCGTTGGAAACGAATCACCGAATTTGCCCATCCTGGAATGTTAAAGCTGCCTGCGCTCGCGGCCATAATATCGGCTTCCTTGCGATTCTCGTGATGCACGATTACGGTCGACGCGCCGGTAGTATCGCGCAGGCGTTCCATCTGCTCGCAAAACAGCGAGCTCTCCTTCGGTGAGTTTATGTCGATGGAAGTGATTCGCCGAAGAACGTCGAAAATGACGATATCCGCCTTGTGGTCGTCTATCGCGCGTAGTATGCGCTGGTACCAGACCTCGGACATGATGTCGATGCCGCCGATTGGTCGCGGAATGATGCGGAACAAATCGCGATCGATATGACGAAACCCTTCCCGTTTTAGCAGGAACTCTATCCGCTCCTGCGTCTGTCCTGGGAAATCCTCGACGCTAACAAGTAAGGTACGGACGGGTCTCGGCACGTGCAATTTATTCAGCAGCGTGCCCGGCACCGTCGAAAGCAAACTCACTGCGAGCGTATACCAGCTTTTCAGGTGATGTGGTTTGGCCACGATCAGAGCACTGCCGGATTTAGAAAATGTCCACTCGATCAGGTGTTCGGGCGGGGGAAACTTCTGCGCGAGAAATTCATCGAGAGAGTAGCTGAGTTTTCCATTTCCACCGACAATCGTCTGGGATTGCGGGGTGATACTCGCCAGGCTCTGCTGTGCGCTGGTGATGAGACCAACTGGTGTCTCTTCTCCCTCCCACGCGCGAGCCTGAATTTTTTCAGCCAGCGTAATTACCTGGCGGCGCACCGCATGCTCTTTGATGATCTTTGCGTAGTGCTCGATATTTTGGACTCGCGGCATGCCATCAAAGAGCGAAGCAATGTAGGCACTACCGTGCACATTCGCGTCACCGACCGCGTCCAGTTCCTTGTTTTGCGCCATCTCTTCGCACAGCGTGATTAGATCGATAGCCTTGCCGGCATCGGCCATCGCGATCATGCGTTGAAAAATTCTCTGATGCCGGAATTGAAAGAAATCGGAGGGTTTGATGTGCTCGAGCGCTTTTGCAAGCGCTGAGTTGTCCATGATGATCGCGCCGAGCACTGCGCGTTCAGCGTCGTTGTTTGACGGTAATGGAGCTTCTTTTTTGCGCGCGGCTGCGGCAGTTGACATGATTGCGAGCTAGGAACGCGGAAAAAGAGCAGGCCGAGTCTCTCCAGCTCGCGACTCTCGAAACCCGGCCCAGCCTGTTTCCGCGGAGAAAACGCGCAATCGAATAGCACCACAATCACAGGCAGTCAATAGAAAACCGCCCGTTCCATAACGCTCCTCTCATTTTTTGTCTTCCAGGCGTCTAGTTCGGCGCAACGGTCACCTCCGCGCCATTGGGGTGCATGTATTCGAGGAGTTCGGCGAGCGTCTGGTCGAAATTCGGTAGCGTCACGGCCTTGCTGAGTATCGGGTCGCCAGCCATGAATGCGCGAATTTGGTCTTCGCTGATCGACAGCAGAGTGCGCGCAAAGTTTTCGTCCACACCCTTTATAAAGTCAAAGAGGCCCTCGCCGGTCATCCCATTGGCGATCAGCGCTACGATTCTCGTCTTAAGCCAGTCCATGGTGGGACTTCCATGGTCTGTAGTAGGTGCTGCTGGAGACTGCGTAAAATCTACAACCGGAAATTCCGCCGCATTGGAACGCGCCGGCTGAGACGACTGCAACGGTGGCGTTTCGATGGTTGATACTGGTGGCGCCGGCGCTCCGCCGCGCTGCAACGCAACCGCGTTGTACTGGAGTTGCGCCTGCACTGTGCGCTCGCGCGCGATGGCATGATATTTCTCCATAAACTGCGCTCCAGCCTGCAGGATTTGCGGCGCAGCGTTTACGAGCGTTTGCGTGATGGCGGTCGCGGCATCTACTTTGCCTCCGCTTCCGCCGCCGCCGAGTTCTTTCACCAACCCCAACATTTCGCGGAGTCCCGCGACTCCTCCGGATTCCGGGCGCTCAAGTCCCCGCTGCAAGAGCGCCGTCATGATATTGTTCATGCTCGTCATCATCATCGACATCATTTGCGTCTGCATCGTCTCAGCCGCAGGATTGCGGGTCTGCTGGTAAGCCGCCGCGATCGCCTGTTTGGCGGACTCGCGCACCAATTCAAGCGACGAAACAAAAGCCGGGTCGCTGGCCTTGTTTTGCTTCTCTTCATCGAGTCGTTTGTTCACGAAATTCAGAATCTGTTGTACCGTCGTGTCATTCGTTGCTGCGTTTGGTTGCGATGCCCCGAGTAGTGTGGGATCCGCTACGCCATGAGCTTTCGGTGGCGCCGCGATGGAAAACACATCGGAGCAAATCCATTTCGTGCCTTTGTGCAGAGAAATGCGATATTCGTATCCGCCGAAGGATTCCTGGATTTCCTCGATCGTGACCGGCGTCGAGTATTTCGCGATGTAGCCCTTCATGCCGGGGAGTACCGGATTAAGCCGGTAGAGATAGATCGTGTAGTCCTTTCCTTCGGGGCCATTGAGCACCATCTGCTCTTCCCAAAAATCTTTTTTCTTGGCGGTGTCAGGTTCTCTGGCTGCGGCGGGATTTTCTGGCGGTGGATAGTTGATGGTTACGTTTTCGGCCTTGGTGATTCTCGATCCAGTCTGTCGGGTCCTCGTAGCAGTCGGCATTCCTCTCGCTTTCCGGTGGCTGGTGCCCAATATAACAACCCAAATTTAGCCCCGTTTATCCCCTTAACACAAATGTTTCTATCTCCCTTTGTGACAAATTCTTAATTGCCACTGTTTTGAACATTCAGCATCCTCGGACTCGAGCGATACATGGGCCGTCACGCGGCGCTCTCCGTCCCAAGGAAAACGCCCACCGCGCCGGCCCAAAATTTTCCACGGTAAGTGGAATCCGAATGAGCACACAACCGCTCCCTGTCGTCGCAGGCACGCTTCCCGCAGCGTCTTTCCTTATTTGCGATGGAGATCCAGGCACCGCACAAACGGTCTCCATGATGTATCGTCTGGTGGATCAGGGCGCGAAAGACCCCTACATCAACGCGCTGGCACTCGCGATCATCAAGGCAGCCAATCCCCGTCCGTACGATTTTGCGGCGCAGCGGCGCGCTCTCTTCGCGTGGGTCCAAAAAAATATACGGTTTGTACGCGATATCTCGGGCGTGGAAACACTACGCACTGCGCGCGAAACAGCAATGCGAGGTGCAGGGGATTGCGACTGCATGACAGTGCTGATTTGCTCGCTGCTGAAGACGACGGGCAATCCAATTCGCATCACCACGATTCAGACGCATACCGACGACCCCGATTTTTCGCATGTCTTCGGCGAAGTCTATGACGGCCGTCGCTGGGTCGTGGTAGACCCGGCGCGTCCGGACGCGAAATACGCGCGCGGGCCCGAGCACTACATTCGCAAATATTCATGGCCCAATCCGTTCGAAGCACAAAATCTTGGCGGCATGCGCGGATATTCTGCGTTGCGAGGTCTGGCCGGCTACGGTCTGGGGCAATCGCCACGCGATCTGCATCGCAGCTATCAAGCCTCGCAGCCGATTCGTCTTTCCGGCTTGCAGGCGCTCGCGCGGGCGCGGAACCGTCGTAGCCGCGGCATCGGCTTTGTCGGTGATGACATCGATTGGGGTGGCATTGCTTCCGCGATCAGCGCCGGAGCGCAAGGCGCTTCCAACATCATCCTGGCGTCCCGCGCCGCGAACCAAAATATTTTTCCTTCCACCATTGCGCCTCTCTCGCAGCAAGTTTCTCCCGTTGGCATTTCCACATCCGTCCAGCCACCCGGCTACATCAACTTGTTCGGCACGCTTATTCCCACGAGCACGCTGCTGCTCGCCGCCGCTTTATTTGGCGGCGTGCTGCTCCTGAGGCGTTGAACCATGACACTGCGCGCCTACTTCCCGATGTCCACCGCAAATCCAACCGGCCTGCGTCCATGGAATTTTGCGTTTCAAGGTGGCCTGAGTTTTTACTTGCCGGCAAACTATCCGTTGCCGCAAGCCACGCTTCCCCCGAAGGGCATGGGATGGGCTGGCGCCAATCGCAACATTCCGATGTTGCGCGTGTCGTCCTTTACGGGCAAAGCGAATTATGGAGAGCCATATCCGACGTATTTGCCTCTCAGCGCAGGACTGGGGCGCACGCGCAGCCGGCGTCTCGGGATACCCGCACGCTTGATGGTTGCCGATGCATCTCCCGTTACCAGCAACGCAATCCTCTATCGCCCGCCAACAAATATCCAGCCCGTTGGTCCCGTCGTAAATCCGGTCTATACCGCGAGCGGAATGCCAACTGTGACTGCGGCTCCGCAACCCGCGCCGCCAGTTCTGAATCCCGGCGGCTCGACAACTTTGCCTATCGGTACTTGGCCGGCACCGAAACCTGTTGGTCCCATCTACACACCAATCCCAGTCAGCGTTCCGCTTGTTCCCACCACCCCCAGCACGATCGCCGCGCAAGTTTCTCCTCCTGCTACATCCGCGCCCGCGGCGCAGGTTGCCGCATCTACGCCTTCCCAAAGCACGGCAGTCAGCACCGCTCCAGCAAGCACGCCCAGCTGGTTTACTGATCCCGCGCAGGAACTCATAACCGGCATCCCCAACTGGGGCTTGCTCGCTGCGGCTGCGGCCGCTGCCTTGTTGCTGATGCGAGGGCGCCGATGAGACTCTCTGCTTTCGATCCGCGTGTTCGCACATTAAATGGAGTTCGCCTCTCTGCTTTCGATCCGCGGGTTCGAACTCTGAATGGACTTCGCGGGCTGCGCCTCGGGTGTGATCAATGCAAGCAGGGCCCGCTCTCCGGTTTACGCGGAAGGCTTCGTGGCTTTGGCCGCTTCGGCGATTTCGAGCCGAGTTCGTACGACCCTGGCACTTCGCTCATCCCTCCGGACTACGGAGTAATTCCCTTCCCTGCGCCGCCGGTAACGGTTGACACAACGGATGTGCCGGTCACCGGCACGCTGCAGCAGCCTTCGTATTCGACTACGCTTCCGCTGCTTTCTCCCCAGCAGCAGCTTGCACAGCAGTACTACGGCACAACCAATCTGATGCAGCTTACGCCGGCACAATCCGCTGCGATCATGGCGGCTGCGCCGGCAAGCGCTTCGGGCATACCAGCGCTCACCGCGGGACAAATTCAACAACTGAAAAATGCGCAGGTTTCTCTTCCTGGCAGCATTGGCGGAATCTCCACCAGTACGCTGTTCATTGGACTCGCCGGAGTTCTCGCTCTTGGGTTCGCCTTCGGAGGCAGGCGCTAACGATGCCCTACTTCGACGCCAATCCCCCGCAGACACCGCGCCGCCGCCTCGCTGTCTTCGGCTTTCGTAGACTCGCGGGCCCGTTCGCAGGTCCGCTGGCAGATATGACCACGGATATCCAGACCGTGGATTGGGGCACTGTCGGCCTCGTGGGCATTGCTGTCTTGCTGTTTGTTGGCTTGGCGAGGCGCGGATCGAGCGCGCTGAAAGCAGCCGCGGCGAATCGCAGACGCAAGAAAATTTCGGAGTATCGCAGGCGCATCGCGCGTCTCGAGGCGGAGGGCTGATGCCATACTTCGACATGTCTACGGCGAATCCCACCGGCGTGCGGCCCTGGAATTTTGCTTTACAGACCAGCGGCCAGCGGCTCAGCTACCTCCGCGGTTTCTCTGGACTTGGCCGCATAGGGCGTCTCGGACTCAACATTCTCACTTCCCTGCCGGCGGCAGCGCAGCAGCAGGTCCAGGCAATCATTCAGTACCTTCAGCAAGCGCAAGCCGATATCGCCGCAACGAATTTGCTGATTCAGCAGGGCAACGCCGCGGGCATCGATATGAAGGATATCGCCACGCAGAACATGGCCAACCAAAATCAGCTTAATACGCTCACCGAGGAATTCACCACCGGCTATCGTGCGATGACCGGTACAGTTCCTCCAGGGCTTTCCGGACTTGGCCGGTTTGGACGTTTCGGCCAGGTGGATCCTGTCAGCTGGACTACCATCGCCGGTGCGGCCGCTGCGATCGGCATTCTTGCAGCCGCGGCCTATGCGCTCATTCAGTACACGAGTTCCCTGAAGCTCACTGCTCAAGCAAAGCTCACGCAGCAGCAAACTGTGCAGACCTCACAGCAGCAGGTGGCGGACTTGCAGAATCAAGCCGCCGCTGCGTGTGCAGCAGGCAGCACCTCCTGTCAGCAGCTTACCGATTTGGCGAACCAGGCGACGAGCAATCTGCAAACGGTGAATTCCGGATCTCCGAGCGGCAGTTGGTGGAGCGATCCCAGTCAATCGATCGTCCCTGGTCTCGCGAACTGGATGCTGGTCACTGGAGGCGCCGTGTTGGCTGCGGTCGTGGTTCCACGACTCCTGGGAAAATGACATGGAGAACGAAACGTACCATGCCAACTGAATTTCGTGCCGAGCATGTGCAGGAGAAGCCTTCGCGCTGGCGCGTGCGGACTATCCGCACCCGTACCGGCCATCAGCTGCGCGTTGGGTTTCCGCCCGGACCGCGCCGCCGTGGCTCCGGACGTCTGCTCGAAATTCTTCACCCACGCGGAGAAAATCCAGGCTGCGAAGTCACACCGCGGCGGGCCATCGAGATAGTCAACAAGGAACTCTCCAACGGCGCCAAGAATCCCGCGGAACTCGTAATTTTCGGCCTTCCCAATCCCGCCGACTTGCCGGAGACGGAACGCGCCGAGGAGCTTTACGAGGAGTTTCACGGCGAACCGCCGAAGGAATCACTCGAGGTGCAGCGTTCCGCGCGCATGCGCACGGATTACGCAGGCCTCGGCTTGCTCGATACGCTCGTAGTGGCCGATGGTTTCTCGCAGCAGGAATTCAATCGCTTTCGCGAAGAAATGAGCCGCGAAAACGGAAACCTCGGCCGAGTCCACAAGCCGGTCAACACCGGTATCATCACTTTTTCCTCCAGCGACAGAGTCACGCTTGCTTCGAATGCCGCCGGCACGCAGCTCTATCTCATCGGCGGCAATCAGGATCTCACCCCTTGCCTGCTCGAACTGGGCGCCGACCCCAGCAAGGACCAGGTGGACCTGGGCTTCTGTCTCTGCGTTCGCTACATCGCGGAAAAAGCGCACGTCAACCATGCGCCATCGCTCTACTGGCATATCTTGGGCGAAGAGACGAATCGCCCGCCACGCCTGGCTTACGACAAGCTGAAGCGGGAAATTTTCTTTACTGGCGGCGAATACGTCGTCAAAGCTCCGGGGATCATCAACTGATGCTGGCCACCTTCACCCCGATTTCTCCGCTCGGCATAGTCGTACCGAGGCACGTACCCTCTCGCCTGGCTACACTGAATGCGCGGCTGCGCTATCGCGTTGCCGCGAGAGGTCTCGGTTCGCTGAGTCCGGAGCAGGCTACAGAGCAGGTTTTCCCGTCGTCGAAAATCACCAGCACCGCCGGGCATAATCAGGCAGCCTACAATGCGATTCTGGCTTCCGCATCCGCCGGGCAAATTCTGGATAACGGTGGTGTGCCGGCATACGTTCCCGGTTCCGCCGATTGCGCCGCGTCGGGAGTCGGCGCGACTCAGGTAACGCTGGCGAGCATCGCCGCCACTGGCGCGAAGCTTGCTCCTATCGCGGGCCCTGCTGCTCCCGCTGTTGTGATCGGCGCGGCCATCGTCGGACTCTTTGGCACAATTTTTGGCCACCACGCCGCAGCGGTAAAAAAAGAGCAGAACGTGCTCTGTACAGCTGTGCCTGCCGCGAATAATTATCTTCAACTCATCCAGCAAGCCGTTGCGAGCGGGCAATCCACTCCGCAGCAAGGCATCGACGCGCTCAATTCGCTGGTGGCGGATTTTACTTCTGCCGTCGGGTCAATCTTAAAGGGCAGCAGCCCGGCGGCCAGCGGAAGCTGCAACGCCGCGTGTGTGGTGATCGCGGAACTTAAGGCGATCGTCGCCGTTCTCGCCAGCCAGTTTCAGGATATGGCTGCACAGCAGCAGCAAGCCGCAGCCAATACGGCGGGAGCAACAGTGCCCGGCGCGGCCAGTGCCACGGGTTTGCCTTCGTGGGCGATTTATGCGGCCGCGGCGGCAATTTTATTGATGTTACTTCGGTAGAGAGGAAACGTGGGAACGACGGCACCAGCAGTTATGACGGCAGCTCCTGTGGATGTCGCCGGAATCATCGCGTACCAGCGCGATTGTCTCCGCCTCCACAGGTACGAGTATTTCGCTCACTTGCAGAAGATCGTGCTCGAGCGCACGGATGATATGTATATCCCGCCGGATCTCGAGAGCACGCTCAAGAATGACCCCGAGGGAATCTCCATTGACTTTTTCGGCCAGGAAAACTGGCTGCCGATTGGCATCGTGAAAGCGGCTGGCCAGGCGGATTTTCTTTTGCCGCTTGCCCCCCTTGTGCGCAAGACGGATGGCAAAGTCGGGTTTCCGGATAAGCCGGATCCCTCGTGGGTGCCAGCATCGGGGCGCACGCCAATCATGGAAACCGTCACGCGTGAAGGCAAAACATTCGAACGCTGGACAGGGAAACTCTCGCCTGCTCCGCCGGTGAAAATGCTGCCGCAGCCGTTGCGGAATTTCTCGCGCGGCATTTTGCGTGGCACAAATTTCATCGTCTATGAGCGCGTGGCACAACTTCTCCTCAAACCTCAGGGACTGGCAGAAGGCTGGATTGCTACCTGTTATCCAAATCCGACGGTGAATCCGCCCACGCATATGACACTTCTCGTAGATCACCAGACGGGCGAAGCGCATTTCTACGGCGGGCAGTACGTGATTTCGCGGCCAGGGATCATGGAATGAACGAATTAGCCATCGCGATTCGTAGCTTTTGCGCTGGGGACGTTGCTCAGCGTGTGGGGCGTCATCTGGCTCTACAAGATTGAACTCCCTGCTTCTGGAAAAAATTTGTGAGAGGACGATGAAACAGGAGATCGGGAAATGAGATTTTACGAAAACCCTTATGGCGGCCCGGAATTCATTTTTTCCGGCAGCAAAAAAAACGCGATCGCCAAGGCCCGCAAGTTCTTCCGTACACGCATGCGGAACGTTGCGGCTGGATTTTACGATGAAGACGGCGTCTTTCATCCGATCCGCGCAAGTTACGACTATTCGGCCAGGCGCGCTGGTGAAGGGTCGCGCAAGTCGCGTAAATCAAAAAAACGCGGCAAGCGGCGCTGAGGAGTTCCAATGCCTTTCGTTCGTCTCGTAAACCCATCCCCCCGGCGTCGCCGGGGGCATTTTGGACTGAGCGGGAAGCCGCACGGTCGGAAAGGAGGACACATGGCAAAGCGCAGACACTTTCATCGCAGCGGGCGCCGGCATCGCAACCCCGTTTTCTCCGGGTTTCGTCATCGCCGCCGCCGCAATCCGATCCTTGGCATGTCTGGCGGAGATCTGATTGTGGAAACGGCCGCCGCGGTGATCAACGGTGTGGCAACGCGCGTCGTACCGCAGATGGTTCTTGGCAGCAACAATACCGGGATCGTCGGCTACGGTGCGAATGCCGTCACCGGACTCGCAGGCGCCTGGCTCGCCGGCAAGTTCTCGCAGAAAGCGGGACACGGCGCGCTCTTGGGCGCGGCGGTTGCCGTCGCGTCGCGCATTCTCAGCGATACGATGGGTCAGAACGCGTTGGGCGGCGGGTTGAGTGGAGACCTGGGCGGCGAGCTCGGCTTCTACGTCAACAACAGTTTCCCGCTTCCAACGGCAGGCTCCGGTCCGCTGCTGCTCAATGCGGGCTACGCTGGAGCAACACCGCAGAATACTCTCGCGCTGCCTGGCATGGCTCCGGTACCGGTCGCTACGGCCGCCGGTACCACCGCGGTTTCGCCGGGCGGAGCTGCGGGCGCCAATGCAGCGCTGGCCACCACTTCCGCGCCGAGTTCAGCGCCGGGAGTGTGGCAGAACCCTTGGGCGGCTTAGCGGCATCCGTCGCCCATAAACCTTTGTCCGGCTTGCATCCGCTCCTGGGACGGGGACGATGCCGCCGAGGATCGAAAGAGCGCTAAAAATCAACTCCGTTATCCGGAGAAAGAGAGTAAAAACATGGAACTCAATCCAACGAAACACTCCGGCTTTGGCAAGCCGTGGACCGATCGCGTGATTGATGAACGCGAGCTCGGCCGTCCTCATCTTCGTTTCCGCAATCCGATCGTATCGGGCGGACTCGAAGGGCTGCGGCAGGCGCTCTACGACATCTATCGCGTGGACGCGAACACGACTGCGCCGACTGTGGTGCTCTTCGCGGTTCCGATTGGCGGTCAGTACAACTCTGGTGTCGCGGTGGCGTTCCAAAAGACGCTGCTCCACACCAACATGAAGCTCGCCGGCGTGCTCCAGTCGCCGAATAAGCATCTGGTCCGCTCCCTGAAGATTCGCGTTTCTGGCGAACCTTCGGGAACCCAGCAGAACATCGTCAACCCGATTGATCTGCTGAGCTTCCTCTACGGCACCTTCGTGAACTTCACCGTAAACGATAAGCCGTATTTTCAGGGCGAAGCGGCCGAGCTGCCTCAGGGCGGCGGCGTGCAGGCGGCGCTGGGAGCGGCGACGACAACCGCGGCGACCAACATGGTTACGGGCGTCAGCAACAACGGCTTCCCAGACACCCGCAACATGTGGAGCACGGTGTACGACGGAATTTCCATCGAGCAGACCCAGACGTTTGCAGTGACTTTGGACCCGACGCAGGAAAACCTCGGCGCGTTCAAGACTCTGGCGGCTGGCGGTACCATCTCGACCGGCCCGGGCACCGGGCTGTCCGTCAAGGTGGAACTCGACGGAATCCTGTTCCGCGGAATCCAGTAGCAGTAACTTCCCCGGCTGCGCTGGTGAGCTGCCGCAACCGACGATTGCCGGGAGTCGAGTACGAGGGAGAGCCGGTCACCGCTCTCCCCGTTCTCTGAAGTTTTGTTTTGCGCTCCTTTTGCGAGCGCCGGTGACTGCAAGAATTTGTAAGGCGCCCGCGCGGCGCAGAGGAAAAATGCAATGGCACAAGCAGCTTCCCAGACTTGCAGGATTTGCGCTGGCCGCGGGGCAGTGACGAATGCAGCAAGGCAGACGCAGGTTTGCCCGAAATGCGATGGCAGTGGTGTCACTCCTCAGAAGGTATATCGCGTCTTTTTCGATTACGTT